>Ga0081540_1000677_pt1 | contig 31950 bp, 19 predicted proteins | sample TabmetS2T1R1_FD_71024 | JGI IMG/M metagenome (GOLD analysis project Ga0081540, IMG submission 71024) | Tabebuia heterophylla rhizosphere microbial communities from the University of Puerto Rico - S2T1R1 | ecosystem: Host-associated > Plants > Roots > Rhizosphere ...
CCGCCGGCTGGGGCAAGTGGGCTACCAGTCGTCCCCGCTCGTGGAGGACCTGGGCGCGTTCTCGGTCCGCGGCGGGATCATCGACGTCTTCTGCCCGCTCTACAGCCGGCCGATCCGCATCGAGCTGTTCGGCGACACGGTGGAGTCGCTCCGCCTGTTCGATCCGGCAACCCAGCGGACCGTCGAGCTCCTCAAGGAGGCGACGCTCATCCCGGCCCGCGAGGTGCTCTTCACCGACGAGACGAAGAGCGCAGCCGAGGCCGCCGCCCGCGCCGCCGCCGAGCGCATCGACATCCCGACGAGCCGCCTCCGCGAGACGCTCGACCGCATCCGCGAGGGCATCCCCGCCTACGGGATGGAGGCGCTGCTCCCGGGGTTCTTCCCCGGCGGGCTGGCCACGGTGCTCGATTACCTGCCCCACTGGTCGCGCGAACCGCTCGTCTACGTGGACGATCCGCTCGGGGTCACCCGAGCCGCCGAGGAGCTGCGAAACGAGATCGATCAGGTCTGGGTCGAGGCCACGGAGCGGAAGGATCTGGCGCTTCCACCCGAGGCGCATTTCGCGGCCGACGACGAGCTGCTCGCGGGCATCGCTCGCTACCCGGTGGTCGAGGGCGGAGGACTGTCGCTCTCGTCCTCCGCGGCGCCGGTGGCCTTCACCTTCGCGACCACCGCGGACCTGCGACAGGCGATCCTGAGCCACCACGGCGAGGAGGGGGCGTTGACTCCGCTGGTCCAGCGGCTCGAACGCTGGCGCGAGATGCGCGTGACGACGGTCATCGCCTGCGGATCGGCCGGTCAGGTGGATCGGGTGAAGCGGTTGCTGCTCGACCGGAACGTGATGGTGCGGGCACACGGCGAGCCGTTCGCCGACTCGCCGGCGCTGCACGACCCGAGCATCTGGGCGCAGCTGTTCACCGGCGAGGTGAGCCACGGATTCGTGGACGCCGCCGGCGGCCTCGCGGTCCTCAGCGACGAGGAGATCTTCGGCGCCCGTGCGCACCGGCGAGTCAAGGCGAAGCGCGCGGACCAGCCCTTCGGTGCGGCCTTCCGCGAGCTGAAGGAAGGCGACCTCATCGTCCACACCGACTTCGGGATCGGCCGCTACGCAGGGCTGACCAAGATGCAGGTGCAAGGCATTCCCGGGGACTTCCTGGTCCTCGAGTACGCCGGCCGGGACAAGATCTACCTGCCGGTGAGCCGGATGCGGCTCATCCAGAAGTTCACCGGCGGCGATCCGTCGAAGGTCGCCCTGGACAAGCTCGGAGGCACGGGCTGGCTCCGGACCAAGCAGCGGGTGAAGGAAGCCCTGCTGAAGATGGCCGCGGAGCTCCTCCGGCTCTATGCCGCCCGCCACGCACATCCCGGGTTCGCCTTCACCACGCCCGACCGTTACTTCCGGCAGTTCGAGGCGGACTTCGAGTTCGACGAGACCCCCGACCAGGCCAAGGCCATCGAGGACGTCCTCGACGACATGCAGAAGCCCGAGCCGATGGACCGCCTGGTCTGCGGCGACGTGGGCTACGGCAAGACCGAGGTGGCGATGCGCGCCGCCTTCAAGGCCACGCTGGACCGCAAGCAGGTGGCGGTGCTCGTGCCGACGACGGTGCTCGCCCAGCAGCACTTCCACACGTTCCGGAAGCGCCTCGCGGACTACCCGGTGACGATCGAGGTGGTCTCGTCGATGCGGAAGTCGAACGAGGTCCGCGAGGTGCTGAAGCGCGCCCGCGAAGGGAAGGTCGACATCCTCATCGGCACCCACAAGCTGCTCGGCTCAGAGGTGGCGTTCAAGGACCTCGGCCTCCTGGTGGTCGACGAGGAGCAACGCTTCGGGGTGAAGCACAAGGAGAAGATCAAGCAGCTCAGGACCCAGGTGGACGTGCTCACCCTGACCGCGACGCCGATCCCGCGGACGCTGCACATGAGCATGTCCGGGCTCCGGGACATGAGCATCATCGCCACCCCGCCCCAGGACCGCCGCGCGATCCGGACCTTCGTCACCAAGTTCGACGCGCCGACGATCCGCGAGGCGATCATGCGGGAGATCCAGCGCGGCGGACAGGTCTTCTTCGTGCACAACCGCGTGCAATCGATCCACTCGATGGAGCGGTTCCTTCGCGAGCTGGTGCCCGAGGCGAGCATCGGTGTCGCGCACGGGCAGATGCGCGAGGGGCAGCTGGAGAAGACGATGGCGGACTTCGTGGACCGGAAGTTCCAGGTCCTGCTCTCCACCACCATCATCGAGAGCGGGATCGACATCGCGTCGGCGAACACGATGGTCGTCAACCGTGCGGACACCTTCGGGCTCTCGCAGCTGTACCAGCTGCGCGGTCGCGTCGGCCGGAGCAAGGAGCGCGCGTATGCATATCTCTTGGTGCCTGCGCGGCGCTCGGTGACCCGGGATGCCCAGCGGCGGCTCGAGGTGCTCCAGGCATTCACCGAGCTCGGCGCGGGCTTCAGCATCGCTTCGCACGACCTGGAGATCCGCGGCGCGGGAAATCTCCTCGGGCATGACCAGTCCGGCACCATCGCGGAGATCGGGTTCGATCTGTACACGCAGCTCCTCGAGGAGGCCGTGGCGGAGATGCGCGGCGAGCCGCCGCGGGTGGAGATCGAGCCCGAGGTCACGCTTCCGATCCCGGCGCTGATTCCCGACGACTACGTGCCCGACGTGCACCAGCGGCTGGTGTTCTACAAGCGGTTCAGCAGCGCTGGCTCGGGAGACGAGGTGAGCGACCTGCGGGCCGAGCTGGTGGATCGGTACGGCGAGCTTCCCGATGAGGTCGATGCGCTCAGCGAGCTGATGCTGCTGAAGCAGCAGATGCGAGAGCTGCGACTCCGGGCGCTGGAGAGTGGAGCCGGGCGCCTGGTGGTGACGCTCGGACAGGATGCGCTGCTCGACGGGGCGAAGCTCGCGACGCTGGTCCAGAAGAGCAAGGGCGTGTACCGGCTCACGCCGGACCTGAAGCTGGTCGCGCGGCGCGATGGGCCGGACCAGCCGGCGGCGCTGCTCGGCGAGGCGAAGAAGGTTCTGCGCGATCTCGCTGCGTGCGCGGTCGCCTGAGCGAGCGCTGAAGCATTTCCGTCGCGCTGGACCGTACGGATCGTGACTGGTGGGTCGCACAGTCGCGGACGGAGTGTTCCGGCGGGCGACGAGGTGGTGGACGCGCTCCGCGCCGATCCGTGACGCGTACCGGGTCGCAGCTGAGCCATCTGTTCGAGATGCAAATCCGTTCTCTACGCTCTCCTTTCGACTGCGCCCGCTTCTCTCCAGGCCAACCCGGGTGCGGAGGGAGATCTCGACACATGAAACGCGTTCTGCTGGCCGGACTCGCCAGCTTTCTCTTCGCTTGCGGCGGTGGACCCAAGGCGCCGGAGCTTCGCAACTTCAACTACGGCTCGCCGACCACTCCGAGTGGTAGCCAGACCAGCACGGCCAACGAGGCGGAGAGCAGCCTGAAATCGATCGCCGGCGTGGGGCAGACCTCGACCCCGACCGCAGCTCCGCAGCTCGCCGACGAGCTCACGAGCGACCTGGATGGGGCCAGTGCGATCTTCGCGCCGCTGCCCGAGGCGGTGCGCGCGCCGGTCCAGAACAGCGCACTCCGCGGGATGCGCGGCGCCGCTCTCACCGTCGGTGACCAGAACTGCGTGTCCACGACGGACACGAAGGTCTCGTACAACAACTGCACCTACAACGGTGACGGCTTCAACGGGTCGCTGAACGGGAGCATCAGCGTCACTCCGAATCAGCAGATCACCTGGGACATCACCTACACGATCTCGGGCAGCACGCAGGGCGTCACGGTCAACGGCTCGTTCCACTGGTACGGACAGGTCTCGTGGACCGACCACTCGATCAAGGGTTACGGGCGGAGCGAGTACGCGATCACTGCTTCGGGCAACGGCCAGAGCGCCGAGGTCGCGTACACCTCGGGCTTCGACGTGGACGTGACCTACATCACCACTCCGGAGAACTGCATCGCGACCGGGACGCTGGAGCTCCGCCGGGTGGTGGCCGGGAAGGATGCGAACGAGGCCGGCTTCCGCGACGGTGCCTGGAAGTTCACCTGGAGCGGCAACGGCAGCGCCTGCGGCACGCTCACGGTCGCGACCGGGACCTAGGACGACGGGGAGCGTGATGCTCCTCACCCGACCCGCGGTGTCTGAGACTGGCACCGCGGGTCGTGGTGTCTTTGGGCCAGTCCGGCAGTCTCGACCGGCGTGGACGGGTGTCGCGTTGCGCGGACGGTGCGCCGGGACGGCGCGGCCTCACGAGATGTCCCGTAACGAGACGTCTGGCACCACGAGCGAGCGTCGCGGGGTGGCATCCACCGGGGGAGCCGTGGCACCTCGTCCCGGAGCGCCTTTCCCCGCCGTAAGGATGTGTCCGTAACGAGGTGTCTGGCACCACGAGCGAGTGCCGCGGGACGGCATCTTCTCCGGGGGATCCGTGGCACCTCGTTCCGTAGCGCCCTACCCGCCGTACCCGGTGACCGTCGAGGTGTCCGTAACGAGGTGTCTGGCACCTCCTCCCCACAGCACCCTCCCAGCCGTGACGCCGTAGCGAGGTGTCCGTAACGAGGTGTCTGGCACCTCCTCCCCACAGCACCCTCCCAGCCGTGACGAGGTGTCCCGTAACGAGGTGTCTGGCACCTCCTCCCCAGCACCTCGTCCCCGAGCGCCCCTCCGCGCGGTCACGAGGTGCCAGTAACGAGGTGTCTGGCACCTCCTCCGCAGTCCCCGGAGCGCCCTTCTACGCCGTAACGAGACGTCCCGTATCAGGTGCCTGGCACCTCCCCCTCAGGCCACCGCTCCCCCGCCGTAATGCCCGGGCAGGGACCTTCCCCAGCACCTCCTCCCCGAGCCCCGAAACGGGATGTCTGGCACACAGCGGCCAGCCCCGAGGCCACCAGGCGCGCCCGCCGCATTCACAGCGACATCTCCTCATGCCGAGCGGACGACGGTCGTCTTCTTCGCCTGGCCGAGCCACGGCCGGTGGCACGGCCCGGGCGTCGCTCGAACGAGGCGTGCGTCCGGTACCACCCGCACCCAACTTGTCCAGCGTCAACGATCTCTTTGGGCAAATGGGGAGCGACCATGAGGATACGAGTGTTGGTGGTGACTGCTGCACTGGCGTTCGTCGGCGCGTGCGCGCACGGCAGCGCCCGGAGTGACACCGTGAGCGACGAGGTGCTCGCCCGGGTGCCACCCAACCAGATGGGCGGGGTGAACCAGGCGCGTCTGGACGTGGCGAAGGCGAAGGACACCCTCGCCCGCGAGAACCTCGCGCACGAGAAGGCCAAGCGGTACATCGATGTCGCGAACAACGAGGTCTCGATCGCGAAGGCTCAGATCGAGCGCAACGAGTCCGCCCAGAAGGCCGCGGACTACGCCCGGAACGACCCGGCGACCAGCCAGTCCCAGAGCGCCATGGGCCTCGCTCGCCAGCGGGAACAGGTCGCCACCGCGCACGTGAACGCGGCGCAGGAGCTCGAGAAATACTCCGCGGCACGCGTGGGCGCCGCCCAGAAGGCAGTGGACCTTGCCAACGCCCGTCTCGAACAGGCCGAGTTCAAGGCCGTCCAGGCATCGGGGGATCGCGCCGTCAACGACATCGATGGGCAGGCAATCGCCAAGCGGGTCGAGGACACGCGTGTGGCGCTCGAGCAGGAGCGAGCGAAGGTCTCACAGACCAAGGCCAGCGCCTCCGCGGCACGGACCAGCTGGATTGCGCTTCGCGACCAACTTCCCGCCGATCAGCGTTTCGGCGTGGGTGGGTCGGGCTCGGGCACCGCGGCCACCCTGAGCGGAAAGGAAGGGACGAACAAGACCCCTGCCAACCGCGAGAACTACGACATCGACACCAGGAACACGGACCCCGACAAGGGCCCGATGAGCAACAACCCCGCCCTCTACGACGACAAGGACCTGTTCAACCTCCTGTAGTCGAGGAGGGCTCTAGCCAGCGATAAGCCTCTCGCACCGCGGCGGGTCCTCCGTGCTCGAGGACCCGCCCGTGCGCCAGCACGACGCGGTCGAAGTCGAGTTTCAACAACCGCTCGAGACTTCGCCGCGCCGCGGGACGGTCGCGATAGACCGGCCGCAGCAAGCGACTGAAGGCGACGCGACCTTGAAGGCCTGCTGCCTTCAGGTACAGCCGGGTCGCGAAGTCGGAGCTGGTGTCGAAGTTCTCGACGAGGTCGGCGCAGACCAGCGTGCGGCTCGGACCATGGATGAACACGGTCTCGTCCAGCGTCGAGCCGTCGATGTGCACCGGAACGATCTCGCCACACCAGCTGGCATCTGGCGTCTCCGAGAGATCCGAATCGATGCGCAGCTCGGGTCGCTTCTGGCGCATTCCCGCGGGCGCGAACACCTTCGCGGCCGGCCAGCGCTGGATTGCGTCGCTCGCGTAGACGTGATGGTACAGGTCGGGCATCACGATGTGCCGCACCTGACCGAGCGCCTGGATCTCGTCGTCCAGGATGTCGTCGATGGCCACCACCGAGTGGAGCCACAGGTTGTTTCCCGGCAGCCGGACCACGGTCATCCGGGTCCCCAGCTCGATACCGAAGAACCGGTGAGGGACCGGGACGCTCCACAGGCCCTCGGCGTGCTGGACGAGCTCGCTCATCCGCAGAAGTGACCGATGGCCGCCTCGAGGATCTCCTCGCAGCGGACCAGCTCGGGAACGGGAACGTACTCGCCCGTCTGGTGCGCGACCTGGATGTTCCCTGGTCCGAACACCACCGAGCGCGCGCCGAGCGCGGTCATTTGCGGCGCCTCGGTGCCGAAGCTCACCGTGGCCGAGCCCTGGCCGCTCTGCTCCTCGAGGAACTTCACCACCTCGGCGGAGGCGGGCGTCTCCACGCCACGGTCCGTGCGGAGGATGCGCATGCGCACCTCGCAGCCGGGCTCCTCGCGGCGCAGCTGGAACATCAGCTGCTCGATGGCGTACGGGACGGCCTCCACCGACTGCGCGGGAATGGGCCGCCACTCGAGGGTGAAGCTGCAGCTGCCGGGGATGACGTTCTTCGCGCGGCCTCCATGGATGAGCCCGACGTTCAGGGTGGTGTACGGCGGCTCGAAGGACGGATCGGTCTCGCCGCGAAGTGGCCCCTTGGCGTACGCCTCGATCCGGCTGAGCAGCCGGGCGGCGCGAAAGATGGCCGAGGCGCCGGTGTCCGGATAGGCGCTGTGGCCCTCCTTGCCGGAGACCTCGATCTCCGCGAGGCAGTAGCCCTTGTTCGCGCGGATGGGTCGGAGCGAGGTGGGCTCACCGACGATGGCGTTCCGGGCCGCTCCGCGACGCGCCTCGAGCAGCATCTTCGCACCGAGGCAGCCCACCTCCTCGTCGGCGGTGAAGATGAGGGCGAGCGGCTTCTTGACGGTCGCGCGCGTGCGCTCGGCGGCGAGCAGGGCGCAGGAGAGAAAGGCCTTGGTGTCGCAGGCCCCGCGGCCATAGAGGCGATCGTCCTTGCGGGTGAGGGTCAGCGCCTCGGCCCAACCCGTGTCGTAGGGGACGCAGTCGGTGTGGCCCACCAGCGCCAGCTCGGGAACCGCATCCGTGCCGTGGGTGAAGGCGAGCAGGTTCACCTTCTCCACTCCGGCGTCGTCGGGGTAGCGCTGTCGCTCGCACCGGAAGCCGAGCGCTGCCACCCGGGGCTCGAGCCAGTCGATGAGCTTCACGTTCGGGAGACGGCTCGTCGTGTCGAAGCCCACCAGCGCCCGAAGCGTCTCTTCCAGCCGACCCTCCACCTCGCTCACGCGAAAGTCCTCCGGCACAGCGCTGTGAACTCGTGGGCGGACGCCTCGTCGAGCGGGTGGTGTCCGTCCTTCAGCACCCGCCGGCCTTGAACCCAGGTGTCGCTGACCGCGGCAGCCGGTGCGGAGAACACGACCGCCGCGAGGAGGCCGTCGTCCGGCGCCCCGATCAGCGCCGGATGCCGGAGGTCCACCGCGCAGAGATCCGCCGGGCGACGGGGGGCGAGCCGTCCGACGTCGAGGCCGAGGCTGCGCGCCCCACCGTGGGTGCCGACGTCGAGCAGGGTGCGTGCGAGCGCGTCGGGGCCCTCGCCGCTCGGTGGGAGGATCAGGCGGCGCTGTTGTGCGAGCCGGAGATCTCCCTCGAGCGAGCGGAGCTCGGCGAACGGATCGATCTCGCTCTGTCCGTCGGTCCCGATGCACAGTGTTGCTCCGGCGGCGGCCAGGCGGTCGGCGGGGAGGATTCCGTCTCCCAGGTCACGCTCGGTGAGTGGGCAGGCGCAGACTTTCGAGTGGCCAAGCAGTGGAATCTCGTTCTGAGCGAGGTGCACCGCGTGAACGGCGGTGAAGGCGTCGCCGAGGAGACCGACCTCGTCGAGCAGCTCCACGGGGCGACGGCCGTGCTCTGCGATGCAGGAGTCGACCTCTCGCTGTTGCTCGGCGACGTGCATGTGCACGGTGGACGGGCGGGTCCGGGCGACGGCTTCGAGCCACGAGCGCGGGACGGCGCGGACGCTGTGGGGCGCCGCGCCGACGGTGACCAGGGGGTCCGGACGTACGCGTTCCTGGAGTGCGGCGACCGCGCCGAGGAAGGCCTCCGGGTCGGGATCGTAGAAGCGCCGCTGGCGGGGTTGCGGCAGGGCGTTGAAGCCCGGCCGCGCGTAGCCCACCCGGAGGAGGTGGATGCGGAGGCCCACCTCGCGCGCGGCGGCGATGACCCGGAGGGCGAGCTCGAGCGGGTCCGCGTAGGGCCGGCCGTCGGGGGCGTGGTGGAGGTAGTGGAACTCGCCGACCGTGGTGATGCCCGCGCGGGCCATCTCCAGGAAGCACTGGCGTGAGGCGACGGCAAGGGCCTCGGGGTCGAGCGCGGCGGCGGCGCGATACATCGTCTCGCGCCAGGTCCAGAAGTCATCCTCTTGCTGGCCTGGCCCCGGGGCCTGGGTGCGGCCGCGGAGCAGGCGCTGGAAGGCGTGGCTGTGGGCGTTCACCAGGCCCGGGAGCAGGAGCTTGCCGGAAAGGCGCTCGACCTCGGTTCCCGGGGGCGGGTGGCCGGCGCTCTCGCAGGTGCCGTCCGGGGCGACGGCGAGCGCGAGGTCACGGACGAGGCGGCCCTCCCAGACGAGGGCCTCGGGCTGGAGCCAGCGGGTCACCATTGGGCCGCGGGGCACCCTAGCAACGCGCTCGTGGCCGGAGCGAGGGGGCGGGCAGGACGCGTCAACGCCGATGCGACGCGTGGATGGCGTGCACACCCTGGAGAACCAACTTCGAAGGCCTCGGGAGGGTGACATGGAAGCAGATCGGATGGTGGAAAGTCAGGTTCGGCGGGTTCCGCCGTCGGTGCTGGTCGGTTTGGCGCTGGGGTCGATGGTGGTCTCGGCGGGGTTCGCGGTGGCCGGCAAGCTCAAGGTCGCGAACTTCATCGGCCAGTGGGTCCCGTCACTGCTCATCCTGGCGACCTTCGACCGGCTGATGCAGGCCGAGGCCGGAGTCACCGCGCCGGTGTCGGCGAGCGCCTTGCCGAACGGGGTGGCTGGCACCGCGGGCAAGGGGATTGCCCCCAGCGCGGGCGGGGCCGCGAGCTCGACCCGGACGCCGGGGCTGTAACCGGACACGGTCGACCCCGTCCGTAACGAGGTGTCTGGCACCGGGGTCCGGCGAGGTGTCCGGCACCGGAGGTCGGGGTGTCCGGCCTGGGCCGACGCAATGCGACGAAGGCAGCCACGCGTGACGGCCGTCGCCTGACTGTCAGGCCGAGCCCAGCGCGCCGAGGTATCCGTAGCGAGGTGTCCCGTAACGAGGTGTCTGGCACCTCCAGGCGGCGTACCGGCCTGACTGTAACGAGGTGTCCCCTTAACGAGGTGTCTGGCACCTCCCTCCGGCACCTCCCTCCGGGCCCTCCTCGACCTGCATCCGGCCCGCCGAGGCTCCAGTGCCTGGGCCGGCCGTTCAATCCGGCGTCCGTCCAGTGCGAGGCTCCCCGAGCAGTGAGCCTTTGCGCGACCTAGGGTGGCGTGCTGACCTTCGCGGCGGCAGAGGACCCCCATGGCCCGGCGCAGCGACCCTCTCGAGAAGTATCGGCAGAAGCGCGACTTCACCGTCACGCCGGAGCCGGCCCCGGACCGACCCGCTCCGGCGCCCGCGGGCGCACTCCGGTTCATGGTGCACAAGCACGATGCAACCCGGCTCCACTACGACGTTCGCCTCGAGATCGACGGCGTGCTCGCCAGCTGGGCCTGTCCCAAGGGTCCCAGCTATGACCCGGGCCAGAAGCGGCTCGCGGTCGAGACCGAGGATCACCCCCTCGCGTACGGCGACTTCGAGGGACGCATCCCCGACGGTGAGTACGGCGCGGGAGACAGCATCATCTGGGACCGCGGGACCTACGACACCGTTCCGCCGGGCCAGTTCCAGGAACAGCGCCGGAAGGGTCATCTCCACATCGTCTTCGACGGACAGAAGCTGAAGGGCGGCTGGCACCTGGTGCGAACCCGGCCGCAGGGCGGGAAAGCCCAGTGGCTCCTCTTCAAGGCCAAGGATGGCACCGAGCGAGCCAACTACGACGTCATCGTCGAGCGCCCCGAGTCGGTCGCCAGCGGCCGCCGGCTCACCCGCGGTCCCGAGCGTCAGCGGAACCTCCGTGGCGTGCGTCAGGCCCCGGACGCCCTGCTGGCCCGCGTGTGGCCTCCGATGCTGGCGGTGCTGGCGAAGGGCACTCCGGCGCCGGCCGACCGGTACGTGTACGAGGTGAAGTACGACGGGTACCGCGCGCTCGCGGCGATCTCGGGCGGCAAGGTCTCGATCCGTTCGCGGAACGACCTGGATTTCGCCGGGCGCTTCCCCTGGGTCGCTCCGATCCTGTCGCAGGTCGTCGTCGGGGACGCGGTGCTCGATGGAGAGCTGGTCGCGCTCGACGACGCCGGGGTGTCACGGTTCCAGAGGCTGGGAGACCGGAGCGCCGAGCATCGCTACATGGTGTTCGATCTCCTCTGGCTCGACGGCGAGGACCTGCGGTCGCGCCCGCTCGAGGAGCGTCGCGAGTTACTCGAGTCGGTGATGGCGAATACCCGGCACCCGCTGGAGCTGGCTCACCGCGTCCGGGGCGACGAGCAGAGCGCCCTGGCCGAGGCGAAGCAGCATGGCTGGGAGGGCCTCCTGGCGAAGCTCCGCGGCTCGCCGTACGTGGGCACGCGCAGCGCCGACTGGCTGAAACTCAAGGTCCTGGGGACGGACGAGCTGGCGATCGCGGGCTGGACTCCCATCTCCAACGGCGCGGCCGAGATCGGAGCGCTGCTCGTGGCCGCGCGTCGTGACGGTCGATTCGTCTACGCCGGGAAGGTGGGGACTGGCTTCGATCGCGCGATGCGCCGGCGGCTGCTGCCGCTCCTCAAGAAGGACGAGGTCCCGCGCCCGGCAGTCGAGGATGCGCCACGGATGCGCGATGCCCACTGGGTGACCCCGCGGCACGTGGCCCAGCTGCAGTTCACCGAGTGGACTCGCGACGGGAAGCTCCGCCACCCGTCGTTCCAGGGTCTGCGCGAGGACAAGGGTCCACAGGAGATCGGACAGGACGAGCAGCCCACGAAGGCGAGCGCTCGGCGTTCCGGCGCTCGGGCCGCCAGCTCCGGGCGCAGGGCTGCGGGCCGCGCGGTGTCCGCTGCGCGCGCACGGACCACCGCCCGCGAAACCACCTCAGGCGGGAAGACCGGCCGGCGAAAGTCCGGCTCGAGCAAGTCGCGGAAGTCCACCGCCCCGAGCGACGGTGAGCCGGAAGGTGCGACGGGGTTCTTCGGGAGCGCAGCGCCCGAGGGATTCGGAACCTGGCATTCGAATCGAGGCGAGGGCGAGCAAGCGCTGCCCCCACCGCCACCGGAGAGCGAGCCTGCAGAGCCACCCCCGGCGGAGGTCCCGCTCACCAGTGCGGACAAGGTGCTCTTCCCCGGGTCGAAGGTCACCAAGCGCGACGTCCGTGCATACATGGACGCGGTGGCTCCCGCGCTGATCGCGGCGCTGCGCGGCCGACCGCTGTCGATGCAGCAGTGGCCCCAGGGCATCGGAAAGCAGGGCATCTTCCGTCAGGGCGCGACCAGCGCCCCGCCCTGGATCTCGCGAGTGACGGTGCAGCACGCGGACCATCCCCTCGAGCACATCGTCGTCGACCGACCGCAGACCGTGTCGTGGCTCGCCAACCAGTCGGCGCTGACGCTCCACATGACCTCGAGTCGCGCCGTCACGGTGGACAACCCGGACTGGGTGGCCTTCGATTTCGATCCGGCCACGGGCTGGGAGCAGATCGTGCCGCTGGCCAGGGCACTCAAGGGTCTGCTGGACGAGCTGAAGCTCGCTTCGGTGCCGAAGACGTCCGGGAAGCGTGGGTTGCACGTCTTCGTTCCGCTCGGGCCGGGCCATTCGCACGATCAGGCGCTCTCCTTCGCCCAGGCGGTAGCCGGGGCACTTGCGTCGCGGTTCACGAACCAGGCCACGACGGAGCGCTCGCTGAACAAGAGACGGGGGCGGCTATACCTCGACGCGTTTCAGAACGGACGGCTGAAGACCATGGTCGCGCCGTATTCGATCCGTGGAGTGGAAGGCGCGCCGGTCTCCACGCCGCTGGACTGGGACGAGGTGGATGCGCGACTCGACCCGGGAGCGTTCAACATCCGCACTGTTCCCGCGCGGCTCCGCGAGCGGGGAGATCTCTTCGCACCGGCGCTCGCGGGCAAGCAGCGACTCCCTGAGTTCCGCGGCTGAAACGAGTCATTCGGCTCGCTTGTGCCGGAGGATCCCTCGCGACGCCGGCTGTGGTAGGCGCGCGTTCGGAAGATGCGTGACCTGACCTCTGCCTCGTCGCGAGCGCCCGATCCTGCCGCGGACAGGCGCTTCTATGCGTTCAACGCCGTTGTCTCGGTGACGGCGCTGCTCCTTCTTGGCTGGCTCTTGCTCGTGCGCCGCGGAGCTGGATCGGGTGCCGCGGATCTCCGATTCCTGCCGGCGGTGAATGCGTCGCTGAACGCCTCGGCGGCGCTCCTGCTGCTCGCGGGATGGATCGCGATCCGACGCGGCTCGATGCGAGTGCATCGAGTCCTGATGGTCGGCGCGTTCGCGGCCTCGTCCCTGTTCTTGATCTGCTATCTCGCATACCACGCGGTGCACGGAGACACGCGGTATGCCGGGGCTGGCGCGATGCGTGTGGTGTACCTGAGCGTGCTCGCGACGCACGTGCTGCTGTCGATGACCGTGGTTCCGCTCGCGCTGACCGCCTTCTGGTTCGCGCTGCGGCGCGAGTTCCAGCGGCATCGCCGGGTGACGCGGGTGCTGTGGCCCATCTGGATGTACGTTTCGGTGACGGGCGTCGCGATCTTCCTGATGCTCCGCAGCAGCTACGGGCGCTGAGACGGTCATCAGGAGTCCAGGCACATCCTCCGGGTGAGACAGTGCATAGATGCCCGGGTGCGTGCTCGGGGGGCGTGCTAGCCAGTGGGGGATGGTGGCCGTGCTCCTCGTCGAGGACGACAAGGACATCCGCGAGTCGATCGCCGAGGTCCTCGAGACGGAGGGGTACGTGGTGACCCAGATGTCGACCGCGCGCGCTGCACTCGCCGCCCTCGAGCTGCCCGACTCCCCCGACCTGGTGCTGCTCGATCTGCGCATGCCGGGGATGGATGGGCTGTCGTTCCTCGATGCGCTGCGTGCGCGACCCGACCATGACCGGTTTCGGGTCATCCTGATGTCCGCAGACCGGGCTGTCGCGGCTCTCGCAGGCGCTCAGGGCGTGGTGGCGGTGCTGCAGAAACCGTTCGAGACGGAGGATCTGCTCGAGCTGCTGGACCAGCATGCCGGCGGTGGCGAGGTGGCCCTCAAGAAGACGTCTGGCACGACGTCGTAGGCACCGGCCCGGGACACGGTATCCGGCGCGAGGTGCTTCGGCGCGGTGTCCGTAACGAGGTGTCCCGTAACGAGGTGTCGTAACGAGGTGTCTGGCACCGCCCCTCGCTCGAAGGCGTTGAGCGTTCGAGCGCTCCAGCTCCAGCGATCACGCAGCGAGAGTTCTTGGCTCTGAGACGGGCCAGACGAACGGTTTGATTGCCCATTCGGGGAACGCAGCGGTGGGATCGCCCGTCCTCCACCGCATCGACGCCTGCCGGAACGCTTCGACGAACCCTCGATACCGCTCGCGGAAGGCCTCGAACAGACCCGGAATCGAGGTGTGACAGGGCGGCCGTGGCCTGCGCTCCGACGGGGCTGGCCTCTCGTGGGGCCTCTGTCTCAGCACGCCGAGTCTCCCAAGGACCGAGCAGTACTGACGGGAGCCCTGTTCCTCGATGGCCTTGATGGCTCGCCTCAGGAACCCATGCACCGCCGCGCGGCTCTGAAGCGCGACGTTGGGCAGCGGTGTGAGCTTGAGCTCTTCCGACTCAGCCCAGCGATCGTCGAGCAATGGCCGTTTGACCCGACGGGAGTTCCCACTCGAGCGCCGCGTCCAGTTGAACCAACGAAAGCGCCTTGGCACGCCGTCGAGCATGAGGGGCAGACTGCTGAGACCAGGCCAGTCCCGGCAGCGTCGAACCAGCCCCTCCTTCACGCCATGGGAGAGAACGTACCTCACCCGCTCGAGGAGCGCGGTCTCGTCGAGGATCGGTTCTGCCGAGTAGCGCCGCTCCCAGAAGTGTCCACTCCATCGGACGAGCTTTCCCACCTTCTTCGAGATGTTCGCCAGCAGGTACTGCATGAACCTGGGGAGATTCCCGCGCGGTGCCCGGACGACCAGGTGGATGTGATTGGAAACGACGCTGAACGAGTAGAGCTCGACGCCGTAGAGGCGGACTGCACGCGCCAGTACACCGCCGAGGACTTCGTTCGTCTCCGCTGATGGACGGAGGAGATACCTGCGCTGAAAGCAACGCACCGTGACGAAGAAGATCTCGAGTGCGTTCAACATCCGAATCGGCCTTGCCATGTTCGAGGGCCCCCCTTTGGCCGGGGGCTCCAGCAGGACTCGGGCCAGGTTTCAGAGCACCCTGAACGAGGTTGAACGAGGTGATTGGCACCTCCGGCCGGCCCCTCCGGCCGGGAACGGGGCGGAGGTCGTTCAGGAAGCCAGAACGGAGTCCGGTTCCATTTCCGCGAGTTCCGCAGAAACCGGAACGCCATCTACATAGGTGACCTTCTGTCCGAGCACCGCCGGGACTCGCGGGCCGGGCGTCACGATTCCCGTGAGATTGAGCGGGTCCACGCCTGCCACCTCGATCCGCTGACCACTCGGCCGCGAACGACGGATCGCCCGGGCGCCCTCGACGGCGTCAGGGACTGCGAATTGCTCCCCACCCACGCCAGCCAGGAAGCGGCCCCCGCGCACCTCTCCCCGGGCCTCGAGCCGCCGGTAGTGCCGGACCAGTTCTCGCCACGGCGGCGCGAGTGGCTCCCGGACGACGAGGTCGCGGAACACGATGCCCCAGCGGGCGAGAAGGAGCCGTCCAGCGCCGGCGAGCCGCTCGTCCTCGCTGATGGACCCCTCCGGGCGGAGCAGGGACCAGCGTCCTGGCCCTCCGCGCTTGAGCGCTCGCTGCTGGCGGCGCCGCTTCGGGCTGAGCAAGACACGCAGATTGTCCACGGCGTCTGCAGTCACAAGGCCGCGGCCGAGAAGATCCCAGAGGGCGTCCTCCACTGCCTCGAGGGGAAGTCCCGAGCCCGAGACAAGCTCGGCAAAGAAGCAAGCGCCTCGCTTGGCGAGCACCTCCGCCACAGCACGACTCGATTCGACGAGATCCTGAGGCCAGTCATCTGGGGATTCCCAGCGCGCCGCCGCGAGCAGGGAACCGAGCTCTGAACGCCGGACGAACGTCAGCGTCGCCGTCCGACCTGGCTTGAGCGCTCGTGTCGACACGGGTTCCACGTTGCCACCCCGACGGGGGCCGACGACCCTCGGCTCCCGGAGACTCAGACGACCCCAGGCGACGTCGCCGGCCCAGCATGCTCGCTCGAGCAACTCGGGAACGTTCCCGCGCACCCGCGCCGGCAAGAGCACCATTTCCCAGGCCGCTGCCGGTGCCTCCCAGCCTTCGAGGAGCGTGACGGCGCGGAGCAGGCCGCCCTGGCCGCCGAGCGCGTCGCTCGGTTCCAGGTGATGCCAGCGAAACAGAAAGCGCATGAAGTCCTGCGAAGAAAGAGGCTCGATCTCCCGCCGCAGGCGCCCAACCGTCAGCCGGTGAATCCGCCGCAAGAGACGGCGGTCACACCATTCGAGTTCTTCCGCGCCGGGACGGAAAGTCCCCCGGAGGACCTGCCCTTCGGATTCCAGCCGATGGAGGGCAAGCGTCACATCATCGGCGCGCAACCCGAGACCCAAGCCCAGACCGGATGCCGTGACCGGCCCGGCAACCTCCATCCGCGCTCGAACAACCGCCAGTGTTGCCACCTCCCGATCCACGGGGGCGTCGCCCGGCAGTGGAGAGAGCGCCGGAGTCAGGACACCATCGGGGAACAGCGCATGAGCATGCAGGACTCGTTCCGCGCATACGATGAACTCGCGCACCGAGGTGCCAAACACCTCGTTACGCTCTCCGGACCCGTCCGTCATCGGGACGGTGAGTCTCGCTGCACGGTCGGCTGCGACGAGTTCCGCAGCCAGGTGCGCCGCGACCCCTTCCGCCGGCACCACCACCGCGGCGAGGAGCCAGTCGTGCAGCTCCTCCGCATCCCGAATCAGCGGCCGCGCGTCCGCAACCACCTGCTCGATTGCCGAGGCATCCAGTGCCCCCAGCCCGGCCGCATCCTCCGCTGGCAGTGCGCGACGAACCTGGACCGCGCGTGCCCGACGTTCCTCCAGCGGCGCATCGTCGAGGAACGTGTAGGGCTGCGAGTTCAAAAGCGCGTGCGCGAGGGGCGACGGCTCAGGAAGATCGCGTGCCAGCGTGCGGATCTCGCCTGCACGCAACGCTCGCAACACGCGCTTGAGCCCCTCGACGTCGAGCGCCTCGGTGAGACAGTCCCGCAGCGCTTCGTTCACCAGCGGGTGGTCCGGCGGCTCGACCTCCGCCCCTCCATGATTGTCCTGACAACCCAGCTGCTCCGGGAACACCGCGCCGAGCAGGTCCTCCGCCCGTGCTCGCTGAATGTGAGGCGGCACCCGGCCGCCACTCTGATAGCGCGAGAGAGCCAGCGCCCGCGTCGCGCTCCAGCGAAAGCGCGTGCCAAAAAGCGGTGCCTGAAGCACGGCCTGTACCAGCACTGACTCGACGGTGTCGGGATGCAGAAACTCGAAGATCTCGGCGAGCGGAAAGCTGTGCTGCTCGCCGAGCGACAGCAGGATCCCGTCATCTGTCGCTGCGGCCTGCAGCTCGAAGTCAAAGGTCCGGCAGAAGCGTTTGCGGAGCGCCAGACCCCAGGCTCGGTTGATTCGCCCTCCGAACGGCGCATGCAGGATGAGCTGCATCCCACCCGCCTCGTCGAAGAATCGCTCGGCGATCACCGTGCGTGCACTCGGCAGCGCGCCCAGGACTTGGCGGCTTGCGCGGAGGTACTCCGACAGCGCCTCGGCGTCGCGTGCGCCCAGACCGAGCCGCGACAACCACTCCGCCGACACCGGTTCCTCGAGGAGCTCGTCTCGGAGGCGTCCGACTTCACGGGATAGCTCGTCCGTGCGTGAGGGCGCCTCGCCGCGCCAGAACGGAATGCTTGGCGGGGCTCCTCGCGCGTCCTCGACGCGGACCACGCCAGCACGCAGGCCCTGGACGCGCCAGCTGGTGCTGCCGAGCAGGAAGACGTCGCCGCCATTCATCTCCACGGCGAAGTCTTCGTCGAGTGTTCCCACTTGCCGCCCGTCCGGCTCTGCCACCACGGGATACGTGAAGGTGTCGGGGATTGCGCCGCCATTCATCAGCGCGCTGAGCCGCGCACCCTTCCGCGCGCGCAGCACGTGATTGACCCGGTCACGGTGGAGGTGAACGCGCATCCGGCCACGTCGCTCGCTCACGCCCTCGGACAGCATCTGCAAGACCTGCGCGTACCGCTCCCAGGTGAGCTCGCGGTAGGGCCATGCCCGTTTCACCATCGCGAACAGCGCACGCTCGTCCCAGGCGTCCACCGCGCAGGCCGCCACGATCTGCTGGGCGAGCACATCCAGCGGGGCCTCGGGGATCCGCACCGCATCCAGCTGTCCCTCGTGCACCGCCCGGAGCAGGGCCGTGCACTCGACCAGCTCATCGCGAGTCAGGGCGAACAGGATGCCCTTGCTCACCCCGTGCAGCGAGTGCCCCGCGCGCCCCACCCTCTGCAGGAACAGCGCGATTCCTCGAGGGCTCCCGAGCTGCACCACCAGGTCCACCGCCCCGATGTCGATGCCCAGCTCGAGCGAGGCGGTGGCAACCATCGCCCGCAGCTCGCCACGCTTCAGCTTCTCTTCGGCCGCGAGTCGGAGCTCTCGCGCCATGCTTCCGTGGTGCGCCGAGACCGTCCCCGGGCCGAGCCTGGTGCCGAGATCGTGCGCCACCCGCTCGGCGAGCTTGCGCGTGTTGGTGAAAATGAGCGTCGTGCGGTGCTCGGACGTCAGCTGGACCAGCCGGTCATAGATCTGGCCCCACATCTCGTGCGTGGCGACCGCGCTCAGGTCGTCTTCGGGAGTCTCGAGCGCCAGCTCCCACTTCCGGAGATGGCCGACCTCGACGACCGAGCATCCCTCGGGACGACCCGTGAGGAACGAGGCGAAGGTCTCCACCGGCTTCTGGGTTGCCGACAGGCCGATCAGCTGCGGACGGCGCCTCACCTGGGCCTTGAGACGCTCGAGCGAAAGAGCGAGGTGGCTTCCGCGCTTGTCCCGGGCCAGTGCGTGAATCTCGTCCACGATGACCGTCTCCACGTGCCGCAGGGTCTCCCGCCCCCGGGCTGCGGTCAGGACGAGATAGAGCGATTCGGGCGTGGTGATGAGGACGTGCGGCGGACGCCGCAGCATCTGTGCGCGCTCGCTGGCCGGCGTATCGCCCGTGCGCACCTGAACACGGAGCGGCTCGGGCGAGAGGCCCTCACTCGCGGCGAGCTGGTAGATCGCCTCGAGTGGAGCGAGCAGGTTCTTCCGGACGTCGTTGCCGAGTGCCTTGAGAGGCGAGACGTACACGACCGACGTCTGGTCCTCGAGGCGGTTCTCGAGGGCGAGTCGCAGCAATCGATCGAGCGCGGCGAGGAATGCCGAGAGCGTCTTGCCTGAACCGGTTGGCGCGGCGATCAACACGTCCTCGCCCGCACGGATGCGTGGCCATCCGCGACTCTGCGGCTCGGATGGCGTGCCGAGGGTGGTCCGGAACCACCGCTGTACGAGCGGGTGGAAGTCGCCGAGCGCCGGATGGACGGCATCCGCAGCGGTCGCGAACTGGAACGGGAGCTGCGGTGCGGCCATGCCCGCATTCCTGAACGCCGGTGCAGTCCGCGTCAAGACCTGCGTCGAAGCCCGCGGAGCCCGGCCGGACCCAGGGATTGCCCGCGCTGTCTCCGCGGTGCTGTCTCCGCGGTGCCAAACACCTCGTTACAGCCTCTTCCCGGTCGAAGATCCCGGCCCGGCTGAGCTTTTCGCGATCGGAGTTCACCGGAGAAACCGTCCGGATGCCGTGGCTGACTGGCCGTGCCCGGAGGACGGTGCCAGACACCTCGTTACGCGGCCGGGCTGGCGGGGGGGACTAGAGCTGAACCCGGCGGAACGGGCGGACCGTGATCTGTTCCCAGACCCGTCCCGTGACGTAGGGGTCGCGGGCGAGCCAGTCGTCAACCTCGGAGCGTGACCGGAACTCGACGAGGATCATCGAGCCGACCATCCGGCCCTCCTCGTCCAGCATCGCGCCCCCGTCGAGGAACGTACCTTCGGTCCTCATCTTCCGGACGCCCTCGATGTGCGCCGGGCGTTGCTGCATGCGCCGGGACATCGCCTCGGGGTCACGGAAGTCATTCGCGATGATCAGAAAGGTCATGGATCCTCCGTTCCCGCTCATCTTGCCGGGCGATTCTCGGGCTCGTCGAGCGCCCCCGGCACCCCGCTCGAGGCTCCCTGAGCCCCGTCCGTGAAGCTGCGGACCACGGCGGCACGCGGCATCGAAGTCCTCGCCACGGTCACCCCACCCACGAGTGTTAAGGTCTGCCGCGTCATGACGCGCACGCCCCGTCGCGCGCTGCCGCCCGACGGGCGGTTCCTGGCGCAGCTCGGCCCGACTCCACTCGTCTCGGTGCGGCTCCAGCAGGGCGAGCCGGAGATCTGGTGCAAGCTCGAGTTCCTCAACCCGAGCGGCTCCACCAAGGACCGGATCGCCCGGTACATGCTCGAGAAGGCCTGGAGGCAAGGCTCACTCGGCCCGGGCGCCACGGTTGCCGAGGCCTCGAGCGGATCGACCAGCATCGCGCTCGCTCTGGCGTGCGCGCAGCTGGGGCTGCGCTTCATCGCGGTGATGCCGGACGGCGTCACGGAGGAGCGCGTGCTCACCATCCGCGCCTACGGCGGCGAGGTGGTCCTCACTCCGAACGCCGCCGGCGTCCGCGGGGCGATGGCATACGTCGAGCGCCTCGCCCGAGAACAGGGTGCGTTCGCGCCTCGCCAGTTCGAGAACCCGGACAACGCCGAGGCGCACCGGGTCTGGACCGGTCAGGAGATCCTCTCGCAAATCCCCGGCGGCACCGTGGACGCGGTGGTGAGCGGCGTCGGCACCGGTGGCACCATCGTCGGGCTCTACGATGCGTTCCGCGAGGCGGGTTGCCCGGTGACCGCCTGGGTCGCGAGACCGGTGATAGGCACCGGCGGACTCTCCGACGTCGAGTGCTGCAGCTTCAGCTCTCGAGTACCCGGCGTCGTCGAAGGGCTGTCTCGGCTGTTCGACCCGGCTCACTTGCCCGGGCTCGTCGAGCTCGACATCGCCGACGATCGTGCCATCACCACGGCGCGTGCGCTCATCCGCCGCGGATTCCCCGTCGGGCCCAGCTCGGGGCTCAACTACGCAGCGGCGGTCGAGGCCGCGTCACGCCTCGGGGCGGGTGCCCAGGTGGTCACCGTGTTTCCCGACCGGATGGAACGCTACTTCTCCACCGAGCTCATCCGCCGGCCCGCGACGACCGGGGATGACCCCTCGACCGCTCCCCTCGCCAGGCGCTGACTGCCCACGATGCGCACCGTCTTCTCCGCGCTTTTCTGGGCCTATCTCGCCGTGGGCTGCATCCCTCTCTTCCTCGGCGCGTTGCTGATCTGGCTGGTCACTCTCCCATTCGACCGGAATGGCCGGGTCCTCCACCTCTATTCGTGCTTCTGGGGCCAGCTCTTCTTCTGGAGCAACCCGTTCTGGCGCCTCCGGGTGGAGGGGCGGCAGAACCTTCCATGGCGCGGCGCAGCGGTGCTCGTCTCCAACCACGCCTCCCTCGCGGACATTCTGGTTCTTTTCGGTCTCTGGAGGCCGTTCAAGTGGGTCTCCAAGGCGAGCAACTTCCGCATCCCCCTCATCGGCTGGAACATGCGCCTCAATCGGTACGTCCCCCTCGTCCGCGGCGACAAGGAGAGCATCGCCACCATGATGCGGGCATGCGAGGCGTGGCTGGCCCGCGGGGTCCCGGTGCTCTTTTTCCCGGAAGGAACCCGATCGCCGGACGGAGAAGTGAGGGCATTCAAGGACGGAGCCTTCCGGATGGCCATCGAGGGGCAGGTGCCACTGATCCCGATCACTCTCAGCGGAACCGGCGATGTCCTCCCCAAGCATGGCTGGGTGATGCAGCGCACCGCCCGGTGTCGGGTCCGGGTGCTCTCCCCCGTGGACCCGGCCGCCTTTGCCGGGGATGTGGCAGCGTTCCGGGAGCACGTCAGGGCCCAGATCGTGGCCGAGAAGGGTCGGCTCGACTCCGAGGCCGCACCCCGCGGAGGCCCCTGAGGAGCGGATCCCCCTGAATCCCTAGGGCTCGAGGACCGTCCAGGCGCCGGAGGGTGCCGCCGCAGGGTGCCAGACACCTCGTTCAGACACCTCGTTCACCCGGTCCAGACGCCTCCGAGGTGCCCCCACAGGTGCCAATCACCTCGTTACGGTCTTGAAGGCCGGCGGAGCCCCGGCAAGGCAGGGCCGGATCATTAAAGCGATTTCAATCCGGAGCCCCGGCAGCCTCCCGGACAGCGAGTGGAGGTGCCAGACACCTCGTTACGGCGCCTCCGGGCGGCGATGACCAGGCCGATCCGTCGGTGCCGGCTGACGCATCCCGACACCCGTTCGTCACCCGGTGGACCGGGGCGCGCGCCGTCCGAGAGTTCCCGCTGCAACGAATCATCTCTGGGAGTGTCGGATCTCTTGCCGGGCTGGCGGCCGGCCACCTAGGACGGGCTGGAACAGGGAAGCCCGTCTGAGGATCATGCGGGGACCTTTAGGGGGGTTCCCGGGCGGCACGAGGGGAGCGCCGCTCGCGTGGAGGCGACGATGCAGGGTCGGCTCGGTTGTGTCTTGGGTCTTCTGGTTTCCTCACTCGCGCTGGCCCGGCAGCAGGCTCCGCAGCAGTGGAGCCCGCCGCCCCAGGCCGCGCCTCCTCAGTACGCTCCTGCGCAGCAGTATGCGCCGGCGCCACAGGCCGCACCGCCACAGCAATACGTGGCGCCGGCACCGGCTCCGGCACCAGCGCAGGTCGCTCCTGCGCAGTACTCCCCGGCGCCGGCCCAGCAACAGGTCGCGCCGGCACCACAGGCCGCGCCGCCTCAGCAGTACGCGCCGGCGCCACAGGCCGCGCCACCTCAGCAGTACGCGCCGGCACCGCAGGCCGCGCCGGCTCAGCAGTACGCGCCGCCGCAGCAGTACGCCGCGCCACCGGCCGCCGCCCCCCAGTACGCCGCGCCACCTCAGCAGTACGCGCCGGCACCGCAGGCCGCTCCAGCGCCACAGTACGCGCCCGGCGCCGCCGCGGGAGCCGCCACCGGCGCCGCGATCGCAGCTCCTCCGGCCGCCGCGCCCCAGTACGCGCCGGCGCCACAGGCCGCGCCGCCGCAGCAGTACGCGCCGGCACCACAGGCCGCTCCAGCGCCACAGTACGCGGCACCACCGGCACCCGCGCCCGCCCAGCAGCTCGCGCCGCCCGCGGCAGCCGGCGCCGCCGCAGCCCCGCTCGCCGCACCGCAGGCTGCGCCTCCCGCCGCCGCACCGGCCGCTCCGGCACCTGCCACGCAGAGCGCTCCGGCCAAGCCGCTCCTCCCGCCCGGCGCCGTCCCGGTCCAGCAGGCGCCGGCGGCGACCCCAGCTCCGACGCAGTCCGTGGATACGCAGCCGGGGAAGGCCCTTCAGGAGGACCTCCCGGCCGCAGGGCTCGCTCGCGAGGTCTACTACCGCGACATGCTGAGAGTCCGCCCGCACAAGACGGACGTCTTCACCCAGAACGGCGCGCGCCAGCTGACGGCCGTCGAGTTCTATCGCCTCGTGGGACGGGGTGATCTCGCAGCCGCCTCCGAGGCGCGAAAGGGCGAGCGCGGAATTCTCTACGGCTTCTCGTTCCTCACCTTCGCCGCGGGCGTCGCCTCGGGAATCTGGGTGAGCAGCAACGCCCAGAATCTCAACGACCCCTCCTGCTTCGCCCAGGGCGTCGTCAGCTACAACAAGTGCGTCGACAGCGCGCAGAAGAGCAGCCTCACCGGAGCGTTGCTGATAGGCGGAGGAGTCGTCGTCGGCGGGTTGCTGCTCACCATTGCCGCGCTCACTCCGGACATGGTGACGACCCCCGAGGAGACCTCGAAGCTGGCCGACGGGTACAACCGGAATCTCGTGAAGCGGCTCAACGCCGTCGCCGAGCCCAAGGTGTCGGTCGCGCCGATGTTCGGCCCGGGCGGCGGAGGCCTCGCCGCGCGTTTCACCTTCTAGGTTCTAGGGCGCAGCGAGCGACACCGGGGCCGCATCCGGCGGCCTCTCCGCAATCGCACGGCGAGTCCCCCGCACCAGGACGGCTCCCAGCGCGGTGCTCGCGAGCGCGAGCACCACGACCACAGGTGACCGCATCCACCCGGCCAGCGCGGGAGTGCGGTCGAGCAGCACCTGCGCGCCGTTGTTCACCAGGTGGATGAGGACGCCGGGGAGGATGCTGCCGCTCTCCAGCGCCACCCAGCCGAGGAGCAGACCCACCGCGAACGCAGCGACCACGTGGTACGGGTTGACGTGGAATAGCCCGAACACCAGGGCGCTACCCCCGATCGCGATCCAGCGCGAGCCGCTCCGCCGGAGCCCGGCCAGCACCACGCCACGGAACGTCACCTCCTCGGCGACGGCGGGCAGAAACGCCACCAGGACGAGCGCCATCCCCAGACTCAGCTGTCCCTGTTTGCCCAGCAGCTCGCCGAGCCAGTCGGAGTAGGCCCGCGCCCCGGGGAAGCGCAGAAGCTGCTCCCAGACCACCGCCCCGACGCTCCATCCGCCCGCGGCGAGCAGCAGCGTGGCCACCCAGCCTCGTGCGCTGGGCCAACGCAGCTGAAGAGTGTCCACCAGCGGCGCTCGGAACAGCCGGCACCAGAGCAGCGAGGGGATCAGGAAGAATCCGAGCTGGGAGACGAGGATGAGCGTCGCCACTCCCCCCCGCCGCTCGACGAGCGCCGAGGCGTAGAAGGTCAGGACCAGGAGCGCCGCGGCGAAGGCCAGCGCATTTCCCGGAGTCAGCCCGCGGCCGCCCCGGACGCCGGGGGAGAACACGTCACGCCAGGGCTTCTCGCCCGAGAGCAGCACCTGCTCGGTCTGGAAGACCCGGGCGGCGAGGAGGATGCCCAGTACTGCCCAGGCCAGGCTCACGGCCCAGACCACCATCACCTGTGCGGGGCCGGCCTTTCCGATCAGGATGTCGTGCACCAGCAGCGTGACGTTGAGCAGTGGGACCAGCGCGGTTCCTGCGGACAGCTCGGCTCCGGGGAGGAAGCTCGCGAATCCGGCGAGCATCACCAGCAGGAGGAGCGGCATCAGGTAGCTCTGCCCTTCGCGATAGCTGCGGGCCAGAACGCCGATGGCCATCAGCAACGCCACGATCAGCAGCGCCGCTGGAAGGACCGTGAGGAAGATCGCAGCTGCGCCGGGGAGACCGAGTGAGAAGCGCGCGCCCTCCATCGCCGCCGTCGCCCGCGAGAGGGTCAGGGCGATGGATCCGAGGTTGCACACCGTGGCGCCAAGGGTGAGCGCAAGGACCGCGAGGTACTTGCCGGCGACGATCTCCACCGAGCGAACGGGCGCGGTGAGCAGCGTCTGCAAGGTCCCCCGTTCCTTCTCGCCCGCGGTCAGGTCGAGCGCGGCATAGAAGCCTGAGGTCGTGACCAGCACCAGGAGCAGATAGGGAAGCAGCGCCGCGGCAAAGCTCGCGCCCCGGCGGGCGGCGTCGGCGAGGTCTTCCTCCCGGATGTCGAGGGGTCTGGCCGCGGATGCGTCTTGCCCGAGGCGCGTCATCCGTTGACGGAGGAGCTCTGCTCCGTGGTCGGTCAACGCGCGGGAGACGCGTCGCTCCATGGCGTCCGAGTCCACGTTGGTCGAGTCGGCCAGCACCCGGATGGGGATGCTCGCTCCGGACGCTCCGGCAGGCGTGAGCAGCACCACGTGCACCCTCTTCGAGGCCACGAGACGGCGTGCCTCCGCCTCGGGGTCGGCGGGAGGAGAGTCGCGATGGTCGACGACGTCGGCTCGGGCCTGCTGCTCGACGACCTGCAGGGTGCTTTCGGGCACCGGCCCCCAGGCGGCGACCCTGGCCCGAGTCCGTTCCAGCTCGCCGCGCTTGTCGGTGGCGACCGAGCCGAGCAGGGTGAAGAGCAGGGGATACACCAGGGCCGGGACCACGAAGGCCATCACCACGGTGCGGCGATCGCGGAGGGTCTCCACCAGATCCTTGCGGAAGATGTGGAGGACGATGGCGGGTCTCATGCCGCGACCTCGTCTCCCACCCGGGCGAGGAAGGCGTCGGTGAGCGTCTTTGCACCGGCGCGGGCGCACACCTCGGCGACGGTGCCCTGATCGAGCACCTGTCCCCGATGCAGTAGGACGACCCTGTCGCAGAGCGCCTCCGCGTCACCGAGGACGTGAGTGCTGAACAGGATTGCCTTGCCCACGGCACGGGCTTCGCGAAATGCCTCGAGGAGGAAGCGGCCGGTCACGACGTCGAGGGCGGTGGTGGGCTCGTCGAGGATGAGCGCCGGGGGATCGTGGACGAACGCTCGGGCGATGTTCGCTCGCTGTTTCTGGCCGGCCGAGAGCTTGCCGCAGGGGCGGTCGGCGAAGTCGGTGAGCCGGAACCGCGACACCAGCGACTCGATGCGCGAGGTGAGCGCCGCCTCCCGAATCTCGTGGAGGCGGCCGAAGTAGCGGAGGACCTCGCGTGGCGTGAGCCGCTGGTAGAGCGCCGTGTCACCGGTGAGGAATCCGAGCGCGCGCTTCAGCTCGAACGCCTCGCCCTCGGTGCCGCGGCCGGCGACCCGAACATCGCCGGAGCTGGGGGTCAGCACGCCGGCCAGCATCCGGAGGACGGTGGTCTTGCCGGCGCCGTTGGGGCCGAGCAGGCCCACGACCTCTCCCGCCGAGACCGTGAAGCTCACGTCGGAAGCGGCCACCACCTCGCCGTACCGCTTGGACAGTCCGCGGGCCTCGATCATCCTGGACGTGGGGCTCGTACCACAGACACCCGTCCCGGCGCGCAACCCCGCGATGGGACTCGACCGGCGCCCACGCGGTCACGGCCCGTTGCCCTTACGAGGTGGGTAACGAGGTGTCTGGCACCGCCTGTAACGAGGTGTCTGGCACCTCGTTCGAGCACCTCGTTCGAACACCCCCGTCTGGAACGGCACCGTAACGAGGTGTCCGTAACGAGGTGTCTGGCACCCCCGTCCGGCCCCCCCCCCGCCCGCACCTCGTCCCGCTCCGTGTCCGGGGCGATAACGAGGTGTCTGGCACCTCGTCCGGGCACCCCGGTCAGGCATCGTGTCCGGGGCGATAACGAGGTGTCTGGCACCTCGTCCCGGGCACCCCGGTCCGCATCGTGTCCGGGGCGATAACGAGGTGTCTGGCACCTCGTCCCCCTCGTCCCGGCACCTCGTCCCGGCTCCGGCTTTCGTCCGGGCTCCTCCGGCCAACTCCCCGCCGTTACGGGGCGTTCTGAAGCTGCGGGAACGTCGTTCCGGTGAACCAGCAGATTCCGGTCCCGGCTGGCTCGCCGTAGAGCCCGCCGACCTCCATGTTGCAGCTCACCGGGTAGAACGGGTTCACGCCCGAGCCGGCGGGGCGTCCGTTGGCCGGATCGGAGAAGGGGTTGCAGTCCGCGTCCGATGCGCACTCCACGATCGGGGTGAGCATCAGCCCGTGGTAGTTCGCGCTGCACGCTCCGATCGTGTAGGCCGCGTCGCTCTCCGCCTGCGAGCCCTGGTACGCCGGGGCACTCAGGAAGTGCGTGCTCGACAACGTGATCGAACGCGGCGGGTTGGGCGGGGCTCCGTCGCTCTTGGCGGGAACCGCGTTGGCCGTCGTGAAACTCGGCACGGTGCAAACGCCCTGCGCGTCGGGCTCCGTCCCGATCGTCCCACGCCCCACGTCTCCGGTCGTGGCGGGAAAGTCCACGTCGCCATCGGCGTTGACCGGCAACATCGACTGCGCCCGGAACACCACCTCCGTCTGCTCGGCGCCGAGCTTGTCGAAGGCGATGTTGTCCGCCAGCCGCGGCGGGAGGATCGAATCGTCACAGCTCGCTCCGCCGCTCACCGGGCCGGTGCGGTCCATCACGAACAGGAACCCCCCGAGCGACGGACGCTGCACCAGACAGGTCGTGTTGACTTCTCCTCCGCAAGCCGCGAGCAGCGCGACGAGGGGCACCACAAGGAACGAAGGCTTGTCCATGGCGTCGTCGATCCTCAGAAGCTGAAGCGAGCGGTGAACCGGAAGCTGCGCACGGCCTGGTACTGCGTGGCCCGGCCCCAGTTCGGGTTGATGGCGTAGGTCTGCGGCTGCTGGTCCGGATCCGGGAGGACCACGGTCTTGAGCTCCGGTCCGTTCGCTCCGGCCACCACACCGCCGCGAGGCAGGGAGCCGTTCACTCCGTACGGAGGCGGGATGTTGCCCTGCGTCCCATTGACGATCGGCCCGGGGTCACGCCCGCCACCGGTCAGCGAGGGCAGGGTCACGTATTCCTGGTCCACCCGGATCGGGTTCTGGAAGTTGAAGAGGTTGAACCCGTCGACACCGACCGTGATCGTGCTGTCCTTGCTCAGCCGGTAGTTCAGCGCGAGCCGAGCGTCGATCGTGTTCACCCACGGGAGCCGCCCGCCCTGGCCTCGCTGAAGGATGTACACCTGACCCGGGCCGTAGCCCGACTCGTTGGAGGGACCCGTGTAGCTGATCGGCGGGCCCGATGCGCCGGTATAGGAGAGGCCGAGCGTGAGGCTGAACACCGGCGAGAGCACGAACTCCTTCGCCGCGAACACCTTGATCGTGTGCGTGATGTCGTTCGACAGCGGGCCATCCTGGTTCACCAGCAACTGAGCCAGGTCGAAGGTCGAGTTGATGTTCGGATCGAGCTGCCCGTCCTCGTTCCGGAACAGGCCATCGTAGTTCCCCCGCAGCTGCGACCAGGTGTAGCTGACCTGGGCTTGCCAGAGGTCACTGAAGTTCTTCGTGAACTGCACGGTGACCGCGTGGTAGGTGCGCGTCGCCTTCGGGAACGAGGTCGCGATTCCCTCACCGGGGTTTCCGATGAAGTACGTGTTCCCGTTGTCCGCCGACATGTCCTCGATGGTGCGGACCAGGTTCCGGTAGGTGTAGGAGACGCCGAGGCGAGCGTTGGGGAGGACCTCGTACTCGCCACCCGCCACGATCTCGTCGTTGGCAGTGGGCTGGAGATTCGGGTCCACCGCCGTCTTGTCGACCGCGACGTTTCGCCACTTGACGTTGGGCCTGAAGATGTTCGTGGCACGGTCGGCCGTCGCCATATCGCAGCCGGCGACCCCGACCGCGCGCGGGTCGCAGTCGTGGTTCGCGATGATCTGGCTCTCACCGGAGAGCGCGCGATCCGCGATGTCGAGCGGAACTGCCTCGTAGTAGCGACCGTAGTTCGCGAAGACCTTCGCCCGCCCTTGCTGGGTCGGATCCCACACGAACCCGATCCGTGGCGACCACTCGTTTCCGAGCTTCATCGCCAGCAGGCCGTCCTTGTCGTAGATGTACTGGCCGTCCCACCGCAGGCCGATGTTCAGCGTGACCTTGTCCAGGATGCTCCAGCTGTCCTGGATGAATCCGCCGATGATCACCGACTTGCTCTTGAGGGTGAGGATGCCGTTCCCGGCCGTCGTGTCGATGTCCGAGAGGTAGCCGAACCGGCGTGCCTCCTGGACTCCGAGCGAGTTGCCCGGAGCCACGCCGCCCGGACCGAAGTCGAAGTACCAGGCGCCACCGCCGTAGGTCTTCAGGTGGTCGTAGTACGAGATGCTCCCGTCGACGCCTGCCTTGAAGACGTGGTGCCCGAGGGCGCTGAGCAGATAGGTGATGGTCGCCTTGCCCTGGAAGGAGTCCAGGATCTGTCGCTCGAGGAAGTTGTTTCCGCCGTAGAGGTTCCAGGTGGTCTGGCATTTCGTCGTGCGGTCGCCGGTTCCGCAGGCTTCGCGGACGCTTGCCGGCACCTGATCCTCGAAGTCGAGCACGTTGCTCACGTACAGCGGAGCGAGTGACGGGATGCCAGCGAGGGTGTTGAGGTTGTGAATGTTCTCGAAACCGCTCCCGTCGCCAGGCTCACCCTGGTCGATTTGATGGTGCCAGCCGATCCGCACGTCGAGCAGGAGCTTCTTGTCGAGGAAGCTGCTGTTGAGCTCACCATTCACGTCGTACGCACTGTCGTTGGTGAGGTAGTGGTTGGAGTTGAAGGTTCCGCCCGTGTACGCGCCGATCGCGAAGGGGGCGCGGCTCGCCAGGAGCCCGGGCACCCGGACCGAGAACCCTGAGTCGCTCCCGCCAGTGGTCGGCGTCCCGGTGACCGTGAGGCTCACCCGGTGGTCCTGGTTGATGAGGTAGGTCAGCTTGCCGATGAACTGGAACGACTTCTCGTCGGCGAACCGACGCTGGTCGCTGTTGGGGATGGCCGAGTACGCCTGGTTCCCGTCCGCGTCGGTCTGGCCCGGGTTCTCGATGAAGAAGTTTCGCCTGTACGAGTATCGCGTGAAGCTCGGCTGGACCCCGGCGAAGAACCAGAGCTTGTCCTTGATGATGTAGCCGCCGAGCGTCGCCCCGAAGTCGCCGATGTTGTAGAGGTCGACCGTTCCCGCGACGACGGCACCCGCTTTGGTGACGGTCTTCGGGCGACCCTGGAGCGCGCCTGGAGTGAACGTGCCCCACACGCTCCCATGGAATTCGTTCCCACCTGACTTGGTGACGCCGCTGATGGCGCCGCCGGTCGTGCGGCCGTACTCGGGCATGTAGCCCCCGGTGATGACGTTGACCTCGTCGAGGAACTCGACCGAGAGCGGTGTGCCGTTGACCCCGTACGCGGGGTTGTTCACCGAGAGCCCATCGATGAGGTACGAGCTCTCGGGAGAGGTCGCGCCGCTGATCGAGATTCCGTAAAGGTCGGTGGCCGCCTGTGGCGCTGCGGTCGCGATCGAGTCGAACGAGCGGACGGCACCGCCGATCCCGCCGGCGCGGCTCAGCGCGAAGTTCTTGATGAAGTCCTGGTTGATGGTGGTGCCCACCGTGCTCGAGCCGACGTCCACCACCGGGGCCGCGCCGGTGATGACGATGGTGGTGGAGCCCTCGATGGTCTCGGGCAGCAGCTCGACGTTGAGCCGGAGCGTCCTATCCGCCGCGACGTCGATCCCGGTCCGCGTGTACGGGCGATAGCTCTCCTTCTCGAACCGCAGGGCGTAGGTGCCAGGCGGCAGCTGAGGGATCCGGTAGAGACCACTCGCGTCGGTGACCACGACCTGCTCGCCCTGGAGGTTCGGCGAGGTGGCAGTCACCACGACGTCCGCGACCGGAGCGCGCGACTGGGTATCAACGACGTTTCCCGTCAGAACCGAGGTGGCTCCCTGGGCGAGTACCACCGGGGGGAACAGCACAGCGGCGAGCGCCAACGCGCCGAGCGTTCCCGAACGAATCGTTCTCACGAACATCCCTCCTCCGTTTCGTGGAGGGATAGCGGAGCGTCCTCTGTCGCTTCCTTGGTCCGAGTGACCGGTACGTTTCTGGTACGTGCCCGTTCGGCAGTGGGCAGTCACACGTGCTCTTGCGCGTGCAACGATCGGCGTCTCGTGTGTCGCACGCGCGAGACGCTGCACCGAGCGCCATCCGACGATGCGACACACGATGGGCGGGTGCGCCGGGCCGGACGCTTCAGCGCTTCAGTGCCTGGCACCTCTTGACGCCATCGCGTTACGGAACTCGACGCTCGGGCCGATGGACGTGTCCGACACCGCGTTCAGGCGGCGACCCACGACGCGCGACCGGGTCCACGTGCCCCGAATCCAGGTGCCAGACACCTCGTTGCCCGCTCCGGTGCCAGACACCTCGTTGCCCGCTCCGGTGCCAGACGCCTCGTTAGCGGCTCCAGGTGCCAGACACCTCGTTACCGGCTCCGGTGCCGGCTCCGGTGCCAGACACCTCGTTACCGGCTCCAGGTGCCAGACACCTCGTTACCGGATCCGGTGCCAGACACCTCGTTACCGGATCCGGTGCCAGACACCTCGTTAGACACCTCGTTATCGCTCCGGTGCCGGCTCCAGGTGCCAGACACCTCGTTGCCGGACACCTCGTTGCCGCTCCAGGTGCCAGACGCCTCGTTACCGGCTCCAGGTGCCAGACACCTCGTTACCGGCTCCGGTGCCGGCTCCAGGTGCCAGACACCTCGTTACCGCTCCAGGTGCCAGACGCCTCGTTGCCGCTCCAGGTGCCAGACGCCTCGTTACCGGCTCCAGGTGCCAGACACCTCGTTACCGGACACCTCGTTACCGCTCCAGGTGCCAGACGCCTCGTTACCGGACACCTCGTGACCGGCTCC
>Ga0081540_1000678_pt1 | contig 31929 bp, 35 predicted proteins | sample TabmetS2T1R1_FD_71024 | JGI IMG/M metagenome (GOLD analysis project Ga0081540, IMG submission 71024) | Tabebuia heterophylla rhizosphere microbial communities from the University of Puerto Rico - S2T1R1 | ecosystem: Host-associated > Plants > Roots > Rhizosphere ...
AGGAGGGCGCCTGCCCCTCGACGTCGGAGTCCACTCGCAGCACTGCCCCCGTTCCCTGTTTCACAGCGACTCCATCCAGTCCTTCAGCGGAGCCGTCACCACCCGCGGGCTGCGCCGCAGATCGGCCACGGTCCGGCTCGAGGTCAACAGCAGTGCTTGCCGCAGCCCTGCGACCACGGTGCGCACTGCCGCGTCGGCGCCGGCCACGCCGCCCGCTTGCTGCGCGCGGAACAACGGCAGGGCCATGCCTGCCAGATCCGCGCCGATCGCCAGGACCTTCGCAACGTCCAGGCCATGGCGAATTCCACCCGAGGCGACGATCTTCACCGAGGGGCCAATCGCCCTCCGGACGCTCGCCACCGCTGCTGCCGTGGGGATTCCCCACGAGGAGAAAAGCGACCCGAGCTCGGCCATCTGGCCCGTCGCGCGAAGCTGTTCCACCCGGACCCAGCTCGTTCCACCGAGCCCGCTCACGTCGAGGGTGCGCACCCCGCAGTCGACCAGCCGCCGCGCCACCGAGGGCGCGATGCCGCACCCCGTCTCCTTCACCAGGAAACGCTCGCCGAACGCCGAGGCCAGCGCCTGCACCAGGCTGTAGCCGCCACGGAAGTCGCGATCGCCCTCGGGCTGGCTCAGCTCCTGCGCGGCGTTGAGGTGGAGCGCGAGCCCGTCGGCGTCGATCCCCTCCACCAGCTTCCGCACGCCGTCCACGCCCATGGCGATGGCCTGCTTGAGCCCGATGTTTCCGATGAGCAGCACGTGGGGAGCGACGTCACGCACCTGGAAGGTGCGGGCCAGCTCCGGGTTCTCGGCCATCGCCCGCTGGCTGCCCACGCCGAACGCCAGCCCGTGGCGCTCCGCCACCTGTGCCAGGTCCCGGTTGACCTCGCGCGCCCGGTCCGTGCCACCAGTCATGCCGGTGACGAGGAGGGGGGCACGGAGGACCTTGCCCCAGAGGGTGAGGGTGAGATCGACCTCGTCCAGCGCGAGCTCGGGGAGCGCGTTGTGAACCAGGTGCACGCAGTCGAGCAGAGTGGAATTCCCGGCCGGCTCCACGTCCCCTTGCGCGCAAAGATCGAGGTGGGCGTCCTTGCGCCGCGCTGTCTGAGCCTCTGGCATCCGGGGTTTGGCGGAAGTACCAGCCAGGTCTTTCATGCGCAAGACGATCCAGGGTATTTGCCCTGTGTGTCTCCCTCCTCCGAAAGCGCTACTCTCGCGATTTTCCTACACAGTGGCGCGTATGACAGGGTGCATCAAGGCCTGTCCATCGCGGCTTCCGGGGTGGCCCTGGGGCGCCGTGTGGACCTCTATTTCTTCTGGTGGGCGTTGGAGCGTCTACTGACCGACCGGTTGGACGAACCGGATTTCCCGGAGCGCGAGGACATTGCAGTGCGGTTCGAGGCACGCGGGCTCCCGACCCTGCGCTCGCTGGTCGGCCACCTCCGGGACTCCGAGCAGGTGACCCTGGTGGCCTGCACGGGGAGTCTGGCCGCGCTGGGGCTGAGCCCCGCGGACGCGGAGGGGAAGGTCGACACGCTGCTGGGGTGGACTTCCATCCTCACCCGGACCGCGGGCATCACCGACCGCTTTTACCTCTAGGGGCTGACCGGTCCGGGCGCAACGCGACCAGGGCGACCGCCATCACCGCCTGCAGGCCGAAGAGGACGGTGGACAGCCCGTGGAGCATCCCGAAGCGCCGGCGGGTGGGATCGCCGGGTGGCAGGTGGGAGAGCGTGTCGCCGGCCGCCTGCCGGATGCGGTCGATCTCCGGGGTGAGCACGAAGAGGCTCGCCGCCGCCAGCACCGCCAGCACCGTTCCGAGCACCACCGCTGGCCGTCCGGAGCGCCCCGTCGCGCCGAGCGCCACGGCCAGCAGGCCGAGGAGAAGTCCCGCCCAGTCGAGCACGGGGAGCACCCGGCCGACCACCCGGGCCGCCCCGCCCGGAGGCAGCGTGGCGAAGAGGGCAGGCGTGACCGTCGTCGCGAAGAAGGCCAGCGCGCCGAGGAAGGCGACGAGCAGGAGGCGGTGGATGGAGAGGAGCATGCCGCGGCCATGGTAAAGGACCTTGCCCAGAAGGCCCCATGCTTCCGACCCTGCTCGTCCTCGTCTCCATTGCCCTCGTCGTCTGCCTCGCGCTCCTCATCTTCGGACGGAACGCGCCCACTGCTCGTGCGCCCGCGGCAGCCGCTGCGCCCGGCGTCGCGCCCATCGCCCGTGGCGGCCCAGATCCCGAGCTGGATCGACGCCGCCGCGAGGTGGACGAGCTGAAGAACACGGTCGCCGAGCTCCGGGGCGAGCTGAAGCAGACGCGGAAGAAGCTCCACGACCAGCGGACCTCGGACAAGGAGGGGGCGGATCTGGTGAAGGCCCGCGCCGACGTGGAGCGCAGCGCCTCCCAGCAGCTGGAGGTCGTGCGGAGCGAGCTCGCCTCTGCGCTCGCCGAGGTGGGCCGTCTCAAGAGCGAGGCCGAGGCCTTCCGGACGCGACGCCCCGCACCCGTCCCCGCGCCGGCTCCGGCGCCTGCCCCGTCCGCTCCGGCCGCCGCGGCCCCGCACGCGCCGGAGCCTCGCCGCTTCCGCGAGCTCTCCGACACCGACCGCGAGAAGATGGACCGGCTGGAGCACCTCGCCAACCGCGAGCGCTCGCGTGCCCAGGAGCTCTCGGCCGAGGTTCGCCGGCTGAAGGGACGCACCGAGACCCAGGGCCGGGTCTACACCGTCATCAAGGGTGAGCTCGATCTCCTGAAGGACAAGTTCAAGGCGCTGGAGAAGCGGCTCAACCGCACGCTGCTCGAGCGTGACCTGCTCCGGCGCGCCATCCGGGATCTGGAGAAGAAGAGCGGCCTGGCCGCCGACCGGACCGAGCTCACCGCCGACGAGGTCGCGGCCTCGGATCGCTCGGTGGAGGAGCGGGCGGCGGCGGAGGCTGCGGAGATCGCCCGGCGCACCCGACCCCCCGAGCCCACCGAGCACGCCGAGCCTGCTCCGGGCTCAGCGTCCGGGCCCGAACCGGTCTCGGGTGAGGAGAGCCCGCTCGAGTCCGCGGCCGCCGCGGCCGGCGCGCCGGCCGCCCAGCACGTGGAGAAGGCGGGCTGACCGGGGGGCACTCACTCCCGGGCCGGCCCCGGGTGTCGCTGGCCACGCGCATCTTCCTCGGCCACGCGGTGGTGCTGGTCACCTTCGGGCTGCTCATCCTGTTCAGCGTCAGCGAGCTGCACCGGAACCAGCAGGAGATCCGGCTGGTCAGCCAGGGTTACCTGCCGCTCACCCAGGACGCCGCCGCGCTGGAGTCCTTCCAGCGCAACCAGGCGCAGGAGGCGGCGCAGATCAGCGCCGAGACCGACCCTCAGACCCGCGCCGCGCTGGCACGCCTGGCCCCGCTCACCTACCCACCCCTGCTCCACGCCCGGCTCAGCTCGCTCGAGGCGACGCTGGCGGCGCTCCGGGCCACCGCTCCCTCGTCGGAGCGTCCCTTCCTCGACTCGGTGCAGACCCGGGTGGAGCACGTGGCCCGCGATCTGGAGGTGGTGGAGCGGACGGCGCCCGGCACCTGGTCGGAGGCCCCGCCGCCCGAGGCACAGCGGACGCTGGCCAGCGCGCAGGACTCGCTCTCCCGTGAGCTCCGCGCCCTGCGCGCCGCTCTCGACACCCGGACCCGGGCGGTGGTGGAGGAGGCCGAGCGGCGCGATCGGCGCCGGGGCGTGCTGCTCATCGGGCTCTCGGTGGCGGCCATCGCGGTGGGGCTCATCGCCACCGCCCTCTCGGCCCGCAGCCTTCGCCCGGTGAGGGCACTCATCGCAGGCGTGGGGCGGATTCGCCGGGGCGACTACACCGGCCAGCTGAACATCCCCGGCGACGACGAGATCTCCCAGCTCGGTCGGGAGTTCGACGCCATGACCCGGGCGCTCGAGGAGCGGGAACAGGCGCTGGCCCGGCAGCAGCAGGCGCTGCTCCGCGCCGAGCGTCTGGCTGCGGTGGGCCGTGTCTCGGCCCAGGTGGCGCACGAGGTCCGAAATCCCCTCTCCTCGATCGGCCTCAACGTGGAGATGCTGCAGGACGCGCTCGACCACGCCCGCTTCGGGACGCCGGCGGAGGCCAGCGAGGTGAAGGCGCTGCTGCAGGCCGTCACCCGCGAGGTCGACCGCCTCACCGAGACCACCGAGCGGTACCTCCGGATGGCGCGTTCACCGGCCCCGTCCCTCGCCGCCGAAGACGTGAACGGCATCGTGGACGCCGTGCTGGACTTCGCGGCGGGCGAGCTGGACCGGGCGGGCATCCGCGTGGAGCGGCGGCTCGACCCTGCGCTTCCGCGGGCGCTGGTGGACGAGGGGCAGCTCCGGCAGGTCTTGCTCAACCTGGTCCGCAACGCCCGCGAGGCGATGGAGGGTGGCGGCACGCTCCGGCTGTCGACCTCGTCCGAGGACGGCGCGGTCCACGTCCGCGTGGAGGACACCGGCCCCGGCATTCCGGACGAGGCCCGTCCGCACCTCTTCGACCCGCTGTTCACCACCAAGCGCCACGGCACCGGGCTCGGGCTGGCGCTGAGCCGCCAGATCCTCGAGGCGCACGGCGGCGCGCTGGGGTGCGAGCGCACCGGACCTGCTGGCACGGTCTTCCATCTCCGGGTGGCCCCCGCCCCGCAGCCTTCGGTGGGTGAGCAGCCCGCCGCGCACGCCTGAGCATGGACGTGCGGCGCCCCTGCGCCGCTCCACAGGCGTCCCCCTGGTTCGGGGGAGTGAGCAGCGCGCCCCGCGATTCCTCGGGAACGGGCGACCGTCGAGGGACGTTGCTACGCTCGGCACCGACTCGATGGATTCCTTCGTCCGCCGCCTCGTGGAACGGCTCCTCGAGCCGTCGCGTCCGCTCTCACGGAACCGGCACTTCCACACCTTCGAGACGCCCGAGGGCAAGCGGGCACTCACGGTCGCCAGGCGGCTGCGAGGACTCGCCCGGGACGTCCGGCGGTGCCTGGACCGGGGCGTACCTCCCCAGGTGCGCCGGGAAGGAATCGAAGGCGACCTGCGAGTCGAGCTGCTCTTCGACGACCTCGCCGGCCGTCGCACCGCGTTTCTCACCGGCGAGGAGTACGCGCTGCTCCTCCGCCTCCCGGGGATGTCCGACGCGCTCGTGGCGAAGCGCGTCTGAGGACGTGCGGTGCTCTATTCGTGCTGCGCCCGCCACGGCAACCGGCGTAGCTCCTGAGCGAGCGCCTCGGCGCCGGACGCTCCATAGCGCTGCACCCAGAGCTTGAGCCATGCCTCGTTGTCCAGGAAGAACTTCCAGTCGCTGACGACCGCCTGCCTGATCAACAGGGACGGCACCGGCATCGTGAAGGGACGAAAGCTCGAGTTGTAGATCGCGGTCCCCTCGTTGCCTTCGTAGAACCCTCCCATCACGAATCCGTCGTCCACGTACGAAGGAACGGCGAGATCCTGCAGGACGTGCTTGAAGAATTCCGCTGCCCGGTCCGCCGAGAGATCGGTGAAGACGACGAAGACTGCCTTGTAGGTCGCTCCGTCGCCGTTCGTGGGACGAGCGCTCAGGAAGAGCTTCTGGTAGCCGCCGACGAGCTCGACGACGTCTGCCACGCTGCGGCCGCCGACATGCTCGGCAGCGAGCCACAGGGTCTTGCGTTCCAGGGAGACGGGCACGAAGGGACAGACGGGCCCCGCGCGTCCGAGATCCTTGTGAGGTCGGGCGATGAAGCTCTCGATCCGACTCGCTACGGCGCGCAGCGCATCGAGATCGCCCCGTGGGAGATCCCTCGTCCCGCTGGCGTCCTCGAGGTCCTCGAGGAGAAAGAGCTTCGTGGTCTGTGCTGGCATGACCGGCTCCTTTGCTCGCGCCGGACGCCCTTACTCCCTCGTCCTCGGCGAATCCAGCTCAGGTCGCGAGCCCGGCGTAGGCGAGCAGCACCGCCCGGAGCGCCTCCCGCGCCCCGGGGTGGGCCTCCGCGCCCCGGCGGGAGAGCTCCTCCGGGCACGACTCGCCCAGCACCGCCAGCGGCGTCCGCTGCTCGTCGGCCACGAAGCGCGCCTGGGCCAGCAGCGCCGCTGACGGCTCGGTCAGCACGAGGCCGGCCGCATCGGAGGTGAAGGACCGCCACAGCGGCCGGCCCAGCTCTCCGGCGGGGACGACGCTGAAGTGAAGGACCAGCCCCTCGGCCACCTCGAGCTCGGCCACCGTCCCCAGCTCCTCGACCGGCGTTCCCTCCGGTGCGAGCAGCGGCAGCCCCGCGAGCGCCTCCCGGGCCGCCGAGCCGTCGCGCGCCCCCAGGAGCACCTTGACCACCTGGCTCCGCGTGGTGGTCCGCCCGCGCTGGGCCCGCGCCCGGACCGCGTGGGCCTCTGCCGCGGTGAGGAGCGGCTCCGGCGCTGGCGGCGAGTCCACGTCCACCGGGACGACGAGCCCCTCGCCGTGGAGCATCGCCAGACTCTGGAGGACCGCGAGGTCGGCAGCCTCCACCGCGTCGAGGAGCTCCGGGGCGCTGCGCGGCGCCTCCAGCTTGCCGAGCACCTCGCGGGCGATCGGCGGGACCGCTCGGAGCGCGGCGCCCGGGGCCTGCGCCCAGCGTGTCCCCGTCTCTGGAAGGCTATCCTGGAGCCGCCGGAGCTCGTCGGTCTGCCGTGCCCCCTCGAGCAGGAGCTCGTCGGTTCCCCGGGTGATCCGCGCCTCGGCGGACGGCGGTCCCGGCTGGAAGGAGAACGTCCCCTCCGCCCACTCCAGGAGACGGAACAGCGCCTTCTCGCCCTGGACGGCACCGGCGCGGGCGTCCACCGGCCGTCCCTCCACCAGCTCCACCTCGCCGCGCTCGTTGCCCCGGCGTAGCGCCACCCGCCCGGTGCGCCGGGCGAGCGCCAGCGTCTGGAGGAGATCCGGGAGCGCCAGCTGGGCCAGGGCACCCTCGATCTCCTGCGACTCGGCGGCGTCGTTCCGGGCCCGGTCCGCGCGGGCCAGAAGGTCGTCGATGTGGGCGAGGACCTCGTCGAGGTTGTACGGCTTGCGCAGCAACGCCCCGGGCCCGTCGCGCATCGCCTCGTCGGCGTCCTCGGCGGTGGCGGTGACCACCACCGGGATGGTGTCGGTCCGCGGGTTGGTGCGGAGGATGTCGACGAAGGTCCGGGCATCGAGCACCGGGCACGCGTGATCGAAGAGCACCAGGTCCGGATGCCGCAGCACCGCCAGCTCCAGCGCGCGCGCCCCGTCGCGGGCCGAGTAGACCTGGCAACCCTTCTGCCGCAGCGCCCGGGTGAGGGCACGCACCGAGGTGAGATCGGGATCGGCGAGCAGGACCTTTCTGATCGTCGTCATGGCCTAATAGGGCTGCAGGTCGTAGGTGGTCTGCAGCTTGGAGACGAGGCCGTCCACCAGCGCCGCGTCGGAGGAGTGGAAGGCCCAGGTTGCCCCGCGCCCCCGCCGCTGGAGCAGGGCGTACGCCGCCGCGCCGTGGAGCCAGAGGACGAACTGGTGGCGGAGCAGCCGCTCGTCGCCACCGAGGACCAGCGGCGTCAGCCCGGGCCGCGGCGTCACCTCGGCTCGCCGGGCGAGGAGGTACACCCGGGGAGCAAAGTCCCCGTTCGCGCGCTCCAGCGTCCTCACCAGCGGCAGCCCGTCACCGGCCTCGGCGCCGCCCAGGTACACCAGGCTGCGCACCGACGGCTCGCGGAGCAGCGTCCGGCCGATCTCCGCCTGCACCTCGTCGAAGAGGCCCTCCGGGACACGGCCGCGCCGGGACGGGTCGGCCCCCTCCTCCCCCGGGAGCCGCGGGCCGTCGGGGGACCCGAGCAACAGCTCCACTGCCTCCCAGAAGCCGACCGGCTCCAGCACCAGGCGCCGGTGCAACGAGGCGCGCCGTTGCTCGAGCCGCGCCCGGCAGGCCTCGGTCAGGAAGTCCAGGTCCTCCCCGTCCCTGGGAAAGCTCGCCGCCCCGCCGGTGAGCAGCAACGGGGAGGCGCCCTCCACGGCGCGGAGCTCCGGTGCCTCGCGGGCCGCGGCCAGCGCCCGCCGGAGGAAGACCTGCGCGCCGAACGCGTCGGTCTCGGGGAGCAGGAGGAGGAATTCCTGCTCGGCCACCTTGGCCAGCACGTCGGATTCGCGCAGCACCCGCCCCAGCGCCCGGGTGGTGGCCCGCACCGCCGCGCGCGCCTGCTCGGCGCCGGCGCGGGCGCGGAGGTGCGGCAGCCCGTCGAGCGCGAAGCTGAGGAGGGAGAAGCCGCGCCCGTAGCGCCGGGCCTTGTCCACCTCCTTCGTCGCCACGTCGGTGAAGTAGGCGAGGTTGTAGGCGGACGAGTCCGGGTCGCGGAGCGCGAGCCGCTGCAGCGCCCGGAACCGCCGGGCGGAGAGGAGCGCGGCGGCGCCGACCGCGGCGATCGCGGCAGTGGCCTCCAGCACCTCCGGAGGGAAGCCCCGGGGCGCATCCGAGAGCTGGGCCAGGGCCAGGCCCTCGCCGCGCGCGCCCAGCGGCACCCAGAGGCCCGGGCCCTCCACCACCCAGGGCCGGCCCGCCGAGAGGAGGGTTCGCGCGTCGGGGTCCGGGGCCAGCAGCTCGGCGTATGCCTCGTGGGCGAGCGTTCCGCCGGTGGCGCGAAGGACGAACCGCCCCGCATCGTCGGCGAGCCACAGCGCGCCCGAGCTCGCTCCGGCCGCGCGGAGAAGCTCGGCGAGGAGCAGCTCGTGGAAGCCCTCGGCATCCGGGTCGCGGAGGAGCGTCGCCGCGCGCCGGTGCAGCTCCGCCTCCTGCCGCGCCGCCGCCGACTCGGCGCGGGCGGCATCGCGCTCGCGCCGGAGGTTGACCCAGGGGACGGAGCGCTCCACGGCCGCGAGCAGCGCGCCGCCGTCCGCGGAGGAGACCCACTCGAAGGGCCCGGTGAGCTGCGGGACGGCCCGCCCCGGCTCGACCCAGGCCACCACCGGGACGTCCGGCCAGCTGCCGCGGAAGGTGTCGAGGGCGGCCGGATCCTCGGGAGCTCCGATGACCAGGATCTCCGGGCTTCCGGTCTGACGCTCCAGCTCGCCCGGGGGGCCTGCCCAGCCGACCGGGTGCCCCCCCTGCGCGAGCCGCGCGGCGAGCCAGGCACGCACCTGGGCGCGGTCGTCCACCACCCAGAGCTGCAGCGGCGAGGTGGCGGAGGTGGAGGTCAGTCGAGCAGCGCCTCCGGCAACTCGGCGGTGAAGACGAAGCGCGCCGGGCCACGCAAGGTGGTGCGCTGCAGATCCGCCGACACCCGGACCGCGAGGCGGCCCCCGGGCAGCTCCACCGGGACGAAGACCTCGGGCTGCACCCAGCCGGCCACCAGGGCCGCCGCGACGGAGGCGACCGCGCCGGTCCCGCAGGCGTCGGTGAGCCCCGAGCCCCGCTCCCACACCGAGACCCGGAGCCCCTCGCCTGCGCGGCTCACCGCCTCGACGTTCGTCCGGTCGGGGAACCCGGGCAGGTGCTCGAGCCTCGGCCCGTGCTCGCGCACCACGTCCGCCGGCGCGCCGAGGAGGACCAGGTGCGGATTGCCCATGCTGACCGCGGTGCCGGGCCAGTCCACCCCCGGCACCGGTGCAGCGACGAACGGGCCTCCTCCGGGACCGGAGGGCAGCTGGGGCGCCTGCAGCCGGGCCGCACCGAGCTCGATCTCCACCTCCACCACCTCGCCGCCCGCCCGCCGTGCCCGCGCCGGAAGCACCCCCGCCCCGGTCTCCAGCTCCAGCCCATCGCGGCCTGGCTCCCGGTCCAGCAGGTACTTCGCGACGCAGCGCAGCCCGTTGCCGCACATCTCGGCGATGCTCCCGTCGGCGTTGTGGACCACCATCCGCGCCGCCGCCCGGGTGGAAGGGAGCAGGACCAGCACCCCGTCGGCTCCCACGCCCCGGCGACGGTCGCAGAGCGCGCGCGACGCCGAGGGGGAGACGTCCACGCCCGAGGCGCGGCGATCGAGCACCACGAAGTCGTTGCCCAGCCCCTCGTACTTGAAGCCGCGCTCGGCGCTGCTCACGACTCTCCCTCCCCGGGACGCCGGGGTCCGGGCCGTGCCAGCGCCCGGCGAAGAGTCAGCAGCTCGCCCTCCTGCGCCGCCAGCCGCCGCTGCAGCTGGTCCACCCGGGAGCCGAGCTCCTGGGCCTGGGCCTCGGCCGCCTCCACCAGGGCCCGTGCCTCCTCCCGTTCGCGGGAACGCTCGTCCGCGATCGCGTCGCGGGCGGCGACCGCGTCGGCCAGCATCTGCTGCAGCGCTCCCGGGGCCGACTCGCCCGAGGCACGCGCGTGCTCGAGCGACTCGGTGAGCGACTGTTCCCGGGCCGCCGCCTGCTCGTTCTGGGCGGCGAGCGCGTCCCGCTCGAACTGCGCCGAGGCCAGCTCGTCGGAGAGCTTCTGCACCTGCTCCTCCAGCTCCGCCACTCTGCTCTCGGCGAGGTCCTTCTCCTCGTCCCGCATCCGGGCGCGGGCCCGCTCCTGGGCGAGCTCCACTTGCACCTGCTCGCGGGCCGCCTTCACCGCGCGGGCCTGCTCCTCACCGCCGGCCTGGGCGGATTCGAGCGAGGCCATCCGAACCGCGGCCTCCTGGGCCGCGAGCTCCGCCGCCGTCAGCCGCTCCATCGCGGCGTCGCGCTCGCTCGCGAGGAGATCGCGCTCCGCGCGCAAAGGACCGATCTCCGCTTCCACCGCCTTCGTCCGCTGCTCCGCCTCGGCCAGCGCCGCCCGGGCCTGGTCCGCTCCGGCGAGCGCCGCCTCGAGCGCGTCGGCGCGCGACCGGGCGTCCTCCAGCGCCCGTCCGAAGGCATCCGCCCGGGCCGCGGCCTCGGCGTGCTGCGCACGAAGAGCCCCCAGCTCCTGCGCGGCCGGCTCGACCCGCGCGAGCGACTCGGTCTTCTCGGCCAGGGCCACCGCCGTGTGCTGTAGCTCCACCTCCAGCGTCGCCAGCCTGGCCTCGGACGCAGCCCGGATCTCCTCGGCCGCCGAGCGGGCCTCCTCGAGGGCCCGGGCCACGGAGGTCCGTTCCTCCTCGGTCTCCGCCAGCCGCTGCTCGAGCGAGGCCAGGGTGGCCTCGAGGCGGGAGCCCTCGGCGGCCGCCGCGCGGGCATCCTCCCGGGCCGCATCCCGCTCGGAGGCGAGCCCGGCCGCGGAGGCCTCCAGCTCGGCGAGCCGTGCACGCGTTCCGGCGAGGTCCGACTCCGTCTCGGCGAGCGTGCCGCTCCGGCTCCGCGCCTCCTGCTCCAGCCGTCCCCGCTCCGCTTCGAGCTCCAGCGCCCGGGCTTGCAGGGCAGCGTGAGCCGCGTCGAGCTCGCTCCGCGATGCCAGCTCTCGCTCGAGCCGGGCCAGCTCCGCCTCCGAACCGGCGAGGCGGGCCTCCAGCGCGGCGCGCGCCTCCTCCAGCCTCAGCAGCTCCGCCTGGCGCTTCGCGTCCGCCTCGGCCTCCGCCTCGGCCCAGGCCTTGAGCGAGTGGAGCTGGTTCTCCACGTCCTCGGTGCGGCGGAGCTGCAGCTCGAGCGCGCTCACCGCCCGCTCCTGGGCCTCGACGCGCTGAGCCTGCTGGCGCAGGTCCTCCTCCGCGCGCTCGGCCCGGGCGACCGCCTCCCGGGCGAACACGGCGGTGGTGGAGGCCCGCTCCTCCACGCGGGCAAAAGACGCCCGTGCCTCGACCAGCTCCGCCGACATCGCGGTCACGTCCCGGTCGCGCTCGGCCCGGGCGGAGGTCGCCGCGGCCTGGGCCTGCTCCAGCGACTGGCGGGCCATCGCCAGCTCCTGGGTGATTGCCGCGTCCTGGCTGCTCTGGAAGTTCGCCTGGGCGAGGGTCGTCTCGGCGCTCGCCAGCCGCTCCTCGAGCGCCGTCGCCAGGGCCCGGGAGGACGCCTCCTGCTTCTCCGCCACCGCCAGCCGGTCCTCGAGGCGCTGGCGCTCGCCGCCGAGGGCGAGGAGCTCGGTGCGCAGGGCCTCCATCTCCTCGGGAGAGGGACCCCGCGATGCCGCGGCCCGCGCCTCCGCCAGCTGCTCCTCCCACCGCTGCCGGTCCGCCTCCGCCGCCCGCTGCTCCCGGGCCTGCTCGGCCTCGAGCCACGCCGCGCGCTGCTCCATCGCCTCGGTGCGGCTCTTCGCCTGGGCCAGCTCGCTCTGGCTCCCCTCGAGGGCAGTGAGCACCAGCGAGTGCTGCTCGGCGAGCCGCAGCTCTCGATCCCGCGCCTGGGTCAGCCGCTCCTCCAGCGTCGCCATCTCCGAGCCGCGCGCCTCGAGGGTGAGCCGGCCGCGCTCACCGTCGGTCCGCATGCGGGTCAGCTCCTCCCGGACTCCCCGCAGCTCGTCGTAAGCGCCGGTCAGCTTCGTTCGCGCGTCGTCGAGCTGCCGCTGCAGCTCCTCGCGCCGGGCCCGTTCCAGACGCACCGACTCCTGCGCCGCGAGCACCTCGGCCTGCTGCTGCCGCTCCTGGACCCGCGCGGCCTCGGACTCGGCGGCCCGCGCCGCCAGCCGTCGCTCCGCCTCCCCGGCGCGCTCGGAGGCGAGCTGCAGCTCCGACTCCAGCCGGCGAATGCGGGCGGCGAGCTCGTCCTGGACCACGGGATGGAGCGCAGCCGCTCCGCGCACCTCGGCCTCGGCCTGCGCGCGAGCCGCCTCCTCGCGCGCGCGCTCCAGCGCTCCCTGCGTGGCCTCGAGGTCGTTCCTGGCCTGGCCCAGCTCCTCCCGCGCCTCGCCGAGCGCGCTCTTCAGCCGGCGCGCACGCTCTTCCCACTCCCGGGCCCGGGTGGACGCCTCGTCGAGCCTGCCGCCGGTGAAGGCCAGCGGCGCGGGTGGCAGCTGCACCCAGGTGGGGTCCACGGCGCGGAGCCGCTCGCGGCTGGCGAGGACCACGAAGTACGCCGCCTCTCCCGAGCCGGCGAGGGAGCCGTCCACTTGAAGTCCCTCGCTGCGCTCGAAGGCCAGCTGGTAGCCGAGGAGCGGGCTCTGGGTGGCGGTCTCCACGTGGGGGAAGGTTGCCGCCAGCGCGTCCAGCACCTGCCCGTACGTCGGTGGCGCGCCTTCCCCGTCCGGCTCCATCAGCTGGGCGAGCGCCAGGCCCGCGGGGTTCCGCACCCCGCCGATCAGCACGCCGGTGCCGGAGACCTGCTCGGCCAGCTGGGCGAGGAGCGTGGGCGCCCGGATGTAGGGCGCGAGGTCGGCCACGAGGACCAGGTCGAACCCGCCGGGCGGCAGATCGTCGTACACCGCCGGGCGGAAGCGCAGCCGTTCGCTGCCCGCGCGCGACTGGGCAGCCTCCACCGCAGCCAGGTCGTCGTCGCAGGCGACCACCAGCCGCGCACCGCGCGACACCAGGAACTCCGCGGAGGCCCCGCCGGTCGCCGCGACCGCCCCGACCTCCAGCACCCGCCTGCGCACGAAGAGGCTCTCGGCGAAGATGTAGCGCGGGAGCAGCTCACTGACGCCCAGGCGGCGGAAGGTGAGGTTCAAGGCCGACGTTCTCGACACAAGAGTATACCGGCGTTCAGGAGACCCTCATGTCCTCGACCTCCGATTCATTCGGCCGCCGCGCCGGGCGTGCCTTCACCCGGCTGGTGGTGACGCTCGTCGTCCTGGGGCTGATCGGGGCGGTGGGGTTCCTCCTGAGCCAGCTGAACGCCCGGACCTTCACCCTCCAGCAGCAGGACGGGAAGCTCCTGGTGATGAAGGGCCGGATGCTCCCGGTGGGGGCCGAACCGTACCGGCCGTCGGACCCGGTGCTATCCGCCGCCTACGCCCCCATCGACCTCCTGGGGGGAACCGCCGCCGGCCTGGAGGGGGCCAAGTTCGACGAGCGCGACGCCATGGACCGGTCCCTGTTCCAGTTCCTGGAGGGCCTGGCCCGTCCCCGGCTGGTCTCCGACGACCCGGCGGTGCTCTCCCAGGGGCTGGTGGCCCTCTCGCGGATGCAGAAGCTCGGTGGCATCACGGACGAGCAGCGCAAGACCCTGCGGAGCCTCGAGTCCGAGGTGGCCTTCTTCCAGGCCCGTACCCGGCTGGACCAGGCCCGCAGGGACATCGCCGAGGCCGTCAGCCAGCTGCGAATCGCCGCCGACAGCGGGACGCGTCATGCCCGCGCGGCCCACCGGATGCTGGCCGCGGTGGAGCCGGCGGCGGCCTCCCTGGAGGACGCGCTGCGCCGGGCGGTCTTCACCCTGGACTCCGACGCCACGGACGCGCCCACTCCCGCTGTCACGTCGGGATCTGGACCTACCCCCCCGGGACGCACCACACCGGACGCCGGAACGCGGTGAACGCTTGTCGTCGGGCCGCCGCCCGGGGGATGCTCCGCCGCCGAGGGGACCCGTCCATCAGGACGTCACAGGGGGAAGACCTGCCCATGCGTATTCGCACCACGTTCATCTCGCTCGCGATGCTTGCGCTCGCTTGCGCCGAAGGCGCCGCGGGCTCCGGCGCGCCAGCTGACTTCCAGCCCACGGGGGGCATCCGGGTCGCCTCGGGGAATGGCGCCCGCTTCAATCCCACCCGGGTCGTCGGTCCCAAGGTCCAGATCAATCAGCGCTCGGATGGAACCTGGGGCGGGATGCTCTACGGCAACGCCAGCACCCCGACCCCGATCGACGCCACCTTCCAGGGCGGCCAGTTCGTGGGCTCCAACATCCGGCTCACCATCACCCGCGAGGCTGGCCAGACCCGGATCTTCGGCTCGGTCCAGGACCGCATCGTCCGCTTCGAGGTGAGCCCCACCGAGATCAAGGTCTTCACCAGCTCCAGCGCCGCCACGGGACGCTCCGAGACCTACGTGAAGCTGGCCGGCCCCGGCGAGTACGGTGGGCCGCAGTCGCTGACGCTCGAGGGAGAGGCGCAGCAGATGCCGCCCACGCCGGCGTTCGCGCTGGCCATGGTCGGCGCCTTCATCTAGGTCACGGCGGCCGCAGACGATGACGACGGAGAAGGACGCCCGGGTCCAGTGTCGGATCCGCGGGGCGGCCGCAGCACCGTGGTCAGCGTGGCCTCCGTCAGCCCGTCGGCGCCCGTTCGAGGACGCCGACGAACGGGAGATTCCGCCACCGTTCGTCGTGGTCGAGGCCGTAGCCCACCAGGAACCGGTCCTCGACCACGAAGCCGGTGTAGTCGACCGTCACCGCCTCCACCCGGCGTGACGGCTTGTCGAGGAGCGCGCAGGTGCGAACGCTCCGGCAGCCGCGCGCCACCAGCGCCTGGAGGAGGAAGCGGAGCGTGAGCCCCGTGTCCACGATGTCCTCCACCACCAGGACGTCGCGGTCATGGAGCGGCGTGCCGGTGTCGCTGGTGATCCGGACCTCGCCGCTGGAGGTGGTCCCGCTGCCGTACGACGCGACCCCGAGGAACTCCAGCCGCAGCGGGAGCGCGATGGCCCGCACCAGGTCGGCGGCGAAGAGCGACGCTCCCTTGAGGACGCAGAGCACGGTCAGCGGCCGGCCGGCGTAGTCCGCGGTGATGCGGCTGCCGAGCTCCCTCACCCGCGCGTCGAGGACGTCCTGCCCGTAGAGCACGCGCACGCCGGGGGCCCACGTGACCGGAAAGTCTTCAGCCATGCGGTGACTCTACCGTCCCGACCCGAGGGTCCTCAGCCAGGGATTCCCTGGGGTTTGGCGCTGGCGTGATTCTTGGAGAAACGGGGAGCCGGGGGTGGAGGTCTCAGGGTGGGCGGGCGGAGACGACGGTGACACGAGGCGTGCTGGGCTCGGCGGTGCTGGTGCTGCTCAATCTGGTGGACGGCGTCTTCACCCATGTCTTCCTGAGCGCGGGCGTCGCTCGCGAGCTGAACCCCCTGATGCGGCTTGCCTACGACGGCGGCCCGGGGCTCTTCTTCAGCTGCAAGGTGCTGGCGGTGGGGACCGCCGCCTGGATCCTCCAGCGGCACGCTGCCCGGGTCGCGCTGGCCCGCGGCGCGCTCGCTGGCGGGCTGGCCCTCTACGGGGGGGTCTGCCTGCTGCATCTGTGGCTGCTCGTTCGGTGGGTAGGCGGTGGTGCTTGATTTCTGTCCGATGCCCAACGGATGCTTCCCCCAGCGAGGGGCGGCCGCCATGGACATCACGGACGTGAAGATTTTTCCGGTCGATGAGGAAAAGCTGAAGGCCTACGTGACCATCACCCTGGATGCCTGCTTCGTGGTGCGCGACCTGAAGGTCATCCAGGGGTCGGCCGGGCTCTTCGTCGCGATGCCGGCGAAGAAGCGCAAGGACGGCACCTACAAGGACATCGCTCATCCGCTGAACACCGACATGCGGGCGCGAATGGAGCGCGTCATCCTGGACCAGTACGAGCGGAGCACGGAGCGTCTCGGCGCCGCCTAGCATCCGGCTGCTCGGCGCACTTCCAGATCGGGCGGCGCTGGTCTAGGTGAACACCCACACCTCACCCATGCCCACGGCGCGCGACTTCAAGGTCTTCGCTGGAAACTCCAACCTCCCGCTCACCCGCCGCATCTGTGAGCACCTGAAGCGCCCGCTGGGAAAGGCCGAGGTGGGCCGGTTCTCCGACGGGGAGATCCAGATCGAGATCGGTGAGAACGTCCGCGGCCAGGACACGTTCATCGTCCAGTCCACGTCCCCGCCGGCGAACGATCACATCATGGAGCTGCTGATCATGTGCGACGCGCTCAAGCGCGCCTCGGCACAGTCGATCACCGCGGTCATCCCCTACTTCGGCTACGCCCGTCAGGACCGGAAGGTCGTGCCCCGCACGCCCATCACCGCCAAGCTGGTGGCGGACCTGCTCGAGTCCGCGGGCGCCACCCGCGTCGTGTCGATGGACATGCACGTGGCGCAGATCCAGGGCTTCTTCCACATCCCCTCGGACCACCTCTTCGCCTCGCCCGTGTTCCTCGAGGACATCCGCCGCAACTTCCCCGCGACCGACGAGCTGGTGCTCGTCTCGCCCGACGCGGGCGGCGTGGAGCGAGCACGCGCCTACTCCAAGCGGCTCAACTCCTCGCTGGCCATCGTCGACAAGCGGCGCACCCGGGCCAACGTGTCCGAGGTCATGAACCTCATCGGCGACGTCCGGGGCAAGGACGCGGTGCTCATCGACGACATGGTGGACACCGGCGGCACGCTGACCCAGGCGGCGCAGGCGCTGCGGTCCGAGGGCGCCCGGCGCGTCGTTGCCTACGCGGTGCACCCGATCCTCTCCGGGCCCGCGGTGAAGCGGATCCAGGAGTCGATGCTGGAGGAGGCCGTGTTCACCGATACGGTGCCTCTCGGACCCGCTGCTGCTGCGTGCACGAAGATCCGCCAGCTGAGCACCGCCCGTCTCTTCGCCGACGCGATCCAGCGCATCTACTCGGGCGACTCCCTGAGCTCTCTGTTCGTGTAGCGCGAGACGGCATCGCACCGCCGCGCCCTCTCTCGCGCATGCTCCCACAGGGACGAGCGCCTCTCTGGCCGGACGTTGGCGGAGGCGGCAACCTTCCGCCATACTCGGACGCCCTGAACCCCGGGTTGTCCGTCCCGGAGCGCGGACGGGGTGCGAGCGCTTCGAACGGACGAGAACGGGCTCTCGTCGCGGAGAGAGGATGCCTTCCCGGAGCAAATCGAAGACGGTGCTGATCGTCGAGGATGATCCGGACATCCGCGAGGTTCTCGAGGAGATGATCGACGCCGGCGGTCACGCGGTGGTGACCGCGACCAACGGCGCGGAGGGGCTCGCGGCGCTGGCACAGGTGGATCCACCGGCGCTGGTGCTGCTCGATCTCATGATGCCGGTGATGAGCGGCTTCGCCTTCCTCGAGGAGCTGGCCCGCAAGCAGGACCGGGTCGGGGACAAGGTCCTCCTCATCAGCGCCAACGAGACGGTCGAGCGCGCCGCGCAGCTGCCCGGGGTGGTCGGCTACGTCAAGAAGCCTTTCGACCTGGACGAAGTGCTGGCCCTGGTCGAGAAGTATCTCGAGTGACGAGTCCGGCGGCGGCCCGGAGCGTGACCCGGAGCGCCTCCGCCGACACCGGGCGCGAGGCCGGATCCGTCGCCAGACAGTCGAGGATCGGGCGGACCAGGCCGTGGGGAATGGTCTCGCCGTTCGGGGTCTCCATCGGCAGCGGCTCGGGCGCCCCGCGCACCCGGCCCGGGCGGCGGCCGGCGAGCATCTCGTAGAGGACGACGCCCAGCGCATAGAGGTCCGTCCGACCGTCCACCGGCGCGCCACTGGCCTGCTCCGGCGCCATGTAGTGGGGCGTTCCGATGACGGTGGCCGGCGTCCTGCTCAGCTCCGGGCCCACGCGCAGGAGCTTGGCGATGCCGAAGTCGAGCAGCTTCACCCAGTCGGCGCCGCGGCGTGACGCGACGAAGACGTTGTCAGGCTTCACGTCCCGGTGGACGACCCCGGTGGCGTGGGCTGCCTCGAGCGCCTCGCAGACCTGGGAGACGATCTCCACCGTGCGCGACACGCCCAGCGCGCGCTCCCGGAAGAGCGCACCGAGGGTCCTGCCCTCCAGCAGCTCCATCACGCAGTAGGCCCGTTCGAGACCCTCCGGCCCCCGCTCCTCGCCGACGTCCAGGACCTCCACGATGTGCGGATGGCGGATGCGGTTGACCGCGCGCGCCTCCCGGAAGAAGCGGTCCAGCAGGAGTCGCGAGCGGAGGTGCTCGCGGCGGAGCAGCTTGAGCGCCACCTGCCGGCCGTCACGCTCGGCCCGGAACACCCGACCCATCGCCCCCTCGCCGAGGAGGCCCAGCACCCGGTAGGGACCGACGGTCGCCGGAACGCTCTCCGTCGTCCGGATCGCCACGCTCGGCGGTGGCCCGGGAACGTGCCGGGTCTCGGCCATCGGATCCGTCGCGCAGGCGCCGCGAAGGGCCCGGGCGAGCACGCTCACGCTCGGGAAGGGCAGCGCGTCGTCCACCGAGGTGCAGCGCTCGAGGACGGCTCGGATCCCGGCCCACTCCGGTCCCTGGCCAGCGAGGGCCAGCAGGAGGCGGCCGAGGAGTCCCTGGTCCACGCGGCGGCCGGGATCGCGCCCGCCCGTCCATTCCTGGGTGGTGCCGCCCTGGAAGACGCCGAATCCGACGCCGGCGAGCCGCATCGGATCGCCCACCAGGCTCTCGACCTCGAGCTGGCCGTGGAGGAGTCCGCGGGCGTGCAGCGCGTCGAGCGCCGGGGAGATCTGCTCGGCGATGCGGACCAGCGCGTCGGGCGACAGACCCTGCTGGAGCTCGAGGTGCAGCGGAAACTCGGAGTCCTCGCCGACCAGGTACACCCGACCGTCGGGGAGCTGGCCACAGTCCTCCACCGGAACGATGCTCGGATGCGGCGGATAGAGGAGCGCCCGGGCCTCGTCCAGGCACCGGGCGATCGCGCGCGTGTCCACCACGTGCACCGGGTGGAGCAGTCGCAGGACGCGACCTTCGCCTTCCGGGCTGCGAACCTGGAACGCATCCGCCACTCGCCCTCGCCGCAGTCGCCGCTCCACCTGCCAGCGGCCCGCGGTCCACCCCTCCAGCGCGTTCCCGTTCGAGCTCACGTGGGGGAGAACGGTACTACGCTCGGTCGGTGGGTCCGGCGTGGGTCGCTGTGCGGAAGTCTCGTCCTGCCGAGCCGCCGCGCCCGAGCAGACGAATTTTCGTTCGCTGCCGTGCAACGCGCGAACGCCACCGTGTCGCACGGGAACCCGCTTTCCCCGCTGGCTCAGGCGGCTCAGGCGTGGCGCATCCGCGAGGGAAGCTCGAACCGGGCATCCTCGCCGGCGAGCCCGGCCTCCGCCGCGCGGCGCCAGTACCGGATTCCCCCCTCGAGCGCGAGCCGATCGACGCCGGGAAGGCGGCCCACCAGCCGCCCGGTGCTGGAGATCAGCGTCCGCAGCGCCGGCGCCGCGAACCGCCAGGGAGTTCTCGGGTAGCCGAGCGCGTCCGCGTAGCGCTCGCCGACGAGGTAGCGGCCGATCCCGTACGCCACCGGCAGGAAGCGCTCTGCCCGCGCGCGCTGCTCGGGCGTGCGCGCCTCGTGAAGCGGGCCCTCCAGGAGCGCCGCGGCGAGGGCCGCGGAATCGGCATCGGGTGGCTCCTGGGTCGCCTCCAGCAGCTCCCAGAGCACGCGGGCCTCGGGCTCGGTGGCGCACAGCAGCTCCCCGTCCACGCCGAGGATCCACCCACCGATGCGCCAGAGGTGAAGCACGTCCTCGCAGTCCTCGCGCTCGATGCGGAAGCCGAGCATTCGCAGGCCGTCCACCAGCGCCAGGGAGAAGAGGAGCGTCGTCCCCGCCATGTCCACCTGGTTGATGGGCTCGCCCCAGGCTGCCGCGTCCCAGCGCGTCGAGCGGCGGAGCATTCGCCGGATCTGCGCGTGCATGAGCCGCACCCGGCTCGCTGCCACCCACCCCGGCGCCCCCGGGGCGAACGAACCCGGCTGGTACACCAGCCCCACGAACCGGCTGGTCTCCGAGAGTCGCCGGGGCGCGGCCTCGCGGAGCCGCCCGGAGAAGGCGAGCGGCTTGTTCCCCGCGGGACTGCAGTACCCGGCCACCAGCGACCGGAAGCCGAGCACGATGCCGCCGAAGAAGCCCGTTCGCAGGAGCACCTCACCGCCGTGCCGCGCGCGCTCCAGGTCGGCCCAGAAGGGGAGCGCGGAGAGGGTCTCGCGCAGCGTGCGGAGCTCCGCCGGGAGCCCGCGGAGCTCCCCGCGGAGGGCCAGGTCGACCAGGCGCTCGCGCTCCTCCGGCGTCCGGTCGGCGAGGGCGTCCACCGCGGCATCGGCGAGCGGGTCACCGGCTTCGAGGAGTGCCCCCATCCGGTCGACGCGCGCACCGAACCTCTGCCGGGCCTGCTCGAGATGCACGAAGCGAGTCGGATACCGGGGGACCATGGGATTTCCTGGCATTAATGACCAGCGGCCGGCCCTGCTCCACTCCGACTTGACGCTCGGGCCAAAGGTTGGCAGGAGAGCGCCTTCGCTCCGGATGCAGGGGCCCACCAGGGGGTGGGATGCCGGTCCAGGCGGGAGAAAAGGAATCCGACATGGCACCCACCCGGAACACCCTGGCGGCACGCGTGCGCGACGGCGCCGGCAAGGGCTCGGCGCGGCGACTCCGCTCGCAGGGCCTGGTCCCCGCCGTCGTCTACGGCCGACATCTCGACACTCCCGTCCACATCGCTGTGGACCCCATCGAGGTGAAGAAGGCGATCGCGACGCCGCACAAGTTCAACACCCTGCTCAGCCTCAAGCTGGACGGGCAACCCGAGCGGCTGGTCCTGCTCAAGGACTACCAGCAGGACCCGCTGAGCCGGGAGATGCTCCACGCCGACTTCATCGACGTGCGTGAGAACGAGCAGATCAAGGTGAACGTTCCGCTGGTCCTCACCGGCAAGGCGGTCGGCGTCACCGAGGGCGGGATCCTCTCCCAGAACCGGCGTGACCTCGAGGTCTACGCCATGCCGGGCGCCATCCCCGAGAAGATCGAGGCGGACGTCACCCACCTCAAGATCGCCATGTCGCTCCACATCAACGACGTGAAGATGCCAGAGGGCGTCCGGGTGAAGAGCCACGTCAACTACACCATCGCCGTGGTGTCGGTGCCCGAGAAGGAAGAGGTCGCTCCGGTGGCGGCGGCGGCCACTCCGGTCGCGGGTGCTCCGGCGGCGGCAGGCGCAGCGGGCGCGGCCCCGGCGGCGGGCGATGCCAAGGCAGCCGACGGCAAGGGAGCCGCGGCTCCGGCGGCGGCCGAGGGCAAGGGCGCCCCGGCGAAGAAGGACGACAAGAAGAAGTAGCCGTCCGTGCACGGGGCCAGGCTCGTCATCGGGCTCGGGAATCCGGGCCGCGAGTACGCCGGGCACCGGCACAACGTGGGCTTCCTCGTGGTGGACCGGCTGGCCGGCGCGGTGGGCATCGCGCTCGGCCAGTCGAAGTTCGAGGGCCGCTTCGGGCAGGGCGACGTCGGCAAGGCGCGCCTGCTCCTCCTCGAGCCCGGGACGTTCATGAACGCCTCGGGCGAGGCCGTGGCTGCCGCCGCACGCTTCTACAAGGTGCCGCCGGAGGACCTCCTGGTCATCCACGACGAGCTGGACCTCTCCTTCGGGCGGCTCCAGCTCAAGCGGGGCGGCGGGACGGGAGGGCACAACGGGCTCGAGAGCATCGTCGAGCAGCTGGGGACAGCCGATTTCGCGCGCCTGCGCTTTGGCATCGGCAAGCCCCAGGGACCCAATGCCAAGGAGCGGGTGGTGGGGCACGTGCTCCACGACTTCTCCTCCGAGGAGAAGGCCGCGCTCGAGCCGCTCCTGGAGCGCTCGGTGGACATGGCCCGGGCCTGGGTGTCGCTCGGGCTCGCGGAGGCAATGAACCGCCACAACCGGCGGTAGCGACTGGTGAGTCCGTGCGGCATCACACGAACGGTGCGTCCGAGAAACCGGATGCCATCCGGCGGCACCCGACCCTTGCGGCGACAACGACCGGTGGGATGAATACGCTCGACCGGTCAGCGTCGAGGCCTGGCGGCTCGATCGCGGGGGACGTCCCATGCGCGCTGGAATCTGGCTCGGGTTCGGTTGTCTCGCCGTCGCATGTGCACATCCGACTGCGGAGACGCCGATGCTTGCAGCGGTCACGGCATCGTCGGAGCTCCAGCTCGGCTCGTTCAGCGACGCCCGTGGGACGAGCCTCGTCCGCGCCGAGGACGGTACCTGGCGCGGCGTCGTGCTCTGCCCAGCGCGCACACCCGTGGAGATCCAGACGACGGAGGAAGGGCTTCTGCTCCGGCAACGTCGCTATCCGGTCGCCATCAGCCCCGAGGAGACCACCGTTCAGGACGTGTCTGCCGACTTCGTCTTCCGGAGGAGCGATGGCAAGCCGGTGCCTGCGGAGCTCGTCCTGCCCCTGATGATCCGGCTTGACCCCGGCGTCTTCTGCCTCGGCAGGGATCCTGACCCGCCCCGCTCCACCTGGGGGATATGGCTGGAAGTGCAGGGAATCGGCCGGGTGGAGGCATTCAGGACGCCGCCCGGACAGGCACGTCCGAGGTCCGGCCACCAGAGGCCGCCGACTTGACGCCGGGGGGCCCTCCCCGATAGTCACCCCCGCTCGTTCTTTGGCAGCAGCGCGAGGGCGACGGGCGCGCGGTGTTCCCGTCCCCGGTGGGCGTGCCGGCAACCGGCCGCTGACCGCATCCCCGCTCCGGGCACTGGACCCGGGGCACAACCCGAGGGGAAGGAACACATGACAGAGCAGAGCACCGCGCATCACCTGCGCGAGTACGAAACCATCTTCCTGGTCAAGCCGGACCTCACCGACGACGGCGTGGACAAGCTCAAGGAGCGCGTCCGCGGCATCGTCAACCGCGAGGGCGGCAAGCTGATCCGCTTCACGGTGTGGGGCAAGAAGAAGACCATGTACCCCGTGGCCAAGCAGCCCCGGGCCATCTACGTCCACGCCGCCTATCTCGGTGGGCACGCCCTGGTCGCGGAGGTGGAGCGCAATCTCCGCAACCTCGACGAGGTCACCCGCTGGCTGAGCGTGAAGGTGGCGGACGATGTCGACCCCGAGAGCCGCCCGGTCCAGGAGGACGTGAAGCTGGCCGGCGACGTCGACGATGCCCGCGGGCCGGCTCCGGAGCGCACGGGCGCTCCGCGGGACGGAATCGAGGGTGAGAGCCTGGACGAGGAGGCCCCGGAGGAGGCCTGAGCGGGCCACCCTGGCGGGAACAAGACATGACCGGACATTTTGGAAACGGAAACGGATCTCGGGGCGGCGGCGGGCGCGGTGGTGATCGCGGCGGCGACCGCGGCGGCGGGATGGGCGGCGGCGCGGGCGGCGACGACGAGAAGCGCGGCGGACGCGGCGGCTTCGGCCGCAAGAAGGTGTGCCGCTTCTGCGCCGAGAAGGGCAGCCATCCTGACTTCAAGGACCAGGCGATGCTGAAGTACTTCGTGACCGAGCGGGGGAAGATCATCCCGCGGCGGATCTCGGGGAACTGCGCCAAGCACCAGCGCCAGGTGGCAGTGGCCATCAAGCGCGCCCGCGGACTGGCCCTCATCCCCTACAACGCGCTGGTGGGCTGAGGAGAACGCCATGCCGATGAAGGTCATCCTGCGCGAGGACGTTCCCAACGTGGGCCGCTCGGGCGAGCTGGTCAACGTCAAGCCCGGCTTCGGCCGCAACTACCTCCTGCCCCGCAAGCTGGCGGTCCTGGCCAACGAGGCCAACGTCAAGCAGCTCGAGCACGACCGCGCGGTCATCTCCGCGCGTCAGGCCAAGCTGCGGGGCAACGCCGAGGAACAGGCGAAGCGGATCAACGCGGTGTCGGTGACGATTGGCCGGAAGGTCGGCGAGCAGGACAAGCTCTTCGGGTCGGTCACCGCGCTGGACATCGCCGAGGCACTTGCGGCCAAGGGCCAGAAGGTCGACCGCCGCCACATCCACCTCCCCGAGCCCATCAAGACGGTGGGAGCGCACGAGGTGGAGATCCGGCTGCACCGCGACGTGGCCGCCAAGATCAAGGTCGAGGTCGTTCCCGAGGCCTGAGGTCAACCCCCCGCTCGAGTCCGTCCCGGGACGTCCATTCCCGGGCCGGTTTGTCGTTGCTGTCTGTCAGGGAGCGGAGGGATCCTGCGCCGCTCCCGGCCGGGAGTGGTGAACGATGGCCGTCGTCCAGCCGATCCGTCAGCAGACCGAGGATCTCGCCGCCGAGCGTGCCGTGCTCGGCGCGGTCCTGGGGGACAACACCGTGGTGGCCTCGGTCGCCGAGGTGGTCCTCGCCGAAGATTTCTCCAGCCCGGCCCACGCGCAGATCTTCGCCGCGATGCTGGCCCTGGACGGGACCCAGCGGCCGGTCGACCACCTCACCCTCTCCGAGGAGCTGAAGACCCGGGGCCAGCTCGCCGGGGTGGGTGGGCCCGCATACCTCATGACGCTGGACCAGGTGGTTCCCCTGGCCTCCAGCGCGGTCGAGTACGCGCGGATCGTGAAGGACCAGTCGGTCCGCCGGCGGCTGGCCAACGTCGGCCGGGAGATCCTCGAGCTCGCGAGCCAGGACACCGGAGAGCTGGAAGCCATCCTCGACGAGGCCGAGCGCCGCGTCTTCCAGCTGGCGGAGCGCAAGCGCGAGGGTGAGCTCCGCCCGGTGCGCGAGCTGATGGAGCGCACGCTCGACCTGCTCGACCGGATGAAGATGTCGTCGAGCGGCGTCACCGGGCTCTCCACCGGCTTCGTCGACCTCGACCTGCAGCTCACCGGCCTGCACCCGGGAGAGCTGCTCATCCTCGCCGCCCGCCCCGGCGTGGGAAAGACGTCGCTGGCGATGAACGTGGCGATGCACGTGGCGCTCAAGGAAGAGCGACCGGTCGGCATCTTCTCGCTGGAGATGCCGGCGGATCAGCTCCTCATGCGTCTGCTGGCGAGCGCCGCGCGGGTGGACATGAAGAAGCTCCGCGGCGGCCGCCTGACACCGAATGACGAAGAGAAGTTCCAGGAGGTCGCCGGCAGCCTGTTCAACGCACCGCTGTTCATCGACGACACCGGCGCGCTCTCCCCCTTCGACCTCCGGGCCAAGGCGCGGCGGCTGAAGCAGAAGAACCAGGGGCTGGGGCTCCTGGTGGTCGACTACCTCCAGCTCATGCACCAGAAGGGGAAGGTGGAGAGCCGGCAGCTGGAGGTGAGCGAGATCAGCCGGTCACTGAAGGCGCTGGCCAAGGAGCTGGAGGTCCCGATCCTCGCCCTGAGCCAGCTGAACCGGAAGGTGGAGGAGCGCAAGGGCGGCCGACCGATGCTCTCCGATCTCCGCGAATCGGGCGCCATCGAGCAGGACGCCGACGTGGTGATGTTCATCCACCGCGACGACGAGGGCGACGACGAGGACGGCGGCGGCGGAAGCCCGGGCTACGGGCGCGGAAACGCGGTTCCGGTGGAGCTCATCGTCGCCAAGCAGCGCAACGGACCGACCGGGACCATCGATCTCGTCTTTCTTTCCGAGTTCACCCGCTTCGAGAGCCGGGCGCGCGGGGGCTGACCCCGCCTGCCTCGAGCGACGCGGCAAGGCGGGGCGCACCGCATTGCCAGCGACGGAGCGGCCTGCGCGACCTCCGGGCGCTCCGCGCTGACCTCACGGTCCGTCGGATGACCCCAGGGTCTTCACAGTCCTCCGGGGGACGACGCAGGCGGCGTGCCCCAAGATCAACGACCGGCCAGGAAGCGACGGACCTGCCCGCGGGCGCGCGCCACCGCGCTTGCCGGGACGGTGCCGCGCCCGAGCTCCGTCGCGAGCGCCGATGCGAAGCGGCAGCCCGTGCCCCGATGCTCCGGTCCGCGCCGCAACCGGGTCGATCGAAACGCGCTCGCCCTTCCCTGCCACGCCAGGAGATCGACGACGGTCCGTCCTCCGAGATGGCCGCCCTTCACGACCACCCCCTCGAAGCCCAGGGCCTGAAGGAGCTGCGCCGCCCGGCCTGCCTCGTCGGCATCCGCGAGCGTGCGGACGCCAAGCAGCCATGCCGCCTCCACCGCGTTCGGCGTGAGCCAGATTCGCGGCCCGGCGAGCTCCAGGTAGTCCCGGCGGCGGAGTCCCGACAGCCGCCCGCCGGACGAGGCGCGCACCACCGGATCCACGACCCAGGGCACCCGCGTCCCGCTCAGCGCCCGCTGCACCGCACGCAGCTGCGAGGGGCCGGGAATCATCCCGAGCTTCACCGCGTCGATGGATCCCAGCTCCCGCAGGGCCCGGATCTGTGCCTCGACCAGGGCGGGCGCGACCGGCTTCCAGGAGAACGTCTTCCGCCCCTGGGCCGTGACCGCGGCGACGACGACCAGCGGAGCCCCCCGCCGCGCGCGCACCGCCTCGGCGTCGGCCAGCAGCCCCGCTCGCCCCGAGGGCTCGAGGCCGCCGACGAGCAGCACCCGCGGCGCCGCGCGTCCATGCTTAGCCCCCCGCACCAGGGGGACGCCTGCGGAGCGGCGCAGCGGCGCCGCGCGTCCATGCTCAGCCCCCCGCACCAGGGGGACGCCTGCGGAGCGGCGCAGCGGCGCCGCGCGTCCATGCTCAGCGCCGCGTGTCGCGCGCACGCGTGACCAGCCCGCGGTAGACGCCGAGCTGCAGAGGCATCGACTGAAGGAGCAGCTCCGGGTGCCACTGCACACCGATCGCGAAGACGCCGTTGCTCGACTCGATCGCCTCCACCACTCCGTCCGGCGCCACCGCGCTCGCGACCAGTCCCTCCCCCAGCCTCGACACCGCCTGGTGGTGGGTCGAGTTCACCATCAGCTGGCCGCGCCCCACGAGCTCGGCCAGCACCGTTCCGTCGCGCACCTCCACCGGATGGGACGGCTGGCTCCGGTCGTGCGCCTGCTCGTGGTTGCGCGCCTCGGGAAGCTCGCGCTGGATGTCCTGGAGCAGCGTGCCTCCCAGCACCACGTTCAGCAGCTGCATCCCGCCGCAGACCCCGAGCACCGGCATGTTCCGCCGCAGCGCCGCCTGGAGGAGCGCCGTCTCGAAGCGGGTCCGCGCCGGCTTCAGCGTTCCGAGGCCCTCGCGCGCTGGCTCGCCGTAGGCGTCCGGCGGCACGTCGAACGCACCTCCGGTCACGACCAGACCCGAGATGCGGTCGAGGAAGGCGTCGATCATCCCCGGGTCGCTCGCGAGCGGGAGGACCATCGGCAGTCCCCCCGCGCGAAAGACCGCGTCCGCGTACGGCGACTTCAGCACGTAGCGCGAGGGGGCCTCGCCCCCCGAGGGGTCCTCGACGTCCGGGGTGAGCCCGATGGTGGGCCGGCGAACGACGTGTCCGTGGGGCTTCACGTGAGGCCCTCAGTCTCGCCCAGAAGGAAGCCGCGTTGCAGCGCCTCGACCTGGCGGGCCGGATCCCCCCCGGTCCAGAGGTCGGATACCACCGCCACCCCGTGCACCCCCGTCCGGGCCACGGCGCTCACCACCTCCAGGCAGATCCCACCGATGGCGACCACCGGCAGCGGGATCGCCTGGACCTCGCTCCGCAGCCGCTCCAGCCCCAGCAGCGGGGCCGGAACGTCCTTGGTCCGGGTGGCGAAGACCGGGCCCAGCCCCACGTAGCTGGCTCCGGCCGCCGCCGCCTCGCGCGCCGCCGTCGCGCCACGTACCGTCACCCCGAGGATGCGCTCCGGGCCGAGCAGCCGGCGTGCCTCGCCGGGCGGCAGGTCCTCGTCCCCCACGTGCACGCCATCGGCTCCGGACAGCAGCGCCCAGTCCACCCGGTCGTTCACCAGCGCCACGACTCCCGCCGCCCTCAGGACATCCACCGCGTCCCGCACCGCTTCCCAGGCCGCGCGTCCCACGGCGCGCTTGCACCGCACCTGCGCGACACGGACGCCAGCACGTGCCAGCAGGCGCGCCTGTTCGACCAGCGTCAGATCCGGCCGCGCATCGTCGTCCAGCACGGCGTAGAGGCCCCTCGGCAAGCTTGCGGCGCTCAAGCGATGTTCGCTCTCCGGAGACGGTTGTTGACGACTGGAGGGCCGCCCGTCAAATTCGCCCGCCATGGCCGAGCCGCTCGACCCGAAGAACCTCGACAAGCGCACCGCTGCCCGGTACCTGGCCCAGGGAGAAGTCGACGACAAGGCCTGGGACCGCTACCTCAAGTCCCTTCCCGACGTCACGGAGAAGGCCGCCCAGGTGGAGACCGTCATGGCCGACACCGACGACTTCCTGGACGACGACATCGACGAGGAGTGATCCCCATGGCCACCGCCGACGACCGTGCACGCGGTGAGACGTTCGTGCTCGAGCGCGCCGGTCAGGCCATCGACTTCACCACCGTCCTGCTGGGGTTCGCCTCCTCCGCGCTCATCCACATGGGCGCCCAGTCGCATCCCGAGTCCGGGGTGACGAGCAAGGACCCCGCGCTGGCGCGTGAGGTGCTCGATCTGCTCTCGCTCCTTCGGGAGAAGACCCGCGGGAATCTCACCCCGCAGGAGGAGCGATTCTTCGACTCGCTCCTGAGCGATCTCCGCCTCAAGTTCGTCGAGGCGTTCCCCCGTTGACTGCCCCGCGGTCCGCGGTCGGCTCGCAGGCGCGGGCCGTGGCGATCGTCTGCATGCTCGTGTCCGGCGTCTCGGGTGCGAGCTCGGTCACCACGGCCTTCGCGCTGTTCGACATCGGCCGGAGCACCGAGGCGCTCCCCCGGGGCACGCCCACGGCGGACCTCCTGGCGCGGATCTCCGAGGCCCAGGCCCGGGCGATGAAGCCCGACCGGCAGGCCCGCGCCGCGCTGCTGCTCCTGCTCGCGGTCTCGATGTTCTTCACCTTCGTCTGCGCAGGGAGGGTCCTGCGCCCCGCGGGGCTGCCCCGGGAAGGCATCCGGCGCCTGCTGTGCGGGGCAGCGGTGATCTCCGCGGGGCTTCGCACCGTGGACGGAGCGGCGGACGCGGCCTTCGCCCTGCGCCTGGCCCGGCTCGCCCCCCAGGTGCTCCCGCCCGGGCAGCCCATTCCCCCCGAGTGGCTCGCCTCGACCGTCAGCCTGGGCATCTCGGTCGTTCAGACCGTGCTCGTGGCCGGGACACTGGCCATCATTGCCCAGTACTTCCGCTCGGCGAGGGTGAAGGCCTGGGCGGCGCTCGGGGACGAGACACCGCGGTAGCGGCCGCTCGACCCAGGAGGGACGTCGAGCCGATGCGGGCCAGGGTGGACGAGGCGGCGCTCCGGACGGTCATCACCTACAAGTGGGTGAAGGGCGTGGTGCAGCTGTTGCTCGGCACGGCGCTGGCCATCACCGTTGCAGTCGGCCTCGACGACGACCTCGCGCGCTGGGCCCATGAGTTCCGGGTCCACTCCACCCGTGCCTATGCGGTGGTGCTGGGGCGCGTGCTCGAAGGCGCGACGACGGCCCGCGGCATGCACATCACGCTGGCGGCGCTCTTCATCGACGGCACCGTCACCTGCCTCGAGGGCTGGGCGCTGCAGTCACGGCGGCTCTGGGGACCCTGGCTCGTGGTCGCCGTCAGCGGGTCCCTGCTCCCGTTCGAGGTGTACGAGCTGTTCCACCACTTCCGCTGGATCCGGCTGGTGGTGCTCGCCGTCAACGCCGCGGTGGTGGCCTTCCTCGTGGTCCACGCCCGGACTCTTGCCCGCGGGCTCCAGAACCCGACCCCGACTCCGGAACCGGCGAGGCCGAGAGCGGACGCGCCGCCGACGAGCGCTCCGCCAGGGGAGGGATCGCGGCCGCCTGCATGACGCTCGATTCCCCGCACCCCGGGTCGGGGATCTCGGGCTCAGCCCCCCGAACCAGGGGGACGCCTGCGGAAGCGCGCAGGCGCGCGCCGGCGATCGGGCTCAGTGGCGCGGGTCGGCCGCGTGGCCACCAAAGAGCGGCTCGAGCACCGCGGGGGCGTCCACGTCGAGCGGAAGGAGCACGCTCTGTGCGCGAGGCAGCCGGAGCAGCTCGGCGCGCCCGAGCCCCAGCAGGCGTCCGAGACGTCCCATGGGCCACCGCTCCCGGAGCTTGTCGAACGCCTCGTCGGACAGCTCGTCCTCGTCGACCTCCACGTCCTCGTAGCAGAGGGTCTCGCCCCCCACCCGATGACCCCCGCCGTAGCTGACGACCTGCTCCAGCTCCTCGGGGTCGAAGACGTACGCGTGGACGGTCACCCCGAGAGCGGTGGAGAGCTGGGCCGCCAGCGCGTGGTGGGTCGCGTACCAGTGCGCGCCCCGCCGACCGTAGGTGTGCGGAGCGTCGTAGGCGAAGCGGACCACCTTCTTCACCACCGAGACCTGGAGGCCTGCGCCGTCCGACGGTTCACCGTCCGACGCCAGCGCTTCCCGTGCGATGCGGACCAGCGCCTCGCCGGGCAGGCTCTCCAGGCGGCACAGATACCCGCCATGTGCCTCGGACCGTGCCATTCCGAGGGCTTGTACCTTCGCCTCCCCTGCTTGCCAACTTCGTGCCGGGACTTAGGGTAATTCCATGCGTATCGAACAGTTCACCCTGAAGGCCCAGGAGGCCCTCCAGGCGGCGCAGACGCTCGCGCGCCGGATGGGCTCCCCCGAGGTCGAGCCCGAGCACCTCGCGAAGGCGCTCCTCACCCAGGAGCAGGGCGTGGCCGAGGCGCTCCTCCGCCGCATCGGGACCGACCCCGGTCTCGTCCAGGGCCGGGTCGACGAGGCGCTGGAGCGGCTCCCGAAGATCCAGGGGGGTGACGGCGGCCGGCTCAGCCAGCGGCTGCTGCGCGACCTGGACAAGGCCGAGGACGAAGCCAAGCAGCTCAAGGACGAGTACGTCTCCAGCGAGCACCTCCTGCTCGCGCTCGCCCAGGACCGTGGCGCCATCGGAGAGGCGCTGAAGTCGTCTGGCATCACCCGCGACCGGCTCCTGACCGTTTTGAAGGACCTCCGCGGCGGCAAGCGGGTGACGACCCAGGAAGCCGAGGACACCTATCAGGCGCTGGAGAAGTACGGGCGGGACCTCACCGCCTCCGCCCGGGCCGGAAAGCTGGACCCGGTCATCGGCAGGGACGAGGAGATCCGCCGCGTCATCCAGGTGCTGAGCCGGCGAACCAAGAACAACCCGGTGCTGATCGGCGACCCCGGCGTGGGAAAGACCGCCATCGTCGAGGGCCTCGCCCGGCGCATCGTCGATGGGGACGTCCCCGAGGGCCTCAAGGACAAGCGGCTGGTGGCCCTCGACCTGGGCGCGATGGTGGCCGGGGCCAAGTACCGCGGCGAGTTCGAGGAGCGGCTGAAGGCCGTCCTTCAGGAAATCTCCGCGGCCGAGGGCCAGATCATCCTCTTCATCGACGAGCTCCACACGCTCATCGGCGCGGGCAAGGCCGAGGGCGCGATGGACGCGGGGAACATGCTCAAGCCGGCGCTGGCCCGGGGCGAGCTGCACTGCATCGGCGCCACCACCCTCGACGAGTACCGGAAGCACATCGAGAAGGACGCCGCCCTCGAGCGCCGGTTTCAGCCGGTCATGGTCGGCGAGCCCTCGGTCGCGGACACGATCAGCATCCTGCGCGGTCTCCGCGAGTGGTACGAGGTGCACCACGGCGTCCGGATCCAGGACTCGGCCCTGGT
>Ga0081540_1000679_pt1 | contig 31898 bp, 31 predicted proteins | sample TabmetS2T1R1_FD_71024 | JGI IMG/M metagenome (GOLD analysis project Ga0081540, IMG submission 71024) | Tabebuia heterophylla rhizosphere microbial communities from the University of Puerto Rico - S2T1R1 | ecosystem: Host-associated > Plants > Roots > Rhizosphere ...
ACCACGGGACAACAGTTGCTTTACGCGCTGGATGAGCAGGTGAGACGTCACGAATCTGAAGGCAAAGTAAAGAAATACGAAGGTTTTACGTTTCTTTCAGCGGTCTTGGACGATGGTGGCGTCTGCCGCGGAATCTGCGGGATGGACTTGCGCACGATGGAGGTGCGCACGTTTGCCGCTGATGCGGTGATTTTTTGTACGGGTGGAATTGGCGCGATTTTTGGACGATCGACAAATTCCGTGGTGTGCACGGGATCGGCGCAGTCGGCGCTGTTCCAGCAAGGCGTGGATTACGCGAACGGCGAATTCATCCAGGTGCATCCGACGGCGATTCCGGGCGAAGACAAGCTGCGATTGATGAGTGAATCGGCGCGCGGCGAAGGCGGCCGCGTTTGGGTGCCGAAAAAGGCGGGCGACACGCGCCCGGCAAAGAGTGTTCCGCAAAACGAGCGGTTTTACTTCCTGGAAGAGTGGTATCCAAAGTACGGAAATCTGGTTCCGCGCGACATTGCGACTCGCGCGATTCACCGCATCGTATATCAGGAAAAATTGGGGCTTAGCGGGCAGGCGGCTGTGTATCTGGATGTGAGCCACATTCCGCGGGAAACGCTGGACCGCAAGCTCGAAGGGATTCTGGAAATTTACGAGAAGTTTTTAGGCGTTGACCCGCGCGAGGAACCGATGAAGGTTTTCCCGGCGATGCACTACACAATGGGCGGAATGTGGGTGAACGCTGAAGATCAAGCGACAAATGTGCCGGGGATCTATGCAGCAGGGGAATGCGAGTATCAATACCACGGCGCAAACCGACTTGGCGCGAACTCGTTGGTGTCGTGCATTTTCGGCGGCGGTGTGGCTGGCCCGGCGGCGACGAAGTACGCAAAGAACCTGGATAAGGGAACGGAGTCGGTGGATTCGAGCGTGTTCGAGCGGGAACGGCAACGGCAGGAAGCTCTAAATCAGGCGCTGATCTCCCAGGACGGCAACGAAAATATCATGGTCATCTGGCGCGAACTCGGTGAAACGATGACCGAGCACGTCACGGTAACACGCATTAACAAGAACCTTGGAGTCGCGTACAGCAAGTTGCTGGAACTCGAGCAGCGCTATCGCAAAGTGAATTTGAGCGATCGCAGCAAGTGGTCAAACCAAACACTCAACTTCGCGCGCGAATTGAGCAACATGTTGATTCTGGCACGCGTAATCACGATGGGCGCCCATGCCAGAAACGAGTCGCGCGGCGCGCACTACAAGCCGGATTTTCCGGAGCGCGACGATGCGAACTGGCTGAAGACGACTCGCGCAAAATGGGTCGAGGGCGAAATTCAGCTGGGCTACGAGGCGGTTGACATTTCGCAGATTGCGCCACGACCGCGGCGATACGACGCTGTGAAGTGACGACGCGACGGGCAGCGCCATCCCGAGGAGTGCGGCAACGAGGGATCTGGACGCAGAGGATTTATGGCTGAGAAGCAAGTCATCGTAAAGGTCAAACGGCAAGTGAGCCCCCAAGGCGCACCATACTGGGAGGAGTTTGCGCTCACTTGGCGCCCGGCGATGAATGTGATCATTTGCCTGCGCGACATCGCGGAAAATCCCGTCACGCGCGACGGAAAGAAGACCACGCCGATTTCTTACGATTCAAACTGTCTGGAAGAGGTTTGCGGATCGTGCGCGATGCTCATCAATGGCAAGGCGCGGATGGCGTGTTCGGCCCTGGTGGACAAGCTCGAACAACCGATACGCCTGGAGCCGTTTTCAAAATTCCCAGTAGTGCGTGATCTGGCCGTCGACCGGCAATTCATGTTCGAGAGTCTGAAGCGCGTGAAGGCATGGATTCCGATCGACGGAACGTATGATTTAGGCGAAGGGCCGCGGATGGCCTCGGAAGCGCAGGAAAAGGCTTACAAGCTTTCTACTTGCATTTCCTGCGGAAGTTGCCTGGAGGTTTGCCCGCAGGTGACCGGAAGCTCAGAAGGGAATTTTGTCGGCGCGGCGATCATCAGCCAGGTGCGCCTCTTCAACATGCATCCCACTGGCGCGATGCACGCGCGCGAGCGAATCGGCGCCCTGATGCAGCCCGGAGGGGTACAGGATTGCGCGAATGCGCAGAATTGCGTTGCAGCGTGCCCGAAGGATATTCCGCTCACTGAATCCATCGCCGAGGTGAATCGTCAGGCGTGGAAACAAGCTTTGCTTGGCTGGCTGATAGGATAGAATTTCCCCTCAACTTTGTGATCTGACTTTGGCCTATGGCCCAAGGACCGCCAATTGAAGCTGACCCGGGGTTTGCGTGCATGCTTGTATTGTTGCGTGTTGCTGGTGTCAGCCTCTCCGCTGATTGCGCCGGCAGGCGGAGATGAGATTGCCGAGCGCGCTCGCAAACTCCACTTTTCCTCCATCGTACTCGACACCCACGATGACACCACCCAGCGGTTCTTCTCGAAAACCTTCGATCTTGCCAAACGCAATCCTGACGGACACGTGGATATTCCACGAATGCGCGAAGGCGGCATGAACGCGATTTTCTTTTCTATTTGGATTGACGGCCGGATCATGGGCCCGCCCGCCGTCCAGAAAGCGCTCGATCAAATCGACGCCGTGCACGAGAACGTCAGGAAGAATTCCAAGGACATGGTGTTTTGCCGGACTGCCGAAGAGGTCCGCCGCGCGCACAAGGAAGGGAAAATTGCCGCGCTGATGGGCGTCGAAGGCGGCCGCGACGACGTCGTCGAGGGGCAGGGGAGGATCGAGCTCGACACCCCCGGCCACGGTCAAGGTGAACAGCGCCGGGCAGCGGACGGCGGCGCACGCCGCCGCGAGCGCGTCGACCTCGGCAGCGGTGAGGAGGTCGAGGAGGGCGGACGCGGTGACGAGCCCGGCCCCCGCGAGATCGGCGGGCCGCAGATCGGCGACGTCGCCCCGTCGGCCCTCGACAGCGACCACGGACGCCCTTGGCAGCCTGCCCACCGCGACGTCGAGGAGGTCGGCATCACGGTCGTGCAGGACCCAACGCTGGGGGCGGGGCACCAGCGGCGCGAGCCAGCGACCCATCGACCCCGTGCCGGACCCCAGATCGTGCACGACCAACAGCCCCTCGGCTCCCTCGCCGGCGGCATCCGCCGCCAGCGCACGGGAGCGCGCCCGCGCGTCGGCCTGCTCGCGAAGGTCCAGCCAGTCGGTGCTGTAGCGGACCTGGTCGGCGGCCGTCACGCCTCCTGGCCCAGATCGTCGAGGACGCCGGCGAGAGTCCGGGCGGTCTGACGCCAGCTCTGCAGCCTGCGTCTCCGTCCGGCGGCCGCCGTTCGCAGGTGCCGCCGCAGCGCGGGCTCGCTCAACCACCGCCGAAGCGCGGCGGCCAGCGACGTGGGGTCGTCCGACGGCACGAGCAGCCCCGGCAGCGCACCGTCGGGTGCCGTGCCCAGCGCCTGCGGCACACCATCCACGTGCGTGCCGACGACGGGGACGGCCCGGGCCAGGGCCTCCGTCACCACCATCCCGTAGGGCTCGTGGCGAGACGCGAGCACGAGCAGGTCGGCCGCGGCGTACAGGGCAGCGAGATCGCTCCCCGTCTGCACCCCCGGGAAGCGGATCCGCGCCTGCAGGCCGAGCTCCCTCACCCGTTCCCGTACCGCGTCCGCGTGCGTGGGGTCCCGGTCCAGGGGCCCGGCGCAGGCGCAGGTCCAGGACAGGTCGGCCACGTGCGCCAGCGCCTCGACGAGCACGTCGTGGCCCTTGCGCGGCGTCACGGCGGCCACGCAGACCAGGCGGGTGCCACCCGGCGTCGCCGCCGTGACAGCTGCCGGATCGACGCCGGGCGGGGCGACCGCGACGCGCGACGCGTCGAGCCCATGGTGATGCACGACCTCTCGCCGGACGGCGTCGCTGGTGGCGATGACCGCCGACGCCGCCCGCAGCGTCCGCCGTTCGCCGGCGTCGAGGGCGGCGGCGACCGAGGGCGACAGGCCCGTCTCGTCGGCGAGTGGCAGGTGGACCAGGACGGCCAGGGTCAACCGCGCGGCGTGGCGGAGGACGACGTCGGGCGCGGCGCAGGCCACGATCCCGTCCAGCAGCACGACGGAACCCGTGGGGGCTGCCAGCAGAGCCGCGTCCAGCCGGTCGAGGGCCGGCTGCGTCGGGATGGGCCAGCCGCCGCCGACCGGAACGGGAACGAGCCTGCGGCCCGCGGCCGTCAGCGCGGCGCAGACCCTCCGGTCGTAGACGTTGCCGCCGCTGGGTGTCGCCGGATCGTCGACGCCATCGGGGAGCACGACGTGCAGAACCCTGGCGGCCGTGGGCCGGACCGCGCTCGTGAACCGACTGGTGACCACGTCAGAACCGCATCAGAACCGCACCATGATCGCCCTCGCAGGTCAGATCGGCCGCTCGTAGCCGGCGCTCGCGACGTGCGACTCGTGCAGCGTCACGGCGATGGCGGCCACGCCCTCGGCGCCGGCACCGAGCTCGCCGGACTGCAGGCGGTCGGCGAGCTCGTCCGCGACCAGCCGAGCGAGCACCTCGGTCGTCGTGTTCACGTCCGCGAGCGCAGGATCGTCGTCGAGGTTTCGGTAGGCGAACCCGGCCAGGACGTCCGCCAGCGCGGCGGCCGCCCGCCCGAGGTCGATCACGACGCCGTCGGCGTCCAGCGTCTCCCGGCGAAAGGTCGCGTCGACGACGTAGGTGGCCCCGTGCAGGGCCTGTGCGGGGCCGAACGTCTCGCCGCGCAGGCTGTGCGCGATCATCATGTGGTCGCGGACCGTGACTGAGTACATCGCCCATCCAGAAGCCGTGGTCTCATGATCAGCGGGGATTGCATGATCAGCGGGGATTGCCTGATCAGCGCAGGGGTGGGGGGCCGACGCCCGGGGGTGGGTAGCGCACCCGCAGGCACAGCCCGGGCAGCTCGCCGCGGGCGAGCCGGGGCAGCACCTCCGGCAGCTCCGCGAATGCGCACTCGGCTGTGATGAGGCTGTCGAGGGCGGGGTCGTCGAGCAGGTCGAGCGCGAGCTCCAGCCGGTCACGGTGGGTGCGCCGGTCGCGACGGGCGGGGGCGACCGAGCCGACCTGGCTACTACGGATGACGAGCCGCCGTGGGTGGAACACCTCCCCGAGCGGCACCTCGACGCAGCGGTCTCCGTACCAGCTCAGCTCGAGCACCGTCGCCTCCGGCGCCGCCAGTTCCAGCGACGTCGCCAGCCCGGCGGACGTCGCGCTGGTGTGGACGACGAGATCGAGGCCGCCGCGGGCCTCGCCTGGCAGGGCGAACCGCACGCCGAGCTGCTCCGCGACGAGCGCCCGGCCAGGGTCGACGTCGACCAGCTCGACGTCGGTGCCGGGGATGCGCGCGAGTAGCGCGGCGACGCAGCACCCGACGGCCCCCGCGCCGACGACCGCGACCCGGTCGCCCACGAGCGGAGCGCCGTCCCAGAGCGCGTTCACCGCCGTCTCCATCAGGCCGCCGAGCACCGCCCGCTCCGCCGGGACCGTCTCGGGTACGACGACCGCCGCGTCGGCGGGGACCACGTACCGGGTCTGGTGGGGATAGAGGCAGAACACCGTGCGCCCCACGAGCTCGGTCGGACCCTGCTCGACGACGCCGACGTTGAGGTAGCCGTACTTCACCGGGCCGGGAAAGTCGCCGCCCTGGAACGGGGCACGCATGGTGGCGAACAAGCTCCGAGGCACCTCACCGCGCGCGACGAGCGCCTCGGTGCCTCGGCTGATCCCGCTGTACAGCGTGCGGACCAGAACCTCGCCCGGGCGGGGCGTCGCCAGTTGGACGCGGCGGATCTCGCCCGTTCCGGGTGGCCGGAGCCAGAAGGCCTGCGCACTGCCCGGCGTGCCGGTGTCGGTCATCGCGTGCTCCTCCTCCCTGAACCCTCCCTGAACCGCTGTCCCACTCTGTCGCGTGCTGCAGGGTATGAGCCTCGTCCATGCCCCCGACAGCCCGGTCCGGACCCCGCCCGGCCCGGCCGTCGGCCGCCCCCGGGTCGGGCCGCCTCGTGGGAGCTTGGGGCCGAGCGCCGGTCTGGTCGCGCAGTTCGGGTTGCTCGGCGTGCTCGCGGGCACGGTCGGCGTCCGGACGGCGGGGTGGGTGACCGGCGCCGCCTTCGCGTTCGGCACCTGGGCGTTCCTCCAGTGGGGTCTGGGACGGGCGGGGCGGATCTCGCTGGGGCCCGCGGACGTCGTCACGCTGAGCCGGTGCGTGCTCGTCGGCGGCGTCGTCGTCCTCGCTGCCGACGCGTTCACGCACCCGGGTCCTGCGCGGGTGGTGACGGCGCTGGCCGCGGTGGCCCTCACGCTCGACGGCGTCGACGGAGCCGTCGCCCGGCGAACCGGCACGGCCTCGGCGCTGGGAGCCCGCTTCGACCTGGAGGTCGACGCCGCGTTGATCCTCGCGCTCAGTGTGCTGCTCGTCCGCCCGGTGGGCGCGTGGGTGCTCGCCATCGGAGGCATGCGCTACGCGTTCGCGGCCGCGGGCCTGGGGCTGCCGTGGCTGACCGGCTCCCTGCCGGCGCGCTTCTCGCGGAAGGTGGTGGCCGTCGCGCAGGGCCTGATCCTGCTCGTGGGCATCGCCGGGGTCCTGCCGGACGCCGTTCGTCTGACCTCGCTGCTGGCGGCTCTCACGGCGTTGACCTGGTCCTTCGGTCGTGACGTGCGGTGGCTGGCGCGATCGCGGTCACCGCTGTCAGCGCGGTGAGAACGCCGTGAGGAACCGATCCCGGAAGGCGTCCATCCGCCACACCGGTGCCTGCGGGTCGGGCCGCAGCCCGTCCTGCCAGCCCCAGCCGGCGATCCGGGCCAGCACGGCGGGGTCGCGCGCGACGATCGTGACGGTCACGTCGCGGTTGGGCGAGTTCGCCGTCGCGATCGGTGCCGGTTGGTGGTCGCCCAGGAAGACGAGGACCGTGTTGTCGTCGCCGTAGGTCTGCAGGTACGAGATCAGCGTGCTGAGCGAGTAGGCGATCGACTGCGCGTAGGCGGTGCGGACCTTGGCGGCGTCGCGCCAGACCTCCGCCGGCGTGGCTCCGCCGGCCGCCATCGTGTCGAACAGCGAGCCGTTGCCGAGCTGGTTCCAGCCCACGAGCCTCGGGAGCGGCGCCCACGGCGTGTGGCTGGACACCAGCGGGATCTCCGCGAAGACCGGGGGGTGCCCTGCGCGGGCGAGCTCGAGCCGCTGCAGGGCCGCCATCGCGTACTGGTCGGGCATGGGCGCCCAGCTGAAGTGCGGCCCCTGGTACCCGAGCTGGTGGGAGTCGTAGACGCGGTCGAATCCGTAGAAACGGGCCTCCGGCCAGGCTCCCGTGACGCCGGGCATGACGCCGACGGTTCGCCAGCCGGCACGCTCGAAGGCGCCGTCGAGCGTCAGCCGGTCGCTGGACACCAGCGTGCGATAGCGCTGCTCGTTGTCGATCCAGAGTCCCGAGGCCAGGGTGGAGTGCGCGTACCAGCTGCCGCCGCCGACGGTGGGTGACGTGAGGAAGGCACTCTTGGCGGCGAAGCCTGCCGCGCGAAGTCTCCGGGTGCCCGCCGTGAGCACCGGGTCGACGGTGGCGGCCAGCGCCGGATCCTCGATCGAGCTCCGGCCGTAGCTCTCGACGAAGGCGAGCAGGACGTTCTTTCCGCGCACTGCGGTGAGCAACTGGTTGCCCGGGGTGGCCGCGAAGGCGTCCACCCGTGACTGGCGGGCGAACGCCGCCCTGTCGCGCAGGCCCGCAGCGATCTGCAGGGCGCGGTCGTAGGCCGGGACGGCGGTGCTGCTGGCCGCCGCCGGCTGGTGGGGTGCGACGTCCACCCCGAGCGCCGCGAGGCCTGCCCACAGCGCGGTGAGCCCGGCGACGGCCCGGATCGCGACGCCGCGGTGCGCGCGGGTGAGCCGCGCCAGCCGCACCGCGGCGAGCGCGGTGAGGAGAACCACCACGACGGCGAGCACCGACCCGGCCACGGCGGCGGCGATCGCCACCGGCCGGCCCAGCGACGCGGAGAGGAACTCCAGGCCGTCCCTCATCAGCACCCAGTCCAGGACGGGGTCGAAGGGCCGGACGAGGACCTCGTAGAAACCCAAGTCCGCGACCTTGCCGAGGGCGAGCAGCCCGACCAGGACGCCGCCGACGGCCGCCACCACGGTGCCGGCCCGCCGCGGGAGGAGCAGGACGAGAGCGACCGCGGCCAACCCCTCGATCGGTAGCCGCACGAAGACCCACGGGGAGAGGTGGCCGAGCCTGTTCGGCAACAGCAGGACGGCCAGCACGAGCACGAAGGCCAGGACGTCGGCGATCCGCGCTCCGGCCCTTCGCCGCGTCCGGCGTACCGGCCCTCGGTCGGCGACGTGCTCGCCGCGGAGCCGACCGGACGGCCGGGCAGCTGGCACGACGTCGGGGTGCGCAGCGGGATCCCCGTCGCGGTGCAGCGTCCCGCGGTCCCCCGGGGGCAGCGGGGAGATGCTCGGAGACGACAGAGACGACGACGGGTACGGCTCGGCCACGCCGGAGTACACGGTTGGGCACCGCGGAGCGTTCACCGCCGAAGGACAGGGGACACCCCGCCACGTCCACTCATCTCTCGCGCTCATATCTGAAATGGCATAGCCTTGCTGCTATGGGGCGTCCTCCTGCGGACGGGTTGCCGCGACTGCCCGGCGTCCGCGAGGCCGCGCAGCGTCGCCGGGAGCTCGTCCGGCGGCTGGCCACCGCCCGGCATGAGCAGGGGCTGTCGCAGACGACGATCGCGGCGCGGATGGGGACCTCGCAGTCCGTCGTCGCGCGGCTGGAGACCGGCGCGCTCGACATGCGCCTGTCGACGCTCGAGCGGTACGCGGCCGCCCTCGGCAAGCAGCTGGTTCTCGACGTCGGGGACTCGGAGAAGGAGGAGCTGCGATGAGCGGACCGGAGCGTCCACCAGCGTGGTCGCCGCCGTCGCGCCCGTCGTGGCCGCCTTCGCCGTACCCGTCCCCGCCGCACTGGCCGTCGCCGTCCCCGCCTCCCTGGCCGTCGCCACGGCCCGAGCCGGCGGCCCCTGGGCTCGAGCTGGAGCTGGCCGACCGCCTGCTCGCCCAGCGCGTGGTCCTGCTCTCAGGCCGGCTGGACGGCGCGGCGTCGACCGCCGCCGTCGCGCGGCTCATGCTGCTCGACGCCGACTCGGGTGAGCGCATCGAGCTGCGCATCAGCTGTCCGGACGGGGAGCTCGACGCCTCGCTCGTGCTTGCGGAGGCCGTCGACCTGCTGCGGTCACCGGTGACGGCGGTCCTGCTGGGGACGGTCGGCGGTCCTGTGCTCGCGGTCGTCGCCGCTGCCGACGACGTCACCGCCCATGCCAACGCCACCCTGGTGCTGCGCGAGCCGCGGACGAGCGCGTCCGGCCGCGCGGACGAGTTGGTGTCCGTCGGCGAGCAGCACGCCAAGCAGGTCGCCGAGCTGAGCGCGCGGATCGCTGCCTCGAGCGGCCGGACGCCGCAGGACGTGGCCGCCGACCTGCGCGGAGGCCGCCTGCTCGATGCTGGGCAAGCGGTCGAGTACGGGCTCGTCGACGAGCTGCTGCCACCGCGTCGATGAGGCGCGAGCTGCCTCAGACGCACTGTCCAGAGGCGTCGGCCAGCGCGGCCCGCATCGCCTCGACCGGTGCCCGGCGGCCGGTCATCAGCCGCACTTGCTCGACGGCCTGGTGGAGCAGCACGTCGAGGCCACCGACGACGACGCAGCCCGCGACTTCGGCCGAGGCAGCGAGCGTCGTGGGCCACCCGGCGTAGACGACGTCCAGGACCACCGGCCGACCGCGCCAGCCGGACGCGGCCACCCGGTCTGCGCCACCCGCCGGCAGCGTGGACACGACGACGTCCGCCTCGGGCAACGGTTCGGAGAAGAGGGTCCCGGAGACGATCGGACGGACGCCGAGTCGCTCGGCCGCCGCGCGGAGATCGGTCGTGCGCGCGGTGCTCCGGACGACCACGAGCGGCGTCGCCAGTCCGAGCTCCCGGAGGGCGCCCAACGCGGCTTGCGCAGTGCCGCCGGCTCCGAGCACGACGGCGCTGCGCACCTCGGCGACACCCGCCGCGCGCAGGGCGTGCGCGAGCCCGGCGACGTCGGTGTTCTCCGCGCGCCGCCGCCCGCCGCCGAGCAGCAGGGTGTTCGCCGCGCCCACGTCCCTGGCCAGCTGCGAGACCTCGTCGGCGACGTCGAGCGCGACCCGCTTCAGCGGCATCGTCAGCGACAGGCCCACCCAGTCGGAGCCGAGGCCGTCCACCAGGGCCGGCAGCTCGCGCTCGGTGCACTCGATCTGGTCGTACCGCCAGTTGCTCAGGCCCAACGCCTGATACGCGGCGCGGTGCAGGACGGGCGACAGGGAATGCGCGACCGGCGAACCGAGCACCGCCGCGCGTCGCGCCGAAGCGGCCTGATCAGGTGCCCGGGCCTCCACCCCGGGGATCGTAGCCGGTTGTGCTCGTCGACCTGGTGGAAGGACGACCCGGGTGCGCGGGCTCCGCGGCGGTCAGCGGCGGTCGCCTGGCTTGCCGAGCTCCCGCCAGGACTGTTCGGTGACGTCGACCCCGTAGTGCTTCGCGGCCGCCTGGATGTTGGCGAACGCGCGGTCGCGGTCGGCGTCCGTGACGTCCTGCACCTGGTCGAACCGGGCGAGCGCGTTCCGGACGTGGGCGGCGTCCGTCAAGGGCTCGGCCCGGCGTTCCGGGAAGGCGAAGACGCTGTCCGGCAGCTCGTTGCGTTCGGCCGTCGTCAACTCGCCGTGCTCGGTTGCCGGCTTCCACGTCGGTCGGGTCGTCGCCATTCCGTCTCCTCGCGGTCTGCTGGCTCACGTGGGTCGATAACTGTGGATCACCTGGGCCCCGACTGGCCCCATTCACCCCAAGTGGGAGGATATACAGTGACCAGAGGCCGGGGACGGTGTGCCGATGGAGATCACGGTCAGCGAGGGCGCCGGTTTCCTCGCCGTACAGGCAGCGGGCGACCTGACGCTGCGCACTGTGCCCGACCTCCGCGACGCGCTCCTCAAGGCCTCCGCCGAGCAGCCCCGGGGCCTGGTGTGTGATCTGCGGAACGTGCGCGCCACCCGCGAGGCGCTGACCATCCTCCAGGTCGTCGCCGATCAGGTCTCCGACTGGCCAGGGTCGCCGTTGGCCGTCGTCGCCACGGCGCCGCCGCTGCTCGATCAGCTCGGCCGGCTGGGTCTGCGCCGACGGCTGCCGGTGGTCCCCGACCTTGACCAGGCGGCCGCCGCCCTGCGTTACTCGCCGCGCTTCCTCGTCGCCGTCACCCAGCTCGCGCCCACCGTCGACGCCCCCGCCGCCGCCAGGGCCTTCGCCGGGTGGCATCTGGGCCGGTGGCGGGCCGGCGACGCGATCGAGGCCGCGCAGTGGGTCGTGAGCGAGCTGGTGACGAACGCGGTCGTGCACGCCGGGACGGAGCTGACCGTGCGGGTCTCCCTCTCGGGCCGCAGAGTCGGCGTCGCGGTCGGCGATCGTGGCACCGGGAAGGTCACGCGGCCCCCGGCGGCGAGTGACGGAGGTGGCTGGGGGCTGACCGTGGTGGAGAAGCTCACGCGCAGCTGGGGCGTCCTGCCCAGGATGGGCGAGGGGGCCGTGGTCTGGGCCGTGCTGGACGCCGACGCACCAGCGTCGACCGCTCTGCCCGAGCAGGTGTCGGTCTCCGCCCGCGCCTGACGTGGGTCGGGTCTGCGCGGAGGCCTCGCACGCGTGAGAGGCTGCCAGCATGTCCGAGACGGCCACGGGCGACGAGCCGCGGTCACCGGCCGGTTCCGCGACTCCCGACCACAAGCAGACCTCCGAGCGCACCGAGAGTCCCAAGAGCGTGGAGGCTCCCGGGGGCACCGAGGCTCCTGCTGCCGACGGCCCTGAGCAGCGTCGCGCCCGCCCGGTCACCAGGGCCCTGGTCGTGGCAGCCCTGGGCATCGTCTTCGGGGACATCGGGACCAGCCCGCTGTACGCCCTGCAGACGGTCTTCACGATCGACAACCATGTGGTCCGGCCCACGCCCGAGGATGTCTACGGCGTCATCTCCCTGATGTTCTGGTCGATCACCCTGATCGTGTCGATCAAGTACATCGGCATCGTCATGCGCGCCGACAACGAGGGCGAGGGCGGGGTCATGGCCCTGATCGCGCTGGTGCGCCGGGTTCTGGGCGAGGCCCGCGCAAGCGCGCGGGTGGTCGTCGCCCTCGGCGTCCTGGGGGCCTCGTTGTTCTACGGCGACAGCCTGATCACGCCCGCCATCTCCGTGCTGTCGGCCGTCGAAGGCCTGCAGGTCGCAGCTCCCGGCCTGGCCGACGTCGTCCTGCCCGCGGCGGCCGTGATCCTCACCGCGCTGTTCGCCGTCCAGCGGTTCGGCACCGGTCGGGTCGGCTCCCTGTTCGGTCCTGTCATGATCGTCTGGTTTGCGACGCTCGCCGCGGCAGGGATCGGCGGCATCACCAGGCACCCCCAGGTGGTGGCCGGCCTGTCACCGACCTACGCGGTCGCGTTCGTGGTCGCGCATCCCTACATCGCGTTCGTGGCGATCGGGGCCGTCGTCCTCGTGATCACCGGCGCCGAGGCCCTCTACGCGGACATGGGGCACTTCGGCCGGCCGGCGATCGCACGTGCCTGGTTCATCTTCGTCTTCCCCGCGCTGACCCTGAACTACCTGGGCCAGGCGGCGTTGGTCCTCACCCAGCCCGGCGCGGTCGCGAACCCGTTCTTCCTGCTCGTCCCGAGTTGGGGACGATGGCCGATGGTCGTGCTGGCCACCATGGCGACCGTGATCGCATCCCAAGCGGTGATCTCCGGGGCGTTCTCGGTGACCCGGCAGGCCGCGCAGCTCGGCTTCCTCCCGGCGCAGACGGTCCGGCAGACCTCGAAGGAGGAGGGCGGCCAGGTCTACCTGCCGGCGATCAACGGCGCGCTGTTCGGGGGCGTGCTCCTGCTTGTGCTGATCTTCGAGTCGTCGGCGCGCCTCGCCACCGCGTACGGGGTCGCGGTGACCGGTGCGTTGCTCATCGACACCATCCTCATGCTGGTGGTCGCCCGGTACCTGTGGCACTGGCGAGGATGGCAGCTGGTCCTCGCCGCCGTCGTCTTCGGCGGGGTCGAGCTGGTCTACCTGGCCGGCAACCTCGTCAAGGTCGCCACCGGCGGCTGGTTGCCGCTGCTCGTCGCGGCCGTCGTGTTCACGATCATGACAACCTGGCAACGTGGTCGTCAGATCGTCACCGCCAACCGGCAGGCCATCGAGGGGTCGCTCCAGGGTTTCGTCAACGAGCTCCACGAACGACCCATCACCCAGGTCCCCGGCACCGCCGTGTTCCCGCACCCCACGAAGGAGACCGCGCCGCTCGCGCTCCGCGCCAACGTGCAGCACAACCACGTCCGCCACGACCGTGTCCTCATCGTGACGGCCAAGGCGTCGACCGTTCCGTACGTCCCGCGCAGCGAGCGCCTGCACGTCGACGACCTCGGCTTCGACGACGACGGCATCTTCCACGTCACGGTGCACTACGGCTTCTCCGAGCCGCCGGACATCCCCGATGCGCTCGAGCAGGCCTGCGGGGAGGGTCGGCTCGCTCCGGACGTCGACCCCGGCTCGGCGTCGTACTTCCTGTCCAAGGCCTCGCTGCGGGCGACGTCGAAACCCGGGATGAGCCGATGGCGCAAGCAGCTGTTCGTGACGCTCGCCCACAATGCGGCCAACCCGGCGGAGTACTTCGGCCTGCCTCCGGAACGCACGGTCGTCATGGGCAGCCAGGTCGACGTGTGACGAAACCCATCGCGATCAAGGAATCGCCACCCTCGGATGTCAGGCGGCCGTCAGCGCCCGGCGGCTGATCCCTTCGATGATCGCGGACACCACGGCGACGATGAGAGCCGCACCGACCGCCGGCCAGAATCCGTCGATGTCCAGCTTCGAGCTGAGCGCGGCGGTCAGGGCCAGCATCGCCACAGTGATCGCGAACGACATCAGGCCCAGGGTCAGCAGGATCAGCGGGAGGGTCAGCAGCCGGAGGATCGTGCCGACGAGCGCGTTGACGAGGCCGAACAGCACCGCGATCCACAGGTACGTGCCCACCCCGCCGTAGACGTGGATCCCGGGCACGATCAGCGTCGCAATCCAGATCGCGACCGCCTCGGCGAGGAAATGGATCACCAAGCTCACCAGGAGGCCGGGTCCCCGGCCGTCACTCATGTGGTGATCCTTGCGAGCGGCGCGGCCGGCGTCAAGATCTCGCGGCCCGGGTCTTTTCCGGATCGGTGTCGGCCATGGGTCGCCCGTCGAGCCACTCGGCCCACCGGGCCAGCCCCTCGGCGACGTCGCGCCGTCCGACCCCGAGCCGGAAACGGTCCGTCGGTGTGGCGGTCAGATCCGAGGCGAAGACGCTCGCCGGCAGCAGCAGAATCCCTTCCTCACGTACCAGCTGCGCGCACATGTGCTCGACGCCGTCCGCGCCTCGGTAGCGGGGGAAGGCCACGCAGCCGCCGTCCGGGGGCGACCACTCGACGAGGCTCGCGAACCGGGCCGCGAACGCGTCGACGAGCGGCAGGTTCGCGGTCACGATCGCTCGGTTACGGGCCAGGATCGGCTCCCGGGCCCGCAGCGCGGCCAGGGCGAGCACCTCGCTCGGCCCCGGGTTGCAGATGGACGTGTAGTGCTTGGCTCGCTCGAGGCGGCCGAGCAGACCGCGATCGCGGCAGGCGATCCAGCCGAGCCGCAGTCCTGGCAGGCCGTAGGCCTTGGACAGCACGTTCAGCGACAGGGCTGTCGGGGACAGGTCCGCGGCCTGCGGCAGCGGTCGTCGCGGCGGCCGTTCCAGTCCGCGGTACACCTCGTCGCTGAAGAGCCGGACACCGGCGTCGTCGCTGAGCTCGACCAACCGGCGCCAGGCCCTCTCGTCCGCAGTCGCACCCGTCGGATTGTTGGGGGAGTTGACCGAGATGAGCTTCGTCGACGGCCGCAACGCCGCCTGGACGGTGTCGACGTCCAGCGCCCAGCCCTCGTCCTCGCGCAGCGGGACCCCCGTGACACCGCTCGGTCCGCAGATCGCCAACGGAACCGTCTCGGCCGCCTGGTAGTTCGGCGTGACCACGACGGCGTGGTCGCCCGGCTCGAGGAGCACCTGCATCGCCAGGTACAGGCCTTCCTCCGCGCCCGCGAAGGTGAGGACGTCGGCGGCGTCGACGTGCTCGTACGTGGCGGCGATCTCGTCGCGGAGCGCCGGCAGCCCCGGCGTCTCGGTGTAGCTCAGATCGAGCGCGATCCACCGGGCCCGGCTGTCGTCGTCCGCGAGCTCGAGCAGCTCGGCCAACGTCAGGGTCTGCGCGTCGGACGCGGCCAGATTGTGTCGGGCGACGAACTCCCAGCGCGAGAAGTAGGTCTCGAGCCGGAAGTCCGGCAGGAACGCCATCCACTCACGCTACCGCTGCCCGGTCGCTGCGATGATCATGCGACCTGCGTCGACCGCGACCTTGGACGAGCAGGGGCGGCGACCATGCGCCCGCATGATCGCCGCCCCGGAACTCTCGCCACACGCCCTCAGCGCGTCACTCGGTGACCTCCTCTCCCTGCACCGTCCGTCCGTCGCCGATCACGGTCCGGCCGGACGAGCCCGCCTCGACGGTGATCCGGCGCGGGCGTGCGCGCTCGGCCACGGGGATCGTGACAGTCAGCACACCAGCGTCGTACGACGCCTCGATCCGGTCGACGTCCAGGCCGTCGCCCAGGTTGAGCTGCCTCAGGAAGGAGCCCGCGGGCCGTTCCTGCGCCAGCCACTGCGCCCCCTCGTCGGGCTGGACCGTGCGCTCGGCGCGGATCGTCAGCGTGTTCCCGTCGACGTTCAGGTCGATGGACCCGGGGTCGACGCCGGGCAGATCCACCGCGACCACGAAGTGGTCCGCCACGCGGTAAAGGTCCATCGGCATCCAGCGTGGCCCTCGAGCAGTCGCCGAGGTCGTCCCGAAGAGCTGGTTCGTCAGCCGGTCCATCTCTCGGAAGGGGTCGAAGGTCAGCGTCACCACTTCTCACCTCCTCGCAACGGTCGCCACCCTGGCGACCCATCGAGCAGTGCGCCAACGTGCAGGTAGAACATGCGGGTTCGGAGGTCTCCGACGGCCGGGATGTTAGCACTCCGCCTTGGCGAGTGCCAGCGAGGAAGGCCCGCGAGACTTCTGCCGTGATGAGGATCGAGGCGGTCACCGGCGACATCACACGGCAGGGCGTCGACGCGGTCGTGAACGCCGCCAACTCCACCCTGCTCGGCGGTGGCGGCGTGGACGGCGCCATCCACGCCGCGGCCGGCCCACGCCTGTTGGAGGAGTGCCGACGGCTGCGAGGCACGTCGTGGCGGGGCGGCCTTCCGGTGGGCGAGGCGGTCGCCACCGGAGCCGGAGATCTGCCCGCTCGATGGGTGATCCATACGGTGGGGCCGAACCGGTATCGCGGCCAGACCGATCCCGCGCTCTTGGCGTCGTGCTTCACGCGCTCCCTCGAGATCGCCGCCACGCTTCCGGCCCGGTCCGTCGCCTTTCCCGCGATCAGCGCCGGCGCCTTCGGCTGGCCGGTCGAGGAGGTGGCCGACGTCGCCGTCCGTGCCGTGCGGAGCTATGCAGCAGCTGCTGCCCGGGTCGCCCCGGACGTCGACCGCGTCTGCCCGCTCGAGCTGGTCAGGTTCGTGCTGTTCGGCGCTCCCGCCCTCGCCGCGTTCCAGCGGGCGCTCAGCTCGGCATCCGATTGACGGCGTGATCGCCCGTGGCCCACAAGTGCTGCACCGCGTACGCCCGCCAGGGTCGCCAGGCCTCGGCTCGCCGGATGAGGGCGGCCCGTGAGGCCGGCAGCTGCAACCGGGCCGCCGCGAGGCGGACGCCGAGGTCGCCAGGCAGGAAGGCGTCCCGATCGCCGAGCGCGCGCATCGCGATCGTCCCCACCGTCCACGGCCCGATGCCCGGCATGGCGGCCAGGGTCGAGGTCGCCGCGACGGGATCGGCGTCGGGGGACAGTTCGATGTCGCCGGAGGCGAGGGCACGCACCAGGCGGACGAACGCGTCCTGACGAGCCCGCGGCAGAGCGAGCGTCGACGGGTCGACCTCCGCGAGCGCGGCCGGCGTCGGGAAGAGGTGCGTCAGGGTCCCGTCCGGATCGGTCACGGGATCCCCGTGCGCGGCGACCAGGCGGGCCGCATGCGTCCGGGCCGCCGCGGTGGAGACCTGCTGTCCGAGCACCGCGCGCAACGCGAACTCGTCGGGACGAGCGCTGCCGGGCACGCGTCGGCCGGGGGCGGCCGCGACCAGCGGCGCGAGCACCGGATCCCTGGCCAGGTGTGGGTCCACCGTCGAAGGGTCGGCGTCCAGGTCGAGGATGCGACGGCAGGCGGCGACGGCATCGTCGGCGTCCGCCGGGTGGGTGAGGAGCAGCCGAGCGGCGACGTGGTCTCCCTCGGGGCGCAGGGCGGCGATCCCAGGACCGCCCGGCAGTCGCAACGTGCGCCGGTAGGTGCCGTCGCGCCACTCCTCGACGCCCGGAACGGCCGTCGCGATCACGTGCCCGAACAGGGTGTCGGGGCAGAGCGGCGGCTGGAAGCCCAGCTGCAGGCTCAGTCTGGTCCAGGCCGGAACGGGCACCCCGGCAGTATGCGGTGGGCCCGATCGAACCCGCCGAGGTGTCAGAACCGGAACGGCTTGGGCGGCGGCTGGATCGACGCGCGGGGACAGTCGGCCAGGCTGAGGTCGCCGTGGCCCAGCGCCTCGTTGGTCAGGCGCTGCACGGTGAAGCCGAGCTCGGCGCCCCGCCGGGTGATCGATACGCGATAGATCGTGATCTCGTACTTGGTCGGCGTGCCGTAGGCCACCTGGATGCTGCCGAGCAGGCAGGAGTCGCCGGGGTCGTCCGTGGAGGGCCAGGGCCGGTCGTAGCGGTTCCACCGGCTCGGCTCGGCTCGCCAGATGCCTCCGGAGTGGACGCTGTTGAGCGAGAGCTCGACGAGGATGGCTCGCGCGGCCTCCTCGGGAACGATCGCCGCGGGTCGGATCACCTCGCTGACGACGCTCTCGTCGTAGGCGACGTCCTCGGAGTCGCCGTCGTACGCGGCCGTGGTGGTGCCCTGACCGGCGCGGGCGCCGCCGAACGGCCGGACGAGGCGGTCGTAGTGCTGCACGCTGACCTCCCGTAAGCGAGGGCGGCCGGAGTCTCGGCCCTCCGGGGAGCTATCGGCGGGGAGCCGCGACATCTTCAGCGGAGGAGCGATTCTAGCTGAGGGTGATCGAATTGTTACCTAGAGTTGCCGACACGACCGAGCCGCGTGCTGGTGCCGATCTCCACTCCTGGTGCAGAATGAGCCCGCACGTTCCGCCGCACGCACCTCCGCCGTTGCCTGCTGTCGGGATCGAGATCGTTGGGGAAGACGCATCTCGCATCGTCGACAGGAGGATCCAGATGGCCGGTGCAATCACGCGCGGCGTCCTTTACGTGCACTCCGCGCCGCGCGCGCTGTGCCCGCACATCGAGTGGGCGGCCGGTGGCGTGCTCGGCGTCCGGTTGTCCATGGACTGGATCCCCCAGCCCGCGGCGCCGGGGATGTTCCGTGCCGAGCTGTCCTGGCAGGCCGACCAGGGCACCGGGGCGCGGCTGACGTCCGCCCTCCGCGGCTGGGCGCACCTGCGCTACGAGGTGACCGAGGAACCGAGCAACGGCGTGGACGGCGCCCGCTGGAGCCACACGCCGGAGCTCGGGATCTTCCACGCGGTGACCGACGTGCACGGCAATGTCGTGGTCCCGGAGAACCGCATCCGGGCCGCGATGGAGCTGGGCCTCTTGGACGCCGAGCGGCTCGGACTCGAGCTCGACCTCGCCCTCGGCCGGGCCTGGGACGACGAGCTCGAGCCGTTCCGGCACGCCGGCGACGGCGCCCCTGTGCGCTGGCTCCATCGCGTCGGCTGAGCTTCCGGACGCCGAGCACCCGCGTCGTCCATCGGAGCGGTCGCTGACCCGTCCGCTCGCCCCCGCGTGAGGGGCGCCCCGATCCTGTCCGGGGCGCCCCTCACGTATGCAGGCGGAACGATGGTGGTCGACGCTGTCAGACGCTGCGGAAGGCGACGACCACGTTGTGACCGCCGAAGCCGAAGGCGTTGTTCAGCGCGACGATGTCGCCGCCCGGCAGCGGCCGCGGGTCCTTCCGGACGACGTCGATCGTGACCTCGGGGTCGAGCTCGTCGACGTTGATCGTCGGCGGGGCGACGCGGTCGCGCAGCGCGAGGATCGCGAACGCGCCCTCGAGTGCGCCTGCTGCGCCGAGCAGGTGGCCGGTCATCGACTTCGTGGCCGACACGGCGATGTGGTCGGCGTCGTCGCCGAGAGCCTCCCGGATCGCCCGGGCCTCCGCGACGTCACCGACGGGTGTCGAGGTGGCGTGCGCGTTGACGTGGACGACGTCCGCGAGGGCGAAGTCGCCGGCGTCGACGGCGGCCCGCATGGCCCGGATGACCCCCGCGCCGGTCGGGTCGGGCGCCGCGATGTGGTGGGCGTCCGAGGTGATGCCGACGGACGCCAACTCCGCGTAGATGGTCGCGCCTCTGGCGCGCGCGTGCTCCTCGCTCTCCAGCACCGCGAGGGCGGCGCCCTCGCCCAGGACGAACCCGTCGCGGGCGGCGTCGTAAGGCCGCGAGGCGAGCTCCGGGCTGTCGTTGCGGGTCGACAACGCCTGCATCGCGGCGAAGCCGGCGATCGGCAGCGGGTGGATCGCCGCCTCGGTGCCGCCCGCGAGGACGATGTCTGCGCGGCCGGAGCGGATCATTTCGAACGCGGCCCCCATCGCCTCGGCGCCCGAGGCGCAGGCCGACACGGGGGTGTGGACGCCCGCGCGCGCACCGACCTCGATGCCGATCGCGGCTGCCGGCCCGTTCGGCATCAGCATCGGCACGGTCAGCGGGAACACCCGCCGGGCGCCCTTCTCCTTCAGGACGTCGTAGGCGCTGAGCAGAGTCCAGACGCCGCCGATGCCGGAGGCGACGACGACCCCGAGGCGCTCGGGTTCGACGTCCGGCTTCCCGGCGTCGGCCCACGCCTCCCGAGCGGCCACCATCGCCATCTGGCCGGACGGATCGAGCCGGCGGATCTCCACCCTGGCCAGCGCGTCCGCCGTCGGCACCGCGAGCTGGGCGGCAAAGGTGACGGGCAGCTCGTAGCTCCCCATCCAGTCGGCGGTGATCGAACGTGCGCCGGACCGGCCTTCGAGGGCGGCCTTCCAGCTGCTGGGGAGGTCCCCTCCGAGCGGAGACGTCGCCCCGAGCCCGGTGACGACGACCTTGCGCTGCATGCTGTCAGCCATGTCGTGCTCCTCGTGTGCTCCGGCCCGGCGCCCCGCCGGACCTGCTGCCTTGCGGGCTCCTCAGCCCTGCGCGCTCTGGATGTAGGAAACCGCGTCGCCCACGGTCGTGAGGTTCTTGACGTCGTCGTCCGGGATCCGTACACCGAACTTCTCCTCGGCGTTCACCACGATCGTCATCATCGACAGGGAGTCGATGTCGAGGTCGTCGGTGAAGCTCTTGTCCGGCTGGACGGCGTCCGGCGCGAGGCCCGTCTCCTCGTTGACGATCTCGGCGAGGCCCGAGAGGATCTCCTGCTCGCTCTGTGCCATGCGGCTGTGCTCCTTCGCTCGTGTGGATCTCGGGTCGGGGTTGAGAGTGGCCGGGTGGGACCCTACGGCAGCTCGACGACCTGGGCCGCGTACGTCAGCCCCGCGCCGAAGCCGATCAGCAGCGCCAGGCCGCCGTGCGGTGCCGAGCCCTCCTGGAGCATCCGGTCCATCGCCAGCGGGATGGACGCCGCCGACGTGTTGCCTGACTGCTCGATGTCGTAGGACACCGGGACGCTGTCCGGCAGCCCGAGCTGTTTGACCATGGCGGACACGATCCGGGCGTTCGCCTGGTGCGGGATGAACGCGGCGAGATCGCCGGCGGAGACACCGGCGGCGTCGAGCGCCTTCTGGGCGACCGGCGCCATCTGCCAGACCGCCCAGCGGAACACCGTCTGCCCGGCCATCCTCAACGCCGGCCACGGCGCCTTGTCCTGATCCCGGTACTCGATCCAGGAGACCTTGTTGACGATCGTGTCCCACTGCGCGCCGTCCGAGCCCCAGATGGTGGGCCCGATCCCGGGCGTCGGGCTGGGGCCGACGAGGACGGCGCCGGCGCCGTCGCCGAAGATGAACGCCGTCGAGCGATCGTGCAGGTCCGTGAAGTCCGACAGCTTCTCGACCCCGACCACCAGCACGTTGCGGGCCGATCCGCCGCGCACCATGTCGTTGGCCAGGCTGAGGCCGTAGCAGAAGCCCGCGCAGGCCGCCGACACGTCCATCGCGGCGGCGGGCGTCGACCCCAGCCTGTGAGCGAGCAACGCGGCCGCCGCCGGGGTCTGGTACGGGTGGGTCACGGTGGCGACGAGGACCATGTCGACGTCCGCGGGCGTCAGCCCGGCGCGCTCCAGCGCGACCCGCGACGCCTTCTCCGCCATGTCGGTGACCGACTCGTCCGGGGCGGCCCAGCGCCGGCTCACGATCCCGGAGCGCTCACGGATCCACTGGTCCGACGAGTCGATGGCCTCGACGAGCTCGTCGTTGTAGACCACGCGCTCGGGACGGTAAGCGCCGACCGAGAGGATGCGGGCATGCGGGGATCCGATGGCGGGGGCGATCCGCATCGGGTCGGTCGTCGGGTCGGTCGTCGGGTCGGTCATGACGCACCTCCGGGGGCGTTGGTCACCGAGGACGCGGCGGCGACGCTGCCGGCACCCGTGGAATGGGTCTCGACGAGAGCCCGGGCTGCGGGCAGGTCGTCGGGGGCCTTGAGGGCGACGATGTCGACCCCGGGCAGGGCCCGCTTGGCGAGGCCGGCCAGCGTGCCGGCCGGCGGCAGCTCCAGCAGCCCGGTGACGCCGAGGTCGCGCAGAGTGTCCATACAGCGATCCCAGCGGACCGGATTGCTGACCTGGTCGACGATTCTGCCCAAGGCCTCGCCCCCTGTCTGCACCACCGCTCCGTCGGCGTTCGAGAGCAGCCGGGTGCGGGGATCGCTCGGGGTGATCGCGCGAGCGTAACGGGCGAGGACGTCGACCGCCTGGGCCATGTGCGCGGTGTGGAACGCGCCCGCCACCTGCAGCGGCACGATCCGCGCCTTGGCGGGCCGGTCCGCGGCGAGCGCGGCGAGCTGGTCGAGCGTGCCGGCAGCCACGACCTGACCGGCGGCGTTCGTGTTGGCCGCCGTCAGCCCGTGCTCGTCCAAGGCCGCAGCCACGTCCTCGGGGTTCCCGCCGAGGACCGCGCTCATGCCCGTCGGCGTGACCGCGCTGGCCTCGGCCATGGCCTTGCCGCGTTCGCGCACGAGGACCACCGCCTGCTCGGCGGTGAGGACGCCGGCCAGGGCGGCGGCGGTCAGCTCGCCCACCGAGTGCCCGGCGACCGCGTCCGCGACCCGCGCGGCGTCGTCCGGTTGCTCGAGGGTGCCGGGGATCAGCGCGGGGACGACCGCCAGCCCGGCAGCGACGATCAACGGCTGCGCCACGGCGGTGTCGCGGATCGTCTCGGCGTCCGACGTCGTGCCGTGCGCGACGAGGTCGATCCCGGCGACGGCGCTGAGCCACCCCAGGCGCTCGCCGACGTCGGCCATCTCGAGCCAAGGGGAGAGGAAGCCGGGCGTCTGGGAGCCCTGACCCGGGCACACGATCGCTAGCACCGTTCCAGCCTCACCCGTCGTCCTCGCCGCCCTGCAGTGCTACGAACACGAACCTTCCGCCGCCGAATTGGAGGATCCCACAATGGGACGGAAAGTCACGAGGGCCGGTGCGGCGCTTCGGCGAGCCGACCTGCAGCGACGGCGACCTGCAGGACAAAGCCTTCGCGTGCGTCCGTCGGATCCCACCCCGTGAGCTTCGCCACAGAGCGGAGGCGGTAGCGGACCGTGTTGGGGTGCACGAAGAGCAGGCGAGCCGCCGCCTCGACCGAGCGACCGTGCTCGAGGTACGCCGCGACGGTGGCGAGCAACGTCGGGTCCGCGTCGGCGACAGGCCGGTAGACGCGGTCGACCAGGGTGCGTCGCGCGACCGCGTCCCCGCTGAGCAGCCGCTCCGGGAGGAGGTCATCGGCGGCCACCGGCCGCGGCGCCCCCGGCCAGGCACGAGCGGCGACGACGCCGGCGAGCGCGGCACGAGCCGACCGGCCGGCCTCCGCCAGGCCGGGCACGACGGGGCCCGTCACCACCGGGCCGGGCCCGAGGTGCTCGGCCAGCGCCGGCGCTGCGGACAAGGGGTCGTCACGCCGGCCGAGGACGACGACCGTCCGGTCGCCCTGGACGCCGAACAGGGTGTCCGCTCCCCGGCTGCCGGCCGCTCGACGCAGACGGCCTGCCAGGTCGCCGGTCACGCCCGGCGGCGTGCTGCCGACGACGACCGTGACCTGGTCCGATTCCGCCCAGCCGAGCGCGGCGGCGCGGGACCGCAGCGCGTCGTCGGCCTCGCCGCGCAGCAGCGCGTCGACGACGAGGGCCTCGAGCCGGGCGTCCCACGCACCCCGGGCCTCGGCCGCCCGGGCGTAGATCCGCGCCGCGGCGAAGGCGACCTCGCGGGAGTAGCGCAACGCCGCCTCGCGGAACCGCCGTTCGTTCCCGGGCGGAGCCAGCGCCGGACCCTCCGCCTCGACGGTGTCGACGACGGTGCGGAGCAGCTGGAGGGCCTGCTGCAGCGAGACCGACCGGGTGAGTTCTCGGGGTGCGGTGCCGAAGATGTCGGGGCTGACCTCGGGCTCGTTCCCCGGCCGGGCGCCGGCTGCCTGGTACCACTCGAGGAACGCGGCGATGCCGGCCTGCGCCACCAGGCCCACCCACGAGCGGTTCTCCGGATCCATGGCGCGGAACCACGCGAGTCGCTCGTCCATCGCCTGCAGCGCGGCGGTGGCGAGCACGCCCGATCCCCGGCGGAGGTTGCCCAGGGTCGGATCAGGCTGCGGACCGGCGGCGTCCGAGGGGGTGAACGTCCTGGCCGGCCGCGCCCCCCGGGACCCGTCCCGAGCGGCCCTGGTCATGGCGTCCGCTCCCGGCCGCCTGCCTGGTCACGAGGGGGTCGTTCGTTCACGATGCCAGCTCAGCGCCCCGAGCGACGCGTCCGCAACCCCCGGTCGGGCGTGGTCGCCAAGGTACTGGGAGGGGGTTAGGGTCGAACTGGCCGCGGGCCGTGCAGGGTCGTCGCGTGTCGAAGGAGGGCCGAAGCAGCAGGCCGATCGGACCGGCAGCAGCCGTTCGGTGCGGCGGTAGGAGGACCGATGGGAGCACTCGACCGGATCCGGCGGCGCCTCGCCGGCGCTCGCCCGCCGGCTCGAACGGCCCCGGCGCCCGCGCCGCCGCCGGCGACCCCCGCCGAGGAGGCCCGACTGTGGGGCGTTCTGCGGGAGGATCCCAACGACGTGCAGTCCTTCCATGCGCTGGCGGACGTCGTCCGACGCCGGGCCGAGGAGGGGCACCGGGGTGGGGACCCGCGCCGGGCGGCCGACGACGCCGTGTGGGCGCTCGCCGAGGAGCTGGCTCACTCGGGCCGCGCCTGGTACCCGCTGATCGAGCTGGGCCGGCTCTCCCTGCACGACGACCGCGAGCAGGCGCTCAAGCGGCTGGCGACCGCGGCCGACCGTGATCCGGCCGGGACCGCGCTGGCCACCGCGGTACGGATGCTGCGCGAAGAGGGCCGGCCCGCGGACGCCGTCGGCCTCGGGGTCGGGCACTGGCGGCCACGTGAGCACGAGGTCGAGGTGGGCCGCCAGCTGGTGCTCGCGGCGCTGGAGAGCGGCCGTCCGAGCGACGCCCGGCGCACCCTGGACTCCCTCGCGTCGAACCCGGACACCGCGAAGGTGGCGGCCGCCCGCACCGAGCTACAGCCGTTGATCGACCAGGCCGAGCGCAGCCGGAGCACAGGGCCGCCGAGCGGTCAGATCCCCGTCGTGGACGTCCGCGAGCGCAGCCGGTTCCGCAACCGCTGACTCCTGTCGCGGAACCGCCGTGCTCAGGACTCGCCGCCGGCGGAGCCGGTCGTCCCCGCGGCGATGTCGTGCAACCGGTACTTCTCGATGGCCTGCGCCGGTGCCGAGGTGTCCACCTCACCCCGGGCCGCGAGCTGCTCCAGCAGCCGGGTCGCGATCGAGGGCCCGTCGACGGCGAAGAACCGGCGGGCCGCCGGCCGGGTGTCGGAGAATCCGAACCCGTCGGTGCCGAGCGAGGCGAAGTCCTGCGGCACCCACTGCCGGATCTGGTCCGGCACCTGGCGCATGTAGTCGCTGACCGCGACCACGGGCCCGGATGCGCCGGACAGTTGCTGCCGCACGTACGGCACCGGTACCTCGGTTCCCGGCTGCAGGAACGCCTGCTCGTCGCAGCGCACCCCGTCACGCCGCAGCTCGGACCAGCTCGTCACCGACCACACGTCGGCCGCCACGCCCCAGTCCTTGTGCAGCAGCTCCTGCGCCTCGAGTGCCCACGGCACCGCCACACCGGAGGCGAGGATCTGCGCGCGGGGGCCGCTTCCGGGCTCCTCAGCCGGCTTCAGCAAGTACATGCCTCGAAGGACACCGTCGACGTCCAGCCCCTCCGGTTCCGCCGGCTGGACGTAGGGCTCGTTGTAGACCGTGAGGTAGTAGTAGACGTCCTCCGGCGACTCGCCGTACATCCGGCGCAAGCCGTCCCGGACGATGTGCCCGATCTCGTAGGCGTACGCCGGGTCGTAGCTGATCACGGCCGGGTTCGTCGCCGCGAGCACCGGCGAGTGCCCGTCGGCGTGCTGCAGTCCCTCACCGGTGAGCGTCGTCCGGCCGGCCGTCGCCCCGATCAGGAAGCCGCGGGCCATCTGGTCGGCCGCCGCCCACAGCGAGTCGCCGGTCCGCTGGAACCCGAACATCGAGTAGAAGATGTAGATCGGGATCATGGGCTCGCCGTGGGTCGCGTAGGACGAACCGGCCGCCGTGAACGCCGCAGCCGACCCCGCCTCGTTGATGCCGAGGTGGAGGATCTGCCCGCTCTCCGACTCCTTGTAGGCGAGCATCAGCTCGCGATCCACCGACGTGTACTGCTGCCCGTGCGGGTTGTAGATCTTCGACGTCGGGAAGAACGAATCCATGCCGAACGTCCGCGCCTCGTCCGGAATGATCGGCACGACCCGGGGGCCGAACTCCTTGTCCCGCATGAGGTCCCGCAGCAGGCGGACGAAGGCCATGGTGGTGGCGACCGGCTGCTTGCCCGAGCCGCGGCGGGCCACGTCGTAGCTGGACGCCTCGGGCAGCTTGACCGACTGCCCGGACAGCCGCCGCTGCGGCATCGCACCGCCGAGCCGGCGTCGCCGCTCGCGCAAGTACTGGATCATCTCGTCCTGCTCGCCGGGGTGATAGTAGGGCGGCAGGTAGGCGTCGGCCTCGAGCTGTGCGTCGCTGACAGGGATGCGCAGGCTGTCGCGCAGGAGCTTGAGGTCCTCCAGCGTCAGCTTCTTCATCTGGTGCGTGGCGTTGCGGCCGGCGAAGTGCGGCCCCAGCCCGTAGCCCTTGATGGTCTTGGCGAGGATCACGGTCGGCTGGCCGGTGTGCTCCATCGCCGCCCGGTACGCCGCATACACCTTGCGGTAGTCGTGGCCACCGCGCTTGAGCCGCCAGATGTCCTCGTCGGACATGCTCTCGACCATCGCCCGGGTCCGGGGGTCGCGCCCGAAGAAGTGCTCCCGGATGAAGGCCCCGTTCTCGGCGCGGTACGTCTGGTAGTCGCCGTCCGGGGTGGTGTTCATGAGGTTGACGAGGGCGTGGTCCCGATCGGCCGCCAGCAGCGGGTCCCACTCCCGGCCCCAGATCACCTTGATGACGTTCCAGCCCGCGCCCCGGAAGTAGGCCTCGAGCTCTTGGATGATCTTCCCGTTCCCTCGGACCGGGCCGTCCAGCCGCTGGAGGTTGCAGTTGATCACAAAGGTGAGGTTGTCGAGCTCCTCGCCGGCCGCCAGCTGCAGCGCGCCGCGGGACTCCGGCTCGTCCATCTCCCCGTCGCCCAGGAACGCCCAGACGTGCTGCTCGGAGGTGTCCTTGACGCCGCGGGCGTGCAGGTACTTGTTGAACTGCGCCTGGTAGATCGCGTTGATCGGGCCGAGCCCCATCGAGACCGTCGGGAACTCCCAGTAGTCGGGCATGAGCCGCGGGTGCGGGTAGGACGGGAGGCCACCGCTCGGATGGGACTTCTCCTGCCGGAACCCGTCGAGCTGGTCGGCGGTCAGCCGCCCTTCCAGGAAGGAACGTGCGTAGATCCCGGGCGAGGCGTGACCCTGGATGTAGATCTGGTCGCCGCCGGCGGCGTGGTCCTTGCCCCGGAAGAAATGGTTGAACCCGACCTCGTAGAGGGTTGCCGACGAGGCGTAGGTCGAGATGTGGCCGCCGACGGCGATGCCCGGACGTTGCGCGCGGTGCACCATGATCGCCGCATTCCAGCGGATCCATGCCCGGTAGCGCCGCTCCACGTCCTCGTCGCCGGGGAACCACGGCTCGGCCTCGGGTGGGATGGTGTTCACGTAGTCCGTGTTGGCCAGGCTCGGAACGCCGACGCCGCGCTCACGGGCCCGCTGCAGCAGAGCCAGCATGAGGTAGCGCCCGCGGGCGCGACCGCCGTGGTCGACCGCCTGGTCGAGGGACTCGAGCCACTCGCGCGTCTCTTCGGGGTCGATGTCGGGCAGCCGGCTGGGCAGGCCATTGAGGATGGGCCCGGTGTCCTCGCGTGCGACCACGTCGATCGATCCCTTCGTACCGCCCTACTGGTTCGTCCAGTCCGGGTCGTCCAGGCGGGGCGCGGGCGCACCGTCGCCCCGCTACCCCCATCCTCCTTCCTCCGGCCTCCTCCCTTCCAGCTGCCCCCATCCCCCCACCCTTGCCCAGCGGGCGCGCCGGCTCACCGTCCCGGCCGGGCCGTCGACACCAGAGGTGGACGGTTGCGCTTGAGGGGTGCCGTGCAGTGGACTAACCAAGCACGGGGGCGTCCGCGGGTCAGGGTGGCCCGCGGATGCGGTCCGGGCGCGGCGCCCGGCCGTCACCAGGAACGTGGAGGGTACTGACGTGGGCGCGACCGCGGAGTCCGCGGCGGATCAATCAGCTGGGACCTCGATCGCGAACAAGCTCGGGTTCCGTTCCGGGCAGATGGTCCAGGAGTTCGGGTACGACGACGACGTCGACGAGACGCTCCGCTCCGCTGTCGAGGACCTCACGGGCAACGAGCTGGCCGACGAGGACGTGCAGGACGTCGTCGACGCGGCGATCTACTGGTGGCGGGAGGACGACGGGGACCTCGTCGACTCGCTCGTGGACGCCTTGACCAACCTTGCGGACGGCGGCGTCATCTGGCTGCTGACGCCGAAGTCGGGCCGGTCCGGTCACGTCGAGCCCTCGGAGATCGAAGACGCCGCCCCGACCGCCGGCCTGCACGCCACGAGCACGATCAGCGCCTGCCAGGACTGGACCGGCACCCGCCTGGCAACCCCCAAGGGCGGCCGGCGCTGAGCCGCCGAGCAGGCCCTGTCAGACTGTGCCGATGACGCTCGAGACGGGGTTTCCTGCGCCGGACTTCGGTCTGCGGGACCAGCACGGCCAGACCGTGCGGCTGACCGACTTCGCCGGAGCCCAGCACGTCGCGCTCGTCTTCTACCCCTTCGCCTTCTCGGGAACCTGCACCGGCGAGCTCTGCGAACTGCGGGACAACATCGGCCTCTTCGAGGACGGCAACGTGCAGCTCGTCGGGATCTCCTGCGACCCCATGCACTCCCTCCGCGCCTGGGCCGAGGCGCAGAAGTACGACTTCCCCCTGCTCTCCGACTTCTGGCCGCACGGCCAGACGGCCCACGCCTACGGGGTCTTCAACGAGACCACCGGGGCCGCGCTGCGAGGGACCTTCCTCGTCGATACCGCCGGGCTCCTGCGGTGGAGCATCGTGAACGGCCCCGGTGAGGCGCGCCCCCTGTCCGCCTACCGAGAAGCCGTCGCGCGGCTCGACTGACGCGCCGTCCAGTCGAACCGATCGGTCCACCCGATCAGTCCACTCGATCAATCAGCCACAATCCAGATGTCACGGGCCTGTAGCTCAGCTGGTAGAGCACCGCGCTTACACCGCGGGTGTCGTCGGTTCGAGTCCGGCCGGGCCCACCGATCGCAGTTCCACCCCTCCGTCGAAAGGAGGGGCCTTGAGAAAGCCCCGCGAGTGTTCCCAGGACGAACACGACGATGCGTCCCGGCTTATCGCTCAGAGTAGTCAAGACATAGCGAACAGTTTACGTTTGCAGCCTCTGGCGGCAGCCGGACGACTATCGTTCCCGCCGTGACGAGCGAATCCGGCACGGCGACCCTGGCCCAGGTCGTCCACGTGCTCGAGCAGATGTACGACCCCGCGTGGGCGCGGGAGTGGGACGCCGTCGGGCTCGTCTGTGGTGATCCTTCGGCGCCGGTCCGGCGCGTACTCCTGGCCGTCGATCCCGTCGACGTGGTCGTCGACGAGGCCGTCGCGTGGCACGCCGATCTGCTGCTCACCCACCACCCGCTGCTGCTGCGTCCGGTGCACGGCGTGCCCGCGACCTCGTCCAAGGGCCGAGTGATCCACCGGCTGGTGCGCGCCGGATGCGCGCTCTACACCGCCCACACCAACGCGGACGTCGCCGCACCCGGTGTCTCGGACGCTCTGGCCCGGGTGCTCGGCCTGACGGACCTCGAACCCCTGGACGCCGACCCCGCGGACCCGGTGGACAAGATCGTCACATTCGTCCCCGAGGGGGCCTTCGACAAGGTCGTCGACGCGCTCGCCGCCGCCGGCGCCGGCGACATCGGCGAGTACGCGCGCTGCGCCTTCACCTCGCCGGGGACGGGAACCTTCACCCCCGGCGCCGGAGCGCGCCCGACCGTCGGCGAGATCGGCCGGCGTAACGACGTCCCGGAGCAGCGGGTCGAGATGGTGCTGCCGCGGGCGCGCCGAGGGGCGGTGATGGCCGCGCTCAAGGCGGCGCACCCCTACGAGGAGCCGGCGTACGACGTGTACGAGCTGGCCGCCTGGTCCGGGCCGCGGGGGATCGGCCGGGTCGGTCGCCTCGCCGGTCCCACGACGCTCCGCGAGTTCTCGATGCTCGTCGCCGAGGCGCTGCCGGGCTCGGCGCAAGGGGTCCGGATCGCCGGCGATCCGATGGGTGAGGTGTCGCGGGTCGCCGTGTGCGCCGGTGCGGGCGACGGTCTGCTCGACGCCGTACGAACCAGCGGCGCCGACGTCTTCGTGACCGCCGATCTGCGTCACCACGTCGCCAGCGAGGCCCGCGAAGCCGCGGGCGACGGTAGGCCTTATCTCGTCGACGTCGCGCACTGGACGAGCGAGTGGCCCTGGCTCGCGGGCGTGGCCAACCGGTTCGAGGGCGTGCTCGAGGCGGCCGGGATGCCGGTCGAGGTGCACGTCTCCGTCAAGTGCACCGACCCCTGGACCTTCCGCGTGCCCAGCCCCGGCGGCGTCGTCCGCTGAAGCGGTCGGCCGAGCCGGACCCACGGATGGAGCCCCCGAGCGGGCCCGCCGGTCCGACCTGCCCGGGCGGCTAGGGTTGCCGAGGGCGTCCGGTCCACCCGGCGCCCCTCGGACGAGGAGGTGACCGGCGTGCTCATCGCGGCCCCGCAGGACCAGTGGCGCTTGCTCGACGTCCAGGCGCACGACACCCGGCTCGCCCAGCTCGCGCACCGGAGGCGGACGCTACCGGAGCACGCCGAGGTCGAGCGGCTGTCGCAGCGCCGCCGCGCACTGGCCGACGAGCTGGTCGTGGCGCGGACCGCGGCATCGGATCAACGGCGGGAGCTGGCCAGGGCCGAGGCGGACGTCGAGCAGGTCCGAGCGCGGGTGTCCCGCAACAGGGCGCGGCTGGACGCCGGTCAGGGCACCGCGAAGGACCTGCAGGCGCTCCAGCACGAGCTCGGCACGCTGGGCGAGCGGCAGGGCGTGCTGGAGGATGCCGAGCTCGAGGTGATGGAGCGGCTCGAGACCGCCGAGGCCCAGGTCGGCGAGCTCGAGGCGCAGGCCGGGGAGATCGACGGCGAGCTCTCCGAGGTCGAGCGCCGCCGGAACGAGGCCGTGGAGCGGATCGACGCGGAGGTCGGCGCCGAGCAGAGCGCACGGGCCGACGCCGCGACGGGTGTCCCCGGCGAGCTGCTGGCGCTCTACGAGAAGATCCGCGACGCGAGCGGCGGCGTCGGGGCCGCGCGGCTCTACCAGCGGCGATGCGAGGGCTGCCGGCTGGAGCTGACCCCCACGGACCTCGGCCGCATCCGGTCGGCCGGCGAGGACGCCGTGCTGCGGTGCGAGGAGTGCGGGCGCATCCTCGTCCGGACGCCCGACTCGGGCCTGTGACCCGCAGGCTGGTCGTCGAGGCCGACGGCGGGTCCCGAGGCAACCCGGGGCCGGCCGGCTTCGGCACGGTCGTCAAGGACGCCGACACCGGCGAGGTGCTCGCCGAGGACGCCGAGGCCATCGGTGTCACGACCAACAACGTCGCCGAATACCGAGGGTTGCTGGCCGGGCTGACCGCGGCGGCGGAGCTCGACCCGGACGCGACAGTCGAGGTGCGGATGGACTCCAGGCTCGTCGTCGAGCAGATGTCCGGACGCTGGCAGATCAAGCACGACGACATGCGCCGGCTCGCCGCTCGGGCGCGCGAGGTGTTCCCGCCCGGGCAGGTCTCGTACGCGTGGGTACCGCGCTCGCAGAACGCGCACGCCGACCGGCTCGCCAACGAGGCGATGGACGCCGCCGCGCGGGGCCGCCCCTGGCGCCGCCGTACCCCGCCCTCCAGCGCTGATCATGCAATCCCTGCTGATCATGCAATCCCTGCTGATCAAGCCAGCTCCGCCTC
>Ga0081540_1000680_pt1 | contig 31845 bp, 31 predicted proteins | sample TabmetS2T1R1_FD_71024 | JGI IMG/M metagenome (GOLD analysis project Ga0081540, IMG submission 71024) | Tabebuia heterophylla rhizosphere microbial communities from the University of Puerto Rico - S2T1R1 | ecosystem: Host-associated > Plants > Roots > Rhizosphere ...
CGCCGACATCGGCATCGGGTCGATATCCGGCGCGCTGTACCGCGACCACGACGCGCTGTTCGTCTGCTACGACAACGAGTGCTACGCCAACACCGGCATCCAGACCTCGCCGACCACGCCGTACGCGGGCATGACCACGTTCACGCCGTACGGCAAGGCGATCCCCGAGGGCAAGAAGCTGCCGCCGAAGAACCTGGCCAAGATGATGGCCGAGGGGCACCCGCACTGCTACGTGGCCACCACGACGGTCGGCTACCCCGTCGACCTGATCAACAAGACCCGCAAGGGCCTCAACCACGTGGGTGCCGCCTTCCTGCACTGCTACACGCCGTGCCAGAAAGGCTGGGTCTACCAGACCTCGATGACGATCGAGCTGGGCCGGCGGGTCGTCGAGTCCGGGCTCTGGCCGGTCTGGGAGTACGACCCGGCCGAGCGGGCCTACCGCTACTTCCACCCGCCCGTCCAGCGGCCGGTGACCGACTACCTGGCCATGCAGGGCCGGTTCGGGCACATGCTGCCCGGGCACGTGGCGAGGGTGCAGGCGGGCGCCAACCGCAACTGGGAACTCATCGGCATGGACGTGCCGCAAGGGCTGCGTGACCTGGAGGATCCCGCCCGCCATCAGCGGCTGGCGGACGAGGAGTATTCGATGCCCGTCAACCGCGGTGTCGGCGCCTGATGGATCCCGGGCCGCCGCCGCACGGCAGGATGATCCCGCTGACACCAGGGGTGTCGCGTCCCGCCGGCGAGCGGCGGGCCATGCTGCGGGAGGCGGTGACCCAGGTCGTTCGGCACCTCGTGGTACGGGCCGTGCCTGTTGCGCAGCGGGTCCCGCTGTTCGAGCAGGCCGCCGGCCTGCTCGACGGGGCCGGCTGGGGCCTGGACGAGCTGGTCGCGGCGGCCGAGCCGGGACCGGCCCGGGATGACTTGCTGCGTGCGCTCGGGCTGGAGGAGCCGTGTACGAGCTGAGGCTGCCGCTGGCGCCGTACCGGTTCGTCTGGCGGGACGAGCCGGCGGTCGACGCGGAGAAGGACGCCACCGACGCGTACACCGAGGAGCGTTACACGCACGCCGACGGGACGCGCACGATCATCCGCGAGTACTGGGCCGACGGCTCGTACCACCTCATGTCCGACCGGGGCGAGATCGAGCTGATCGACAACGCCAGCGATCCGTACGCCGCCGACCCGGTGAGCGTGGTCAGGCTCCCCTAGCCAGCGTCGTAGCCGGCCGACCTGGGCCGGTGGTAGGCCTGCCGGGTCCGCTCGGTGTGCTTGCGCGCCAGGGCCCGGGCCCGCTCCGGGTCGCCCGCCCCGATGGCCTCGATCAGCTCCGCGTGCTCGGCCCAGGACCCGTGCCCGCGCTCCGGGGCCACCATCCGGTAGTACCACTGCACCCGGCGGCCGACGATGTCGGCCAGCTCGGCCAGCACCGCGTTGCCCCCGATGACCGCGATCGCGGCGTGGAAGGCGCTGTTGGCCGCCACCGCGCGGCCGAAGTCGCCGGCTTCCGCGGCCTCCTGGCCCTCGGCGCAGATCTCCCGCAGCCGGGCCAGCTGAGCCTGCCGGGCCTGCGGGGCCTGCGAGCCGCCGCCGGCCGCGGCGAGCCTGGCCGTCTCGGCCTCAAGCAGGGCGCGGACGTCGAGCAGCTCGTCGACCTCGGAGTCGGTGGGGACATGCACGAAGGCGCCCTGGCTGGGCCGCAGGTCCACCCACCCCTCGGCCTCCATGCGGTGCAGGGCCTCGCGGATCGGCTGCCTGCTGACGCCGAGCTGCCGGGCCAGGTCGGTCTCGACCATGTGCTGGCCCGGCGGCAGCTCCCCCCCGACGATCAGGTCGATCAGCGCGTCGTACACCGACTGGCGCAGCGGCACCGGCCGCTGCAACGGACGGATCATCGCCACCGTCATTGTCTCCCCCTACGATAGTTCGCCCTGAATATGCTCCTTTTCGCGCATGTGCAGTTTATCGGCGACTGTATGCAAAGTGCGATCCCTGGATCCGGGGTCTTCGTGACTACGGCGCGGTGGCCGTGCGGGTCACCCGCCGACGGTGGCCTCGGCGGGGAGTTTCACCCAGCCCAGGTGCGCGAGACGGGCTCGGAGCCTGGCGTCAGCGGTGACGAATTCGGTGCCCGCTCGCTCCGCGATCGCGACGTAGACCATGTCGTAGACGGGCCAGTTCTCGTACCGGCGGGCCAGTTCGAACGCATGCGCGTGGTCCTCGGCCACGCGCTGCACCGGGAGGCGGCGGAGCAGGACGGCCGCGCTGTCGGCGTCGGCGCCGCTCCACCGGCCGCGCCGGATGCCCGTCAGCAGCGCGTTCGCGGTCTCCAGCCAGAGCAGTCCGGGAGCCAGCAGTTCGGCGCCGGACCGGGCCCAGCCGGCGAACAGGGCACGGGCAGGCGAATCGGGGCCGACGTCGGGTGCAATCAGATCGACGACCACGGACGCGTCAACGACGGGCACGGCGATCCTCGATCACCAGGTCGCTGGCGGTCTGGCGGACGGCCGTCCCGGCCCGCCCGGACTTCCAGTGATCGACCTCAGCCAGCCACGTCCCGAGGTCGTCCGGGGGCACCGGGCCGGTGGAGCTGGTTCCCATCTCGACCGCGACTCCCTCCAGGTGCAGGACGTCTACGTAGTAGGTATTCCCGCGTTTGGTCGCGGGCAGCCGACCGGACCAGATCCAGCGGCGGATGGTCTCCGCCGACCTGCCGGTGCGCCGGGCCGCTTCCCGCACCGATATTTCCTGCGCCGCGGACACGGCAGCATATTACTACTACTACGTCTACTACTACAATGCCTCAGGTTGGATGGGCTGAGGTCAGCCGATGTCGCGGCGGCGGAGGGCGGCCAGCCCGGTGGCGACCAGGGCCAGGACGGCCAGGCTGAGCCAGAGCAGCGGGGCGCCGATGGTGTGCAGGGTGACGGCGGCCCCGGGGAGCTTGGGCACGTGGGTGAACGGCGAGATGTCGAGTACCGGTTGCGACAGCCGCAGGACCTGGCCGAACAGGGCGATGAGCACCAGCACGCCCATCACGGTCCAGGCACCGGCCACCGATGCCCGGGGCGCCAGCCCGAACAGCAGCACAGCGGCCCCGGCCACCGTCAGCGACGCGGGCAGCTGGGCCAGGCCCGCGCCGAGCAGGCGGGCCACCTCGGGCCCGGCGGAGCCGGTGCGCAGGCCGTAGCCGAGGCCCGCGGCCACGCCCGCCACGGCAAGCAGGATCGCCGAGCCCGCGACGGCGACGGCGATGTGGCTGAGCCCCCACCTGGTCCGGCCGATCGCGGTGGCCAGCAGCGGTTCGGCCTGGCCGCCGGTCTCCTCGGCGCGCAGCCTGAGCACCGCCGAGGTGGCGTAGGCCGCGGCGGCCAGCCCGGCCAGCGACATGATCGCGGCCAGGTAGGCGTCGGTGATCCCGGCCTGCCCGCCGAGCCGGGTGAAGGCGTTCCTGAGCTGGCTGCTGCCGCCGAGCAGGGACCCGATCCCCTTGGCCGCCGCGCCGCTGGCGGCGAAGGTGAAGGCGAAGCCCGCCGCCCAGCCGTACAGCGTGCCCCGCTGCAGCCGCCAGGCCAGGCCCAAAGGCCAGCGATGTACAGCGCGCAGCCAGGCGGACGCGGTGGCGCTCCCAGGCCGGTCCGGAAGCAGGCCGGCCCCGTGGTCCCTGAGCACGACCAGGACGTAGGCGCCGGCGGTCGCGGCCGCGGTCAGCGCCAGCGGCAGGGCCAGCACCCACCACCGGTCGGAGGTGTAGGGCCGGAGCATCTCGGTCCAGCCGAGCGGGGACAGCCAGGTCAGCCACGAGACCCCGCCGGTCCCGGACGCGTCGCCGACCGCGCGCAGCAGGTAAGCGGCGCCGAGCACGCCGATGGCGATGCCGCGGGCGGCCCGTGCGCCCGCGGCGAGCTGCGCGGCCAGCGCGGCGATGGCCGCGAAGGCCAGCCCGCAGGTCGTGATGGCCAGCGCGAAGGCGACCGAGCCCGCGACCGGCAGGCCCAGCACGACCAGCACGGCGACCAGCAGCACGGCCAGCACCACGTTGGCCGCCAGCGCGACCAGCAGGCCGGCCGTCAGCGCGGCCAGCCGGCCCACCGCGGCCGAGCCGACCAGCTCGAGCCGGCCCGCCTCCTCGTCGGCCCTGGTGTGCCTGATCACGAGGAAGACGCTCATCAGCGCGGCGAAGATGGCCGCCCACACCCCGTACCGCCAGGCGCTCACCGCGCCGAGGGAGTCGCCCCACAGGCGGCCGTACAAGAACACCAGCGCCGGGTTGCGGCCGCCGCTGGCCGCCAGCTGCGCCCGGTCGGCGGCCGTGGGGTACAGCTTGTTCAGGCTGTAGGAGTTGCTGGCGATCGCCGCGGTGATCACGTATACCCAGGCGGGCAGCATGATCCGGTCCCGGCGGAAGGCCAGCCGGGCCAGGGCACCCGTGTTGGCTAGCGGGGTGCCGGCCAGGGCAGCAGAGGTCATCGCGTGACCCCCGGCCCGGCCCGTTCGGGAGAGTAATGCCGCAGGAACAGCTCCTCCAGCGTCGGCGGCCGGCAGGTGAGGGCCACCACCCCGGCGGCGGTCAGCCGGCTCAGCACGTCGTTCAGGGCGGCGGGATCCACCTGGCAGCGCAGGTGCGTGCCGCGGACCTCGGCCGCGTGCACCCCCGGCAGGCCGTCCAGGACGACCGGGCCGGCCAGTTCGGCGTCGACCGTGGTCCTGGTCAGGTGCCGCATCTCGGCCAGCGTGCCGGTCTCGGCGGTCCGCCCGCCGGAGATGATCGTCACCCGGTCGGCGAGCGCCTCCGCCTCGGCCAGGATGTGGCTGGACAGCAGCACGGTGCGGCCGCGCTGACGCTCGTCGTCGACGCACTCGCGGAAGACCGCCTCCATCAGCGGGTCGAGGCCGGCCGTCGGCTCGTCCAGGATCAGCAGCTCGGCGTCGCTGGCCAGGGCGGCGATCAGCGCCACCTTCTGCCGGTTGCCCTTGGAGTAGGCCCGCGCCTTCTTGGCCGGGTCCAGCGCGAACCGCTCGATCAGGTCCTGCCTGCGCTTGGGGTCCAGGCCGGAGCGCGAGCCGCGCAGGCTGCCGAGCAGGTCGATGATCTCGCCGCCGGTCAGGCCCGGCCACAGGGTCACGTCCCCGGGTACGTAGGCGAGCCGGGTGTGCAGCGTGGTGGCGTCCCGCCACGGGTCGCCGCCGAGCAGGCTGGCCTCGCCGCCGTCCTTGCGCAGCAGGCCGAGCAGGATGCGGATGGTGGTGGTCTTGCCCGCCCCGTTCGGGCCGAGGAAGGCGTGCACCTCGCCGGACCTGACGGCCAGGTCCAGGCCGTCGAGCGCGGTGGTCCGGCCGAACGTCTTGCGCAGTGCGCGCACCTCGATCGCGTTCGTCATGAGCCTCAGTCTACATAACTTTCACGATATTCTGAATCTTAAGAATACGGTATGCTAACGCGCGGAGGTGAGACGCAGTGGCTGAGGGCGTGATGGCTGAGGGCGCGATGGCTGGCGGCACGCCGGCCGACGGCACGCGGGCCGAGGGGGCCGAAGCGGCGGCCGGGCCGGACGACGCCCTGTTCGGCTACATCGAGCGGTTCGCCGCTGTCCTGGTCGCCGCCGGTTTCCCGCCGATGCCGGCCCGGGTCTTCGTCGCCCTGCTGGTCACCGACTCGGGCCGCCTGTCAGCGGCCGAACTGGCCGGGATGCTGCGGATCAGCCCGGCCGCCGTGTCCGGCGCGGTGCGGTACCTGATCCAGGTGGGCCTGGTGCACAAGGAGCGGGTGCCGGGCTCGCGCCGGGACTACTACCGGATGCCCGGCAACATGTGGGACGACCTGCTCCGGATGCGGGACCAGGTGATGGGCCGGTGGACCGCGCTGGTCCGCGAGGGCATCGACCTGGTCGGCCGGGACACCCCGGCCGGCGAGCGGATGGCCGAGCAGGCCGCCTTCCTCGACTTCGCGACCAAGGAGCTCTCCCAGATCCTGGGCCGCTGGCAGGAGTACCGGGCCAGCGGCGCCGCTGAGCCCGGATAGCCTGGCCGGCATGCGCTATCTCGTCAGGGAACGGCTGTTCAGCATCGGAGACGACTCCTGGGTCACCGACGAGGGAGGCAACAAGGTCTTCCTCGTCGACGGCAAGGCGATGCGACTGCGCGAGACCTTCGAGCTCAAGGACGCATCCGGCGCGGTCCTGGCCACGATCAGGAAGAAGGCCCTGGCCCTCACCGACACGCTGGAGATCGAGCACGACGGCGCGGTGGCGGCCACGGTGCGCAAGGCGCTGTTCTCGCCGCTGCGCCACCGCGCGAACATCGAGATCCCCGGCCGGGGGGAGCTCGAGGCGGTCGGGAACATCATCGACAAGGACTTCGAGATCCGGGACGGGCGCCAGGTCATCGCGCAGGTCTCCCGGTCCTGGTTCCGGATCCGTGACACCTACGGCGTGGACGTGGCGCCGGACGAGAACGACGCGCTGATCGTCTGCATCGCGATCTGCCTGGACCGCATCCACGACATCGGGCACTGACCACTGACCGCCCAGGGCGATGCTGCTGTAGTTCGGCCCTGTGGAGGGCCGCGTGAATCACTCCAGTGACTCTGGCACCGCCCGTACCAAGCCCAAACTGCATGACTGCCCCAACCATGTCGCTGGAACTGCATGGCTGTGGCATCCATGCAGTATGTGCGGGGCGGTTCAGCGGCGGGGGGCGGTTCAGCGTCGGGGGATCTGGTCGTCGGGGAGGGTGAACTCGCCGCCCAGGCAGCGCAGCACCGGGTTGTCCGGGTCCGGCTCGCCGTGCTCGGCGATGAGCCCGGCCGCGTAAGCCTCGGCGTCATCTTCCGGCTGGTAGCCGAGCGCCCTGGCCTCCTCCAGCGAGACCCAGCCGCCGCGGGTGTTGGCGGACACGCCGAAGGCGACGCGGAACCCGGGCCGTTCGGCGGTCAGGGAGGCCTCGAAGAGCCGGCCCGCGTCGTCGGGCGACAGCCAGGTGGACAGCATCCGCAGGTTCAGCGGCTGCGGGAAGCAGGACAGGATCCGCAGGCAGATCGCGTCCAGGCCGTACCGCTCGTGGTACATCGCGGCCAGCGCCTCCACCGCCGCCTTCGAGACGCCGTAGTAGGTGTCCGGCTTGGGGAAGGCGTAGTCGGGCACCGGGAAGTCCGCGCGCGGGGTGAACCCCACCGCGTGGTTGGACGAGGCGAAGATCACCCGCGGCGCGCCGGCCCGCCGGGCCGCCTCGAATGCCACGTAACTGCCGTTGATGTTCAGCTCGCTGATGCGCTCCCAGGACGCCTCGCCCGGGATGCCAGCCAGGTGGATGACGGCGTCCGCTCCCCGGCAGGCGGCCGTCATCGCGTCCATGTCGGTCACCGACGCCTGGATGGCCTCCTCGCCCGGGCCGGCCGTCAGCGGGGCGATGTCAAGGACGCGCAGGGTGCGGTCCGGCCGGGCCAGCCTCGGCCGCAGCATGGACCCGACGAGGCCCGCGGCCCCGGTGATGACGACGACGGACATTCCTCAGCCCTTTCGCATCCCGGCCGGGCTCCGGACGGGTACCAGGTCGTTTACGCACTCTTTTTATCAGCCCGGCCGTTTCGTAGGCTCGGAATCCTGATGGGCCTTACACGGGGTTCGCTGGCACTGCCTCGGATGAACGCTCACCGACTGGTGATCATCGCGGCAGCCTTCACGATCGCGGTCGCCGCGGCGCTGGCCACCGCGCTGGTCACCGTCAGCAGCCAGGCCCTGCCCCGCGCCGTCCGGCACGACCTGAGCCGGGCCGCCGGGACCTCGTTCGTCATCCGCGGCAACGTCAGCGCCGGCCAGGGCACGCAGTACACCTCCCTGCTGCCAGGCAAGATCTCCGCGGCGCTGGAAGGCGCGCCGTTCGCCTACTACCGGGCCTACTGGTCCAACCCGCTCGGTTTCGTGGCCGGCTCGCGGCCGGCCGCGCCGGGTGACACGCGCACCGTGCAGACCGTCGAGGCCGCGACGCTCCAGGCGGTGACCGCGCAGGCGGCGCTGGTGTCCGGCCACTGGCCCGCCGACCCGGTCGGCGGCGGCCCGATCCCGGCCGCCCTGCCGGTCACGGCGGCCTCCCTCCTGCACGTGCGCACCGGCGACATGCTGCAGCTGCGGGACCGGATATCGGACCGCCTGATCCGGTTCACGGTCACCGGCTTGTACCGTCCCCGTCAGGTCTCGTCGCCCTACTGGGGGCTGAATGACGTCGCGCTGAGCGGGTCGACCACGGTCAGCGGCTTCACCAGCTACGGTCCGCTGACCGTGACGGCAGCGGCGTTCGGCGGGCCGCTGACCATGGACGGCGGATCGTGGGTGGCCGTGCCGCGGACCGCGGACATCCCCGCGGGCCTGCTCAGGACCGTCGCGGCCAACGTGAGCGGCCTGCGGGACAGCCTGGCCGGCGCCGTGGACCTGCCGGACCTCACCATGACTACCGGCCTGCCCGCCGTGGTCAACGGGACCGCGAACAACCTGGACGTGGCCCGCTCGCTGCTGGCCATCTGCGCCGTGCTGCTCTTCCTGCTCGCCGCGGCGGCCCTGCTCGCGGTGGCGCGGCTGCTCGCGGGCCAGCGGGAAGGCGAGTCGGCGATGCTGGTCGCCCGCGGCGCCACCCGGCGGCAGCTGGTCCGGCTGACCGCCGTCGAGGCCGCGCCGCTGTCCGTTCTCAGCGCCGCGGCGGGCGGCCTGGCCGGCATCGGCCTGGCCCGGCTGCTCGCCGGGAGCGGGGCGGCGGCCCTGTTCGGCTGGCCGGCCTTCTGGGCCGCCGCCGCGGTCGGCGCGGGCGCTCTGGTGATCATGCTGGTGCCGGTGCTCAGTACGGTCACCCCGGGCGCGGCCCGGGCCCGCCGCGGCCGGCAGGCGGCCATCGCCGGGGTCACCCGGGCCGGAGCCGACCTCGCGCTGATCCTGCTGGCCGTGGTGGCGGGCTGGCAGCTGCGGCACTACTCGGCGGTGTCGGCCGGGGCCGGCGGGACCTTCGGGGTGGACCCGGTCATCGTGGCGGCGCCGGCCCTGGCGCTGGCCGGCGGCACCGTCCTCGCGCTCCGGCTGCTGCCCGCCGGGGGCAGGGCCGGCGACCGGCTGGCCGCCCGCGGCCGGCGGCTCACCGCGGCCATGGCCAGCTGGCAGATCAGCCGCCAGCCGGTCCGGCAGGGCGGCGCGGCGCTGCTGATCGTGCTGGCCGTGGCCACCGGGACGCTGGCGCTTTCCCAGCGGCAGAGCTGGACGCGCTCGGTGCACGACCAGGCCGCGTTCAGCACCGGAGCGGACGTGCGCGTGCAGACCAGCCAGCCGCTCTCGGCGGCGCAGGCCGGCGCCCTGGCCCGGGCGCCGGGGGTCCGGCAGGCCATGCCGGTCGCGTCCTTCGAGCAGACGGCCACCAACGGCGTCACGCTGGCCGTGGACTCCGGGCGGGCGGCGGACGTGACGCTGCTCAGGCCCGACCAGTCGCCGGTCCCCGCGGCCGGGCTGTTCGGCAAGATCCGGCCGCAGGCATCGGCGACGCCCCCGGGCGTCATCCTGCCGGGCCGGGCCGGCCCGTTCCGCGTCACCGCCCGGCTCGGCCCCGCGGCGCTGCGCCTGGGCGAGGCCGCCGTGACCGTCTCCATCGAGGACGCCGACAGCGACGTCTACCAGGTCGGCGCCGGCTCACTGCCCGCCGACGGCCGCGACCACACGCTGACCGCCAGCCTCGGTTCGTCCGGCGGCGCGATCTACCCGCTGCGGCTGGCCTCGATCAGCCTGCAGTACACGCTGCCCGCCAGGAAAGCGGGCGCGCCCGCCGTGTTCACCCTGGACCGCGTGTCCGGTGCGGCCGGGACCGCCCCGGTCCCCGGCACGGCGCTGCGCGACTGGCCCGCCGTTGCGTCCTCGGCCGAACTAGCCGGCGTCCGCCAGTTCCCCGGCACGGCCGGGCCCGCCGGGCCGCCCGCCGTGGCGTCGTCCGGCGTCGCGGGCGCCGGCCTGGCGGTGACGTTCAGCCCGGGTTACGGCCGGGCGGCCGGCGGGACCCCCGGCACGGTGCCGGGCCAGCTGACGCTCGCCCCGCGGGCCCCGGCGGTGCTGCCCGGCCTGGCCACCCAGCGCTTCCTCTCCGCGAGCAACGCGAACGTGGGCATGACCGTGCAGACGTTCATCAACGGCACGCCCGTCGGCGTGAAGATCGTCGCGGCGGTGAGCAGCTTCCCCACGGTGTCCGGCCGCGGCGGCGCGCTCGTCGTCGACCTGGGTTCGGTGCAGGCCATGCTGGCCCGCGGCGGGCTCGGAGCCGCGCCGGTGACGCAGTGGTGGCTGGCCACGCCGGGCCAGAACCCTGAGAACCCTGAGAACCCGGACGCCCCGGGTCCCGCCCCGCCGGGTCTGTCCCGCCTCGTGCCACCCGGGTCGGCCGTGACCAGCGCCAGCGGCACCACGGCCGCGCTGCTGGCCGACCCGCTGTCGACGCTGCCGCAGCAGGGGCTGCTGGCGGTCACCATCGCCGCGGCGGTGCTCGCCATCACCGGCTTCTGCGTCAGCATCGCGGCCGGGGTCCGGCAGCGGCGCACGGAGAACGCGCTGCTGGCCGCGCTCGGCGTGGCGCCGCGCGCGGCGGCCGGCCAGCTCAGCCTGGAGAAGCTCATGCTGAGCGTGCCGGCCGCGCTGGCCGGCCTGGTCCTGGGCGTCGTGCTGGCCGAGCTGCTCGTGCCGGCCATCACGCTGACCTCGGCGGCGACCAGGCCGGTGCCGCCGGTGCTGATCCAGTTCGCCTGGTCTCAGACGCTCCTGCTCGCCCTGGCCGTGGCCGTGCTGCCGGTCCTCGCGGCCGCGCTCACCCTGGCGCGGCGGCCGGACGCCGCCGCCGAACTGCGGGCGGCGGAGGCGGCATGAGGCGGAGGCCCATGACCTGGGGGCTGAGCGTGCGCCGGACCGTGGGGACCGCGGCCGGGAGCGCCCTCGCGCTCGCCCTGCTGGTCTGCTGCTGCGTCTTCGCCGCGCTGGCCGGCCCCGCGCTCAGCCTGCACACGCGAACCCAGGCGCTGCACCAGACCCTGGCCGGGTACCCGAACACGACCAAGACGGTTCAGGTGGCCGGGGCCTGGGCTCAGATCACCGGCTCGCTGCCAGCCGTCCAGCCCGGGCAGGACCTGGGCAACGTGCTCCCCCAGGCGCTCGACGACGTCGGCTCCGGCCTGCGGGCGACGCCGCTCCCGCTCGCGGGCGGCGCATGGGCCAGCCTGACCGCGAAGCCGATGCGCGTAGCGGCCGGCGCGTCGGCCAGGGCCCAGGCCGGGGCCCCGCCCCAGCTCGAGGTCTCCTACCGCACCGCGCTCACCGGATTTGCGCAGCTGGTGGCGGGCACGTTCAGCAGCGGCCGCGTTCCGCCCGGCGCGGTCGGCGTGGCCGCCACCACGCAGACGGCCGCGCGGTTCGGCATGCACCCCGGCAGCCGGCTGACGCTGGCCGCCCCGTCCGGCCCGGTCACGCTGTTCGTCACCGGCATCGTGCGGGAACGCGACGCCGGCGCGACCTTCTGGCAGCAGGACACGAACGTCGTGAGGCCGGCGCTCCAGCAGAACACGCCCGCATCGCCGCTGTTCTGGGCCGGCGGGGTCATCGCGGACCCGGACCAGTTCGGCGCGATCCAGACCGCGTTCGCTGGCACCGGCCTCGCGCTGCAGCTCGAGTTCCCGCTCGACATCGGCGGCATAGACGCGGACCAGGTGCAAGGGCTGTACCACGCGCTGAACCGCGCCACCGCGGTCACGCCCACACTGACCGGCGCGCTCGCCCCGGCCGCGGACACGCTGACCCTCAGCTCGCCGGTACTGCAGGACCTGGCCCTGTTCCTCGGCACCCAGGCGGCCGTCGAAACCGTGCTCCTGCTCCTGTTCGTCAGCCTGGTCGTGGTCGGCGCGGCAGTGATCCTGCTCGCGGGCCGGATGCTCGTCGCGCGCCGCCAGGGCGAGCTGGCCATCCTGCGGGCGCGGGGCGGATCGCTCTGGCAGGTGGCGGGGCTGATGCTGCGCGGCGCGGTGGTCGCGGCCGGGCCGGGCGTGCTGATTGGCGCGGGCCTGGCCCTCGCCGTCGTCCCTGGCGCCGTCGTCCCTGGCGCCGTCGTCCCTGGCGGCGGCGCCCTGGCCGGCTGGCCGCTGGCCGCGATCGCCATCCTGGCCGCACTGGCCGGGCCCCCGGTCATCGCGGCGTGGCAGCACCGCAAGCCGGCCCCGCCCGTCAACCCGGCCCTCATCACCACCGCCGAGACCCGCTCTACGGGCCCCGCCCGGCCCTGGCGCCGTCCGGTCGCCGAGGTCACGGCGATCGCCGCGTCAGTGGCCGGCCTGGTCGTCCTGCACGACCAGGGCGTGCCGGCCGGCGGATCAGGGTCCGGCATCGACCTGTACCTCGCCATCGTGCCGGTCCTGGTCGCCGTCCCGGTCGTCGTGGTCATGCTGCGGCTCTATCCGCTGATCATCCGCGGGCTGCTGGCGCTGTCCGCCCGCGGGACGGGCGCCACCGGCTTCGTCGCGCTGTCCCGGGCGGCCCGGTCCACGCTGACCGGGGCGCTGCCCGCGTTCGCGCTCGTGCTCACGCTCAGCCTGGCCACCTTCGCCGGGATGGTCAGCCAGGGCATCGCCCGCGGTGAGATCACCGCCTCCTGGCACGTCGCCGGGGCGGACGTGATGATCCAGACCGGCCCCGGCTCCGGGCCGGTCACCCCGGCCGCGGTCACGGCGATCGGCGCCGTCCGCGGCGTGCGGCACGCCACCGAGGTCTGGAACACCAGCTGGTTCACCTCGTTCGGCCAGCCGATCTCGGTATCCGCCGTGGACCCGGCCGGCTACGCCGCCGTGGTGGCCGGCACCCCGTTCCCGCCCTTCCCGGCCGGCCGGATCGGCGCCGCCGCGCCGAACCGGGTGCTGCCCTCCGGCGCCGTGGTCCCGGTGCTGGCGTCGCCGTCGGCCGTCGCCATCCTCGGCACCCGGCCGATCCAGCTCGACACGCTGGCCGCGACGCAGCCGCTCATGGTCCGGGTCGTGGGCACCGTGAGCGAGACCCCCGCCCAGCTCGCGGGCGGGCCGTTCGTGATCATGCCGCTGCTCAGGCTGCCCGGGCCGGCCGGCGCGCCCGCGCCCAACCTGCTCCTGGCCACCGGCTCCGCGATCGACCACACCCAGCTGACCGCGGTGGCCGACCGGGTGATCCCGGGCGGCGTCACCACGTTCCGCACCGGCGTGCTGGCCTCGCTGGCCAGCTCGCCGCTCCAGCACGGCGCCGGGCTCCTCATCACGCTCACCATCGCGACCGCCGCCGCGCTCGGGCTGTTCGTCGTGATCCTCGCGCTGGCGCTCGGGTCGGCGGAGCGCGGGATAACCCTGGCCCGGCTCATCGTCATGGGCCACGAGCGGACGGCCGGCCTGGTCATGGCCGAGGCCATGCCGGCCCTGCTCCTCGCGATCGCGGCTGGCGTGGCCTGCGCGATCGCGCTGCCGCGGGTGATCGGCTCGGCTATCGACCTGTCCGTGTTCACCGGGACCAGCATCCCGGTCCAGCTCCGGCCGGACGCGCTCGCGCTCGGCCTGCCCGCCGTCATCATCGGCGTGCTCGCGCTGGCCGTGCTGGCCGCGGAGGCCCGGTCGCTCCGCCGCCGCGACGTTTCCGGCGTGCTGCGGGCACACTAATAGGTAGGCAAGGAGGATAGATGGCCACGATCGCAGACCTGGGCGCGGAGGCGTCGCGGCAGCATCGCGACTTCGGCGCGGGCTCGCTGATCGTGTGCGACCGCCTGGTCCGCATCTACATCGCGGCCGGGATCGAGGTGCAGGCTCTGCAGGGGCTCGATCTCCTGGTGGCCGAGGGCGAGATCGTCGCGCTGGTGGGGGCGTCGGGCAGCGGCAAGTCCACCCTGATGAACATCCTGGCCGGGCTGGACACGCCGACCGCGGGCTCGGTCCGGGTGGCAGGCAACGACCTGGCCGCGATGAACGCGCGGCAGCGGCTGGCCTACCGGCGGCAGGTGGTGGGCTTCGTCTGGCAGCAGACCTCGCGCAACCTGCTGCCGTACCTGACCGCGCAGCAGAACGTCGAGCTGCCGATGCGGCTGGCGGGCGGCGGGAAGGCGAAACGCCAGGCCCGTTCGGCTGACTTGCTCAACCTGCTCGGCCTGGGTGACTGCCTGGACCGCCGGCCGGACCAGATGTCCGGCGGCGAGCAGCAGCGGGCGGCCATCGCGACCGCGCTGGTCAACGGGCCGAAGGTGCTGCTCGCCGACGAGCCCACCGGCGAGCTGGACACGGCCACCGCGGCCGAGGTGTTCGGCGCGCTGCAGCGGGCGAACACCGAACTGGGCGTGACCGTGCTGATCGTCACGCACGACCCGGCGGTGTCCGCGGTCGTACGCCGGGTCGTCGCGATCAGGGACGGCCGGACCAGCACCGAGATCCACCGGCGCGCGACCACCGGCGACGACGGCGAGGTCGCGCACCACGCGGTGGAGTACGCCGTGCTGGACCGGGCCGGCCGCCTGCAGCTGCCGCGCGAGATGACCGAACCCCTCGGCCTGCGCGACCTGGTACGGCTGGAAGCCGAACCCGACCACATCGGCGTCTGGCCGGACCGCCGGGAGCCGTCATGAGCTCGGTGGCAGTCACGGACATGCTGGCGGTGACGGACGTGGTCCGGACGTTCGGCAGCGGGCGCACCGCCACCCGGGCGCTGCGCGGCGTCTCGTTCGGCGTGCGGGCCGGGCAGCTGGTGGCGCTGCGCGGCCGGTCGGGATCGGGGAAGACCACGCTGCTCAACATCGTCGGCGGGCTCGACCGGCCGGACAGCGGCCAGGTGCGGGTCGGCGACCGGGACGTGACCGCGATGTCCGATCACGAGCGGATGGAGCTCCGGCGTTCATCGGTGGCGTTCATCTTCCAGTCGTTCGGCCTCATCCCGATCCTGTCCGCGGCGGAGAACGTCGGGGTGCCGCTGCGGATCGCCGGGATGGCCCCGCGCGAGCGGGAGGAGCGGGTCCGGCTCATGCTGGATATCGTCGGGCTCGGTGCGCACGCCCGGCAGCGGCCCGGCGAGCTGTCCGGCGGCCAGCAGCAGCGGGTCGCGATCGCCCGGGCGCTGGCCGGCCGGCCGCAGGTACTGCTGGCCGACGAGCCCACCGGCCAGCTCGACTCGGAGACGGCGAAGCAGATCATGCGGCTGCTGCGCACCGTCGTGCAGTCCGAGGGGGTGACCGCCCTGGTCGCCACGCACGACCCCGGCCTCATCGACATCGCCGACTCCGTCCTGGAACTCGAGGACGGAACGATCAAGACCGATTGACCCGAACGGGCCGGGCGCGTGCTCCTGGCCCGGGCGGGGGCCGTCAGGTGACGGGGGTGCCGGTGGTGGCGGTGAGGTCGGCGTAGAGGGCGGTGAGGCGCTTGGTCACCGGGCCGGGGGTGCCGTCGCCGATGGTGCGGCCGTCGACGGACAGGACCGGGGCGAGGCCGCCCATCGTGCCGGTCACGAACGACTCCTCGGCGTTGTAGAGCTGGGGCAGCGTGTAGTCGCCGACCTCGCAGCCGATCCCGGCCGCGGCGGCCAGTTCCAGTACGGCGGCCCGGGTGATGCCCTCCGGGCAGGACGCCGTGGTCGGCGTGGCCAGCCGCCCGCCGGTCACCATGAACAGGTGGGTGGCGTTGGTCTCGGCGATGAAGCCGCGGTGGTCGAGCACCACCGCGTCGTCGGCGCCGGCCACGTTCGCCTCGATCTTGGCCAGGATCGACGGCAGCAGGTTGTTGTGGTGGATCTTCGGGTCGAGGCAGTCCGGCGCCGGGCGGCGCACGCTCGCGGTGATCAGCGTGATGCCGGCCGCGTCGTACACCGGGTCCTTGAACTCGGCCAGCACGATCAGCGTCGGGCCGTCCTGGTTGAGCCGCGGGTCCATGCCGGAGGTGACCTTGACACCACGGGTGAGCGTGAGCCTGATGTGCACGCCGTCCCGCATGCCGTTGGCGGCGAGCGTGCGCTTGATCTCCTCGGTGATCTGCGCGTCGGAGGGGATCTGGGTGAACGCCAGCGCCCGGGCCGAGGCGCGCAGCCGGGCCAGGTGCTCGTCCAGCCGGAAGATCCTCCCGTCGTGCAGCCTGAGCCCCTCCCAGACCGCGTCGCCGCCCTGGACGGCCGAGTCGAACGGGCTCACCGCGGCGCGGTCGCGGTGGGTGAGCCTGCCGCCCACGTTGACGACCAGATCGCGGTTGCGCTCATCGAACGCTTGCAGCATCGGGACCTCCGGCCGGCGTGATGCGGTACTGGCAGAGACGGTCGAAGTAGGGCAGGCACCGGTCTGCGAGGGGCTCCAGGCGGGCGGGCAGCGGAGCGGGCGGCGGGCGGTAGGCGGCGAAGCCGGTCGAGGACAGGACGCTGTCGTACCACCAGGGCGCCCACACCCCGTCGCTGTCCCGCGGCCCGGCCGGCCAGGCCAGCATCCGGTCGTCGAAGGGGACGCCGAGCGCCTGGCAGAGCGCGCGCAGGGTGCCCTCGGGCGCGGTGAGCAGGTCGCGGGAATCGACCACCGGGCCGCCGAACGCCTCGAAGATCTCCGCCTGCTGGCGCAGGCCGAGGTCGTCCAGGGCGGGTTCGGCCCGGACCCTGGCGTACGAGGCGAGCAGCTCACGCGGGTCCCTGATCAGGTGCGCGTGCCGGAACGGGGCCAGCGCGGCCCGGTCCACCTCGGGCAGCAGGTGATGGGTCATGTGCTTGGCGTAGCCGATCACCGCGCCGCCGGGCAGCGGCCCATCGGCCAGTCCGGCCAGCACCACACCCCAGTCGGTGGGCTGGCTCGCGATCACCGCGTCCCGGCCCGGGTGGTCCAGGCCGGTGCGGTCCAGGTAGAAGGCGTACAGCGGCTCGTCGGTGACCGCCGTGTCCGGCCGGTTCTCCCAGGCCCGCATCAACGCGGTGGACACGGTCCGCGGCCCCGACCACATCGCGATGCGAGTGGCGGGGCCCGCGGCACCCGGATCGGTCGCGGCGTGGTTCACAAGGTGACGACGCTCCGCAGCACCTCGCCCCGGCCCATCTTGGCGAAGGCCTCTTCCACGTCGCCCAGGCCGATCGTCTCGGAGACGAACTTGTCCAGCGGCAGGCGGCCGGCCAGGTGCAGGTCGACCAGCATCGGGAAGTCGCGGCTGGGCAGGCAGTCCCCGTACCAGGAGGACTTGAGCGCCCCGCCGCGGCCGAACACGTCGAGCAGCGGCAGTTCCAGCGTCATCTCCGGCGTCGGCACGCCGACCAGGACGACCGTCCCGGCCAGGTCACGGGCGTAGAAGGCCTGCTTGTAGGTTTCCGGCCGGCCGAGGGCCTCGATCACCACGTCCGCGCCGTTCCCGCCGGTCAGCTCCTGGATCCCGGCGACCGGGTCGGCGTTCCGCGAGTTGATCACGTGGGTGGCGCCGAAGCCGCGCGCCCACTCCAGCTTCCTGTCGTCCACGTCGACGGCGATGATCGTGTGCGCCCCGGCCAGGTAAGCCCCGGCGATGGCGCCGTCGCCCACGCCGCCGCAGCCGATCACCGCGACGCTCTTACCGCGGGTCACGCCGCCGGTGTTGATGGCGGCGCCGATGCCCGCCATCACGCCGCAGCCGAGCAGCCCGGCGGTGGCGGCCGGGATGGCCGGGTTGACCTTGGTGCACTGGCCGGCCGCGACCAGCGTCTTCTCGACGAACGCGCCGATCCCCAGGGCGGGGGACAGCACCGTGCCGTCCTCGAGGGTCATCTTCTGAGTCGCGTTGTGAGTGCTGAAGCAGTACCACGGCTCACCGCGGCTGCAGGCGCGGCACTGGCCGCACACCGCGCGCCAGTTGAGGATGACGAAATCACCGGGCGCCACGTCGGTCACATCGGGCCCGATCGCGTCGACCACGCCGGCCGCCTCGTGGCCAAGCAGGTACGGGAAGTCCTCGCCGATACCGCCCTGCTGGTAGTGCAGGTCGGTGTGGCACACCCCGCACGCCTGCACGGTGACGAGCGCCTCCCCCGGCCCGGGCTCGGGCACCAGGACCGTCGTCAGCTCTACTGGCTCGCCCTTACCGCGGGCCACCACGCCCTGAACGCTGATCGTCACGTACTCACCCTCCTACCTATCTGCCATGATCCGCACGCCTCATCATCGCAGGTTCGCCCGGCCGCGCCACTCCGCGCCGCGGCCGGCGTAGTGCCGCCGGGCCGAGTCCGCGGTCATGGCCCCGTACAGCAGGGCGATCAGCGGCAGGCCGGGCGCGCGTAGCGGCGACAGCCGGTACAGCCGCAGCATGGGCAGGTAGCTCAGCGACATCAGCACCCAGCCGGCCAGGCCCGCGCCCAGCGCGAGCGCCGCCGTCCCGTCGCCGCTCCCGCCGGCCAGTACGGCGACCAGCCCGGTGATCGCGCCGGCCGGCGGCAGCGCGTACAGGAACAGCAGCCCGGTGAGCGTCCCGGCCAGCACAACCGGGGAGTAGCGCAGCTGGGTATAGGCCGAACGGGCCACCATCTGCCACAGGCTGGCCAGCCCGGGGTACGGGCGCACGCTGACGACCTGCCGGGACAGGCCCAGCCAGGTACGCCCCCGCTGGCCCTTGATCAGGCGGCCCACAGCCACGTCGTCGATGAGGGCGCCGCGGATCGGCGCCAGCCCGCCCGCCTTCTCCAGGGCGCCGCGGCTGATGAGCATGCAGCCGCCGGCTGCCGCGGCCGCCCGCGAGCCGGGCATGTTCACCCGCCGGAACGGGTAAAGCTGGGCGAAGAAGTACACGAAGGCCGGGACCACGACCCGTTCCCAGCCGGTGGCCGTGCGCAGCAGGGCCATCTGCGAGACCAGGTCCCGGTCGTCGCCTTCGGCCGCGGCCACCAGGCGGCGCAGCGTGTCCGGCGCCGCCCAGGCGATGTCGGCGTCGGTGAACAGCACGTAGCCGGACGCCCCGGCCGCGCTCAGGCCCTGGGCCATGGCCCACACTTTGCCCGCCCAGCGCTCACCCGCAGGCGGCGGGACACCGGGGATCACCCGCAGCGCGCGGTGCCCCTGGACCGAGCGGGCGATCCGCGCGGCCGCGTCGCCGGTGCCGTCGGTACTGTCGTCATCGACCACGAGCACGGTCAGCGCTCCGGGATAGTCCTGCCCGAGCAGCGTCGGCAGCGTGACCGGCAGCATCGCGGCCTCGTTCCGGGCCGGGACGACCGCCACCACGTCCGGCCAGGCCCGCGGCTCGGCGGCGACGCGGGGCAGCCGCTGGCTGGTCCGCCAGAAGCCGCCGTGCGTCGCGACCAGGTAGACCCAGGCCACCGCGGCCGCGATGCACGCGATGCTCAACGCCAGCATCCGGGCAGCTTCTCATATCGGATGTCGCGAGCCGTACGGCTGCCTAACGCCGCCGTCAGGCTGCCGGCGCGATCGCCGCGGGGCGTTGACATGCTGCCGTAAGTTATCTAATGTACTAGACAACTAAGACACTGAATGGGTAGAACATGATCAACTTCCGGGTGGACGGGCGGTCAGGGGTGGCGCCGTACCTGCAGATCGTGCGGCAGGTACGGCAGGCACTGCGGATGGGCGTCCTCGACGTAGGTGACCAGCTCCCGAGCGTGCGCGAGGTCGTGACCGCGGTGGCGGTGAATCCGAACACCGTGCTCAAGGCCTACCGGGACCTGGAGCGCGAGGGCCTGGTCGAGGCGCGGGCCGGACAGGGCACGTTCGTCCGGGCGCGCCCGCCGGGGCCGCCGCCCGGTACCCATTCCCGGCTCGGCCGCAGCCTGGCCCGCTGGGTCCACGAGGCCCGTGAGGCCGGGCTGGACGAGGAGTCGATGGAGTCGCTGCTGCGGGTCACGCTGCGGGCGGCGGACGCAGCGGATTTCGAATCGGAGGAGATGGCATGACCGCCATCGAGACGCACGAGCTGTCGAAGCGCTACCGGCGAGTCAGCGCGCTGACCGAGTGCTCGGTGACCGTGCCCGAGGGACGGGTTTGCGCGCTGGTGGGGCCGAACGGGGCGGGCAAGACCACGCTGCTGCGGCTGCTCGCCGGGCTGGCCAGGCCGACCGCCGGCACGGCTTCGGTTCTGGGCGGTGCGCCGCGGCAGAACCCGGCGTTCCTGGCCGGGATCGGGTTTCTCGCCCAGGAGATCCCGCTGTACCGGCGGTTCACCGCCGAGGACCACATCCGGATCGGGGCACACCTGAACCCACGCTGGGACGCCGGGCTGGCGCGCGCCCGGCTGGAGGAGTTGCGCATTCCGCTCGACCAGCGCGTGGGCACGCTGTCCGGCGGCCAGCGGGCCCAGGTGGCGCTGGCGCTGACGCTGGCCAAGCGGCCGCGGCTGCTGCTGCTCGACGAGCCATTCGCGGCACTGGACCCGCTGGCGCGGCGGAACTTCCTCGCCACGCTGGCCATGGCCATGGCCGAGGCCGCGGGCGACCTCACCGTCGTGCTGTCCTCGCACCTGGTCACCGACCTGGAGCGGGTGTGCGACCACATCATCCTGCTGGCCGGGTCGCTGGTCCAGCTCTGCGGTGACATCGACACGCTGCTGGCCGAGCACAAGGTCCTGGTCGGGCCGCGCAAGGACATCGCGCCGATCGAGCGGGCGCACAAGGTCGTGCAGACGGCGGCGACGGCCCGTCAGTCCACCCTGTTCGTCCACCTCAACGGCCCGGTCATCGACCCCGCCTACCAGGCCGAGGACGTAACCCTCGAAGAGCTGGTGCTGGCGTACATGGGCGCGGATGAGGCGTCCGCGGGCAGGCACCTCTCGACGGTCGGAGAAGGCTCATGACCTGGCTTGTCTGGCGCCAGTACCGCGCCCAGGGCGCGATCGCGGCCGCGCTGCTCGCCGCGGCCGCCGCGGTGATACTCGCGGACGGCTTCCAGATCGCGTCGCACTGGCACGCCATCCTCGTCAGGTGCTCGGGCAGCAGCACGTGCCTGCAACAGCAGTCGGCGCTGGCCAACGGCGTGGTGAGCGACTTGCCCTATATCAGCCTGATCGTGCCGGCCGTGCTCGGCATGCTGTGGGGCGCGCCGCTCGTGGCGCACGAGCTCGAGGCCCGCACCAGCGATTTCGCGTGGACGCAGAGCGTGACCCGGACGCGCTGGCTGACCGTCAAGGCAGGCTGGCTGCTGCTCGCCGCGGCCGCCTGCGGCGGGGCGGTCACCGCCCTGACCACCTGGTGGTCCGGGCCGGAAAACGCGCGGTTTGCCAGCGCGTTCGAGCCTGGCCATTTCGACACCCAGGGCATCGTTCCCGTCGGGTACGCGGTGTTCGCCATGGCGCTCGGCATCGCCGCGGGTACCGTCGCGCGCCGGACCCTCCCCGCGATCGCCGTCGTGCTCGGCGGGTTCATCGCGCTGCGCCTGGTGATCTCCGATTTCCTCCGGCAGCATTACATGGCGGCCGTCACGACCTACTACAACGTGACGGGCGCGTTCACGCCGACCGGGCAGGCCTGGGTGCTCGCCCAGGGCGGCGTCAGCCCGACCGGGCGGGTGGTGCCGACGGGATGGGGCGACCTGTATCCCGCGCTCCCGGCCTCCTGCCGGCAGCTGCTTCCCGGGACCCCGGGGGCGAAGTCCGGCGCCTCCCTGAACGCCGTGTTCTCGTGCATGCGCGCTCACGGCTGGCGCGGGTTCGCCACCTATCAGCCCGCCAGCCGCTACTGGCCGTTCCAGGGCATCGAGGCCGGGATCTACCTCCTGCTGGCCGCGGCGCTGATCGCGGGCACGTTCGTCATTATCCGCCGCCGGGACGCCTAGCCGACCCGAACGCCGGGACAGATGAAACCGCGGGCTGTTCGTGACAGTGCCCGGCCCGGTTCCGGGTACGCGCCAGACAACCTCTGCCTGCGTCATGAACCCGTGACATTTCTATGAATCGCCTCTGAGGGCGATCAGCGGGGAATACGCCAGGCCGTCACGTCGCCGGCCGCCACGGCGGGTGAGCCGAGTAGCGCGGTGACATAGCGGCCCAGCCGCGAGCCCGGCGTGGCCACCGCGACCACGGCCGACACCTGCCAGGCCCTGATCTGCTCGCGCATCTCCGCATCGGTCACCGGCCTGGCCGGCAGATCGCCGGTAGCGCCGGGCGCGGATGCCCCGGCTGGGAGGGTCCGGGCCGGAGGAATCGTCCCGGCCCGGGAGAAGCTCCAGAGGGCGTTCAGATACGCGCTCGCGGGGGGCGTGCCGGTCCCGTCGATGTAGCCGCGGCCGTGCGGGCCGGGACCCATGAAGTACCCGCCGACCAGCGAGCGCGGCTCGCCCGTGTCGGCCTGCCAGCGCAGCGGCTCGGTGAAGGTGGACATCGGGACCGGCACCACCAGGACGCTGGCCGAGGGAGGCAGCCGCAGCGCGGCGAACGCCGCCGACCAGCCGTGCGGCACCGGGGCGGCCGCGGCGACGGGCAGCGGCTTCGGCACGATCGGCAGCGCGGCCAGGACCGCGGCGGCCAGCACCACCGCGGCCGGGCGCCACCCGGCCGACAGCCGGGGCAGCCCCGGACACCGATGGCGCCGTGCGGCGAACGCGGCGAAGGCCGGGACGGCCGCGTCCACGGCGAAGGCCAGCAGCGCGGCGGCCGCGCCGTCCGCGACCAGGCAGAACCGGTCGGGCAGCGCCGATTCGAGCAGCGGCAGGCCCTGCAGCCAGTACCAGGGCAGCTTGATCGCCGGGTGGTGGTGGCCGCCGAACAGCAGGGTGCCGCCGAGCGAGAACACTCCGAGCACCGCGCAGGCGACCGCGGCCGCCCGGGCCGGCAGCCGCCGCCAGCAGGCGATCGCGGCGCCCGCGAGCACCACGAGCAGCGGCCAGCCGAGGTAGCCCAGGTATTCGGGCAGCGAGCCCTGATACCGCGCGGCGGCGGCCGCGCTGCCCGCGGTGTGGAAGAGCTGGTACGACGAGGGGACCACGAAGGACGACAGGTCGTTCTTGAAGTAGTCCAGCATGAACGGGCTGCCGTGCTGGCGCAGCGGGCCGGAGAACTGCACCCACAGCGGGTAGCCGGCGATCACCGCGGTCACCCCCGCCGCCGTGGCCAGGCCGGCCGCCACCCGCCTGGCCGCGGCCGGCACCGCGCGCGGGCGGCTGGCCGCGAGCACCGCGACGAGCACGAACCCGGCGATGGCCGTGACGGCGAGGATCTCCTCGGTGATGAACAGCTGCGCCGTCACCAGCAGCCCCAGCCACAGGCCGCCGCGCACGGTACCGCCACGCACGGGGCCGGCGCGGCCCGTCGCCAGCCGCAGGCCGACGTGGATGATCAGCGGCGGCAGCACGGCGAACTGCAGGTCGTAGTGGCCGATGGCGGAGTGCAGCACCGCCGGGGAGAATCCGTAGACCGCGCCGCCCAGCGCCGCGGCCGGCCCGCTGACGTCCCAGCGCCGCAGCACGGCGAACATGGCCAGGCTTGACCCGGCGAACCCGGCCGTCATGAATACGTTCAGCGCGGTCTGCGGCCCGAGCAGCAGCGTCACCGGGGTCAGCAGCGCCCCCGGGAGGAGCATGAACGTGTTCCACATGACGTTCACGCCCTGCGGCGCGTTCATCGCGGTGGTGATCAGCGCGGGCAGGTGCCCGTGCGCGATGGCGGTCGCGTCGTAGCGCAGGAACCAGGCCAGCTGGTCGGCGTCGTAGGGGTTGCCCGCGACCGTCCGGCTGGCCGGGTCGCGCCACAGCCAGAGCGTGACGGCCAGCGCGGCCAGCAGGTAGTACGGCGCGGCCAGCGCCACCGCGCGGCGATCGCCGGACGGCGGCGCGGGCCGTTCCTGCTCGGGTACGTCCTGGATGACGGTGGTCGCGGATGCCACGACCGCGAGCTTAACCAGGGTTGTCCCGGCGGGCGGAGGACTGGCCAGGACGTCAGCAAATCCTCACATTCTGGCCTTACGGCTCGCGCTGGGCGACCTGGCCGCTCACCACCTGCCCGTTGTCGGTGGTCCTGCCCTGCGGCTGCCCGGGCATGCCCTTGCGGACCGAGTCCAGGATGGTCAGGCCCTGGCTGACCAGCCCGGCCGCGATCTCGCTCAGGCCGTCGGCGCCGTTGAGCACGCTGACGTTGGCGCCGTTCAGCCCGGCCGCCGCCTCCTTGACGATCAGCGGGAGCTGGTTGATCAGCAGCTGGTCGAGCGCGACCCGGTTGTTGGACGAGGCCGCCTCGGCCTGGATCCGGGTGCGCTCCGCGTCCGCCTTGGCGAGGATCCTGACCCGCTCGGCCTCGGCCTCGGCCGGCCTGACCACCTCGGACACCAGTTGCTGCTGGCGCAGCTGGGCCTGCTGCTGGGCCAGCTCGGCCTGGGCGGCGATGACCGCGAGCTGGGCGTTCGCCTGGGCGAGCGGGCCGGCCTGGGCCGCCTCGGCCTGCGCCTTGTCCACCTCGGCCTTGTACTGCGCCTGGACGACGGAGGTCTGCCGGGCGAACTCGGCCTGCTTGCGCGCCGACGCCTGCTGCGCCTCGGCCGCGGCCTGGTCGGCCTGGGCCTGGGCGATCTTGGCCTGGCGCTGGATGGCGGCGTTGTTCGGCGCGGCCATCGCGGCGATGTAGCCGGCTCCCATGTCGTCGATCGACTGGATCTGCAGCGAGTCCACGATCAGACCGATCTTGGCCATCTCGGACTTGGACCCGTCGAGCACCTCGGTGGCCAGCTTCTGCCGCTCGGTGACGATCTCCTCGACGGTCATCGAGCCGATGATCGAGCGCAGGTGCCCGGCGAAGATCCGCCCGGTCAGCACCGACATCTGGTCCTGGTCGGAAAGGAAGCGCTGCCCGGCGTTGACGATGGATTCCCCGTCGTTGCCGACCTTGAACGCGATCACCGCGCGCACGTTCAGCGATATGCCCTGCTTGGTCACGCAGGTCTCGGCGACCTCGGCCTCCTGCATGGACAAGGTGAGGTACCGGACTTTGCGGAACACGGGCGTGACGAAGGCGCCGTGGCCGATCACCACCCGGAACGGCGCGCCTCCCGGGCTACCCCCCCGTCCGGAAATAAGCATGGCCTCGTCGGGCGCTGGAACACGGTAGCCGAACATCGTCGTTCATCTCCTAAAAACGGCTGTAACCCCGGATTGCGCGGAATATCGTCGAGCGAACCTTCCCACTCGATGACGTCGACCGCCCGAGCGCCGCGCGACTCGATGACAAGGACGGTCGCCCCCCTGGGCAGCGGCTTCTCCGACCAGGCGAGAAAGGTCTCGGAGCCGCCGCGGATCTTGATATGCACTTCGCCCGGGCCGTCGCCACCCCGTGTGCCCACGGTCAGGACGCCTACGCGGCCGATGCAGGCCTCATCTCTCGCCACGGGAATGCCCCTTTACCCGGAAGTGCCGTCCCTAGCGTAGTCCTCGTTCATTTAGCGATTGACAACCGCCGGTTAAGCTAAGCCGCGTGTCCGTCCCCAAGGCGGTCTAGCGCAGCCGGGCGGGCGGCCCGTCCGGCTGGGCCATCCGCTCCCGCACCACGTGCGCGGCGACGTCTCCGGCCTCGGCGTCGGACAGCCTGCGGTAGCCGTCGGGGGTGATCGTGGCGACGACGGGGAAGATGCGCCGGGACAGATCCGGGCCGCCGGTCGCCGAGTCGTCGTCGGCCGCGTCGTACAGCGCCTGCACGCAGGCCAGCACTGCGTCATCCGCGGGCATGCCGTCGGTGTAGAGCTTCTTCAGCGCGCTCATGGCGAACGGCGACCCGGAGCCGATCGAGTAATACCGGTGTTCCTCTTCCGGCCCGCCGGCCACGTCGTAGCTGAAGATCCGGCCCTGCCCGGAGTCCTCGTCGTACCCCGCGAACAGCGGCACCACGGCCAGGCCCTGCATGGCCGCGCCCAGGTTCCCGCGGACCATGGTGGCCAGCCGGTTCGCCTTGCCGTCCAGCGACAGCGACCGGCCCTCCATCTTCTCGTAGTGCTCCAGCTCGACCCCGAACAGCCGGGCGAACTCGATCCCCACGCCGACCGCGCCCGCGTAGCCCAGGGCGGAGAACTCGTCGCAGCGGTACACCTTCTCCAGGTCCCGCCGGGCGATGAGGTTCCCGGCGGTGGCCCGCCGGTCGCCGGCCAGCACGACCCCGTGATCACAGGTCGCGGCCACGATCGTGGTGCCGTGCGGCAGGTCCCGAACGGCCCGGCTCATCGCGCCTCCCTACTCGCCGCCTTCTTGCTTAAACGACCGGATGACTTCCTCGGGGTTCTCCTCGAGCGCCTCGTCCATGTCGTCGAGGATCGCGCCGACATCGTCGGCCTCGCCGGCCTGGCCGGTGCCGCCGGGGTCTGCGGGCCCCGGCGGCTGGCCGCTGGGTTCCTTCTCTCCCATGTCACTACTCCCGTCAGGCCCCACGCTATCGTCATCTCATGCTTGACGGGGTGACGCCGGTCCCGGCCGAGTTCGCCGCCCGCTACCGGGAACGCGGCTACTGGACGGACCAGCCGCTGTTCGAGGGGTTCACCGGGGCGCTGGCCCGGTACGCCGGGCGTACCGCGCTGGTGGACGAGACAGGCCCGGTTACCTACCGCGAATTGTCCGACCGTTCGGCCCATCTGGCCCGCATTCTGCTCGACCTCGGCTTCGGGCCGCTGGACCGGATCATCGTGCAGCTGCCGAACACGGCGATGTTCGCCTACCTCTACTTCGCGCTGCAGCGGATCGGGGCCGCGCCCGTGCTGGCCCTGCCGGGGCACCGCAAGCGGGAGATCACCCAGTTCGCCGAGATCTCCGGGGCGCGGGCGCTGGCCGTGCCCGCGGCCGCCCGCGGCTTCGACGTCACCGCGATGGCCGCCGAGGTGATGGCGTCGAACCCGGCTCTGCGGCGGTGTTTCGTGCAGGGCGCGGACCGCCCCCGGTCAGAGACGCTGCCGGATCCGCGGTTCGTGCGCCTGGAGGACCTGCTGGAGCGCGAGCCGCGGGCATCCGCGGAGGCGCTGGCCGCCGTCAGCATCGACCCGGCCGACCCGGCGCTGTTCCTGCTCTCCGGCGGGACCACCGGGATCCCCAAGCTCATCCCCAGGACCCACAACGACTACCTGTACAACTCGAAGATCGCCGCGGCGGTGTGCGAGATCGGCGAGGGCGACGTGCTGCTGGACGTGCTCCCGATCGAGCACAACCTGCCGCTCGGCTGCCCGGGCATGCAGGGCTTCCTGCTGAGCGGCGGGACCGTCGTGCTGGGCACGAGCACCCGGCCCCGGGACGTCTTCGAGCTGATCCAGCGGCACCGGGTGACGCACATCCACCTGGTGCCCGCGCTGCTGATCCGGTGGATCGACGACCCGGCCATCACCGAGTACGACCTGTCCTCGCTGCGGGTGATCCAGAGCGGCGGGCAGCGGCTGCAGCCGGAGGTCCGGCTGCGCGCGGAACGCGCCCTGCCGGGGTGCTTCATCCAGGAGAACTTCGGCATGGCCGAGGGCTTGATCATGTTCGTTCGGCCCTCGGATCCTCCCGGAGTACGGCGGGAAACGTGCGGCCGGCCCGCCTCCCCCGACGACGAGGTCTACCTGATGGACTCCGGCGGGAACGTGGTACCGGACGGCGAGCCCGGCGAGCTGGTCGTCCGCGGCCCGTACACGCTGCGCGGCTACTTCCGCTCGCCGGGGCACAATGCCCGGGCGTTCACCGCGGACGGCTTCTACCGCTCCGGCGATCTGCTCAGGAAGACGCCATCCGGCAACTACGTGGTCGAGGGCCGGGTCAAGGACCTGATCAACCGGGGCGGCGAGAAGATCAGCGCGGAGGAGGTGGAGAACCTCATCCTGGCCCACCCGGCCGTGCTCGACGTGGCCTGCGTTCCCTACCCCGATCCGGTGCTCGGCGAGCGGATGTGCGCCTGCCTGGTGCTGCGCCCGGGCCGGTCACTGTCCCTGGAGGAACTCGTGGCGTTCCTGCGCGGCTTCGAGATCGCCACGTTCAAATTGCCCGAACGGGCGGCGTTCTTCGACACCCTGCCGCTATCGGGCTTCGGCAAGGTGTCGAAGAAGGAACTGGCGGCCCGCCTGGCGGATGGCTTGTGATGCGCCGGGTCGATCTGCACTGCTACCCGGGGACCCGGGAATGGATCGCCTCGCAGGGGCCCTACGTCGAGGCATTGGGCCAGTACTGGGGCAAGGAATGGGTGGCCAAGTCCGAGGACGACGTGGTGGCGGACGTGTCTGCGGCCGGGGTCGAGGCGGTGCTGGTCGCCTTCGACATCGAGTCGGTGACCGGCGCCCCGCCCTGCACGAACGCCTACGTCGCCGCCTTGCGGGACCGGCATCCGGAGACGTTCATCGGCGCCTGGGGGGCGGTCGACCCGTTCAAGGGCGAGCAGGCTCTCGCGGAGGCGGTTGCCGCGGTCCGCGAGCACGGGGTGCTCGGCTTCCACTTCCACCCGATCATGGGGCACTACGCGGTCGACGAGCCGGCCCTGAACCCGCTGTTCGAGACCATCGCCGGGCTCGGCGTGCCGGTGATGATCGACGTGGGCACGACCGGGATGGGGGCGGGCATGCCGGGCGGTCTCGGCGCCCGGCTCGAGCACGCCCGGCCGCTCGCGATCGACAACCTGGCGGCCAGGTTCCCCGCGCTGACCATCATCGCGGCGCACCCCGGCTGGCCGTGGACCGACGAGATGACCGCGGTCGCGCTGCACAAGGGCAACGTGTACTGGGAGCTGTCCGGCTGGGCGCCCAAGTACTTCCCGCCGTCGCTGCGCACCGACATCAGGGGGCGGCTGCGGGAGAAGATGATGTTCGGCAGCGACCACCCGAGCCTGCCCTACGAGCGGATCCTGCGGGAGTGGGACGAGCTCGGCTACGATCAGTCCGTGCTGGAGCTGGTCTTCCACGCCAACGCCGAACGGGTCCTGGGGCTCTGAGCCGTGGCGACGGTGGAGGACGTGCGGGCGATCGCGATGTCGCTGCCGCGCACCTCCGAGCACCTGATCAGGGACCACGTGAAGTTCCGGGTCGGCCAGATCGTCTACGCGGCGGTCTCGCCGGACGAGGAGCGGCTGGGGTTCGCCTTCCCCCGGGAAGAGCGGGCCGCGCTGGTCGCCAGCCGGCCGGAGACGTTCATGATGCCGCTGCCCAGCGACGAGCGGTACCGGTGGGTCCGCGCCCGGCTGGCAGCGCTCGACGTGGACGAGCTGCGCGAGCTGCTCATCGACGCCTGGTGCATGGTGATGCCCAAGACGATCGCGGCCAGGTGGCTGGAAAGCCAGGGCATACGATAGGCCGATGCCGCCGCGCGCGATCGACTTCCACGTGCACCTGCCCACCCCGGACTGGCTGGATGGCAGCATGGCCGGGTACGTCGAGGCGGCCGAGGCCTATTTCCGGTCGTCCGTTACGCGACAGTCGCTCGGGGAGCTGGCCGATCTGTACCGCGGGCTCGAGGTGCGGGCGGTCCTGCTGGCCTGGGACGCCGAGACCGCCACCGGGCGCCCGCGGGTGCCGAACGAGACCGTCGCCGCCGCCTGCCGCGACTACCCCGACGTGTTCACCGGCCTGGGTTCGGTCGACCCGCACAAGGGCGAGGCGGCCGTGGCCGAGGTGGAGAACATCGCCGCGCTCGGGCTGCGCGGGGTCAAGTTCCATCCGTCGCTGCAGGCGTTCGCGCCGGACGACCCGCAGTACTGGCCGGTCTTCGCGGCCTGCGAGCGGCACGGGCTGCTGGCCCTGTTCCACACCGGGACCAGCGGCATCGGCGCCCGCCAGCCCGGCGGCCAGGGCATCAGGATCGACCTGGCCCACCCCATCAAGCTCGACCCGGTGGCCGCGGCGCACCCGGAGCTGACCGTGGTGGCCGCGCATTTCGGCTGGCCGTGGCACATGGACCTGATCGCGATCGCGCTGCACAAGACCAACGTGTACATCGACATCTCCGGCTGGGCGCCGCGGCGCATCCCGGCCGAGGTGATCCGCGAGCTGCGCGGGCGGCTGTCCGGGCAGTTCCTGTGGGGCAGCGACTACCCGTTCATCGCGCCCGGGCGGTGCCTGTCCGAGCTGGAGGACCTGGGCCTGTCCGATGAGGTCATGCGCGCCGTGCTGCACGACAACGCAGCGCGCGTGCTGGGTCTTTAATCCAGGTCCACCACTATCGGCGCGTGGTCGGACGGGCCCTTGCCCTTGCGGGCCTCCCGGTCCACGTAGGCCCCGGTCACCCGCTCGGCGACGGCCTGGCTCGCGTACACCAGGTCGATGCGCATGCCCTGGTCCTTGGCGAAGGCGCCGGCCCGGTAATCCCAGTAAGTAAACGGGTGCGGGCCCTTCATCGGCTTGGGCACCACGTCGGTCAGCCCGAGCGCGCGCAGGTCGGCGAGGGCCTGCCGTTCCGGCGGCGTGACGTGGGTGGAGTTCACGAACACCTTCGGGTCCCACACGTCGTCGTCCGTCGGCGCCACGTTGAAGTCGCCGCACACCGCGAACTGGGCGTGCTGGCTCAGCTCGGCTTCCAGCGCCGTGCGCAGCGCGGCGAACCACTCCAGCTTGTAGACGTAGTGCGGCGACTCGGGGGTGCGCCCGTTCGGCACGTACAGCGACCAGACCCGGATCCCGCCGCAGCTGGCGCCGACCGCGCGGGCCTCGGGCTTGCGCAGGTCCGGCTCGTCGATCAGGGTCAGCTCGGCTTCCTCGCCCGCGTAGCTGGGCTGGCCGGGGAAGCCCAGGCTGACGTCATCGAGACCGACGCTGGACAGCAGCGCCACGCCGTTCCACCGCCCGTCACCGTGCGCGGCCACCTCGTAGCCGAGCTCGTTGACCTCGGCCTCGGGGAACAACGCCGTGGTGGTCTTGATCTCCTGCAGGCAGACGATGTCGGGTTTGGCCTCGTCGAGCCACTCGAGCAGCCGGGGCAGCCGCGCCTTCACCGAGTTCACGTTCCAAGTCGCAAGACGCACCCGTATAGCCTCCCACCGCCCCCACGGCTTCGGCACGCGACGGCTCTTCCAAGTGACTTGTGTGACTGCTGAGCCGAAGTTGAGCCGAGGCAGAGCGTTCCCGGTGTGCTGCCGTGGCTGGCTTTGGGCGCCCGCCGCCCGGTGCTTACTGCATGGATGTCCCAGCCATGCTCCTGGAGCAGCATGAACGCGGCATTCATGTCGTATGACATGGTACGCGTGGTGCCGGAGTGACGGAGGTACCGCTCCGACGTCTGCGCGGCAGTCCACCGGGGGCGGGGGTCCACCGGGGGCGCGGGTCCAACGTGGGCGAGGGTGCGCGGGGGCGGGCGGGGGTTCGTACCTATAATTCCGCTGTGGCGGACGCGGAAGGCGGAGCCTTCGAACTGGGGACCGACGGGCCCAAGGTGATCCTGGTCGGGGTGGACGACTCCGTCACCTCGATGCGGGCCGGGGCGTACGCGGCCGGGCTGGCCCGGCGGCAGGGGGCCCGGCTGGTCTGCGTCTACGTCGAGCGGCCGTCGGCCATGTACGGGGCGGCGGCGGGAGCCGGGGCCGGCGCGATCGCCGCACAGGAGCAGGCGCTCCACGAGACGGCCGCGGACCTGCAGCGGGAGGCCGAGGAGGGGGCGAGGAGACTAGGCCTGGCGCTCACCTTCGTGGTCGCCCGCGGCGACCCCTACACCGAACTGCGGCGGGTGGCCGACGAGGTGCGCGCCGACGCCGTCATCGTGGGCGCCTCGATGCAGGCCGGGCACCGGTGGATCGGGTCGCTGGCGGTACGGCTGGTCAAGGCCGGCCGGTGGCCGGTCACCGTGGTCCCTTAGACAGCATTCCGCGGACACTGATCCGCAGAGAAGCAGAGAGGCTGGGTAAGCATGAGCGTTGCCGTCGTCACCGGGGCGAGTTCCGGGCTGGGCCGGGTCATCGCCAGGACCCTGCTCGGCGCGGGCTGGCAGGTCGCCCTGGCCGGCCGGCGAGAGGAAC
>Ga0081540_1000681_pt1 | contig 31780 bp, 23 predicted proteins | sample TabmetS2T1R1_FD_71024 | JGI IMG/M metagenome (GOLD analysis project Ga0081540, IMG submission 71024) | Tabebuia heterophylla rhizosphere microbial communities from the University of Puerto Rico - S2T1R1 | ecosystem: Host-associated > Plants > Roots > Rhizosphere ...
GGGGGGGGAGGGCGGGGGGGGAGGGGGAAGGGGGCGAGCGGGGGAGCCATGAACGCCCGCAAGCCTCGCACGGCCGGGCCGTGCTCGCCATCCGCCGGCTCAGTCGAGCAGAGGGAGGAGGCTTCGGTAGAAGGGACGGAAATCTCCGCGTGCCCCGAGCAGCCGCAAGTTCTGCTGCAGGCCGCCGAAGGCCCGAATGAACATCACTCCTTCGGCAGGCGGACGCATTCTCAGGAATTGCGCAGCGTGGCGGGCGACGAGTTTACGGCTGTCGGGCGCCATGGTGTCGTGTGCGTAGTCGTAGTCGTCGGTGCGCAGCGCTCGTCCCGCGATGTGAATCAGTTGCTCCAGCAGCGGGCGGGCCTGATCGTCCGGCAGGTCGACCGTGAAGCCCACCCGGCGGACCAGCGCCAGCACGTCGACCGGCTGCTGGTGCAGCACGAGGTGGAACACGTCGCGGTGTCCCTGGAAGAACTCGCGGCTGAAGCGTTTCACGCTTCCGAAGTCCAGCACTCCGAGACGTCCATCCGGCATCACCAGGAAGTTTCCGGGGTGTGGATCGGCGTGGACGGTGCCGTCGACGAGGAACGAGCCGTGGAGGGCGCGGATCAGCAGTCCCGAGACCCGGAGCCGCTCGGCGTTGTCCGCGTTCGAGGCGAGGAACGCCTTGAGCGTCTGGCCCGGCAGGTACTGCATCGTCAGCACGCGGGTGCTGGTGCGCTCGTCCACGACCTCCGGGACGACGACGTCCGGCAGCGCGGCGGACGCCTTCGCGAACTCGCGCGCCAGCCGGCCCTCGCGGGAGTAGTCGAGCTCGTGGGCCAGCTCCTCGGCGAGCTCGTGGAAGTACTGCCGCCCGTCGAGCGCGCGGTGGGTGAGGGCCATGGTCCGCACCACGAGCCCCAGGTTGTCGATGTCGCTGCGGAGCGCCTGCTCGATTCCCGGGTACTGGATCTTCACCACGACGTCGCGGCCATCGTGGAGCCTCGCGCGATGGACCTGGCCGAGGCTGGCGGCGGCCATGGGCTCGCGGCTGAACTCGGCGAACAGCGTCTGGGGGCTGCCTCCCAGCTCGTCCTCGACGACCGCGGCCACGCGCTCGTAGGGCATGGGGGGCGCCTCGTTCTGCAGCCGGGCCAGCACCGCGCGGACCTCGGGAGGGAAGAGGTCCGGATCCATGCTGGCCACCTGACCGAGCTTCATCGCCGCGCCCTTGAGGTCGCCGAGCGTCTCCACGAGCTTCTCGGCAGTGCCCTTCGAGAGGTCGCTCGGGTTCGCGCCGGCCAGACGCTTCACGCCGCGGGCGAGCACGTCGCCGCCCAGCTGGGCGCCGAGGCCCGCGAGCTTGCGAAGCCGGGCGAGTCGTGAGGACGGTGGCCCGTCCGGTTCCTTGGCCATGACCTTCCGATGTCATAACGCCCCGGCCGCCGTCCTGCGGTCCGGGTGGAAGGTCTGCTGATGCCAGCATGTCGTCGGGGCGAGAGACCGTGGTACGCCACGGGCACGTGGATCCGTCGGGACAGGTGTCGGGGCCGGAGAGCTGGGGGCGTTACCCGCGGGTGTCGCAGGCCGCGGTGCCGCTGGCGTGGGTCGACGACCCGCTTCCCTCGGGAGCGCCGGTGCTCGCCCACGGGATGGGGCGGAGCTACGGCGACAGCTGCCTGAACGCCGAGGGGCCGGTGCTGCTCACCCGGGAGCTCCGGCGCTTCATCTCCTTCGACCCCGAGGCGGGGGTGCTGCGGGCCGAGGCGGGGGCATCGCTGGGAGAGGTGACCGAGCTGGTGCTGCCGCGGGGCTGGCTGCCAGTGGTCGTGCCGGGGACGCAGTTCGTGACGCTCGGCGGGGCGGTGGCGAACGACATCCACGGGAAGAACCATCACCGCGCCGGGTCGTTCGGGCGGCACGTTCGCGGGCTGGGGCTCCGCCGGAGCGACGGGAGCGTGAGCACGCTGCGTCCGGGAGATCCGCTCTTCGCCGCGACGGTGGCAGGGCTCGGCCTGACCGGACTCATCACCTGGGTGGAGCTCCAGCTGGAGCGAGCGCCGAGCGGGTGGGTGGATGCGGACGGGATTCGCTTCGCGTCGCTCGAGGAGTGCGAGGCGCTGGACGATGCCTCCCAGGACACGCACTCGCACACCGTGGCGTGGATCGACGGGCTGGCCCGGGGTCGGGCGCTGGGGCGCGGCGTCTTCTTCCGCGGCAACCTCGCCGAGGGTCCTGCCAGGGCGCCGCGCCGGCCGCGACCGACGAGGGTCCCCTTCGAGGCGCCGGAGTTCCTGCTCTCGCCTTTCGTGCTGAGAACGTTCAACGCGCTCTACGACCACCTTCCGCGGTGGAAGGCGCGCAGGTCGATCTGGAAGTTCTTCCACCCGCTGGACGCGCTCGGTGGATGGAACCGGCTCTATGGACGGCGGGGCTTCTTCCAGCACCAGTCGGTGGTTCCGGAGATGGAGGGCGTGCGGGCGCTGCTCGCGCTCACCTCGACGCGGGGACAGGGCTCGTTCCTCTCGGTGCTGAAGCGCTTCGGGTCGCTGGCCTCGCCGGGCATGCTCTCGTTCCCGCGCCCGGGGTGGACGCTGACCGTCGACGTTCCGAACCGGGGCGAGGAGACGCTGACCTACCTGGACGAGATGGACGCGGTGGTGCGGACCTATGGCGGAGCCGTCTATCCGGCGAAGGACGCACGGATGTCCGGCGAGACGTTCCGGCTCGGCTACCCGCGGCTGGACGAGTTCGCGACCTTCATCGATCCGGCGTTCCGGTCGCGCTTCTGGTCGCGGGTGATGGGATGACCGAGCTGCGGCGCGTGCTGGTGCTCGGGGCGACCAGCGGCATCGCGCAGGCGGTCGCACGGGTATACGCGGCGGTGGGCGCGCGCCTGGCGCTGGTGGCGCGTTCGCGGGACCACCTCGCGTCGGTCGCGGACGACCTGGCGGTGCGCGGGGCCGACGTGGTGCTGAGGCGGGTGGCGGACCTGTGCGAGCTCGACCGGCACCGCGCCCTGATCGCCGAGGCGGAGCAGGCGCTGGATGGGCTGGACGTGGTGCTGGTGGCGCACGGCGATCTGCCGGACCAGCAGGCCTGTCAGGAGGACCCGCGGCGGGCGGTGGCGTCGTGGGACGTGAACTTCACCAGCGCGGCGACCTTGATGGAGGCGGCGGCAGAGCGGATGACGGCGGCCGGGCGGGGGACGATCGGCGTGCTGTCCAGCGTCGCCGGGGAGCGGGGCCGGGCGGACAACTACGTCTACGGCGCGGCGAAGGCGGCGGTGACGACGTATGCGAGCGGGCTCGGGCACCGTCTCCGTGGAACCGGGGTGACCGTGCTCACCATCAAGCCCGGGCCGATCGACACGCCGATGATCGCCGGGCGAAAGCTGTCACCGCGGCTGGTGACGGACGTGGACGTGGCGGGGCGGCGGATCCACCGGGCGCTGGAGCGGCGGGAGCGGGTGGTCTACGTCCCGTCGAAGTGGCGGTGGATCATGGCGGTGCTGCGGGCGCTGCCGATCCGCCTCTTCGAGCGGATGCGGTTCTAGAAGGACCGCCGGGACCCGCCAAACGAGGTCAAACGAGGTGATTGACACCTCGACGGGCCTCGTCCGCTGCCCGTCACGAGGTGTCTGGCACCTCGCGGGGAACCATCCAAGCTCTCGATCTTCTGAAGGAATCATCGACGAAGGCTCGATCGACGCCGAGCTTGACAGTCAATCCTGTCTAGACAATCATTAGCGTCGTGCAAGTCGCCGCTCAGGCCGAGCTGGAGGTCGTCGAGGAGCCGGTCCGGGCGGGGGTGCTGCTGGATCCGGCCCGGCTGCGCATCCTCTCGGCCCTCCGGGAGCCCGACTCGAGCGCGGGCGTGGCCCGGGCGCTGGGCCTGCCACGGCAGCGGGTCGGCCACCACGTGCGGGCCCTCGAGGCGGCCGGCCTGCTGACCTGCGTCGGCGAGCGCCGGAAGCGGAACTGCGTCGAGCGGCTCCTTCAGGCGACCGCGCGCTCCTACGTTCTTGCGCCCCAGCTGCTCGGACAGCTGGGAATGACCGCGGACGAGGCCCAGGACCGCTTCTCGAGCACGTACCTCCTCGCCGCGGCCACCCGCATCCTTCGAGAAATGAGCGCGCTGCGGCCCCGCGCCGAGGCCGCAGGCAAGAAGCTCCCCACGCTCACGCTGCAGACCGAGGTGCGGTTCGCCTCCGCTCGCTCGCAGAACGAGTTCCTCGAAGGGCTCCTCACGGCCTTCTCCGAGCTCGTGACCCGGCACCACCGGCCGGACGCACCGGGAGGCCGCACCTTCCGGATCTCGCTGCTCGGACATCCGGCGCTCGACCCCGACGCGCCTGCCCCGCCCTCCCCGCCACAGGAGATGCAGTCATGAGCCCCGGAGATCCCCCGAAGCCCGCCCGCGCCCTCGAGTTCAACATCGATCTGCCGACCGACCCGGACACGGTCTGGCGGCTGCTCACCGACCCCACCGCGCTCGCCGAGTGGTTCGCGCCCCGCGTCGAGGGCTCCGGCGAGCCGGGCGGCACGCTCACCTTCTCCTGGGGTGGAGAGATGACCTGGAACACGAAGGTCGCCTCGAGCGAGCGCGGCCGCCTCGTCCGCTGGCAGGACGACCTCGAGGCCTACCAGCAGCTCCCGCCGACCATGCCAGTGATCATCGAGTGGAAGCTCACGCCCGGACCCGGCGGCACCCGCCTGACGCTCGTGCACTCGGGCTTCGGCGACGGCGCGGACTGGGACGAGATGTACGACGGCACGAAGGCCGGATGGACGTTCTTCATCTGGCACCTGCTGGAGGTCGTGCGGAACCACCTCGGGGAGCGGCGGACGGTCGTCTTCCAGCGCCGGCCGAGCACGTTGACCCGCGAGGAGCTCGCAAAGCGCCTCTACGGACCCGAGGGTCTGGCCCTCGCACCGGGGCGACCCGAGGCGGGCTCCACCGCCGAGATCTCCTTCGGCGGCGGACGCAGGCCGTTCGAGGTGCAGTACGTGAGGCTCCCGAGGAACCTCTTCGGCAAGCTTCCCGATCTCGGCGGCGCGCTGCTCCTCGTGGAGATGGAGCCGGGTCTCAGCGGCCCGGTCAACACCGGCCTGTGGCTGAGCACCTGGGGCCTCGATGCCCGCCGCGTCGACGCGCTCCGGACCGGGCTCCGCTCGATGGCGGACGCGGTGTTCGGTCCCTCGCCGGCCTGAGCGCCCGCCCTGGGGGTCGCCCTGCGCCGCTAACCCCGCGGAAGGGCACGCTCGCAGGCCCGCTCACCAGGCCAAGCAGTCGCGCCTGCGGGCCCCGGGCCTCCCTGGCGGCCAACTCTTCAAGTCAGGGCCCGGTGTGTGCTATCTGCGCGCCCGCCACGGGGAGGGTTCGACCCGGCTCCTGTGGAACGAGGCTGCGCTGAAGCGTCCGCGTGATGCGGGCGGCCAACCCCTCGATCGTCCTTTCGAGGAGATGTGCACATGAACGCGTCACGCACCCCCGGGGCTCACCGGGGTCTTCGGGGCCTGGCCCGGTGGACGGGACTGGCTGCGCTGGTCCTGTCCGGCTCGGCGTTCGCCAGCGAGGCGGAGCTGCAGCTTCCCGATCTCAGCAAGGTCACCTTCCTGGGTGGTACCAACGGCCGCTCGCTCCTGATGTGGGGCCTGCTGGTCTGCCTCTTCGGCTTCGGCTTCGGCATCTACCAGTTCGCCCAGCTGCGGAAGCTGCCGGTCCACAAGTCGATGCTCGAGATCAGCGAGCTCATCTACGAGACCTGCAAGACGTACCTGATCACGCAGGGGAAGTTCATCATCGCGCTCTGGGTGCTGATCGGCGCGGTGATGGTCCTCTACTTCGGCTTCCTGCAGCACATGGAAGTCGTGAAGGTCGTCACCATCCTGATCTTCAGCCTGATCGGCATCGCCGGCAGCTACGGCGTCGCCTGGTTCGGCATCCGGGTGAATACCTTCGCCAACAGCCGGACCGCGTTCGCCAGCCTCGCCGGAAAGCCTTATCCGACCTACGCGATCCCGCTGGGGGCCGGAATGAGCATCGGCATGGCGCTGATCAGCACCGAGCTGCTGATCATGCTCTGCATCCTCCTCTTCGTCCCCGCGGACTTCGCCGGCCCGTGCTTCATCGGCTTCGCCATCGGCGAGTCGCTGGGCGCCTCGGTTCTTCGAATCGCCGGCGGCATCTTCACCAAGATCGCGGACATCGGCTCCGACCTCATGAAGATCGTCTTCCGCATCAAGGAGGACGACGCCCGGAACCCGGGTGTGATCGCCGACTGCACCGGTGACAACGCCGGCGACTCGGTGGGCCCTTCGGCCGACGGATTCGAGACCTACGGCGTGACCGGCGTCGCGCTGATCACCTTCATCCTCCTCGCCGCGCACGACCCGACGATCCAGGTGCAGCTCCTGGTGTGGCTCTTCGTGATGCGCGTCGTGATGATCATCGCGAGCTTCCTCAGCTACGTGATCAACGAGGCCGTCCAGTCCGCTCGCTACAAGAACGCCACGAAGATGAACTTCGAGGCACCGCTGACCGCGCTGGTGTGGCTCACCTCGCTGGTCTCGGTCGCGCTGACCTTCATCATCAGCTACCTGATCATCGGCGACCTGGGCGACGGGACCTTCTGGTGGAAGCTCTCGGCGATCATCACCTGCGGCACGCTGGCCGGCGCGATCATCCCCGAGGTCGTGAAGGTCTTCACCTCCACCCAGTCCGCTCACACGCACGAGGTGGTCACCTCCTCGCGCGAGGGTGGCGCCTCGCTGAACGTCATCTCCGGTCTCGTGGCCGGCAACTTCAGCGGCTACTGGATGGGCATCATCATCGTCGCGCTGATGGCGATCGCCTTCGGGATCTCCACCCTCGGTCTCGGCGGTCTCTTCCCGATCGCCGGGAGCAACATCGACCCCTCACCGGTCTTCGCCTTCGGCCTGGTGGCCTTCGGCTTCCTCGGGATGGGGCCGGTGACCATCGCCGTGGACAGCTACGGCCCGGTCACGGACAACGCCCAGAGCGTCTACGAGCTCAGCCTGATCGAGAACGTCCCCGACGTCTCCAACCAGATCCAGAAGGAGTTCGGGTTCAAGCCGGACTTCGAGAAGGGCAAGGAGTTCCTCGAGGAGAACGACGGCGCCGGCAACACCTTCAAGGCGACCGCCAAGCCGGTACTCATCGGCACGGCCGTCGTCGGTGCGACCACGATGATCTTCTCGATCATCATGGTGCTCACCGGCGGCCTGACCCAGGGCGTGGGCAACCTCTCGCTGCTTCACGCACCGTTCCTCCTCGGCCTGGTCACCGGAGGCGCGGTCATCTACTGGTTCAGCGGCGCCTCGATGCAGGCGGTGGCCACCGGCGCCTACCGCGCTGTGGAATTCATCAAGCGAAACATCAAGCTCGAGGGCGTGGAGAAGGCCTCGGTCAGCGACAGCAAGAAGGTCGTCGAGATCTGCACCCGGTACGCGCAGAAGGGGATGATCAACATCTTCCTGGCGGTGTTCTTCAGCACCCTGGCCTTTGCCTGCGTGGAGCCGTTCTTCTTCATCGGCTACCTCATCAGCATCGCCGTCTTCGGCCTCTACCAGGCCATCTTCATGGCCAACGCCGGCGGCGCCTGGGACAACGCCAAGAAGCTGGTGGAGACCGAGCTCAAGGCGAAGGGGACCGACCTCCATGCGGCCACCGTGGTGGGTGACACCGTCGGCGACCCGTTCAAGGACACCTCGAGCGTGGCGATGAACCCGATCATCAAGTTCACCACCCTGTTCGGGCTCCTCGCCGTCGAGCTGGCAATCACCATGCCCCGGAGCACCAGCGGCGTCCTGGCGGTGATCTTCTTCATCTGCTCGATGGTCTTCGTCTGGCGCTCTTTCTACGGGATGCGCATCGAGACCAGCCCGGCGGAGCAGAAGGCTCCGGTCCCGGCGAAGGCCGCCTAGGCACCCTGTTCTCGTTCGTCCCGGCGCCCGCCCGGAGCCTCCGCGCTCCGAGGCGGGCGTCGTGTTTTGTCCTCGCGCTCGACGGCGAACGAGTCGAGGGGCTGGCAGATCGTGGGCGGCTGCATCCCCTCGCTTGCCGCGCGGAGCCCATCCGGATGGTAAGCCGCAGGGATGGAGACTCGTCCCCGCCGCAGCCTCGTCCTGCTGCTTGCGCTCGGGCTCGCCTGCGCCCACGGCGGCAGCAGCGTACCCACGGGCACGCGAACCATCGCGCAGGTCGACGTCGTCCCGGAATTCCTCGCCACGTGGCAGGAGGTCCGTGGCGCGCCTCGCCCGGATCAGGTGAATCGAACACGAGAGGCCCTCCTCGCCCAGCACCCGGAGCTCTTCGGCCCAGAGGTGTTCGGGCCCGGCGCCGCGCTCGACCGGGATCTCGAGCGCCTCCTGGTGGAGATGCCCAGGCTCGAGCCGAAGCTCCGCGCACTCTCGGAGCGCATGCCCGGCGAGCTCGAGCGCAGCGCACGCCGGTTCCTGGACGAGTTCCCCGAGCTGGACTGGTCAGGCCCCGCCGCGTCGAGCCTCTCCTTCAGCCACTTCGAGGCGGTGTGGAGGACCGTCGGCGGCCGCCGGACCCTGATCCTCGGGCTCGACGCGATCGCGTTCTACCGGGGCCCGTACGCCCTGGTGGAGCCGGTGATTCACCACGCGCTCGCAACAGCGCTCCTTCCGGCGTGGAAGGGACCGGGGCCGATTCCGGTCTGGTGGGCGCTCTGGGAGGAAGCCTTTCCGGTCGCCGCGGTCCGCACCCTGGACCCCGGCGCGAGTGACGCCGACCTCCGGTTGACCGAAGAGGGCAAGGACCCGGCGACCCTCGCCGCGCTGGCCCGTCGCGTGCGGGGCGTGCTCGACTCCACCAGGGAAGCGGACCGCCGGGCGAGCGGTGGCGGCTCTTCCGGAAGCCGCTGGCTGGCGCTGCGCGTGGGTCAGCACGTCCTTGCCGGCCGAAGCCTTCATGACGCTCCGAAGCTGAGCGGGACGCAGCTCCGGAGCGCGATCGAGGCCGCGCTCGTCGCCGTCGAGCGTCCGGGGAGCTGAGTCCTCGGTCTCGCCGGTCGCGCTCGACGGCCGCACACTCCCCGAGCCGGCCGGGACAGCTCCCCGGTCCACTCGGCCTCGCTCGACGGAAGCGCCGAGCCGGCCGGCCTACCGTGCGCTGCCGCGGCCCGTCCGGAGGAGTGCCGCGGGCTGAGGGACCAGCTTCCCCGCATCACACGGCCAGGCCACTGCAACCCCCAGCCGCGGCCGGAGGTGGTCGGGTGAGCTGCTGCGGCCATGCTCCTCGCCCTGCTCGCACTCCTCACCGCCGCCGACCGACCCCCCGCCGACGACTTCATGGAGCGGGTCAATCGCCCGGTCGCGCTCACCGTGCCGGGGATGGACCGGGTGCAGGTGCTCGCCAATCGACCGTACGGCGCAGGAGACAAGGCGCATCTCTTCGACGCCTATCTTCCTGAGCGCCGAGCGGCTGCCGCTCCGGTGGTCCTGCTGGTGCACGGCGGCGTCGGCGCGGACGTGCCGGTGCGACCCAAGGACTGGGGGATCTACCGGTCCTGGGGACGACTCCTCGCAGCGTCCGGGTACGTCGCCATCGCCTTCAACCACCGGCTGGGCTTCCCCGACCCGATGCTCGCCGAGGCCGATCAGGATCTGACCGCGATGCTGGACACGGTCCGCGCACAGGCTCGAACGCTCGGGGCCGATCCGGCGCGGATCGCGCTGGTGGCCTTCAGCGCCGGTGGCCCGCTCCTCTCGCGACCCTTGCGTCAGGAGCTGGCCGGCGTCCGGGCACTGGCGGGCTTCTACCCGTTCCTCGACCTCCGCAAGAGCCCGCTCCACCAGAAGTACCTCACTCCGGACGCGGTGAGCGCGTTCTCGCCCGCGGCCCAGCTCCGAAATCCGGTGGCGCGCCGGATGCCCTTCTTCCTCGCCCGGGCGGGCAAGGACACCATCCCCGACATCCTTCCCGGCATCGACGCCTTCGTCACCGAGGCGCTCGCCGCCGGCACTCCGCTGACCCTCTTCAACCACCCCGAGGCGCCGCACGGCTTCGACCACGATGCCGATCCACGGACCCGCGAGGTGCTCCTCGGCTTCCTGGCGTTCCTCGGAACCCACCTCGCGCCGGCAGCGGCTCCCGGCTGACGCCTGGCCGCCAGGCCGAAGGCGGGACCTGCTTGGCGCGTTCGCGACTGGCGTGTTAACGCCCCTGCCCCCCAGAGCAGTCGGGAGGTCGAGGAAACGTCGTGGGCAACGCCGGGATGTCACTCTTGCGCTTCACCTTCCTCGGCACGTCGGCCGCGCAGCCGACGATCCACCGGAACCTCTCCGGCCTGGCGGTGAAGGCGGACTCGGACCTCCTCCTCTTCGACTGCGGTGAGGGGAGCCAGCGGCAGATGATCCGCTACGGGACCGGGTTCGCCGTGGATGCGGTCTTCTTCACCCACTTCCACGCCGACCACTACCTGGGAATCATCGGCTTCCTGCGGACCCTGGGGATGATGGGCCGGGAGGAGAAGCTCGTCCTCCACGGGCCACCCCCGGCGAAGCGACTCCTCAACCAGGCGGTGCACCTCGGCGTCGACCAGCTCGGCTTCCCGCTGGACATCGTCGAGCTGAAGGACGGTGACCGCATCGCGCGGCACGGGTACTCGGTGCGAGCGGTGGGCGTGCAGCACCGGATCAACGCGCTCGGCTACGTGCTGGTGGAGGACGTGCGCGCGGGCCGCTTCAATCTGGACCAGGCCCGGGCGCTCGGCGTACGCGAAGGGCCGGACTTTGGTCGGCTGCAGCGGGGCGAGTCGGTGGTCGCGCTGGACGGCAAGACGGTGAGCCCGTCCGACGTGATGGGTGCCGCCCGGCCGGGGCGCAAGCTGGTCCTTTCCGGCGACACGCGACCTTGTGAGGCGATGGTGGAAGCGGCGCGCGAGGCGGACATCCTCATTCACGAGTCGACCTTCTCGGACGACGACCAGGCGCGGGCGCTGGAGACGCGACACTCCACGGCGCGGGAGGCCGGCCGCATCGCGCAGCAGGCCGGCGCGCACCGCCTGATCCTCACGCACCTGAGCTCCCGCTACGACACCGACTTCGGGCGGCTGCTCGCGCAGGCGCGTGAGGAGTTCCAGGGACCAGTCGAGGTCGCCCACGACGGCCTCACCGTGGACGTCCCGGTCCGGGAGTGACCCGCACGCGGTGTCCTGCAGCGACCGCCCACGAGCCCATCGGCGTTGTTGCGTGCGCACGTTCGAGATCCTGCCGCGCGAACGCTCTTTCCTGCCGCCAGAGGCGTCGTTCCCGTAGGAACTGCGAATGCCTCGGGCTGGCCGGACGACATTCCAGTCGCAATGGTCGCAAGAAATCCCGGGGCTTCTCTCCTGTGCGGGCCACCTCCGCGCTGCGTCCCAGCGCAAGGGGCTGACCCGTCGCACCCGAAGCAACACCGATCCCGAATTCAGGTGATCGCCACGCAACTGCCCACACCCGCAAGTCCGCGGCGCTCCTCGCAAGCGCACCTGGCAGGCCGCCTGCAATCCCTGCTCGACGGTCCGCCCCGAATCTCTCGCGGCGAGAACCCGGGAGGTTCGTCATGCGTCGCGTCACCCTTACTGCCATCTTCTTCCTCGCCGCCTGTGGTGGTGGCGTCCGCAACCCGGAGGCCGTCGAGCGGTCTTCCAACATGCGCGATGCCCAGACGTTCCTCCTGACCGCCGAAGCCCAGGCCGCCATCGCGCAGTTCGCGAAGGTCCACAGCCAGAGCGAGCTCGACACGTGCCTCGCGGCCTATGTCGACGACTTCGGAGGGCCAACGGGATTGAGTGAGCCCGTCCAGAAACCGGACGTGAAGGGGCTTCAGAACTTCCTCGCGCAGTGCCTGGATGGTTCGGTTCCCGTGGACGTTCGGACCGTGGGGAACACCGACAAGGTTCGCGCCACCGGGACCGGTGCCGGGTACATCCGCAAGGCGGCCGACCGCGACCCGGCGATGCGCACGCAGTCCGACCACGGCCTCCGGGCCGAGGGCAACCTGTAATTTCCCTGCTCAGCTCCAGCACCCGGTAGCATCGAGGGCCGCTTCCCATGGCGGCCCTTCGTGTTTCATGGCCCTGGGCCCTGGCCCTGGCACTCGCGTCGACGGTGGTCGCGCTGCTGGCCGGCCGGCTTCACGGGGTACACAACGCCGAGAACACCGCCTTCGACCTGCGTCTCACCACCTTCTCGCCCCCGCCCGAGCGCGAGAAGGACATCGTCATCCTCGGAGTCGACGACGCCACCGTGCAGGGACTCCGCTCCAACGAGAGCTACGCGCGTGCCTGGGGAAACTGGCCCTACGCCCGTTCGCTCTGGGCACGGGTTCTGACGCACCTCCAGGCGATGGGCGCTCGCGCCGTCGTGCTGGACTTCACCATGGACGAACAGAGCACCGACCGCGGACAGGATGCGCTCCTGCGCGAAGCCATCGCCCAGCTCCACATGCCGGTGGCGCTCGGCTACGCGGTCAACGTCCCCTCGCAGAACGGTGAGCCGCTTCCTCACGTCACGCCGCCGAACTGGACCGTGCAGGACCGCGCACCCCGTGAGCGGACGAAGTCCGACGACCCGTTCGCGCCACCCGAGGGAACGGAGGCACCGGCAACGCCGGTGCTGGTGGCGAGCGTGCTGGCCTTCCCGGTCCAGTCCGTCGAACCGCTCCCGGACCTGGCGGTGGATCTGCCAGGGGCTCCGCGCACGATGCGGCATCCCGTCCCGCCGGTCGGGCCGCTGCTCGACGTGGTGCCCGCGCTCGGGCTCGTCTACCCGGAGCCGGATGCCGATGGGAAGCTCCGGCGGACTCGCTTCGCGTACACCGACGGGACGAACACCTACGTGACGCTCGCGGTGGCGCTCGCCGCGGATCTCCTCGGCGCCGAGTCGCTGGCCCTCTCTCCCGGGACGCTCCGCCTCGGACCCCGCACGCTGGCGGTCGACCCCGACGGCAGCGCCGTCCTCGACTACGGCGGCACGCTCGGACAGCGGTTCGACGCTCGGAGCCTCCTCGCCGTCGTCGACGACTCCGTCCGTCGCGAGCACGGCGAGGCTCCACACCTCGGCCCCGACTTCTTCCGCGGCAAGGTGGTGCTCATCGCCGGCTTCGCGGTGGGCACCTTCGACATGAAGGCCACTCCGTTCGACAGCGCGACGGTGGGCGTGGTGAAGCCCGCGACCGAGCTGGCAACGCTGCTCGGCGGCCGGTTCATCACGCGCGCACCGTTCGCCGTGACCGCCGCCCTCGCCTTCCTGGTCGCCCTCGCCTCGGCGCTGCTCATCCTCGCCACCCGAAACGTCTGGGTGGAGGGCCTGTGGCCGCTGGCCGCGCCGGTGCTGCTCTTCCTGGGAACGGGATGGCTCCTGGTCTGGGCGAAGGTGCACGTCGGGCTGGTCGTGCCGGTGCTCGCGGTCTCCATCGCCAACCTCGCCGCGGTGGCGGTGAACCATCTCTACGCCGACCGCGAGCGCGCCCGGGTCAAGACGATGTTCACCCGATACCTCTCGCCGCAGGTGGTGGAACGGCTGGTCTCCCAGCCCGAGCTGCCCCGGCTCGCCGGCGAGCAGATCGAGGTCACCGCCTTCTTCTCGGACATCAAGGGCTTCAGCACCTTCAGCGAACGTTTCGCCCAGGACCCGCAGGGGCTGGTCCGCGTGCTGAACACCTACCTCACGCGCGTCAGCGGAGTGCTGCTGCAGCACGGGGCCTGCCTCGACAAGTACATCGGCGACGCCGTGGTCTGCATCTTCGGCGCCCCGCTGCGGATGGAGGACCATGCAAGGCGGGCCTGTGCCGCCGCGCTGGACGTGCAGGCAGAGGTGGAGCGAATCCGCTCCGACTTTGCGTCCCAGGGGCTTCCGGACGTCTACACCCGCGTCGGCCTCAACACGGCCGTGATGTTCGTCGGCAACTTCGGAAGCGAGCAGCTCTTCAACTACACCGCCATGGGCGACGGGATGAACCTCGCCTCCCGCCTGGAAGGGGCGAACAAGCCCTACGGCTCGCGCATCCTCATTGGCCCGCGGACCCAGGCTCTGGTGTCGGATGCCTTCGAGACCCGGGAGCTCGACCGGGTGCGGGTGGCCGGAAAGCACGAGGCCGTCGCCATCCACGAGCTGCTCGCCCGGAAGGGCGATCTCTCACCGCGAAAGCAGGAAGTCTGCGGCCTCTATGGCGAGGGGCTCGCGCTCTGGAGGGCGGCCCGGTTCTCCGAGGCCCGCGAGGTCCTCGCCCGGGCGGTCGCACTCGACCCGGAAGACGCGCCTTCCCGGGCGCTGCTGGCGCGGTGCGACAGACACGTGACGGCGCCCCCGCAGGCTTTCGATGGAGTCGTCGACCTGGACAAGTAGACTCCGCAGCGCTTCCCGGAGGGTTCCGATGCGAAAGTCACTCGGTTTGCTCGCGCTCGTTCTGGGCGCGGGCGCGGCGTTTGCGCTCACCCCGGGAGACCGGGTGTACGTGCGCGGTCGCGACGTGGCCGTGCTGCAGAGCACCGCAGCGGGTGCGGCGACGCTCGTGAAGCTCCAGCCCGGAGCCGCGGTGGTCTGGCGCGGAGCAGACAAGAAGAAGCCCACCTGGCACCACGTGGAGACCCTCGGGAAGAGCGGCTTCATCTACTTCGCCAATCTCTCCACCACCCCGCCCGCGTCGGAGCTGCTCACCTCGCCGCAGGGGGCGAAGAAGGTCGACGCGCAGGCCTTCGCCAGCTCCGGCGCCGCCGGGAAGGCGCTCACCGAGGGCGCCATCCGCTACGGCAACCAGGACGAGAAGAACAAGGGCGAGCTGCGGCCGACGATGAAGGAGGCCGTGCGCCAGACGCAGACGCTGGAGGCGATCGCCGCCCAGCGCTCGGACGCCGAGATCGCCGCTCAGTCGGACCGCGTCACGGGGGAGCAGCGATGAAGCGCGCGCTCCTGTCCCTCGCGATGGTCGGGCTGGTCGCGTGCGCCGCCGCCTCGGGCTTCATGAAGGGTGACACCAGCTCGATCGTCAGTGGAGTCGCCGAGTCGACGACCACCGTGATGGGCCTCACCCAGGACCTCTCGAAGTGCGACCAGATCGGCGCCGCCGAGGTCACCTTCGACGAGGAGCGCACCATCGGCGGAACGGTGGCGCTCAACTGGGTTCAGCAGGGTGGCGGGCTGCTGGTCGACGTCACGACCGCCGACGCGGCAGCGCTCGCCAATCCGAAGACGCTTACCATCCAGGACAGCCCCCGGAACCGCATGCACACGTACCTGAACGTGGTGGGGAAGAACCTCGCCGCCAGGTCCACCCGCCCCACGCTGCAGTGGACGTTCGGCGTTCTGGACACCGAGATCGTGAACGCGGTCTCCGCACCCGGCGGCTACGTCTTCGTCACCCGGGGCCTGCTCAAGCGAGTGAACAACGAGGCGGCGCTGGCCGGGGTCCTCTCGCACGAGATCGCCCACGTCACGCGCAAGGACGCCTTCGCCATCTACCAGAAGACGAAGGTCGACCAGTGCAAGAGCCTCGCGTACGCCAAGGCCGGCCAGAAGGAAGGCGCGGCGGTGCTCCGCAGTTACACGCCGGGCTTCATCAACCAGGCCTATGCCGCGCTCCAGGCCTTCAGTGGCGGGGCGCTGGACCTGAATTCCGCGGCGAACAACGCGCTCCTCACCCTGTTCAGCGACGAGTTCGTCCACCGGTACCTCGAGGGCGGCTACGCGCGTGACCAGGAGCTCGGTGCGGACGCCACGGGGCTCGAGATCACCGTGGCCTCGGGCTACAGCTCCCGGGGCTTCGTGGAGTTCATCGGCGGCCTGCCCACGGGGCAGAACTTCTTCGCCCACCACCCCGCGCCCAGTGACCGGGTGGCCGCAATGAAGCTGATGCTGGGGAAGACCCGGATGGCGAGCATGGGCTCCAGCGCGCCGGGCTCTCCGTTCTCGCCCTTCGCCCAGGACACCGCGGCGCTGCCTCTGGTCCCGCTGCACGACGAGCTCGCCGCGGCACGGTGACGGGAGATCCCCCGGGTGAGGGTCTACGACTCCGCCCGTGGCACCGGCTGGAGGCGCTCGATGACGCTGCTCGATGAGGACTCAGCCCGGCGGTCGTGCTGGTGGTCGCGGGTCGAGGCGACGCAGCGTTTTTGAGCGCCGTCCGGACGATGCCAGCTCACGGACACGGCAGTCGCAGGTTCACGCTCCCGATTGCGCAGGTCGCCGCACTCTGGGGCGCGGTGCTGATCCTCCAGTGCGCGTCGAAGCCTCCGGCTCCGAAGCCCTCGTCGAGAACTCCCTGCCAGTCCAGCTCCGACTGTCCGTCAGGGGAGTCCTGCAACTGGGGGATGGGCGGCCGGTACTGCCTGATCGCCTGCGACGTGAGGATCGCGGATGGCCACGACCCTCGCTGCCCGGGCGGCGACACTTGCTGGGAAGAGACCTCTCACTCCGCCGGTAACGTTTGTCGAGAAGGCGAGTCGCCCTTCAACGCGGCCCGCAATAGGCGCGTCGAGGCGATGGAGGCCGAATACCTGCGGGAGCACGACGCCGGGGCGTGTGAGGGCCATCCGTTCTTCGTGATCGATGCGGATCGAGTGCTCGAATACAGGTGCGTGCCCGAGGTGACGGAGCCTCGCGACCGCTGAGACGCGAGCCGACTCGTGACGCGGCGTCCATCCTCGTGCAACCCGACCTGACGAGCTATCGCCGCGCGGCCTCGGTCAGCGCTCGATGCACGCTCTCCAGCGCCTTGCGGGCCTCCAGCAGCTCCGCGCGCTCGGCGGTCAGATCCGCCACCTGACGCGCGAGGGTGTCTCGCTCCGCGCTCAGCACCTCGACGCTCTTCTTGAGCTGCACGGTGTCGTCGCGGAAGCGCTCCAGCTCCCCGGCCAGGCGCTCCTCCTCGGAGAGACTGTCGGCCAGCTCGACGTCCTTCTTCGCGACGTCGACCGCGAGGCGCTCCCGCTGCTCGCGCTCGGCGGCGGCCTGGGTCCGGGCGTCCTGGACGGACAGGAGCGCCTCGTCCCGCTCCCCCTCGACCGACTGCAGCTCGCGCTCGAGCTCGGAGAGCAGCGTGGCGCGCTCCTCCATCTGCGCGGCGAGACGGCGGGCCTCCTCCACCCGGCCCCGGGCCTCCTCGGTGGCGCGCTCGGCGGCGCGGCGAGCCACGTCCAGGTCGTGCTGGAGCGCGGCGTTGTGCTGCTTCATCTGGTTCAGCTCGGCCTGGAGCTGGGCGATCCGCTCCACCGCCAGCACGCCCGCGGCGGCGACGCTGGTGGGCAGCGGCTCCGGCCGTGGGTGCTCGCGCACCGAGCGAAGACGCTCCTTCAGCCGCTCCCGGCGCGCGACATTGTCGTCCGCGGGCGGCGGCTCGACGTGGCGAGCGACCGGGGCCGCGGTGACGGCTCGAGGCGCGGCGAGAGTCTCCGTCCGCACGGTGGCGACCGGACGGCGCTCCGGTGCGGCCACCGGAGCAGATGCGGCAGGCACCGGCGCAGCGCGGGCGGCCATCGGCGCGGGGGGAGGCGGGCGGCTCGAGGGCGGCGGCATGGAGGGTGGGGCCGGCGCTCGGCTCGCCTGCGGGGGCGCAGCGGGGGGCGCCCGGCCGGCACGCGGGTCGACCTCGGCGGAGCGGCGGGCCGTGGGCGCCGGACCGGAGACCACGGTCGTCGCCCCGGAGACGGACCCGTTCGGAGTCCCTCCTCGTGCCCGCGCACTCACGGCAACGGTGACCCGCTCCTCCTCCTGGAGCACCACCTGCTCGGCGGCACCCGCGGCCTCGCGCAGCGTGGCCTCCACCCTCTCCCGGGCCGAGATCTCCTCGGCCTCCTCCGCTGCCGCGCGGGCCGCGGCGGCAGCGAGCACCTCGCGCGCGGTGGGCGCCTGGGCCTCGGCAGCAGCGCCCTGTCCTGCAACCTGGGCCGCCACCTCGTAGACCCACTCGTCCTCGGGAGCTCGCGGCTCGGAGGCGACGGGATCCGGACCTGGAGCGTCCAGCTTCATCCTCGGCTTGGCGCGCGACACGTTCTGATCGAAGGCTTTCTTCATCGCTTTCCCCTACCCCGCCCGCGCGTCAGTGACGGCCCGTGCCCGGGACTGATCCAGCCGGTGCAGCACCTCGCGGAGAAACGCGTCCACGTCGTGGGCGCCCTTCGAGTCCCGCTCGGAGATGAACACCGGAACGCCCTCGCTCGAGGCCTGGGCGAACTTCGTGCACTGCCTCACCAGCGTGGTCAGCAGGTACTCCGGGTAGTGCTCCCGCAGCGCGGCCAGGGCTTCCTTGGCCAGCTTGAACGTCTGGTTGAACGCGTTGACGATGATGAACACGTGGTCGAGCACGTGGCTCAGGTCCTCCTCGAGGCTCTGCACCGTCTCGAAGAGAAGCTTGAGCCCGTGGAAGGACAGGAAGTCCGGCAGCACCGGGACGAAGAGGTCCTGCGCCGCCATCAGCGCGTTCAGGTTCAGGAGCCCGAACGAGGGCGGCGCGTCGAAGACGATGATGTCGTAGCGGTCCTCGATCTCGTCCACCGCCTTGCGCAGCTTGAACTCGCGGCCGGCCATCGGCATGAGCGCGAGGTCCACCGTGCTCATTCCGAGGTTGCTGGGGACGAAGTCCAGGTTCGGGAGCGGCGTGTGCTGGATCGCCTCCGACAGCGGCGCCTTGCGCACCAGCACGTGGAGGAGCGTCTTCTCGAAGTCCTCGCCCTCGTAGCCGAGGCACTTGGTGGCGTGGCCCTGGCTGTCGAGGTCCACCAGGAGAACCGAGTAGCCCAGCTCCGCCAGCCGGTAGGCGTAGGAGGTGGAGAGCGAGGTCTTTCCGGTGCCGCCCTTGAAGTTGAGGAAAAGCTGCTTCCGGTGCCCGAGCGGATGCGGATGGATCCGCAGCGCCTTGCGCAGCGCCCAGAGGTCCTGCGCCGAGTAGCTGTCCTGGGACAGCGCGGACCGGAGCGATTTCGGCGAGATGCCGAGCAGGTCGGCGGTCGTCTTGGGGGTGTAGATGGGAAGATCCATCTCGTCAGTCCTCGTGCCTCGTCAGGCGACGAACAGCTTCGCCCCGCGCCGGACCACCTGCCCGCGCGCCGTGAGTAGTGCTGCGGCCTCGATCACCCGCTCGTTGGTCACACCCAGCTCCCGGGCGAGGTCCACCACAGTTCGTCCCCGCATCGCGGTGCGGAGCTCGGAAGCGATCTGCATGCAGAGGGCCTCGTCGGCGTGCAGGCTCGCTCCCCCGTGCTCCCGGGCCGGAGGCGGAAGCGAGACCTCGATGGGGATCGCTGGCGGCGGGGGCGCGACCTCCTCCATCACCAGGGCGGGCTCCGCCTCGATGATCGGGGCCCGGGCGACCGGCTCCGGCGCTGCGCGCGCCGGCGACGAGAGGGGGCGCGCTCGCTGGGACAGCGGCAGGGGGGTGACCGTCGCCAGCCGCCGGACCTCGCGGCGCCGCTCCTCGTCGGAGAGGGTCGGGACGTGCCCCACGTCCATTCCCAGGATCCCGGAGAGGCTGCGAGCCGCCGCGCGCCGCACGCCGAGATCGGGATCCTCCAGCGCCCCGAGCAGCCGGGTGCGAGCCTGCTCTCCCCCGGCGGCGCCGGCCGCGAGGACCGCGAGACGGCGAACCTCGGGATCCGGATCGCGCGACACCTGACGCTCCAGCTCCAGCATCCGCTCCGGGCCGAGCGACACCGCGAGCAGGGCCGTACGCCGGCGGACCGACGCGTCGGGGTCGTGCGCGGCTCGCGACAGGTGTGCCGGAGCGGCGTCCGGATCCAGGTGGGTGATCGCCCGCAGCGCGGCGATCCGGACCACCGCCTCCGGCGCCCCGAGCAGCGGCTCGACCACGGCAGCCCCCTCGCGACTGGCCAGCGCGCGGAAGGCCTCCAGCAGCGCGACGGTCACCGTGTCGTCCCGCTCGGCGTGAAGGGCGACCGCGAGGGCGGGAGCGGCGGCGCGATCACCGAGGGTGCGGAGGCGCTCGGCGGCGCGGGAGCGTGCGGACGGATCCGGGCTGGATAGCTCCCGGATGGAGAAGCCGAACAGGCTCTCCTCCCCGAGGCGAGGGCTGGGAGGAACCGCGAGACGGCCCTGCTCGAAGAGCCGCTCCGCCTCCCGGGTCACGGCGAGCAGCGTGGCCGCAGCGGAGAGAGGGGACTCGGGGGCGGGAGCGGGCCGGTCCCGGGCGGCGGGCGGAAGCGGTTCGTGGCTGGGGGGCGATCCACGCGGCCCCCCGCCCGGCGCACCGGTCGAGAGGGATGCCCGGGGCGGAGACACCCGGTTGACGGAGACCACCGGGAGGGAGGGTCCTGCCCGGGGCGCCTCGGAGCGCACGGCCACCGTCTCCAGCGCGGGCGCCTCGGCCCGGACCGGATCGACGGACCCCTCCGGCCCCGAGCCGACCTCCATCCCCCGGGACGCCGGGGACGCGATCTCGAAGGCCGGCGCACGCAGGGCGATGGCCTCCGCCCGGAGGTCGGCGATGAATCCGGCGAGGTCGAAGTCGAGCCCTGCCTCGTGGTTTCCCTGGATGCGGGCCGCCTCCAGGACCTTGCCCATCAGTCCGGCGCGCTCGGCGCGCATGGCATCCAGGACCCGGGCGGCCTCTTCCCGGTCGCGGTGGGCCCGGCCCAGCTCCACCTCCAGCTCGGCAACCCGCCGCCGGAGCTCGACCTCACGCTGGGAGGCGGAGGCCAGATCTGTGCGCAGGGCGTCTGCCTCCGTCCGGAGGGTCGCCGCATCCGCCTGAAGCGTCTCCGAGCGTGCCTCGAAATAGACGATCTTCTCGAGAGCACTCCTCAGGAGTGCCTCTGCCCGTCCATCGCTCACCGGTCGAGCAGTGTACAGGCCTGATCCGTCGTCTCCAGTTCTGTGCCACCCGCGACAGGAAGCTACCGGGCAGGCGTGGCCGTCTCGGGGGGAGCCTCCGTCATTCCGGGCCCCTGGGCGACGTTCTTCCCCGGGGGCGCCGGGGGGAGCGGCTGGTAGGCCTCGGCGAGGCCGACGGTGGCCTCACCGACCCTCGGGGATAGGCGCTCCACCAGCTCGCCGAGGCTGTTGGCGAGATCGGTCTGCCCCCCGGCCGCGTGCCGGAGCTGCCGCTCCAGCTTTCCCATCTGCTCGTAGTGCTCGCGATCGCGGGCGGCCTGGCCCTGCGCAGTCCGGAGCTCCAGGGCAAGGCCGGCGTTCGCCCGCAGACCATCGAGCACGCGCTCGATCAGCGTCTGCCCGTCGGAGTCGAGCCCGCCCTTCGGGTAGGCCTTGAGGCCGAACTTGCCCCCCACCCAGATGCGGCCCAGCTCGCCGTACGACTCGGCCTGGGCGGAGTCGGGCAGGTCCTCGACCACCAGCGCGGGCGTGCTCCGGACCGGGAAGCCGGGAGACATCACCTCGAAGACCAGCGCCCCGTCGCTCCGGGCCCGGGCGACGGCCACCGCGCCGTCGAAGGGGAAGAAGGGGTCGATGGCGCCGTCGAGGCCGGTGACCAGCCGGGTCCGGGCCTTGCGGTCCAGCGCCGACACCTCCGCGTGGTCTCGGCGCGGGCTCTTCTTGAGAGTCGTCATCATGTCGCGCACCTGATCGATGGCGACCACCACGTTGAGCGGCGTGTTGCCCGCGTATCCCGCGTGGTACACGCCGACCAGCTCGAACTCGCCGGTGCGGCAGGAGACGCCGAGCACCGGTGAGCCCGAGTTCCCGGGGGAGAGCTGCGCGTCCACCACGAAGTCGACGTGGTCCCAGTCCTTCTCGTCGTCGTGGTCGTAGGTGGAGACGACCTTTCCGACGTTGGTGGCCTTGAACGCCCCGAGGGGGAAGCCGCGCACGTCGACCACGTTGCGCTCCTTGAGGTCCGCAGACCGCCCCACCTTCCAGGGCAGGATGGGCAGGAGCGCGTGCGCCTTCAGCACCGCCATGTCCATCGACTTGTCCGTGACCACGCGCTGGAGCGGGATGTCGTCGCGGTCGTAGGTGTCGCGCTCGGACTCGACGATCTTGAGGTTATCGGAGATGCGCTTGCAGCCCGGGGGAACGTCCTCGACCTTGTGCTCGTCGTCGGTGACCGGCGGCCACTCGGCCACGTGGTGGTTGGTGAGGATGAACGTCTCGCCGTTCTGTTGCCGGTAGCCGAATCCCGTGCCGTGGGCGAGCGTCTTCCGGCGCACCCGGCGCACGTTGCCGTCACCCGCGTAGCTCAGGCACTCGTACACCGCGCTGGTGCGGATGGCGTAGACCCAGGACTGCGACTGGGGCTTCTGCTCCGCCTCCCGGGCAGTGGGCGAGAGGGCGGCGAAGTCGTCCGCGTAGGCTCCGGAGCAGTAGGCGCCCTTGGACGAGGGGCCGCCGCCGAGACCGCCGCGGGCCTGCACCCGCGGGGCGACGATGGCCGTCACCGCGACGAAGGTCAGCGCCAGCCCTGCGACCGCCCCGCGCTTCATCCAGATACGCCTCCGAGCGCTGGCCTCGGTCTCCTGATCCATGGATGGGTCCCCGGGGTCCGTCCAGTCTAGGCCCGCCAGACCCCGCAACGCGCGCCCCCGGCTGGCTCTTCCTGCCCGGCTACAGCGTGGCACGGTGTCGTTCGCCTGCCCGCTGCGTCATCGCCACGTCCGAGGAGACGATGCTTGACACTCCTGCTCGGCTGCCGGAGCGTCCTTCGGAGCAGTCCCACTTCAGGGGAGACTCGCATGAACTTCCGCACCCTGGCCCTCGCCTCCGCGCTCGTGCTGCCTGCTGCCGCTCTCGCCGATCACACCTACCAGGTGACCGGACCGGTCGTGTCGTCGAGTCCGGAGTCGATCACCGTGAAGAAGGGAAGCGAGAACTGGGAGATTGCCCGCGGCGACGACAAGACGGATGTGAAGCCCGGCGACAAGGTCACGATCACGTACACGATGACCGCCAAGAAGGTGGAGATGAAGACCGGCGGGGACACCAAGAAGGCGAAGAAGTCGGCGCACTGATCCTTCGATCCGGGCGGTGAAGTCCGGAGCGAGGCGAGTCGGCGGAAGACGCAGGGCGACTCCGTGGGGGCAATGCATCTCCTCCACCAGCGTGGGCTCGCGCTTCCCGAGGCGAAGGCAGTGGCGCTGCATCTCGCCCGGGCGGGACCGTGCTGCAACCGGTGCGAGCGCCCGATCGAGGGGTCCGGGTACGTCGAGTGCTCGCACTGCCGCTCTCTGAATCTGGTGTTGTGAGCTGCGGCGGCCGACGAGATCAGGCGCGGACGAGCGGCTTGTACTTGATGCGCGTGGGCTGGAGCGCCTCGGCACCGAGGCGCTTCTTCTTGTCCGCCTCGTAGTCCTCGAAGTTGCCCTCGAAGAAGAAGGCCCGGCTCTCGCCCTCGAAGGCGAGCATGTGGGTCGCGATCCGGTCGAGGAACCACCGGTCGTGGCTGATGACCACCGCGCACCCGGCAAAGGCGAGCAGCGCCTCCTCGAGCGAGCGGAGCGTCTCCACGTCCAGGTCGTTGGTGGGCTCGTCCAGGAGCAGCACGTTCCCGCCGCTCTTGAGCATCTTCGCCAGATGGACCCGGTTGCGCTCGCCGCCGGAGAGGTCCTTCACCCGCTTCTGCTGGTCCGCGCCCTTGAAGTTGAAGCCCGCCAGGTAGGCGCGTGACTGCACGATGCGCCCACCCAGGTCCAGCTGGTCCAGGCCGCCCGAGACTTCCTGGAACACCGTCTTCTCCCCGGCGAGCGCGTCCCGGCTCTGGTCCACGTAGGACAGCTTCACGTTGTCACCGATGCGGAGCTCTCCAGCGTCGGGCTTCTCCTGACCGGTGATCATCCGGAACAGCGTCGTCTTGCCGGCGCCGTTCGGCCCGATGATCCCGACGATGCCGCCGGGCGGAAGCTTGAAGCTCAGATCCTCCATCAGCAGCCGGTCCCCGTACGCCTTGCGGACACCGCGCGCTTCGACCACCAGGCCGGAGAGCTTGGGCCCGGGCGGGATGGTGATCTCGCCGGCCGGGTCGCGCTTCTCCTGACCGGCCGCCAGCAGTTGCTCGTAGGCGGCGACCCGCGCCTTGCTCTTGGCCTGCCGAGCACGGGGACTCGAGCGGACCCACTCCAGCTCGCGCTTGAGCTGCTTCTGACGCGCGGATTCGGCCTTCTCCTCCATCTCCAGCCGCTTCTGCTTCTGCTCGAGCCAGCTGGAGTAGTTGCCCTTCCAGGGAACGCCCTCGCCGCGGTCGAGCTCGAGGATCCACCCCGCCACGTTGTCCAGGAAGTACCGGTCATGGGTGATGCTGACCACCGTCCCGCTGTAGTCCTGGAGCGCGCGCTCCAGCCAGGCCACGCTCTCGGCATCGAGGTGGTTGGTGGGCTCGTCGAGCAGGAGGAGATCCGGCCGCTCGAGGAGGATCCGGCACAGCGCGACCCGACGCTTCTCGCCGCCCGACAGCTGCGTCACCGGCGCGTCGGCCGGCGGCAGACGCAGCGCGTCCATGGCGACCTCGAGCGTCCGGTCCAGCTCCCAGCCGTTCTGCGCGTCGATGGCGTCCTGGAGCTTCGCCTGCTCGGCCAGGAGCTTCTCCATCTGCGCGTCATCCATCGGCTCGCCCAGCTGGTTCGACACGGCGTTGAACCGGTCGAGCACGTCGCGCAGCGGCTTCACCCCCAGCTCCACGTTGCCCTTCACGTCCAGGGAGGCCTCGAGCTGCGGCTCCTGGGGAAGGAAGCCGACGCGGATGCTCGGATCCGGACGGGCGGTCCCGAAGAACTCGCTGTCCTGCCCGGCCATGATGCGCAGCAGCGTCGACTTGCCTGCCCCGTTCGGGCCGATGACCCCGATCTTCGCCCCCGGGAAGAATGACAGGTAGATGCCCTTCAGGATGTCCTTGCCGCCGCGGACCTTCCGCAGGTCCTGCATGGTGAAGATGAAGTTCTCGGCCATGTGGGCGCGGCACAGTACTTCTCCGGCCGCTCCGGGCAAGCGACGAAGTCCCCAATGACCTCGCTGTGCAAAAGCGGCCAGACGGGCGGGCCCCCGTAGCATCGGCTGCCCAAGGGTGCACAGAAGGGTGGTGTCGGGGGCGGCATCCGACCTAGACCGGCTCGGCGGCGGGCCGGGCCATGCGCAAGAGTCGAGGTGGGCGGGCCGGCGCGACCAAACGGGAATGACGAGCGATTTCGGATACCAGCTGCTCACCAAGCTGGACGAGGGGCCGACGGGGACGGCCTGGCGGGCACGCGCCCATGCCAGCGGCGGTCGGGCCATGGTCCGGGTCTTTCACGGGACGCGGTGGGGCGCCGAGGAGCTCCGCGACGAGTTTCGCGAGCGGGCGGAGGCCCTCGGGCAGCTGGACCACCCACATCTGGCGCGGCAGCTCCAGGCGGGGTGCCTCGATGACGGGCGGCCGTATGTGGTCAGCGAGTACCTCGACGGCGAGGACCTGAGCACGCACCTCCGCAGGGTCGGTCCCCTCACCCCGGACGAGATGGCCCTGCTGCTGCTTCCCCTGTGCAGCGTGCTGGACGAGCTGCGTGGCCGCGGCATCGTGGTCCAGGCGCTTCCGGCGGCGCAGGTCTTCCTGGTGGGGGGGCTTCCCCGGTTCACCCCCAAGCTGATCGGCCCGGGGCTCGCGGACGCCGGGGAGCTGGTCGACACCCGCGGGGACGTGGTCGCGCTCGGTCGACTCATCCGGGAGGCCTGTCCCGAGCACCTCGGCTGGCTGGACGGCGTCTATGCCGGGTGCGTCCTGGACGAGGCCGAAGGTGGATTCATGAGTCCGGGCGAGGTGGCCCGCGCTCTGCTCGAGGCGCAGCCCCGGACCCAGCTGCTGCCCACGAAGGAAGGTGGCGAGCAGCCGCCTCTCCTCCTGGTCGACGAATCGGAGCGCGAGAAGCCCGGCGACGTGCTCGGGCAGTACCGGCTGGAAGGGGTCCTCGGCGAGGGGGCGATGGGGCGGGTGTTCCAGGCCCGGCACGTGAGCCTGGGGCGTCCCGCGGCGGTGAAGGTGCTCCGGGCCGAGCACGCGAAGAACACCCATCTCATCCAGCGGTTCTTCCACGAGGCCCGGGCGGTCAATCAGATCAACCACGCGCACATCGTGGAGATCCTCGACTTCGTCGAGGAGACGGCGGTCTCGGGGCGAGCCCGGGTCTACTGCGTGATGGAGATGCTGGAGGGCCAGAGCCTCACCGAGCTCCTGAGCCGGGAGCAGCCGGGGGTGGCACGGGCGGTGGGCATCGTCCGGCAGGTCTGCGACGCGCTGCAGGCGGCGCACGACGTGGGCGTCATCCACCGCGACGTGAAGCCGGACAACCTCTTCGTCCTCGAGCGGGACGGGCAGGACTTCGTGAAGGTGCTCGACTTCGGCGTGGCAAAGCTGGTGGCGCCGCTCGGGGACGTCCCGATGACGACCACCGTCGAGGGGACCATCGTCGGGACGCCGGCGTACATGGCCCCGGAGCAGGCGACGGGTGGAAACGCCGACGCGCGGACAGACCTCTACTCGGTGGGCGTGGTCCTCTACGAGCTGCTGGCCGGGCACCCACCGTTCCAGGCGCCGGCGTTCGGCCAGCTGGTGGCGCAGGTGCTGTCGTCACCGCCGCCTCCGCTCCCGGCGCACACCCGGAGTGGAGAGCGGATCCCGCACGCGCTCTGGGCGGTGCTGAAGCGGTGCCTGGCGAAGAACCCCGAGGACCGGTACCCCTCACTGCGCGAGCTGGCCCGGGCCCTGGAGGGTGCGGCGCAGGCGCCGACGCACCGGGCCTCGCCACGATGGGCGATGGCGGCCGCGGCCGTGGCGCTGCTCGGGGCCGGCGTCGTGACCTACCGGTCGATCACCTTCCAGCCGGAGGCGGTGCCGATCGTCACCGGGAAGCTGATCCGGGGCGCGGCGCTGACCCCGCCGGTCGAGGCGGCGCCGGTGGTCCAGGAGCCCGCGGCCGTCGTTGCACAGGTGCAGCTCACCGTCGTCTCGGATCCGCCCGGAGCACGGGTGGTGGAGCTGCCCTCGGGGCGGACGCTGGGGACGACCCCGCTGAGCGCGACAGTTCCCCGCTCGAGCTCACCGAGCCGCCTGCGGCTGGATCACGCGGGCCGGAAGACGACCGAGGTCGAGGTCCTGCCCGACGCGGAGCTCGAGGTGCACGTCGCCCTGCCGAAGACGCCCCGACCGGCGGCCCCCGCGGCAGGGACGGTTGCCCGGAAGCCCAAGCACCCGGACCCGTTCAAGCTCTAGGCGGGCGGCGGCACCGCGCAGTCGCCGCGAGGACGATCAGGACGATCCACGGAATCGACGCGGCTGCGCCGGTCGTCGAGCAGCCCGAGCGCGCCCCCTCGTCGACGAAGACGCAGATTCCCGACCGACAGGCGCCCGACGAGCACGGCGTCCCGTCTGCCAGCGGTTCCGTGTCGCAGCCGCGGGACGGCTCGCAAGGAATGGCGCGCCGGCACTCGCCTGGCGGAGGACACGCGAAGCCGGCCTGGCAGACTCCAGATCGGCAAACGTCACCGACGGTGCAGAGGTTTCCGTCCTCGCAGCTCTTTCCTGAGACCGGCGTGCACACACCATCGCGGATGGCGCCTCCGCCCACGCTGCAGGAAAAGCAGGAGTCCGTGCAGGCGCTGTCGCAGCACATGCCGTCGACGCAGATGCCCGAGGCGCAGTCGCCCGCGCAGCTGCACGCGGTGCCGAGTTCACGCTGACCGAAAAGCGTGCGCCCGGCCATGACGAAGCGGCCCTGTTCGAGGGTCACGAACCAGCCCTCGGTCGTGCCCGCGGGCTCGAAGGTCGTCCCGAGATCGGGAGCGATCTTGAAGACGCTTCCGATCTCGGCGAGCGTCAGGATCCCCCCCGCAGCGGAGAGCCGAACCGCGGGGTACCCCTGGTCGTTCCAGGTGAGCGCGCCGAGACCGTTGTTGGCCAGAAGCCGGGGCGTCCAGGCTCCCGCATCAGGACCGGCCGGAATCCCACCAGGGGGCTCCAGTGCGCCGTTCGAGTCGACCAGTGCCACGATCGGCGCGCCGTTCCCCGGACTGTCCTCGTGCACGAAGGCGATCAGATCGAGCCCCGAAGTGCTTGCGAGATTGGGCTGGAAATCGCCTCGGCCCTGACCGACGGTTCGGGCCGGACCGGAGACGAGGCCCGTCGCGAGGTCCAGCGTTGCCAGCTGCACCGAGCTGCCTCCGTCGGGACTTGCCCGCTCCAAAGCGAGAAGCGCCTTGCCGTCACGCACGAGGACGGAAGGGAGCACCTCGTCGTCGGGCGACGAGGCGATCGGTACCGGAGCGGCATCGATGGGTACCCCTTCGGGATCGAGCCGGAGCGCAACGACGTCGAATCCGGTGTCTGTCGAGACCTGCTGCCACGCCAGCACGAACCCGGCGTCATGTCCCGCGAGCACGGGGCGGCTCTGGGGTGACTGCGCAGGCCAGGACCGAGCCGCGCCCAGGCCCCCGTCCGGTGAGACCCGCTCCCACGTGACGCCTAGCCCCGCATCGGTCCGCGACTGGTAGGCAAGAAGCGTTGTTCCCCGCGAGAAAGCGAGCGCCGGATGGCGTCCCTCGCCGAGATCCAGGAGTGGACCTGCCGGAGCACCCGTGGACTCGAGCACACGCGCGTGAAGGCTCTCGGTGGAACGAGCCTCCCACACCGCGAGGCCCGCGTCGGTGCCACCTACCACGGTCGGAGCAGAGAGCGCTTCCGCCGAACCGATGTCCGGCTCGACTTGCGGAAACAGAAGTCGCATCGGCTGCAGCACCGGCTCGGACGAGTCGAGGACAGAAGACAGGGTGACCGCGCCACCCGAAGACACCTGGAAGAGAGAACGGGAGGCGCCGTGGTACGTCACCACCGTGAACCCGTCTCCTTCAGCGAACGCTCCGAGGGGAAAGTCGAGGTCTGTGCCCACCGGGATTCCGCTCGGGTCGAGCAACGTGCCGTCGTGGGCGATTCGCGCGACCAGGGTGCCGCCGCCGCCGGCGACCATGAGCAGGTCGACTTCACGGCCCTGGACCAGGACCGGGGAGTAGCCGCCGCCCCCGGGAAAGCCCGCGGACAGTAGTACAGGTGCAGACTCGGCCCATCCACCGTCGCTCTCCAGATGCCGACCCAGCACTTCCGCGCCGTTTTCCGCCCAGACGAGCAAGAAACGATCGGGAGGCTGGCCGATCATCGTCAACGGCGCCTGCAGAGAGGCGAACGCCACGACATCGTCAGTCCCCCCATCCGGGAAGAGTCGGGTAACACCGTAGGTCGACGACGGGCCCTCCATCCAGAGGATGCCCGTGACCCTTCCGGCCTGGCTGACGGCCCGCGGGTGTCGATCGTCGAGTCCGGCATCTCCGACCAACGCCGGCGGACCGCGCGGCTCCCCCGTCGGGTCCACGTGGGAGGCGACAACGCGGAGAGGTCCGAGCCCGTTGCTTTGCGACCACACAACCAGCCACTCGTCTCCGCGCCACACGCCCATCGGGGCCTCGACATTGCGAAGCGTCGGAATCCAGGACCCTTCGCTCGGGATGCGCCCGCTGGAGAGGAGCGGGACCAGCTTGAGTTCCTGGGAACGACCATCCCGCCACACCACGAGGAGACGCGGTCCGCCCGGAATGGCCACCTTCGCGACCGCACTCCCCGGAACGGAGGTCAGAAGGTCCTCCAGAAAGACCTGCGGCGCGAAGTAGACGTCCTGACACTCGGTGCGATCCAGGGGTTCTCGCCGTGCGCTCTCGGGCTCGTCGAACGCCGCGCGGCACCCTGGAAGGACACCGAGGAGGATCAGGGCCAGGCTGCACCGCATCAGTCGTCCTCGAAGCAGAGCAGACGCTGTGCCGTGGAACAGGAGGCCAGCTGATACACCCCGCCGCCCTCAAGGAGCCGGACCGCACCGGTGCCACCACTACCCGTCCAGCTGGAACAGGTCTGGTCATCGCCAGTGTTGGGCCCGTCCGACCAGACGAAGGTCCCCGAGGCCACGTTCCCGTCGGAGGCCACGACCCGACCCTGAACGTCGATGTTCAGGTACGGCCAGGTCGAGATGCCCCGGTACACTCGTGTCCCCGTCACGTTCGCCCACGCCGTGTCCGGCGGGAGGCTGAAGCGCTCGCCAGCGGTCATCCCCGTCGGGCCCACGAGCGCGCGGAATGTCCCGGATAGCCCCGCGCCGGTCGCGTCCGCACCGCAATGCTGGTCTGCTGCCGCCACTCCGCCCAGAGGAACCCAGGGGGTCGAGACAAAGGCCTGGCGAACGCGGGACGGTGCGGGGGCGTCGAGGACGAGCAGCTCGGTGCGCGCTTCCAGGCAGAGCACCGTTGCCGCTCCGGCACACGGAAGTGGCGGCGCCAGCGGATCGTAGAACCAGCGAACTCCACCGTAGCCTCCGGTGCCTCGCACCATGGTCCCGACGGTCGAGGTGAAGTCGGCACAGACATCGGACGGTGCTGGCAACCCACCATCCGGGCGTAGACCGGAGACCATCGCCATGTCGTACGCGCCGGGGAATGGCTCGCTACGGACCCGGCCCGAGGTCGCATCGGAGATCCGGTCGAGGAGCGGGTCCCAGGAATACGTCGCGCTCCACCCGCGGAAGTCACCGAGCGCGAGGCGTGGATCGTGCGTGCTGGTGAATACCCACGCGAACGAGCTGCTGGAGAAGTACTGCTGGCACACCCGGTCGGCGCCCGCTCCGTCGGGACCGATCTCCGATACATTGATGATGAAGCTCCCCGTAGCATTGGGGCGACCAAAGACGGTCGTGACCAGCACCGGACCCTGCACCTCCAACATGCAAGCTGGCTCCTGCCCCTGGCACGGACCGTCCTTCCAGGGCGCGCGGCCGAGCGAGAGATAGCCGTAGGTTCGGCCCCGCTCGGGGCTCAAGGTGAGGAGGCCCGAGAGTCCGAGCTCACAATCTCCCCCATTTGCGACCTCGCAGACCTGCGCACCCGGCTCGATCCGCACCTGTCCCTGGCTCGTGGCGTCGGGCGTGGTCTGGAGCACCAGGTGTAGCCACGGCACGACCTCCACGTTCATGTGCCGCTCCTGGTCCATCGCAAGCGTGCAGGGAAGGCCACCGTCGCACGGTGACTCGAGCAGGATTGACACCGCAGGCACATCGTTGGCCGAGAGGACCACTGTCGTTCCTGCATCGAACCGGACGTCACAGCTCCCCGGACAGTCGATTCCGGGTGGATCGCTGACCAGCCGCGTGCCGTGGGCTTCGGAGCCCTCGACGAGGCTGAGCCCTGCCCCCCACCGCGCGTCGAAGTACGTTCCGGCAGTGCCGAATCGTCCAAAAGCCGTGATCTGGAAGTACAGCTGGGCCGGTCGATGGGCTCGCAGGGACAGGACGAGGGAGCAGCTCTCGCCGCTGGCAAGACTCTTGTCTCGACAGTCACTGTCGTCGAGGACCACCTCGTCAATCGTTGGAGAGAGCTGGAACGACAGCGGCCCGGTTGGCACCACACCCGTGTTGCTCAGGCGAACCGTCTGCGGCGCCTGAAACGGTGGCACCTCGCCCAAACTGAAGGGAGAAGGCTCGAACGAGAGCTGGACGTCGCCCCCGCACTTGCCGTCGTTCGTGCACTGCATCCCGTCGCAGCAGGGCAGCGCGGCGCAGTCCTGGCCGCGCTCGGCGCAACAGTCGGCTCCGGTGCAGCGACAGTTTCCAGTCTCGAAACAGTAGCGCTCGAACTGAGCCTCGAAGTCGCAGCCTACCAGGGTGAGCACCACCCCCAGCGCGAGCCATCTCATGGAAGCGCTCCGCGCATGACGACCATCCCGCGGGTTGGCTCGACACTCAGTGAGACGAGCGGCTTTCGCTCTGCGCCCGGCGCGTAGAAGATGACTCCGACGACGGGGCTGGCAA
>Ga0081540_1000682_pt1 | contig 31771 bp, 25 predicted proteins | sample TabmetS2T1R1_FD_71024 | JGI IMG/M metagenome (GOLD analysis project Ga0081540, IMG submission 71024) | Tabebuia heterophylla rhizosphere microbial communities from the University of Puerto Rico - S2T1R1 | ecosystem: Host-associated > Plants > Roots > Rhizosphere ...
GGGGGCGGGGCGGCCGGGCGCCGGCGGCCGCCCGGCCTGGTGCCGGGCGGGGGCGGGTCGAGGTTCCGGCGGGGGCCGACCCCGGCGAGTCCCGTTCAAGTGCAGCAGGCGGCCCCGCCGCCCGCCGCGCCGCCGTCTTCGGTGCCGAGCCAGCCGCGCACCGGAACGCCGAGCTACGGTGGTGGTCCGAGCTACGGCCCGAGCCACAACATCGAGCCCGGCTACGTTCCGTCCTCGCCGTACGAGCGCGCGCCCGCCTATGAGCCACGCCCCGCCTACGAGCAGCAGCCCCACGAGCCGCCGCAGCAGATGCAGCCGGACTATTCGCCCTACCGGCAATCGCCGCCACCATCGTCACAGCCGCCGTCGGCGCGGCCGCTGACGCGCGGGCCGATCTCGCTCACGCCGCCCGGTCTCGAGCCGCAGCGCGAGGACCAGCGATATTCCGCGCCGGTGACGTCGCCCTATGGCCTGCCGCCAAGCTCCTATCCGTCCGGCGCCAACCAGCCGGTGCATAGTGTCCCGCTCAGCCCGTCGCGCGGCACGCCGCAGGTCACCGGCTCGATCACCGCGACGGTGACGCCGACCGCGACGCTCGCCTGTCCGATCGTCTCGGCGCTCGACCAGTGGATGATCGGTGCGGTGCAGCCGGCCGCGCATAAATGGTTCGGCCAGCAGGTGGTCGAGATCCGGCAGATCTCGGCCTATTCATGCCGCGGCATGAACGGCAATCCGAATGCGAAAATTTCCGAGCACGCGTTCGGCAACGCGCTCGACATCGCCTCGTTCTCGCTGACCGATGGCCGCAAGGTGACCGTGAAGGATGGCTGGAACGGCGCGCCGGAAGAGCAGGGGTTCTTGCGGGACATCCAGGCGGCGGCCTGCGCGCAGTTCTCGACCGTGCTGGCGCCGGGGTCGAACGTCTATCACTACGACCACATCCACGTGGATCTGATGCGGCGCGCCAGCGCCCGCAGCATCTGCGAGCCGGGCGCGGTGTCCGGCGAGGTCGTGGCGGCACGCGCGCGGGCGCGCTACGGCCGGCGGCTCGGCGATCCGGGCGTCACCGGCACGGTCGCGCCGAGCGTTGCGGCGGCGAGCACACCGCCGAGTCGCAATTCGGCTCCGCTGCATCTCGAGCTCGACACGATCGACGACGATCGGCACCATCCGATGCGTTGAAATTCCCTGATGCCACAGGCAACTACGCCTGCGACACCAAGGACTTGCACCGCTCTTACAAAAGCGTCGAAGAAGTCCGATATATAGCGCGTTCAGGCGGGGTTCCCGGCCGGAACCACACTGGGAGGATTTCATGCGCCGTTTTGGCATCATCTTCACGTCGGTCGTCGCTGGCCTGGCCGCGCTCGTCATGCTCGCGCATGACGCTGACGCGCGTGCCGGCAGGGGCGGCAGCTTCGGCAGCCGCGGATCGAACACGTTCTCCGCGCCGCCTTCGACGCGGACCGCCCCGAACACGGCACAGCCGATGCAGCGCACCATGACGCAGCCCGGCCAGACGCAGACCGGCGCGGCGACCGCCGCGCGTCCGGCGACGCAGCCGGGCGGCGGCTGGTTCAGCGGCCGTGGCCTGCTCGGCGGTCTCGCCGCCGGCTTCCTCGGCGCCGGCCTGATCGGCATGCTGACGGGCAGTGGCTTCCTCGGCGGCATGGCTGGCTTCGCCTCGTTCCTTGGCCTGCTGCTGCAGGTCGGTCTCGTCGCGCTGCTGGTGTTCCTGGTCTGGCGCTGGTTCCAGAACCGCAATCAACCGGTGCCGGCGAACGGTCCCTCGCTGCGCGACATGGCCGCGAACCGCAGCGGCCTCGGCGCGCTCGGGCTTGGTTCGGGTGCTGGCTCGGGCCTTGGTGGCGCGTCGGCGCAGCCGACCGCCGACGTCGAGCTGACCCAGGCCGACTTCGACGCGTTCGAGCAGCGGCTCAAGGACGTCCAGAGCGCCTACAGCGCCGAGGACCTCGCCCGCCTGCGCTCGCTGGCGACGCCGGAGATGGTGTCGTACTTCGCCGAGGATCTCGCCGAGAATGCGAGCCGCGGCGTGGTCAACCAGGTTTCCGACGTGAAGCTCGAGCAGGGTGACCTGTCCGAGAGCTGGCGCGAAGGCGACGTCGAGTACGCGAGCGTGGCGATGCGCTTCTCGCTGGTCGACCGCACGGTCGAGCGCGCCTCGGGCCGGCTGGTTGACGGCAGCACGACGCCGCAGGAGGCCACCGAAGTGTGGACCTTCATGCGCAGGCGCGGCGGCCAGTGGCTCGTGTCGGCGATCCAGCAGACGTCGTAAGCGCTCATACGCGCGAACAGTTGCGGTGGCGGAGGAGCGATCCGCCGCCACTTTCTTTATTTCTTTATGCGCCGCATTTGAATCGCTTTGGCGCCGCTCGCCGCCAAAATGATAACGATCAGCTACCAGACCCGTTCGAATTGGCGAGCCGCCCTTAAAGCGGCCTTCGAAGCCTGCCCGCTACCTCTTCGTGACGGCGTTAAGTCCAACGGGTGGTGGTGGGCGCCAGATGCACATTGTCGTCGTTGATCCCAGTCGGACTGTGCGGCGGCTGCTGACGCAGCAATTGGAGGCGGGCGGCTATGTCAGCCACGCCTTCGACGACGCGGCCGAAGCCTTAGCCTGCGTGAAGAACAATCCCGAGGTCGGGGTGGTCATCACCAGTATCATGCCGTCGATGGCCGGGCTCGAACTGTGCTGGGAGACGCGGCTCCTGGCCACGCGGCGGCCGATGTACATCATCGTCATGGCGGCGGCATCGGAGCGGCACATGCGGATCGAGGCGCTCGACAGCGGCGCCGACGACTTCATCAACAAGCCGTTCGCCGCCGAGGAGCTCTATGCGCGGCTGCGTGCGGCGGAGCGGGTCGGCAAGCTGCAGCGCGAGCTGATCGAGCTCGCCACGTTCGATTCGTTGACCGGCGTGCTCAATCGCCGCGCGTTCTTCGCCCGCGCGGCGGAAGCCTGCGCCGCGGCGGAAGCGGGCATGGGCCTGACGGCGATCATGCTCGACGTCGACCTGTTCAAGCAGGTCAACGACCGGCACGGCCACGACGTCGGCGATGCCGTCCTCTGCGCCGTCGCAAAGACGGGGGCCGAGCAGGCCGCGATCTTCGGCCGGCTCGGCGGCGAGGAATTCGCCCTGCTGCTCGAAGGCGTGACGCCCGAATACGCCCTGGCTTTCGCCGAGCAGCTGCGCTGCCGGATGGCGACGCTCGACTTCATCGGCTCGCACGGAGTGTTCCGCGTCACCTGCAGCTTCGGTCTCGCCGAGTGGCAGCCGGGCGACAGTATCGACCGCCTGCTCAAGCGCGCGGACATGGCGCTCTACGAGGCCAAATCCAGCGGCCGCAACCGCGTGGTGGTTTCGCCGTGCGACCGGCACCGCCAGGACGTGCCGCCGCCGGACGTGCCGCCGTCGCGCTTCGTGCGCAACGAGGAGCGTTACGGCAGCGGGATGTAGCCGGGGGAGGGCGCGGCCCCCGCGCCCCCAATATCAGCGCACGCGATAAGCCGCCATGAAGGTGCGCACCGCGATCTTCACCACGTGCTCGATCCGCTCCGGCGTGGGCGCGCTGCCGAAGTTGAACACGATCGGCTTGAACAGGGTCGCCAGGCACGACTCGATAAACTGCGCCGCCGCGACCTCGCAATCGTCGATGGCCAGAACACCGGCGTCGACCTGGGCCTCGAGATAGGCCTTGAGCTTGGCGATGCCTCTCGCCGGGCCGGTCTCGTAAAACCTCCGGCCGGCCTCAGGCATGCGCTCGGCGATCGCCATCACGGTGCGGACCGGGGCGGCTGCGCCCGGCCGGCACAGATAGCTCGCAAAGTCGACACCGAGGCGCGCCAGCACCGCCGCGACATCATGGTCTTCGGGATCGAGCTTGAAGACCTCCTCGGCCTGGGCTCGGCACTCGGTCTGCACGATGGCGTCGAACAGGTCCTGCTTGTCCTTGAAGTAGACGTAGAGGGTGCCCTTGGAGACCCCGGCGGTGCGGGCGATCTCACCCATGCTGGCGGCGTCAAAACCCTGAGCCAGGAACACCTCCCGGGCCCCCTGAAGGATCTGCTCGCGTTTGGCCGGATCACCGGCAAGCTCCCGGGCGGCCGGTTCCATCCGAGCGGTCTGGGCGGACATCTGGTCGATTCCTCAGGTGCTTGGGCCAAGAAGGCTTGAGCCCGAAAATCCGTATGCTCCGCCAAATATAGATCAGCTATGCGGAATTTTCAATGACCGAACGGTTCGGTCATATTGACACGGGTCCTGCCGTGGGGCATATGTTGACCGAACGGTTCGGTCAATAACGGCTGCCATCGGGCGCTGATCACAGGAGTTGCTCCCATGTTTCGCGAACAGGACCAGGGCGGCGGATTTGGTGAGAACCTCGAGGGCCGGCGGGATCAGGTCGGCTCGGTACAGGATGAGCAGGCTGAGCAGGGCGTCACGCAGCCCGGAGCGCTGGTGCCCACCGGCCGCGGGACCGGCGGGCTGCCGGCTGAGCTCGTCGAGCTTGCGAAGAGTGACGACAACGCCGCCGGGAAGCGACGGCTGAGCCGGAAGCAGATCGCCATTGCGGCGATCGTCGCGGCAGTGCTCGGCTTCGGCGGCTGGTACGGCCAGCACTGGTGGAGCGTCGGGCGCTTCGTCGTTTCGACCGACGATGCCTATGTCCGCGCCGACACGACAACCCTGGCGGCCAAGGTTTCCGGCTACGTCGAGAGCATCGTCGCCGCCGACAACAGCCCGGTGCGCGCCGGCGACGTGATCGCCACCATCGATCGCGAGGATTATCGGCTGGCGGCGGACGCTGCACGCGAGAAGGTGTCGACGCAGGCGGCGACGGTCGAGCGGATCGGCCGGCAGGTCGTCGCGCAGCAGGCCAATGTCGAGCAGGCCAAGGCGCAGCTCGTCTCGGCGCAGGCGGCGGCCAAGCGGGCACAGTCCGAATACGAGCGCCAGCAGGCGCTCGCGAGCAAGGAATTCGCCAGCCGCCAGGCCTTCGAGCAGGCGCTCGCCAACCGCGACCAGTCGGTAGCGGCGATCCAGAGCGCGCAGGCCGCGATTGATTCCGCCGAAGCCAATGTCGACGTACTGAAGGCGCAGCAGCAGGAGGCGCAGCGCACGCTCGACGAACTGCGCACCAGCTTGGCCAAGGCGGAGCGCGACCTGTCGTTCACCGTCATCCGGGCGCCGATCGACGGCGTGATGGGCAACCGCGCCGTGCAGACCGGCGACTTCGTGCAAACCGGGCAGCGGCTCGCCAGCCTGGTGCCGCTCGCCGACGTCTATATCGATGCGAACTTCAAGGAGACGCAGCTCGCCCGCCTGCGTCCCGGCCAACCGGTCGACATCACCGTCGACGCGCTGCCGGGGCGCACCGTCAAAGCCACCGTGACGAGCCTGTCGCCAGCGTCGGGCGCGATGTTCTCGCTGCTGCCGCCCGACAACGCGACCGGCAATTTCACCAAGATCGTGCAGCGCCTGCCAGTGCGGATCCGTGTGCCCGCCGAGGTCGCCGGCGAGCAGCTGCTGCGGCCCGGCATGTCGGTGGTCGTCAGTGTGAACACCAAGGCGTCGGCCGTCGCCGCGGGCGGTGCAGCCCAGACCGCGTCCGCCGATCGCAAATAGAGGAGGCGGTCATGGCCATCGCCCAAGCTGCCGCCCACGCTCCGGCGCAAGCCGCACTCGGCGAACGGATCGATCCGCGCCACCTGCTCGCCTTCGTCGTGATGTGCTTCGGCATGTTCATGGCGATCCTCGACATCCAGATCGTGTCGGCCTCGCTCAATGAGATCCAGGCCGGCCTGTCCGCCTCGGCCGACGAGATCCCGTGGGTGCAGACCTCGTATCTGATCGCCGAGGTGATCGCGATCCCGCTGTCCGGCTTTCTCTCCCGCGCGCTCGGCACGCGCATCCTGTTCGCGGTGTCCGCGGCGGGCTTCACGCTCGCCAGCATCATGTGCGGCACCGCCTCGTCGATCCAGGAAATGATCCTGTGGCGGGCGCTGCAGGGCTTCATCGGCGGCGGCATGGTGCCGACCGTGTTCGCCTCGGCCTACCTGATCTTTCCTGGTCGCCGGCAGGCGATGGTCGCGCCGATCATCGGCCTGATTGCCACGCTCGCGCCGACGATCGGCCCGACCATCGGTGGCTATCTGACAGACGCGCTGTCGTGGCACTGGCTGTTCTTCATCAACGTGCTGCCCGGCATCTTCGTCACCATCGCCGCCATCACGCTGATCGATTTCGACAAGCCGGATTTCTCGCTGCTCGAGCATTTCGACTGGTGGGGCCTGATCGCCATGGCCGGCTTTCTCGGCGCGCTCGAATACGTGCTGGAGGAAGGACCACGCAACGACTGGTTCGAGGACGGAACCATCGCCCTGTTCGCCGTGGTGTCTGCGGTCTCGGCGGTGCTGTTCTTCGCCCGCGTGCTGACGGCGCGCGTGCCGATCGTCGATCTGCGCGCCTTCGCCAACCGCAATTTCGCGCTCGGCAGCCTGTTCTCGTTCGTGCTCGGCATCGGCCTCTACGGGCTGACCTATCTCTATCCGGTCTATCTCGCGCAGGTGCGCGGCTACAACGCGCTGATGATCGGCGAGACCATGTTCGTCTCGGGGCTGGTGATGTTCTTCACCGCGCCGATCGCCGGCCAGCTGTCGCAGCGGTTCGATCCGCGCTTCGTGCTGATGGCGGGCTTCGTCTTCTTCGCCGCCGGCACCTGGAACATGACCTACGTGACCCACGACTGGGATTTCTGGGAGCTGCTCTGGCCGCAGATCTTCCGCGGCATCGGCCTGATGCTGGCGATCGTGCCAGTGACCAACACGGCGCTCGGCACGCTCGCGCCCGACCGCGTCAAGAACGCGTCGGGCCTGTTCAACCTGATGCGCAATCTCGGTGGCGCGATCGGACTTGCCGCGATCAACACGGCGGTGAACCACCGAATGGACCTGCACCTGGCGCGGCTGCACGAGCAGGTCACCTGGTCGCGCGTGCCGGCGATGGAGACGCTGCGCAACATGACGGCGCGGTTCCAGGGCTCCGACGCGGAACGGATGGCGCTCAAGCAGCTGATGTTCGTGGTGCGGCAGCAGGCGGCGGTGATGAGCTATGCCGACGTGTTCCTGATCCTGACCATCCTGTTCCTCGGCCTTGCCGCGTTCGCCGTGATCATGAAGCGGCCGGCCCCGGCGGGGCAGGCCGCAGCGGGGCACTGAACGCTCGCCGCGCGCCCTCCTGGCGAAGGCGGGTTACGAGGATGCGCCTTCGATGATGATGAAATCGGCGTCGGCACAGACCTGACGGATGGCCCGCGCCGCTTGGTGTTCCGGGCTGCGATAGCACGCGAGCGCGGTGGCGTGGTCCTTGAATTCGACCACCACGTTGCGTTCGCGCGAGCCGCCTTCCATGGTCTCGAAGCGGCCACCTCGCACCAGGAATTTCGCGCCGAATTTCTCGAACGCCGGCCGCGCTGCAGCGAGGTATTCGGGATATCGCGCCTGATCGCGAACCGATACCCGCACCATCCAATATCCCTTCGACATCGCTCGTTCTCCGCCACGGCTGCGGCCGCGGACACTGCCCGGACGGAGTCGGTTCGCAAAATGAATTATGGAGATCATCTCGATCTCGCGAGGAGATAACCAGCTTTCATTTTCCGGGCGGCACCCTAAGATGCCGCCTGATTCACGCGGGTCTTCCCATGCGCGCCGCCGGTCGGCATCTCGGGCTTGTACTGTCGGTCGCGATCTGGACTTGCGCGCCCGCCCATGCGGAGCGGCGGATCGCTCTCGTCGTCGGGATCGACGCCTATCAGAACGTCGCGGCGCTCCGGAAGGGCGTCAACGACGCGCGCGGGATCGCCGCGCGGCTGCAGCGGCTCAATTTCGAGGTGATCAAGGTCGAGAACGCGTCGCGCCGCGCGATCGATGCGGCGGTCGGCGACTTCGCCAATCGCATCCACGCGGGCGACGTCGCCTTCTTCTTCTTCGCGGGACACGGCATCGAGATCGGCGGCTCGAACTATCTCCTGCCGGCTGACACGCCGTCGCCGCGCGAGGGCCAGGACAATCTCATTCTGGATGCCGCGGTTTCCGCCGATTCCATCATCGCGAAGATGCAGAGTCACAAGCCGCTGCTGAGCATGCTGGTGCTCGACGCGTGCCGCGACAATCCATTCAAGCCGACGGACACGCAAAGCCAGTCTACCCGCGGCTTGTCGATACCGGGGTTGCCTGGCGGGCCATCCACGCGCGCCCTGGCGAGCTCACGCGGACTGACGCAGACCACGACGCCGGAAGGTGTGTTCGTCATCTATTCGGCGGGCGTCGGCCAGACCGCGCTCGACCGCCTGTCAGACGCCGATAGCGATCCGAACTCGGTATTCACCCGCACGCTGCTGCCCAATCTCGGCCGGCCGGGACTGACCATTCAGGACATGGCCAAACGCACGCAGAGCGAGGTGCGGCGGCTGGCGTCGACGGTGGCGCACCAGCAGATGCCCGCCTACTACGATCAGGTGCTCGGCGTGTATGTGATGACGCCAGGCGAGGCTTCGGCCGAGACCGGCAAGCCGGACAACGCGACCGACGTCGAGGCCGCGTACTGGACGACGATCAGCGAGAGCCGCAACGGCACTGACTTCGAGGGTTATCTCAACAAGTATCCGCAGGGGCGGTTCGCCGAGCGGGCCCGCGCGCGGCTGAAGGAGTTGAGCGGTCCGACGGCCGGGGAGGCGGCATCGGTGCCCACCGGTCAAGCCGATCTCACCGGCGAGTGGTCGGGCATCGCGACCAGCGGCTCGGCGCGCTACCGCTACCACTGGCGCCTGCGTCAGACCGGAACGCAGGTCGATGGCACGATCCATCTCGCCTCTCAGGACGGCACGTCCTACGCGTTCTATGCGATGCAGGGCGTGGTCGACCGCGACCGGCTGATCTTCGCCGGCTCGCATTTCATCGAGAACGTGTCGGCGCGCGGATCCTATTGGTGCCTTGCCTCCGGCGCGCTGCAGATCAGCCGCGACGGCCGGCGCCTGGACGGGCGATGGGGGCCGAACAATGTCACGGGCGGATGCGGGCCAACCACCGGAGGTGCGGTCGCGCTCGAGCGGACGAATCTGTCGGCGCGCAAGTGATCATCGGTTGTCCGGATTACCCGCGCGGTTTGCCATACCCGCCCGCCGTCGGTGTCTGGATGATCACGGCTTCGCCGGCATCGATCACCGTCGCGTCGGCGCCCTTGAGCTTCTCGATCGTACCGTCCTTGCGGCGCACGGAATTCTCGCCGACCTGGCCGGCTTCGCCGCCGGCCAATCCGAACGGCCGCACGCGGCGATGGCCTGAAAGGATGGTGCAGTCCATCGTCTCGAGGAAGCGGATGGTGCGGCGGATGCCGTCGCCGGCGTTCCACTCGCCGCGTCCGCCCGAGCCCTTGCGGATGTGGAAGTCCTCGAGCACGACCGGATAGCGGAACTCGAGCACCTCCGGATCGGTCAGCCGCGTGTTGGTCATGTGAGTGTGCACGGCGTCGGTGCCGGGGAAGCCGGGACCCGCCGGCGAGCCGGAGCAGATCGTCTCGTAGTACTGGTACCTGGCGTTGCCGAAGTTGAGATTGTTCATGGTGCCCTGCGCGCCGGCGATGGCGCCGAGCGCGCCGAACAGGCAATTGGTCACCGCCTGCGACACCTCGACATTGCCTGCGACGACGGCGGCCGGATATTCCGGTGTCAGCATCGATCGCTTCGGAATGACGATGTTGATCGGCCGCAGGCAGCCGGCGTTCATCGGGATGTCGTCGTCGACCATCACCCGGAACACGTAGAGCACGGCTGCGCGCGTCACCGGCTCGGGCGCGTTGAAGTTGGTCGGCTGCTGCGCCGACGTGCCGGTGAAGTCGACGGTCGCCTCGCGTTTCTGCTTGTCGACGGTGATCTTGACCCGAATGAACGTGCCCTGGTCCATCTCGTAGTCGAACGACGAATCGTGCAGGCGGTCGATCACCCGCCGCACGCTCTCGGCGGCGTTGTCCTGCACGTGCTGCATGTAGGCCTTGACCACCGGCAGCGTGAAGTGCGCCACCATCTTGCGCAGCTCCTGCACGCCTTTCTCATTGGCGGCGATCTGCGCCTTCATGTCATTGACGTTCTGCAGCGGATTGCGCGCCGGGTACTTCGCCTTGGTCAGCAGGTCATCGAGCTCCGTCTCGCAGAAGCGGCCGCGGTCGATGATCTTGAAATTGTCGATGTAGATGCCTTCCTCCTCGATCGTGGTCGCATTGGGCGACATCGAGCCGGGCGAGATGCCGCCGACGTCGGCGTGATGGCCGCGCGAGGCGACCCAGAACAGGATCTCCTTCTCGGCGTCGTCGAACACCGGGGTGCAGATGGTGATGTCGGGCAGGTGGGTGCCGCCGTTGTAGGGCGCGTTGATCACGTAGACATCGCCCGGCGCGATCTCGCCCTGGTTCTCGCGGATGATGGTCTCGACCGCGCGGTCCATCGAGCCGAGATGCACCGGCATGTGTGGCGCGTTGGCGACCAGCGAGCCGTCATGGGCGAACACCGCGCAGGAGAAGTCGAGCCGCTCCTTGATGTTCACCGAGTAGGCGGTGTTCTGCAGCGACACGCCCATCTGCTCGGCGATCGACATGAACAGGTTGTTGAACACCTCGAGCATGATCGGATCGGCCTCGGTGCCGATCGCGTGTGCGCGCGCGAGCGCAACGACGCGCGCCAGCACCAGGTGGTTCTTGGCGGTCAGCTCGGCCTGCCAGCCGTCCTCGATCACGATGGTCTGGTGCGGCTCGATCAGGATGGCCGGGCCATTGACCTTGTGGCCGGGCGCGAGCTGATCGCGCGTGTAGACGCCGGCGTCGTGCCATGTGCCGGCGGAGTAGAAGCGTGTCCTGCGCGCAGGCGCGGGCAGGGGACTCACCGTCACCTTGGCGACGGGCTCGGCGAACTTCGCGCCGCCACCGACCGCCTCGACCGACACCGCTTCGACCACCAGCTCTTTCGCCGGATCGATGAAGCCGAAGCGCGCCTTGTGTGCGGCCTCGAAAGCGGCGCGGAGCTCGCCGCTCGACCGATTGGTCAGCACCGCGCCCGTTTCCGACTCCGACGCGACAACCTCGATCGCCGTATCGGTTCCCGCGTAGCGGACGTGGGCACGCACGATCGTCATGATCGTCCCAGGATCGACTCCTTGTCCGACGACCTCCTCGCGACACACGTCGCCCAGTTGCTTGCCTTTCCAGCCGATCTCGCGGCTTGCTTCTGCATCGAGGGGAATCTCCAGCGCCTGCTGGCGCGTCGCGCGGATGTCGGCGAGGCCCATGCCGTAGGCGGACAGAAGCGACGAGAACGGGTGGATCAGCACCTTGGTCATGCCGAGTGCGTCGGCGACCAGGCAGGCGTGCTGGCCGCCGGCGCCGCCGAAGCAATTGAGCGCGTAGCGCGTCACGTCGTAGCCGCGCTGCACCGAGATCTTCTTGATGGCGTTCGCCATGTTCTCGACGGCGATCTTGATGAAGCCGTCGGCGATCTCCTCGGGCGTCTTGTCGCCGACCTGTTTTGCAAGCTCGCCGAACGCCGCACGCACGGCCTCGGCGTCGATCGGCTGGTTCTGCTGCGGGCCGAAGATCTTCGGGAAGAAGTCCGGGATGAGCTTTCCCAGCATCACGTTGGCGTCGGTCACCGCGAGTGGCCCGCCGCGGCGGTAGCATGTCGGCCCGGGATTGGCGCCGGCCGAGTCCGGGCCGACGCGGAAGCGCGCGCCGTCGAAATGCAGGATCGAGCCGCCACCGGCCGCGACCGTGTGGATCAGCATCATCGGTGCGCGCATGCGCACGCCGGCTACTTCCGTTTCGAACGCGCGCTCGTATTCGCCGTCGAAATGCGACACGTCGGTCGAGGTGCCGCCCATGTCGAAGCCGATGAGCTGCGTGAGCCCGGCTTCGCGTCCGGTCTCGGCCATGCCGACGACGCCGCCGGCGGGGCCGGACAGGATTGCGTCCTTGCCCTGGAACAGCTCGGCGGCGGTGAGACCGCCGGACGACATCATGAACATGAGACGGATCGCGTCGGCCGGAGAGCGGCTGCGGCCCGCGCTCATCTCCTCGGCGACCGTCGCCACATAGCGGCGCAGGATCGGCGACAGATACGCATCGACCACGGTCGTGTCGCCGCGCCCGACCAGCTTGATCAGCGGCGACACCTCATGACTGACGGAAACCTGCGGGAAGCCCATCTCGCGCGCGAGCGCCGCGACCTGCTGCTCGTGCGCCGGATAGCGATAGGCATGCATGAACACGATCGCGACCGCCTTGATGCCGTCGGCGAGCGCCGCGGCGAGATCGGCGCGCACCGTGGCCAGGTCGGCCGGGCGCTCGACCGTGCCGTCGGCGCGCACGCGCTCGTCGACCTCGACCACGCGCTCGAACAGCATGTCCGGCTTGATGATGTGCTTGGCGAAGATTTTCGGCCGTGCCTGATAGCCGATCTTGAGCCCGTCGCGGAAACCCTTGGTCGTGAGGAGCAGCGTGCGATCGCCCTTGCGCTCGAGCAGTGCGTTGGTGGCGACGGTGGTGCCCATTTTCACCGCGCCGATGCGGCCGGGCGGGATCGGCTCGCCGGGGGCGAGGCCGAGCAGGTCGCGGATGCCGCGCACCGCGGCGTCGCGGTAGGCCTCCGGGTTCTCGGAGAGAAGCTTGTGCGCGACCAGTGTGCCGTCAGGACGGCGGCCGACCACGTCGGTGAACGTGCCGCCCCGATCGATCCAGAAATCCCACGCGCCCGCCATCCTGGTCCCGGCTCCCTGTCTTCACCGCGGCAATGGCTCAACCAACACCGCCGCTCTCATTAAGTCCAATCGCGATTTCGGATGAAGTTCGATAAGCCGTGCTTATCAGTAAGCCTCACCTCGTCGCGTCCTTCGCGACCTTGATTGCGATCTCGGCCACCTTCTGTGCCGCGAAGCTGTCGGGCGTCGCGGTCGGCCAGCTGACGACGAAGTTGAGGCTCGGCAGCCTGATCCTGGTCTTCAGCTGGCGCAGTTTGCCCATGGCGGCGACATTGTCGAGGATGGCCGGCGGCATGACGGCAATGCCGATGCCGTCGAGCGCCATGCGGACCACCGGTGCGAGCGAGGCGCTCGCATGGATGGTCGCGCGCAGGCCTGCCTGCGCGAACAATTCGCGCACCGCCACGTAGGGCTGCGTGTTGCGCGAGAAGGTGATGATCGGCCACTTGGCGAGCGTCTCGAGCGCGACCGGCTTCTGCGGGATGCGGATCGTGTCGCCGGCGACGAAGGCGAGCGGGAAGGCGCAGAGCGGGCGGCTCACCACGTTCGGATTGCTGATCGGCCCGAGCAGGAAGGCGAGATCGAGATCCTTGTCGACCAGCCGGTCGCGCAGGTTGGGCGAGATGTCGACCTCGATCTCGAGCTCGAGGTTGGGATAGGCGGCGTTGACGCGCTCGATCAGCGTCGGCAGCCAGGTGTGGACGATCGTCTCGGAGACGCCGAGCCGCACGATGCCGCGCATGGTCGAGCGGTCGCCGACCGCCTCGATCATCTCGGCGCGCAGCCGCATCAGCCGCTCCGCATAGGCGAGCAGCTCCTGGCCTTTCGGGGTCGGCGCGACCAGCCGCCGGTCGCGGTCGAGCAGGCGCACGCTCAAAAAATCCTCCAGCTGGGCGATGCGCATCGAGACCGCGGGCTGGGTGGTGTTGAGCTTGTCGGCGGCGCCGCGAAAGCTGCGCAAGGTCGCGACCCACATGAAGGTCTCGATGGTCCTGAAGTCGATCATGCGGCTCTCCGTGTCGCGCTGATAAGGCAAGCTTATCAAAGTCCATCCAAAAGCACGATTGGACAAGATCAGGAGCGGGTGGTGCGATCGCGCGTTGAAAACGGAGAGAGCGCGCGATGCACGGAAACGTCACCAGCCTGCGGACCGGCCTCGAGGTCCGCCTGTCCTGCCGCTCCGGCGCATTGGACGGCGCCACGTCCGGCCTCGCGCCCGGCTTCGTACAGGGGAACCTGGCAATCCTGCCGCGCGACTGGGCCGACGATTTCCTCCGCTTCTGCCAGGCCAATCCGAAGCCCTGCCCCGTGATCGGCGTGTGCGACGCGGGCAGCCCGCACGTCGCAGCGCTCGGCGCCGACCTCGACATCCGCACCGACCTGCCGCGCTACCGCGTCTGGCGCGACGGCGCGCTGGTCGACGAGCCGCGCGACCTGCACGCGGTGTGGCGCGACGACCTGGTCAGCTTCGTGATCGGCTGCTCGTTTTCGTTCGAGGAAGCGCTGCTGCAGGCCGACGTGCCGGTCCGGCACATCGTGCGCGGCTCCAATGTGCCGATGTATCGCACCAACGTGCCGACCGCGCGCGCCGGCCGCTTGCACGGGCCGCTGGTCGTGTCGATGCGGCCGCTGACGCCGGCTGACGCCATTCGCGCGGTGCAGATCACGTCGCGGCTTCCGTCCGTGCATGGCGCGCCGGTGCACCTCGGCTTTCCCGAGGCGATCGGCATCGCCGACCTGGGCAAGCCCGACTACGGCGATCCGGTGCCGGTCGAGGCGGGCGAGCTGCCGGTGTTCTGGGCTTGCGGAGTGACGCCGCAGGCGGCGATCGCGGCGGCGCGTCCGCCGTTCGCGATCACCCACGCGCCGGGCTGCATGCTGGTGACGGACCTGAAGAACGCGAGGCTCGCCGTGTGAGGGTGGGCCGCGTCAACACGGCGCGGGGGCGCCGGAGGGAGAGAGACCATGTCGACAACGACGACGGTGACCGGCACGGAGCATCATCCGACCGCCTGGTATTCGGAGATGCAGCCGCGCGAGAAAACCACGTTCTGGGCCTGCGTCGGCGGCTGGGTGCTCGACGCGATGGACGTCCAGATCCTGAGCTTCGCGATCCCGGCGATCATCGCAGCCTTCGCCATCACCAATGCGGACGCCGGCCTGATCGGCACCGCGACGCTGCTCACCTCGGCGTTCGGCGGCTGGTTCGCCGGCGCGCTGTCGGACCGGTTCGGCCGAGTGCGCACGTTGCAGATCACCATCGCCTGGTTCGCGGTCTTCACCTTCCTGTGCGGATTTGCGCAGAACTACACGCAGCTGTTCATCTTTCGGGCGCTGATGGGTCTCGGCTTCGGCGGCGAATGGGCGGCCGCCGCCGTGCTGATCGGCGAAGTGATCCGCGCCGAGCACCGCGGCAAGGCGGTCGGCGCCATGCAGAGCGGCTGGGCGGTCGGCTGGGGCATCGCCGCGCTGCTTGCCACATTGTTCTTCAGCGTGATGCCGCAGGACATCGCCTGGCGCGCGCTGTTCTGGGTCGGCCTGACGCCGGCGCTGCTGGTGTTCTTCGTGCGACGCTTCGTCGACGAGCCGCCGGTCTATGCGAAGACCAGGCAAAATCTCGCGGCGGCGGGCAAGGCGGCGAACTTCCTCGAGATCTTCTCACCGGCCATGCTCAAGACCACCATCCTGACCTGCCTGCTTACCACCGGCGCGCAGGGCGGCTATTACGCGATCACCACCTGGCTGCCGACGTTCCTGCGGACAGAACGCAAGCTCACCATTCTCGGCACCGGCGGCTATCTCGCCGTGATCATCATCGGCTCGCTGCTCGGCTATTGGGTCAGCGCCTGGCTCAACGACCGTATCGGCCGCCGCTCGAACTTCATCCTGTTCGCGGTCTGCTCGGTCGCGACGGTGGTCATCTACACGCAATTGCCGCTCGATGACACGATGATGCTGTTCCTCGGCTTCCCGCTGGGGTTCTTCGCGTCGGGGATTTTCTCCGGCATGGGGCCGTTCCTGACCGAGCTGTTCCCGACCCGCATGCGCGGATCGGGGCAGGGCTTCGCCTACAATTTCGGGCGCGGGATCGCCGCCATGAACCCGCTGTTCGTGGGCCTGCTGAGCGCCAAATTGCCGCTGGGGCAGTCGATCGGCGTGTTCGCGCTCATCGCCTATGGGCTGCTCATCATCGCGGCCTTGCTGCTGCCGGAGACGAAAGGCCGCGTGCTGACCACGGAAGCCGGCTGATCCGGCCGCTGTACGGGGCCCGCAGGGCCCCGTTTTCTTGGATAGCCGCGGCTTGGCGCTGGCACGAGACATGCAAGCAAATTCGCTCCGGGAATCGCCGGCGATGTTCGCCGGCGATTTCTCGTGCACAATGCGCCTGCTCTGGGCACCATGTTGCGTGGAGGGAGTGACGATGCTGCGCCGGATGCTTGACGGTCTTTATCTGTGGGCCGGCTATGCCGCGGGCGCCTTCATGGTCGCCATTTTCGTGCTGATGATGCTGCTCTCGGCCGGGCGGCCGATCGGGCTCAACATTCCGGCCGGCGACGATTTCACCTCCTGGTGCATGGCGGCGATGGCGTTTCTCGGCCTCGCGCACACGTTCAGGCATGGGGAGATGATCCGCGTCGGCCTGCTGATCGACCGGATCGAGGGCAGGGCGCGCTGGGCGATCGAGATGATCTGCCTGGTCATCGGCACCGGCTTCATCGGCTTCTTCGCCTGGAATGCGGTGCGGCTCACCTACGACTCCTGGCGCTTTCATGACATGTCGCAGGGCGTCATCGCCGTGCCGCTTTGGATTCCGCAGCTCGGCTACGCCGCCGGTCTCGTCATCCTGCTGATCGCCTTCATCGACGAATTCTTCTACGTGCTGCCCGGCAACCACCCGCGCTACGAGAAGCCGAAGCCGCAGACCGCCGAGGAAGTGATCGAGCAGGCGATCCAGAGCGGGGTGTGAGCATGACCGACCTGCTGCAGATTTCCGCGGTTCTACTGCTGCTGCTCACGGTGCTGCTCTCCGGCGGCGTGTGGATCGCCATCGCGCTGATGGCCTGCGGCTTCGTCGGCATGCACTATGTCGGCGGCAACATCCCGGCCGGCCAAGTGCTGGCGACGACGATCTGGGGCAACAGCGCGTCGTGGACGCTCGCGGCATTGCCGCTGTTCATCTGGATGGGCGAGATCCTGTTCCGCACCAGGCTGTCCGAGGAGATGTTCCGCGGCCTGTCGCCCTGGCTCAACTGGATCCCGGGGCGCCTCATGCACGTCAATGTGCTCGCCTGCGGCATCTTCGGCTCGGTGTCGGGCTCGTCGGCGGCGACCTGCGCGACGGTCGCCAAGATCGCGCTGCCGGAGTTGAAGAAACGCGGCTACGACGAGAACATCAGCCTCGGCTCGCTCGCGGGGGCGGGGACGCTCGGCATCCTCATCCCGCCGTCGATCATGATGGTGATCTACGCGGTGCAGGCCAATGTCTCGATCATCCAGGTGTTCCTGGCCGGCTTCCTGCCCGGCCTGCTGGTGATGGTGCTCTACTCGGGCTACATCGCGATCTGGTCGCTCGCCAACCCGGACAAGACGCCGCCGGCCGAGCCGCCGATGTCGTTCCGCCAGAAGCTCTCCGAGTCGGCCAAGCTCATCCCGACGATGCTCCTCATCATCCTGGTGTTCCTGTCGCTGCTGCTCGGCTGGGCGACGGCGACCGAATGCGCGGCCTGGGGCGTGCTCGGCTCGCTCGCCATCGCCTGGTACCACCACGCGCTGAGCTGGGACTCGTTCTGGCAGAGCGTGATGGGCGCGACGCGGGTGACCTGCATGATCATGCTGATCCTTGCCGGCGCGTCGTTCATGTCGACGTCGATGGCCTATACCGGCATCCCGCAGGCACTCGCCACCTGGGTCGGCAGCTTCAATCTCAGCCCCTATGCGCTGATTGCCGCGCTCACCGTGATGTACATCGTGCTCGGCACCGCGCTCGACGGTATCTCGATGATCGTGCTGACCACCGCCGTGGTGATCCCGATGATCAAGCACGCCGGTTTCGATCTCGTCTGGTTCGGCATCTTCGTGGTGCTGGTCGTGGAGATGGCCGAGGTCTCGCCGCCGGTCGGCTTCAACCTGTTCGTGCTGCAGACCATGAGCGGCAAGGACTCCAATACGGTCGCCCGGGCCGCGCTGCCGTTCTTCTTCCTGCTGGTGCTCGCCGTTGCCATCATCACCGTATTTCCTGATATCGTGATGGTACTCCCAAGGATGGCGTTCCCAGCCTAACGCGCAGGTCCACAACGCAAGGAATCAGCCATGATGAAACGCTTCGCCTTTGTCGCGCTCGCAGCCGCGGCGCTGTTCGCGACAGGTCCCGCCTCGGCGCAGACCAAATGGAACCTGCCGAGCGCCTATCCCGCCGATAATCCGCACGTCGAGAACCTGGCGGCCTTCGCCAAGGACATCAGCGACGCGACCGGCGGCAAGCTGCAGATCGCCATTCATGCCGGTGCGTCGCTGTTCAAGGGCCCGGAGATCAAGCGCGCAGTCGCGACCGGCCAGGCGCAGACCGGGGAGGTGCTGATCTCGATCCTCGAGAACGAAGACCCGATCTACGGCATCGACGTGGTGCCGTTCGTCGCCACCAGCTTCGACCAGTCTGCCAAGCTGTGGAAGGCGTCGCGCCCCTTCATCGAGAAAAAGCTCGCGGCACAGGGCATCATGGTGCTGTTCAGCGTGCCGTGGGGACCGCAGGGCATCTACTCGAAGAAGGAACTGAACACGATCGAGGACATGAAGGGCCTGAAGTGGCGCGCCTACAATGTCGGCACCGCGCGCATCGGCGAGCTGGTCGGCGCCCAGGCGGTGACGATCCAGGCGGCCGAGCTGCCGCAGGCGCTGGCGACCGGCGTGGTCAACTCGTTCATGTCGTCGGGAGCTACGGGCTACGACTCAAAGGTCTGGGAGTCGCTCACCTACTTCTATGACACCAAGGCGTGGATCCCGAAGAACGTCACGATGGTCAACAAGGCGGCGTTCGAGGCGCTCGACAAGCCGACGCAGGAAGCTTTCCTCAAGGCCGCCGCCGCGGCCGAGACGCGCGGCTGGAAGGCGTGGGAGAACAAGACCGAGTGGTATCATGCCGAGATCGCCAAGAAGGGCATGAAAGTGCTCCCGCCGAGCCCCGAGCTCGCCGCCGGCTTCAAGAAGATCGGCGATCAGCTCACCGCGGACTGGCTGAAGAAGGCCGGCGCCGACGGCGAGGCGGTGATCGCGGAATACAAGAAGATGTGAGGCGAGGGAGGGGCCGGGCGCGCAGCACGCGCCCGGCATTGCGGAAATGGTCATGCGCCGGCAGCGCAACCGAACGGGCAGGTCGCGTCCTGAACCGATGCCGGCCGTGTCAGGCCCGGCCGCACGCACCGAGCAGTTCATCATCTACAAGGTCGGACTGCTCAGCAAACTGCTCGACCGCCAGTCGATGCCGTGGTTCGCCGAGCAGTTCGGGCTCGCGCTCGCCGAATGGCGCACGCTGACGCACCTCTATGTCTGCTCGCCGACGACGGCGCGCACGCTTGCCGCGCGCATGCACGTCGACAAGGGTGAGGTCAGCCGCGCCTTGAGCGCGCTGGTCGCGCGCGGCGCCGTGCTGCGCAGGTCGGATCCGGCCGACAAACGGAGCGCCTTGTTCGAGATCACCCGTGCCGGATGCCGGCTGCACGACGCGATCTTCCCACTACGCCAGGCGACGCAGGATCGCCTCGCGGCGTGTCTCACCAGGCGCGAGCTCGCGACGCTGCGCCGCGCGCTCGACAAGCTGATCGCCCAGGCGAGGGGACAGGCAAGGGGACAAGCAATGGGGCGCAACGACGCTCGCCGTGACGATCGGCCGCGATCTCGACGGCGCGCGATGACAGCGCAGCCGCGGGCGTGAGTCCGAATAAGGTCTTGCGTTGGCGCGTATCCTGGTCGGACCTGCCTTCGCCCGCCGAAGCATCGAGGCACACGGCAAGCCGTGCGAGGGTTTCGCGCAGGCGGGAAACCGACGTCCACTTTTTCCGGGATATGCGCCAAAATTGGCGGGGGCCCGGCGGTTTGTCCGCCGAGCCCCCTTAGGCATCAGCCGGCCTGTAAGCCGGGTTCTGTATGGCGAGGTTTTCACCCCGCGTGACGACCATTCCTCTGGGACGCCGCTTGCGCGGCGCCTCGAGCAACCTACCCGAACGGCCGGATCCGGACTGATCCCGGGGATTGCTCCCCGCGCCGTTCCTATTCGGTCTTGCTCCCGGTGGGGTTTGCCGTGCCGCCGGCGTTGCCGCCGACGCGGTGCGCTCTTACCGCACCGTTTCACCCTTGCCGCGGCTGAACGCTACGCGCCGCGGCGGTCTGTTCTCTGTGGCACTGTCCCTGGGCTTTCGCCCGCCGGACGTTATCCGGCACCGTTCGTCCGTGGAGCCCGGACTTTCCTCCCCGGCAGCCTTTCGGCTTTGCCGGAGCGGCCGTCCGACCGACTGACCCGGTAGGGATGGGGGGCGCGGACGCCGGCGTCAAGGTTCTTGGCGCAAAATGGCTCCGCGCCGGTCGTCGCATCGCGTCGGCTGGTAAACAAACAGCGACTGCGCGCCTTATCGGAGCATGATCTTTTCCGAAAACCGGCATCCACTTTTCGGGATGATGCTCTACTCGCTGACGCGGTGGTCGGCGATCCGGATGCGGGACTCGGCGGGGGCGGCAATGGCGCCGCCCGCCTGCACCAGGTCAGGCTGCACCGGCTGGGTCCTGCCCACGTGCGTGACGGCGCTGTGGTCGAGCTTCTTGTCGTGTTTGCGGACGGCGTTCTTCATCGGCGCGGGAGGCGCCTGCGCTGCTGCGGCGGTCGCAGCCTTGGCCGCCGGTTCGACCGGCTTGGTGTGTTTCGCCGCGATCGCCTGCTTCGTCTCCACAGCTTTCGGCTGCTTGGCCGCAGCCGCGACCGTGATCTTCTTGTCGGCCGGCGCGATCTGCTTGCTGGTCTTCGCCGCGGTCTGCTGTTTCGCTTCCGCAAGCTTCGCCTGCTTCACCGTGGCGTTCACCGCGGTCTTCTTGTCGATCGGCTCGGCGGACCTGATGTTCTTCGTCGAGGCTCCTTGCTTGGCTTCAGCCATCTTCTGAGGCTTCGCCGCGGCGGCTGCCGTGATCTTCTTGTCGATCGGCTCGGCGGACCTGGTGTTCTTCGTCGAGGCTCCTTGCTTGGCTTCAGCCATCTTCTGAGGCTTCGCCGCGACGGCCGGCGCGATCTTCTTGTCGGCGAGTTCGGCCAGCTTGATCTTCTTCGCGGTCGTCTCCTGCTTCGCGTCTGCGATTTTCAAATGCTTTGCAGATGCCGCAGCGGCCCGTGCGTCGGCGGCGGCGACCTTCCGGTCGGCCGGCTTGTCGCGGTTCGCCTGAGCCGTCCTGGTGTCCTTGGTGCCCTGCGTCGTGCCGTTCTGCCTGGCGGTGTCCGCGGTTTTTGCGTTCGCCTTGGTGTCGGCCTTCGCGCTGATCTTCATGTCGGCCTTGGCGTTCTTCGCAGGGGTTTCGGTCTTGCGTTCGGCGGCCGCCAGTTTGATGGTCGCCTTGTCACGCTTGCCGGCGGTCTTGTCGTTGCGCTCGTCCTGCTTTTTCTCCGCCGCGTCCTTGCGCTTGCCATCATCGCGCACATCGGCGACCGGCACCGGGTCGGGCGGCAGGCCGAGCACGCGCTTCACCTTGTTGCAATAGATGGTCGTGGCGCGCGACATCCGCTTGAGGCCGTGCCCGCCGTTGTAGCGCATCGCCGTGCCGCACAGGTCGCCGTCGGCGAGCCGCCGGGCGCCGGCGAGATAGCGCATGCCCCACTCGATATTGGTCTCCGGGTCATAGAGCTCCCACAGCGTCCCGCCATAGCCGAGGATGCGCGCGGTCTCGTACTTGATCTGCATCAGGCCGACTTCGCCGACGCCGCCGGTCGTCGCCGGATCGTAGTCGGATTCGACCTGAACCACCGCGCGGGCGAGGTCGGTCGGCACGCCATGCGCGGCCGCCTTGGCGACCACGAGGTCCTTCACGTCCTCGACATTGATCGGCTTCACTGTCGCCGATGCCTTGGTATCCGGCAGGGCCGCGATCATCTCCTCGATGCGCGGATCGGTGTCACGCAGCACATAGGCGCCGGCCGGAGCCGCCAGAGCACCAAAGATCACTGTCGTCGCCAACAGCCACTTGCGACGTTGACTATAGCTAACGGGAAAGTTCATTTCGACCGCCCTTCGAAACTACGATGAATTGCCCGTGGCCGCATGCTTTCCAAATGAGACGAAAGCGGGGCGGCCGGCTGTGTTCACTACCGAATACGGTGCACGGACTGACGCGGATTTACGAAACTTGCGTTCGAATCCGGCCAATACGAACGATTGTTTCCGCTTTACGTATTCATGCTGGGGAGGAGGGCCGACGTTGGCCTGAGTGAAGATCGAGGAGCGGACTACACCAACACGCCGCGTGATCGGCGGTGGAATCCTACCTGAGCCGCCAAGCGCTGCAGCGTTGCAATAGTCGAGGGGTCGGCGCGGCCGTCGACGCGCGCCGGCCGGTAGCGGCGCTGAAAGGCGGCGACGACGTCTCGCGTCGCCGCGTCGAACCTGCCGGTAATGCGAATCCCGAAGCCCCATGACGCAAGCGCTCGTTGCAGCTCTACGACCGCTGGACCGCGATTGCCGATTTTCAGGATGCCGCCGTTTCGGATTGGAACCGGCCGCGCCCACACCCCAACGCCGAACCTATGCAATCGGCTCCATGGAAATTTTTCGCCTGGGTCGCTTTTCCGTGATGGGGCGATATCCGAATGGGCAAGCACGCCAGCAGACGGGATTCTCTGCCGACGCATGATGTCACGGCAGAGCGCGATCACCGCCTCGATTTGCCGAGGCGGAAATGGCGGATAGCCGAACTCGTGACCCGGATTGACGATCTCGATGCCGATCGAGCGGGAGTTGATGTCGGTCTCGCCGTGCCAATATGAGACACCGGCATGCCAGGCGCGCCGCTCCTCCGGCACCAGTTGCAGGATGGTGCCGTCCTCGAGCACGAGGTAGTGCGACGACACCTCGGCCTCCGCGGCGGTCAGCCGCATCAGCGCGCCTTCCGCGGTCTTCATGCCGGTGTAGTGCAGGATGATCAGGTCCGGCCGCGCCGGGTCTCCTTGCTTGAGCTTCGAGCGGCGGCGCGGCCCGTGATTGGGCGAGGGCACCACGCGGTTGACCAGCTTCGAGTCGGGTTCGAAGGTCTGCATCGGGCGACGTTAATGCCGCTCGCGCCCCCGCACCACCGTCACGGTGCAGGGCGCCTCGGCGACCACCTGGGTCGACACGCTGCCGAGATAGCGGCGCAAGGTCGAGCTCCCACGAGCGCCGATGACGATGTGATCGACGTGGTGGTTGCGCGCATAGGTGACCAGGGCGCCGGCCGGATCGGGCGATTCCAGGACGTGGCAGGTGACGTGCTCGGGCGCGAGCGGCAGGCCGCGCGTCCAGTGCTTGAGCTCGATCAGCCGCTGCAGGTGGATGTTGCGCCCCTGGTCGTCCTCGTACCGGTCGAGCGCGATGCGCGCGGTCTTGAAGACGTTGACGCAGACGAGCCGTGCGGAGGGCTCGGTGTCGAGCAGCCGGTGAGTCGCGAGCTTGAGCTGTTCGGCGAGATCCTCCATGCCGGGCGCGAGATCGATCGCCGCCATGATGATCGGCGCGTGTGCCAGCAGGCCCGAGACGCTGCGCCGGCGCGCCGGCCTTTTGTCACGCGCGCGAAACCAGCGCAAAGCGATGGTCAGCGCGCCGTCGCGCTCGACACGCCCGGCGCGGGCGGTGAGCGTCACCTCGTTCGGGTGCTGCAGGTCGAACGCGACCTGTGCGGCGGTGGCGTAACGCGCATCCGGCTCGACCTCGAGGCAGCGCAGGATGATTTCCTGCAGCCACGGCGGCAGGTCCGGTTTCCAGCGCCGCGGCGGCAGAGGATCCCGCCACAGGCGACGCTTCCATTCACCGACGCTGTGCGGCTCGCCGAACGGCCGCTCGCCGGTCGCGAGGAAATAGAGAATGACGCCGAGCGCGAACAGGTCGCTGCGCGGATCGCCACGGTCGCCGAGCAGTTGCTCGGGTGCAATGTAGGCGCCGGTGCCGACCGGTCCGTCGACCTCCTCGCCGATCAGGTCGGGAAGCTGGTCGTGACGCGACAGGCCGAAGTCGATCAGCGCCACCGGGCCGTATCCCGGCTCGCCGGTCTCGCGCAGGATGATGTTGCTCGGCTTGAGATCGAGATGCAGGACATGCTGCCGGTGGATGTCGTGCAGCGCGTCGGCGACCTTCACGCCGATCGCCGCCACGTCGTTCGCCGGCAGCGGCGTCTTGTCGAGCAGCGCCTTGAGCGAACGCCCGGCGATGAACTCCATCACGATATAGGGGCGCTCGACGTCGCCGGCGGCGACGAACCGCGGCGCGTGAGGACCCGACAGGCGTGGCAGGATCATCTGCTCGGTCTCATAACCGACGATGGTGATCGGATTTTCACCCGGGCGGAGCAGGGGGATCTTCATCACCAGCGGCATGGTGATGTCGGCGCGGCTGACGCGCCAGAAGCTCGCCATGCCGCCCGGATCAAGCGGCTCGTCGAGGCGGAAGCCGTCGATCACCTCGCCGCGTTCGAGCCGGCGCGGGTCCATCTGGTCAATAGCCCCACTGCAGGCGGTCGGCGAGCGCGACCGGCAGGCCGGCATCGCGGATCTTCCGCGCGGCCTTGTCGATGTCGTAGGCGACGCGAATGTAAGTGAGCTCGTTTCGGGCCTCGTCGAGCACCGCGTAGCAGGCGGCGGGATTATCATCGCGCGGCTGGCCGACCGAGCCGATCACTGCGAGCCACCGGCGCGGCTGGGTGAGGGGAATGGCGCGCCAGTTCGGCTGAAAGCCGGACAGCTTGCCGGTCACAGACGCATGAAACAGCGCCGGCACATGGGTGTGGCCGCAGAATGTGAGCCGCGCCTGCGTGGCGGCGAAGCTCCGCGAGGCGCCATACGCGTCGGTTACGTAGTGCCAGCGCCCGGGGTCATCCGCGCTCGCGTGCACGTAGAGCCGTTCGCCCTCCTCCAAGATCAGCGGTCGCCGTTCGAGAAAGGCGCGCTGCGCGGCATCGAGCTGCGTTCGCGTCCATTCAATCGCGATCTGCGCGAGCTCGTTCATGCGGAACGAGTCGGAGAACGTCGCCGCGTCGTGATTGCCGAGCAGCGCGACGGCGCCGCGTTCCACCTCGTCCATGATCGTGTCGACCACCCAGCCCGGATCGGCGCCGTAGCCGACGTAATCCCCCAGGAAAACGTGACGATCGACCGCGTTGTCGCGCGCATGCGTGAGGCACGCGCTCAGCGCTTCGCGATTGCCATGGATGTCGGTGAACAGCGCGATCCGCACGGCCCGGGGTCCAATCGGGTGGACGTCGATCTCATGCGTAAATATGAACGGCCCGGATCGCAAGCGATCCGGGCCGTCAACTAGCAAGCCTTTCAGCTATGTCGATGCGGCGTTACCGCGTGCCGCTGCCGCTGGTGCCGCCGCGCGGGGCCATGCCGCCGCTCGGCGAGCTGCTCGCCGCCGGCTTCGGCGGCGAATACGGCTCGAACGTCGCTGCGTTCTTCAGCTCGTCCTTGGTCATCGACAGTTTCAGCTTCATGTCGCCGGCGCTGGCGGTCGTGCTGTTGTCGGGCATCATCTGGAACGACGACGGCTCGAGCGCGACGTCCTTCGTGCCGATGCCGAGGAAGCCGCCCACGCCGACCACATAGGCGAGGATCTTGCCGTTCTTGTCGAACAGGATGTCGTTCACGTCGCCGATCTTCTGATCATCGGTGCCGACCACGTTGGTGCCCTTGAACTTCGACATCAGCATCTGGTCCGGCGATTGCTTGGCGACGAACTTCGCCGAGTCGGCCTTGCCGCTCGGCGTGCTCGGCGCCGTTGCGCTCGGCGGCGACGGAGACGGGCTGGTCGGCGTCGTCGGGGACGGCGCCTGGGCGAGAGCCGTCGTCAGCGCGAGGCCGCTCACGGCCGCCGCTGCGATAAGCTTGTTGATCATTGTGTGGCCTCCAGTTGGGAAACGAACCTCTCAGTCCTCCCTTGCCCTGAACAACTCGGGAGCCGCCGCCCGCGTTCCCCGGTTTTCCCCAATGAAAACAACAGACGCCGAGCCCGATTCGGGCTGAAGCAACCGTTCTTTAAGCTTATCGACCGTTAATCACAGGGAGCTGGGACGGCGTACGCGGACGACGCGCGTCGGCCACGACGATCCATTGACGGCCATATAGTCCCATGATATCCCAAAACTGCCCAGTACGGGATACCTCTGCCGGTCCGGTGTGTTTGGCCCGGCGTGTAGATGCAAATTCTGCGCACGCTTTGGCGGCAGCGTGCGCAACCGCAGTGTCTGGGATCGCGTTCACGTCGTCAGAGTGGAGTGCGTACGCGCATGGACCGCTTCGTGGGCAATCACACGATGCGGCTCGATGCCAAGGGGCGTGTGTCGATTCCGGCGCCGTTTCGTTCGGTGCTCGCGCGCGACGGCTTCGACGGCCTCTACTGCTATCCGACGCTCGACCGACAGGCGATCGATGCGGGCGGCAATGCGCTGCTCGCGGAGATCGAGAAGCTGATCGAACAGTTTCCGCCCTACGCGGACGAACGGGAGGAACTGCTGGTCGCGCTCTACGGGACGAGCGAGACGCTCAAGATCGACGGCGAGGGCCGGGTGGTGTTGACGGAGGGATTGAAGGGGCATGCGGAGATCGGCGACGCGGTCGTGTTCGTCGGTCTCGGTCACAAGTTTCAGCTGTGGGAGCCGGAACGCTTCCGCGCGCATCTCGCGAAGGCCACCGCGACGGTGCGGGCGTTGACCAAGCGAACCGGCTCCGGGCGTGCGGAAGGAGCACGGGAATGATGACGGGCCGCGGCGCCGGGCAACCGGAGGCCGCTGGCGGACTGGCCCATCACGTTCCCGTGCTCGTTCGCCGTGTTCTCGATCACCTCGCGCCGCGGGACGGCGCCATCATCATCGACGGGACGTTCGGGGCGGGCGGCTACACGCGCGCCATTCTGGCCGCGGCGCAGACGCGCGTGATCGCGCTCGACCGCGATCCGTCGGCGATCTCGCGCGGTGCCGCGCTCGCTGCCGAGAGCGCCGGGCGGCTGAACCTGGTCCAGGAGCGTTTCGCCAATCTCGACGCGGTTGTCCGCGCGCAGGGCCATGACGCCGTCGATGGCGTCGTGCTCGATATCGGCGTGTCGTCGATGCAGCTCGATACCGCGGAGCGCGGATTTTCGTTCCGACTCGACGGGCCGCTCGACATGCGCATGGGCGGCGAGGGGCCGAGCGCGGCCGACGTGGTCGCCGCGGCCTCCGAACGCGATCTCACCGCGGTGATCGCGACGCTCGGCGAGGAGCGGTTTGCGCGCGGCGTCGCCCGCGCCATCGTCCGCGGCGGCGGCGAGGCGCCGATCCGCACGACACGCGAGCTCGCAGACGTGGTTGCGCGAGTGGTGCGCACGCGTCCGGGCGACATCCATCCGGCGACGCGCACGTTCCAGGCGCTGCGCATGTTCGTGAACGACGAGCTCGGCGAGCTCGCCGCCGCGCTCGCCGCGGCCGAGCGCATCCTCAAGCCGGGCGGCCGACTGGTCGTGGTGTCGTTTCATTCGCTCGAGGACCGCGTCGTCAAATCCTTCCTCGCTGACCGCGGCACAGCGGTGGGCGTGTCGCGGCATCAGCCCGAGGCGGCGGCCAAGCCGCTGACGTTTCGGGTGCTGACCAAGCGGCCGGTGACGCCGGACGAGCAGGAGATCGCCGAGAACCCGCGCGCGCGCTCCGCCAAGCTGCGGGCCGGCGAGCGCACCGATGCGGCCGCGCGCGACGAAGCGCCGGGCGGCTTGCTGCCGCGGCTGCCGTCGCTCCCGGATGTCATGAGGGGAGGACGCTAGACATGCGCTTCGTCCACCTCATCGTCGTCGCCGCGCTCGTCTCCGCCGCGGCCTATGTCTACAAGATCAAGTTCGAGGCGACCTTGCAGGCGGAGCAGGTGGCGAAGCTGCGCGCCGAGATCCGCCGCGAGCGTGACGCGGTCGCCGCGCTGCGCGCGCAATGGGCGCAGCTCGACAATCCCGATCGCATCCAGGGCCTCTCCCAGCGTCATCTGCAATTGCGTGCAATCCAGCCGACGCAGTTCGACCAGATCGACCGTCTGCCGGAAAAGGCCGCCAACTCGTCGGCTGCCGACCCGATCGGCGCCCTGATCGAGAACATCGAGCCGGACGTTCCGACCGGCTCGATCCCGGCCAATCCCAGCCCGGCAAAGTCCGCGCCGGCAAAACCGGCGGCGAGGTGAGCGCCATGGCCGACGCGAGCTATCATGGCCATGACGTATCCGGCGAAGCCGCGCCGGCGGCGGTGCCGTGGCGGCGCCGCATCCTGCACACGCTGCTCTATGGCCGCAATGTCGACCGCAATCGCAAGGCGCGTGCGCGGGTCGGCCTCGCGCTGGTCGCCTTTGCGGCGATCTACACGATCATCGCGGGACGGCTGGTCATGTATGCCGACGTGGCGGACAGCCACACGTCGCGGCGCGGCGGCTCGCAGGACGCGGTCGCGACCGCGCGGCCGGAAGTCCTCGACCGCAACGGCGAGGTGCTGGCGACCGACGTGCGCGCGCCGTCGCTGTTCGCCGAGCCGCACCGCATCATCGACGTCGACGAGGCGGTCGAGCTCCTCACGGCGGTCATCCCGGATTTCGACACGCAGGATCTGCGCGAGCGGCTCAGCTCCAAGCGCCGCTTCGCCTGGCTGCGGCGCGAGATCACGCCCAAGCAGCAGCGCGAGATCCACCGGCTCGGCATTCCCGGCATCGGCTTCCTCAACGAGAACAAGCGCGTCTATCCGAACGGCCCGGAACTGTCGCACGTGATCGGCCACGTCAATGTCGACAACCAGGGCATTGCCGGCATCGAGAAATGGCTCGACGGCCGCGGCCTCGCCGAGCTGCACCGCGCCGGCTTCGCCACCGACCATCAGCAGCGCCCTGTCCAGCTCGCAGTCGATTTACGGGTGCAGCACGCGCTCCGCGACGAGCTGGTCGCGGCGCAGGCGAAGTTCAAGGCCAAGGCCGCGGCCGGCGTCATCGCCGACGTGCGCACCGGCGAGATCCTCGCCATGGTGTCGATCCCCGACTACAACCCGAACAGCCCGCGCGAGGCGCTCGACCCGACCCGCATCAACCGCATCACCACCGGCGTGTTCGAGATGGGGTCGACCTTCAAGGCGCTCACCTTCGCAATGGCGCTCGACAGCGGCAGGATCACCCTCAATTCGTCCTTCGACGCGCGCATGCCGTTGCGTTACGGCCGCTTCAACATCAGCGACTATCACGCGCAGCGCCGCGTGCTGTCGGTCCCGGAGATCTTCACCTATTCGTCGAACATCGGCACCGCGCGGATGGCGCTCGCGCTCGGCGTCGACGCGCATCGCGGCTTCCTCAAGAAGGTCGGCCAGCTCGACCGCCTGCGCACCGAGCTGCCGGAGAGCGCCGAGCCGATCGTGCCGAAGCGCTGGGGCGAGCTCAACACGGTGACCATCTCGTTCGGTCACGGCCTCTCGGTGGCTCCACTGCAGGCGATGATGGGGGTGAGCGCGCTGGTCAACGGCGGCTTGCTCATTCCCCCGACCTTCCTCAAGCGCAGCGAGGACGAAGCGAGGGCGCTCAGCACGCGGGTGATCAAGCCAGAGACCTCGGCGATGATGCGCTACCTGTTGCGGCTCAATGCCGAGAAAGGCACGGCGACCAAGGCCGAGGTGAAGGGCTATTACGTCGGCGGCAAGACCGGCACCGCCGAGAAGGTGGTTAACGGGCACTACGCCAAGAACAAGCTGCTCACCACGTTCACGGCAGTCATGCCGGCGGACGCGCCGCGCTATCAGCTGTTCATCCTGCTCGACGAGCCGCAGGGCCTGCCGGAAACCCACGGTTTCGCAACGTCGGGCTGGAACGCGGCGCCGGTCGCCGGCAAGGTGATCTCCCGGGTCGCGCCGCTGCTCGGCGTCGAGCCGCGGTTCGAGATGCCCACGGTCGACCGCTTGCTCGTGGCGTCGGCGCAGAATCCGCGCTAAACGACCTGCATGAAACTGGGCGAACTGCTGGGCCTGCCGGGCGAGGACGCGCGATATGAGGCGCGTTTTGGCGGGTTGGAGGTTGCCGGGCTGTCGGTCGACAGCCGGGCGATCCAGCCGGGCTTCCTGTTCGTTGCCGTTCCCGGCACCAAGGCGGACGGCCTCACGTTCCTGCCGCAGGGGCTCAAGGCCGGCGCCGGCGCCGTGATGGCCGAGCGGGCGCCGGCGGAAGCTCTGCCCGACGGCGTCGCGCTGGTCACCGTCCCCAACGTACGCCGCGCCCTGGCGCTCACCGCTGCGAAATTCTTCGCGCGTCAGCCCGCCGTCATTGCCGCCGTCACCGGCACGAGCGGCAAGACCTCGGTCGCGGCGTTCACGCGCCAGATCTGGACCGCGCTCGGCCATGCGGCGGCGAGCATTGGCACCGTCGGCCTCGTCGCGCCCAACGAGGAGGTCTACGGCTCGCTCACCACGCCCGATCCGATCGAGCTGCACCGTACGCTCGACCGGCTTGCCGGCAGCGGCGTCACCCATCTGGCATTCGAAGCCTCGTCGCACGGGCTCGACCAGCATCGGCTCGACGGCGTGCGCGTCGCGGCCGGCGGCTTCACCAACATCACGCGCGATCATCTCGACTATCACCCGAGCTTCGAGGCCTATCTGCAGGCGAAGCTCCGGCTGTTCAGCGATCTGATCGCGCCGACCGGCACGGCAGTGATCGAGGTCGATCACGACCATGCCGACACGGTCGTTGCGACGGCCGAGCGCCGCGGCCTGCGCCTGCTCACCGTCGGCCGCGGCGGCGAGGGGATCCGCCTGTGCGACGTCGCGATCGACGGATTCGCCCAGCGGCTGCGCGTCGAGCATGCGGGTCGCGCGCATGAGCTGCGCCTGCCGCTGGTCGGTGCGTTCCAGGTGGAGAACGCGCTGGTCGCAGCCGGCCTCGTCATTGCGACCGGCGGCGACCCGGTCCGCACCTTCGCCGCACTCCAGCACCTCAAGGGCGCCAAGGGCCGGCTCGATCTGGTCGGCACGCATGCCGGCGCGCCGATCTTCGTCGACTACGCGCACAAGCCGGACGCGCTCGAAAAGGCGCTCGGCGCGTTGCGACCCTACGTGAAAAAACGGCTGGTGGTGGTGTTCGGTGCCGGTGGCGACCGCGACAAGGGCAAGCGGCCGCTGATGGGCGCGATCGCCGCCAAGCACGCCGACCGGGTGATCGTCACCGACGACAATCCGCGCAGCGAGGCGCCCGCGGCGATCCGCGCCGAGATTCTTGCAGCGGCCCCGGGTGCCGCTGAGATCGGCGACCGTGGTGAGGCGATCGGTCGCGCGGTCGCTGCGCTGGAACCGGGCGACGTGCTGCTGATCGCCGGCAAGGGCCACGAAAGTGGCCAAATCATCGGCAATCAAACCCTGCCGTTCAGCGACCACGACGCGGTCGCGGCGGCGCTGGGGAACCAAGCTGTATGAGCGATCGCGCGCTGTGGACCATCGATGCGATGGCGGCGGCGATGCGCGCCGACCGTGCCGGCCGCTTGCCGGCGAGCGTGTCAGGCCTCTCGATCGACAGCCGCAGCATCAAGCCGGGCGAAGCCTATTTCGCCATCAAAGGCGACGTGCATGACGGCCACGCCTTTGTCGGTCCGGCCCTGACGGCGGGCGGCGGCGTTGCGGTCGTCGCGCGCGACAAGCGCGACGGGCTGCCGACCGACGCGCCGCTCCTGATCGTCGACGACGTGCTCGATGCGCTGCGCAGGCTTGCGG
>Ga0081540_1000683_pt1 | contig 31759 bp, 25 predicted proteins | sample TabmetS2T1R1_FD_71024 | JGI IMG/M metagenome (GOLD analysis project Ga0081540, IMG submission 71024) | Tabebuia heterophylla rhizosphere microbial communities from the University of Puerto Rico - S2T1R1 | ecosystem: Host-associated > Plants > Roots > Rhizosphere ...
TCCATTTGGGGGATAAGCGGCAAAGTCGTATTCACAACTATTCCCGATTGAATGAACGCAAAATTGGCATATCGATCGTCCAATTTCGCCTGCGGAGCGGGAGCTTCTCGATCTGTAGCCTGGGGTGCGGGGCTTGCGGGCCGATCCGATCGTAATATTTCACGCAACTCGGCATCGTTACGAAGAATATCTCTGATTTTTCTTAAGTCATCCGGAGTGGGAGCTTCTCGATCTGGCGCCTGGGGTGCAGGGCGTGCGGGGTCATCCGATCGTAACACGCCACGCAAATCGGCATCCTTAAGAACAAGATCTCTGAGCCTTTTTAAATTCTCTTCGCTAAAGTCATGAGGCAATCGGTATTCAAGTGCGTTGCCAAGCGTTTTGCGCAGTATCCACTTTCTTGAAGAGAAAATAACCGTTGAGAAGCCTACCAATAGCGCAGGCACGATCAGGACTAAATAATGAAGCTGAGCAAAACCCCAGGCAATTTGAATAAACGATAACAAGCTTTCCATTTGAAACCTCCGTGCCCAAGACGAGGTGTCGGCAATTGATTGTGAGGCCGTAGCCTAAGCGTATGGGTTAGTAGAAAGAGCAATGAAGCGCCGCTCTTCCCACTTCTGCATTCCTAAATTTTCGAACAGTACAGCGTTTATTCGCGCCATACTACCCGAGATTGTTGGAAACGTCGAACGCTTGATCAAGACGCCGCGCGTAGCGCGAGCTTCAGGCAGCGGCCGGTGATATCGATCGCTGTCGTTGCGAAATGCTATTGGCAACCCGTCGGCGAGAAAGCGATGTCTACCGAACGATACGAAGTCTCGGCGGGATTACGGTGACAGTGCATTCAATTTTGCCTGGATAGGCCTGCGCGTTCGGCGTAATTTGTCGAACCAAATCAACCTGATGCTACCAGTCCAGTCATATCGGAAAAAATAAACCGCTTCCTCTGTCGCCCAAATCACCGCTATCACTTCGCGCGTCCACCCCGGCACGAGGGGCGTATCGCGATCGTCACGGACGCGGGGTTGGATGCGGTGGACGCAGCGGCGTCGGGCGCGATCGTGGTCGCAGGGCGGGTTCTCCCGTGAGTGATCTTACGCTTGCGCGGACGACCGGCGTTTCAAGGCCTTCGCCAGCAGCTCAGTCGGCATCTCGCCGATCGGGGCGGCGGGTGAGGGCGCTGCGTACGGCGAAGTCGTGTGGTTCTGGCATCCGTGGCTGATGTCAAGCCGGCGGAGACGCGTCGGCCCGACCGGGCTCAAGACAAGTCTCAATCCGCCGGTGACGGTGACAAAAAGGAATTCGTCGCCGGGGAGAGCACGAAGTAAGCCGTAAAGCCATTGCGCAGGGAATGCCGGAGTGCCTCCGCTGAACCTGTATGCTCGTGTGCGCTCTTGCTTTCGCGCATATTGCACGCGAGACCGCGGGTGCAGCGTGCATCCGGCATTCCCTGCTCCCTCTCTTTCCCGGGGGAACCAAGGTCACGCCTCGGGCATTTGATGCCGCGTCGCGGACCCGTATTCCGCACGCCTGCCGGATGTGACAAGCTTAGTCCCTGGATTGGCGGCTCGTTAAGCCTTCCGCTTAAGGCTGTCGCAATCCGCAATAATTATTGAGTATCTGAGCACCTGCGAACTTCGTTAAGAGTGGCGCGGGTTGCGACGCTACTCTCGTCGATTTGGGGAAATTGAACCGCATGTGCGGCATTGTCGGCATTCTCGGACGCGCTCCGGTCGCGGAGCTCTTGGTGGATTCACTCAAACGCCTGGAATATCGCGGCTATGATTCCGCAGGCGTCGCCACGCTGGAAGGCGATCACCTCGTGCGCCGCCGCGCCGAGGGCAAGCTGAAAAATCTTGAAAAGCGGCTGGAGGCCGAACCGCTCGCAGGCCACACCGGGATCGGGCACACCCGTTGGGCCACCCACGGCAAGCCGACCGAGAACAACGCCCATCCGCACGCCACCGAAAACGTCGCCGTCGTACATAACGGCATCATCGAGAATTTTCGCGAACTGCGCGACGAACTCGAAAAGGAAGGCGCAAAATTCTCCAGCGAGACCGATAGCGAAACGGTCGCGCATCTCGTCAATTCCTATCTGCTCAAGGGCGCTTCGCCGCAGGACGCGGTGAAGGCGTCGCTGCCGCGCTTGCGCGGCGCGTTCGCGCTGGCGTTCCTGTTCACCGGCCACGACGACCTGATGATCGGCGCCCGCAAGGGCTCGCCGCTCGCGGTCGGCCATGGCGACGGCGAGATGTATCTGGGGTCGGACGCGATCGCGCTGGCGCCCTTCACCGACACCATCAGCTATCTCGAGGACGGCGACTGGGTGGTGCTGTCCCGCGACGCCAGCGTGATCTATGACGAGCACGGCACCGTGGCGCATCGCGAGGTGCTGAAATCGGGCGCGTCGTCATTCCTGGTCGACAAGGCGAACTACCGCCACTTCATGGCCAAGGAAATCCACGAGCAGCCGGAAGTGGTCGGGCACACCCTTGCCCGATATGTCGACATGGCGAGCGAGCGCGTCGCGCTGCCGGTCAAGCTGCCGTTCGACTTCAACGACATCCAGCGGATTTTGATCACCGCCTGCGGCACTGCAAATTACGCCGGCTACGTCGCCAAATACTGGTTCGAGCGGCTGGCCCGCGTGCCGGTCGAAATCGATGTCGCCTCGGAATTCCGCTACCGCGAGGCGCCGTTGCGCAAGGGCGATCTCGCGATCGTCATTTCGCAATCCGGCGAGACCGCCGACACGCTGGCTGCCCTGCGCTACGCCAAGGCGGAAGGCATTCACACCCTCGCGGTTGTCAACGTGCCGACCTCGACGATCGCGCGCGAAAGCGAGACCGTGCTGCAGACACTGGCCGGTCCCGAAATCGGCGTCGCATCGACCAAGGCCTTCACCTGCCAGCTCATGGTGCTGGCGTCGCTGGCCGTGGCCGCCGGCAAGGCGAGGGGCGCATTGTCCGAGGAGGACGAAGCCAAGCTCGTTCATGGCCTCGTCGAGATCCCGCGGCTGATGGCGGCGGCGCTGACGACCGAACCGCAGATCGAGAAGCTGGCGCGCGACCTGTCGAAATCAAAGGACGTGCTGTATCTCGGGCGCGGCACCAGCTTTCCGCTGGCGCTGGAAGGCGCGCTGAAGCTGAAGGAAATCTCCTACATCCACGCCGAGGGCTATGCCGCCGGCGAGCTCAAGCACGGGCCGATCGCGCTGATCGACGAAACCATGCCGGTCGTGGTGATCGCGCCGTTCGACCGGGTGTTCGAGAAGACCGTCTCCAACATGCAGGAGGTCGCCGCCCGCGGCGGCAACATCATCCTCATGACCGACGCCAAGGGGGCGGCGGAAGCCACCGTCGAATCACTTGTCACCATCGTGCTGCCCGACATGGCCGCGACCTTTACCCCGCTGGTCTATGCCGTTCCGGTGCAACTTTTGGCCTATCATACCGCCGTGGTGATGGGCACGGACGTCGATCAGCCGCGAAATCTCGCCAAATCCGTTACTGTCGAATAGGTAACCTGATGGGCTGTCACGTTGGGCCTTCAAAAATCTGCTAGGATGGCTTAGCTGGCATAATGCCGGCTGTCCCGACCTGGAACCACCATGAACCGCGAAGAACTGCCCCTGACACCGCCTCCGCTTGAGCCTCTGCCGGATGAGCCCCATACCGGCCTGGTGGCCCGGTTCCGGAACTATTTTCTGACGGGACTGATTGTCGCGGGGCCGGTGGCGATCACGCTTTATCTGACCTGGTGGTTCGTCAACTGGGTCGACAATCTGGTCCGTCCGTTCGTGCCGACGGTCTACCGGCCGGAAACCTATCTGCCGTTCGGGCTGCCCGGGTCGGGGCTGATCGTGGCGGTGATTGCGCTGACGATGCTGGGCTTCCTCACCGCCAACCTGATCGGGCGGACGTTGGTCGATCTCGGCGAGCGGCTGCTCGGCCGCATGCCGGTGGTGCGCGCGATCTACCGCGGCCTGAAGCAGGTGTTCGAGACGCTGTTCTCGGGCAAGGGGTCGAGCTTCCGCAAGGTCGGCCTCGTTGAATTTCCCTCGCCGGGGATGTGGTCGATCGTCCTGATCTCGCAGTCGCCGAGCGCCAATATCGCAAGCCAGCTTCCCGGCCAGGAGGAGCATCTGGCGGTGTTCCTGCCCTGCGCGCCGAACCCGACCACGGGTTTCTTCTTCTACGTGCCGAAGAGCAAGATCATCGAAGTCGAGATGAGCACCGAGGACGCCGCGACGCTGATCATGTCCGCCGGCGTAGTGCAGCCCGGCTCCGACCCGCAAAAGCGAAACGCCGCACTCGCCGGCATGGCGAACGCCGCGCGCGTGGCGAATTCAAGCGGCCTGCAGCCCGCGCCGATCAAGGTGAAGGTGGAGTGAGGAGTTGCCGTCATTCCGGGGCGCGCAAAGCGCGAACCCGGAATCTCGAGATTCCGGGTTCGCATCTTCGATGCGCCCCGGAATGACCGTTGAGAGAGTCCTCACCCCGCCCCAATCAGCGGCACAGCCTCATCCCGCTCGTACAGATACAGCAGACACCGCAGCGCCTCCCCACGCTCGCCCTTCAGCCTCGGGTTATCCTTCATGATCCGCAGCGCCTCGTCGCGCGCCTGCGTGATGAGCTGGCCGTGGACGTCGGAGCGCGCGATCCGATAGCCGGGCAGGCCACTCTGGCGGATGCCGAGCACGTCGCCTTCGCCGCGCAGCCTCAAATCCTCCTCGGCGATCCGGAAGCCGTCGGTGGTCTCGCGAATCACCTTCAGCCGCGCCGCCGACATCTCGCCCAGCGGCTCCCTGTACAGCAGCAGGCAGGTCGAGGCTTCCGACCCGCGCCCGATCCGCCCGCGGAGCTGGTGCAATTGCGCCAGGCCAAAACGCTCGGCGTTCTCGATCACCATGATGGTCGCCGCAGGCACATCGACCCCGACCTCGACGACGGTAGTCGCGACCAGAAGCCCGATCTCATGGGCGGCGAACTGCGCCATCACGCGATCCTTGTCCGCGCCCTTCATCTGCCCGTGCACCAGCCCGACGCGCTCGCCGAAGCGCTGCTGCAGTTTCTCGAAGCGCTCGGTCGCGTTGGTCAGGTGCTCGGTGCCCTCGGCCTCGGATTCGTCGACCAGCGGGCAGATCCAGTAGACCAGCTTGCCGGCCTTCAGCGCCCGCCCGACCGCATCGACAACGTCCTCCAGCCTGCTGGCGGGGACGGTACGCGTATCGATCGGCTGCCGGCCGGCCGGCTTTTCGCGCAGCTCGGAGACATCCATGTCGCCAAAATACGTGAGCACCAGCGTACGCGGGATCGGCGTCGCACTCAGCACCAGCACGTCGACAGCCTCGCCCTTGTTGGTGAGCGCGAGCCGTTCGCGCACGCCAAAACGATGCTGCTCGTCGACCACGGCCAGCGCCAGGGCCTTGAAGACCACGTCATCCTGGATCAGCGCATGGGTCCCGACCAGGAAATCGATCTCGCCGGCTTCGAGCCGCGCCAGCACCTCGCGCCGCTCCTTGCCCTTCTCGCGGCCGGTCAGGATCGCCACGCGAAGCCCGGCGCGCTCGGCCAACGGCGTGATGGTCTTGATGTGCTGGCGGGCGAGGATTTCGGTCGGCGCCATCAGCGCCGCCTGCTTGCCGGCTTCGGTGACCGCGGCCGCGGCCAGCAGGGCCACGACCGTCTTTCCGGAGCCGACGTCGCCCTGCAGCAGCCGCAGCATCCGCACCGGCTGTTGCAGATCCTCGGTGATGGCGGCGACCGCCGCGCGCTGCGAAGCGGTCAGCGCGTAAGGCAGCGCATCGATGATCTTGTGCCGCAGATGGCCGTCCCCGGCGTTACGGTCGCCGGCCGGACGCCGCAATTGCGCGCGCACCAGCGCCAGCGCCAGTTGGCCGGCCAGCAGTTCGTCAAAGGCCAGCCGCGACCAGAACGGCCCATCGGGCAGGATGTCGGTGAGTTCGACCGGGACATGAACCCGGTTCAGCGCTTCGCGGATCGGCGGAAAACTGCAGCGCCGTATCACTTCCGGGCTGATCCATTCCGGCAGTTCGGGGAGCTTCAGCAGCGCCTGCCCAATCGCCCGCCGCAGCGAACCCAGCGCGAGGCCCTCCGTCAGGGGGTAGACCGGATCGATGCCGGACAGCTTTGAAAATGCCTCCTCGTCCACGACGCGATCGGGATGCACGATCTGCGGAACGCCGTCGTACATCTGCAGCGTACCGGAAACGTACCGCTTCGCGCCGACCGGCAGCAGCTTCTCGACATAGCCCGGCTTGGCGCGGAAAAACGTCAGCACCACGTCGCCGGTGTCGTCGCTGGCATAGACGAGGTACGGCGCGCGGGAATTGCGCGGCGGCGGCGGGCGGTGGCGGTCGACGGTGACTTCCAGCGTCACCACGGTTCCCTGCGCCGCCTCACGAATTTTCGGCCGTGCCCGGCGGTCGATCACGCTCGCCGGCAGATGCAGCAACAGATCGACCAGCCGCGGCGTCTCATCGCGGCCAAGCAGGTAGCGCAACAGCTTGTCCTGCTTCGGACCGACGCCCGGAAGGCTCGTGACCGGCGCAAACAGCGGATTGAGCAGGGTGGGGCGCATCCATCCCTCTTCAAGACGATGGATTGCCGGGTCAAGCCCGGCAATGACCGCATGGGTGGTAATTCACCGAATAGCGAGGGCTGACATCGGCGATCCCGCTCGCTATATCAACCCCGCCCGGCACGTCCGGGCTTTTGGCGTTCGGATGGAATAGGGCAATGACGGGTACGACAAGATCAAGCGGTGGCCTCGACGACCGCCGCAAGCGGCTTTTGTTCCGCTGCTGGCATCGCGGTACCCGCGAAATGGACCTCATCCTTGGGCGCTTTGCGGATGCCGAGATATCCAACATGCGCGATGACGAGCTGGCCGAACTGGAGCGGCTGATCGAGGTGCCCGATCCCGATCTCTACGCCGCGCTGACCGGGGACCAGCCGTTGGGCCCTGAACATGCAACCGCGCTGTTCGAGCGCATCAAGGCGTTTCGCGCCGTGGATCACGACGCATGAAGGCGCCAGTCAAATCACCCGCCGCGCTGCTCGCCCCCGGGCGTCCGCTGACCTTTGCCAATGTCGCCGAGGGGGCGGAAGGGCTTGTCGTTGCCGATCTGGCGCGTGCGGTGGCGGCGAAGCCGAAGCGGCCTGCGGTAAGCCTTGCAGTCGTCTGCCGCGACGGAGCCCGTATGCAGCAGCTCGCGCGGGCGCTGGAGTTCTTCGCGCCCGATCTGCCGGTGATGCAGTTTCCGGCCTGGGACTGCCAGCCCTACGACCGGGTGTCGCCGCATGGCGGCATCCTGGCACAGCGCCTGACCACGCTGGCGCGGTTGTCGCGCCTGCAGGGCAGCGACAAGCCGCTGATCGTGCTGACGACCGTCAACGCCATCGTGCAACGCGTGCCGGCACGCGAGGTCGTCGCCGCGCAGGCGCTGTCGGTGGCGCCCGGCCATGTGGTGCCAATGGACTCGATCGTGGCCTGGCTGGAGCACAATGGTTACAACCGCTCCTCGACTGTGCGCGAGCCCGGCGAATATGCCGTGCGCGGCGGTATCCTCGACCTGTTTCCGGCCGGGCTCGACCAGCCGGTGCGGTTCGATTTCTTCGGCGACTCCCTGGAATCGATCCGCACGTTTGACGCGGAAACGCAACGCACGCTGCTCGACATGCGCGCGCTCGATCTGGTTCCGGTCTCGGAATTCCAGCTCGTCACCGAAACCATCCGCCGCTTTCGCATGGGCTATGTCGCCACTTTTGGCGCACCGCAACGCGATGATCAGCTCTACGAGGCGGTCAGCGAAGGGCGCCGCCATCCCGGCATGGAGCATTGGCTGCCGCTATTCCAGGAGCGGATGGACACGCTGTTCGACTATCTCGACGGCGCGCCGGTCGCGATCGAGCCGCAGGGCGAAGACGCCACGCGCGAGCGCTTCAAGCAGATCGCGGACTATTACGAAGCGCGACGCGAGGCGCTAGAGCATCCCGGCTCCGGGGCGATCTACAAGCCGCTGCCGCCGGACCGGCTCTATCTGACCGAAGCGGAGTGGGCGACGCGCCTGAACGAGGCTGCGGTAGCGCGGCTGACGCCGTTCGCAGTGCCGGAGGGCGGCGGCGACGTGTTCGACGCCGGCGCGCGGCAGGGCCGCAATTTCACGCCCGAACGCGCCGACAGTTCGGTCAATGTATTCGAAGCCGTCGTGGCGCATGTGCTGGCGCTGCAGGCGCAGCGCAAGAAGGTGGTGATCGCGCTGTGGAGCGAAGGCTCGCGCGACCGCATGGGCAGCATGCTCAGGGATCACAAGCTTGCCAACCTCACCAGCGTCAACACCTGGCGCACGGTGCAAGCGACGCCGCGCAACGAAGCCATGCTGGCGCTCCTCGGCATGGAAAGCGGCTTTGAGACCGACGAATTCGCCGTCATCAGCGAGCAGGACATCCTCGGCGACCGCCTGGTGCGGCCGCGCAAGGCGAGCCGCAAGCTCGACAATTTCATCTCAGAGGTCACGAGCCTTTCCACCGGCGATCTCGTCGTCCATGTCGAGCACGGCATCGGACGCTTTGTCGGCTTGCAGACCATCGAGGTCGGCGGCGCGCCGCACGATTGCCTCGAGCTGCATTACGCCGCCGAAACAAAACTGTTCCTGCCGGTCGAGAACATCGAACTGCTGTCCCGCTACGGCTCCGACCACGCCAACGTGGAGCTGGATCGGCTGGGTGGCGGCGGCTGGCAGGCGCGCAAGGCCAAGCTCAAGAACCGCATCCGCGAGATCGCCGGCGAACTGATCAAGATCGCGGCCGAGCGGCAACTGCACGAAGCGCCGAAGATGCCGGTGCAGCCGCATGTCTATGACGAGTTCTGCGCGCGTTTCCCCTATGAGGAGACCGAGGACCAGTTAGGGGCCATCACGTCCACGCTGAAGGATCTCGAAAGCGGCCGGCCGATGGATCGGCTGATCTGCGGCGACGTCGGCTTCGGCAAGACCGAGGTGGCGCTGCGCGCGGCGTTTGCCGTGGCGCTCGACGGTAAGCAGGTCGCCGTGGTGGTGCCGACGACGCTATTGGCGCGGCAGCACAGCAGGAATTTTGCCGAACGTTTCCGCGGCTTTCCCGTCAACGTCGCGCAGGCCTCCCGGCTGATCCCGGCCAAGGAGCTGACGCAGGTCAAGAAGGGGCTTTCGGATGGCAATGTCGATATCGTGGTCGGCACCCATGCGCTGCTCGGCAAGTCGATCAAGTTCAGGGATCTTGGCCTGCTGATCGTCGACGAGGAGCAGCATTTCGGCGTCAGCCACAAGGAGCGGCTGAAGCAATTGCGGGCGCAGGTGCATGTGCTGACGCTGAGCGCGACCCCGATTCCTCGCACGCTGCAACTGGCGCTGACCGGCGTACGCGATCTCTCGATCATTGCGTCACCCCCGGTCGATCGCCTCGCGGTGCGCACGTTCGTAGCCCCGCACGATCCACTGATGATCCGTGAGGCGCTGTTGCGCGAACGCTATCGAGGCGGACAGGCGTTCTATGTGGTGCCGCGGATCGAGGACCTCGCCAGCGTCAAGGATTTCCTCGACAAGAACGTGCCGGAGATGAAGGTCGCGGTCGCGCATGGCCAGATGCCGCCGACGGTGATCGAGGACATCATGTCGGCGTTCTATGACGGCAAATACGACATCCTGCTCTCGACCACGATCGTCGAGTCCGGCCTCGATATTCCGAACGCCAACACGCTGATCGTGCACCGCGCTGACATGTTCGGCCTGGCGCAGCTCTATCAGTTGCGCGGACGGGTAGGGCGCTCAAAGCTGCGGGCGTACGCGCTGTTCACGCTGCCGGCGCAGCAGAAGATCACCGCGCAGGCCGAGCGGCGGCTGAAGGTGCTGCAGTCGCTGGAAACGCTGGGCGCGGGCTTCCAGTTGGCGTCGCACGACCTCGACATCCGCGGTGCCGGCAATTTGCTGGGCGAGGAGCAGTCCGGCCACATCAAGGAAGTCGGCTTCGAGCTCTATCAATCGATGCTGGAAGAGGCGATCCTCAACCTCAAGGCCGGCGTGGCGGAGCCTGCCGCCGACCGCTGGTCGCCGCAGATCACCATCGGCATGCCGGTATTGATCCCCGAGGATTACGTCAACGACCTCGCGGTCCGGCTGTCGCTGTATCGACGCCTGGCCGATCTCGAGACCGACGAGGAGATCGACAATTTCGCCGCCGAAATGCGCGACCGCTTCGGCGTGCTGCCGGACGAGGTGCGCTATCTCTTCAAGGTCGCGGCGATCAAGGCCTATTGCCGCAGAGCCAATGTCGAGAAGGTCGATGCCGGACCGAAGGGCGCGGTGATCTCGTTCCGCGACAACAGCTTTGCCCAGCCGGATCGGCTGGTGTTCTTCATCCGCCAGCACGGCCAGGCTGCAAAGGTGCGGCCCGACATGAAGGTCGTGTTCCTGCAGGAATGGAAGACGCCGGAGGAACGGTTGATGGGCACGACGGAGATATTGCGGCAGCTTGCCAATCTCGCCGAAAGCAAGAAGGCAGCGTAAATCGCTTCGATCCATCCGCGTCATTGCGAGCGCAGCGAAGCAATCCATAGCGCCGCATTGGAGGCATGGATTGCTTCGTCGCTTGCGCTCCTCGCAATGACGGAAACAGAAAAGGCCGCCGGCGCTACCGCCGACGGCCGTCTCATGTTTCTAGCTTCAGCGCTTACTTCGGATACTTGAATTCCGGCGCGGCCTTGAGCGCTTCCTTGGTGGTGTTCATCGTCGCCACCCATTTGTCGTTCTTGGCGTCGTGCTTCACGCTCACGGAAGCCGGCGACACCGCAACATAGTGTTCGCCCATGCCGAGGAAGCCGCCGACCGACAGGATCAGCGCGTCGACCTGGTTGCCCTTGAGCGCGATGTCGGTGATCTCGCCGACCGACTCGTCCTTTTGATTGTAGACGTTGAGGCCCTTCAGTTTCGAAGAGAACATCTCGTCCTTCGATACCGTCGAGAATTTGGCTTCCGCCGGCGCCGTGCCGACCGTCTTGGCCTCCTCGGCGAAAACCGGGCTCGCCAGCACGGCCAGCGACGCCGCGATCAGTGCAATCTTCTTCATGTCCGTCCTCCAGTGCAGAAATGATGCTCTACACAAATGCCGGACTTGAATTGTTGTTCCGGCGGATGCGACGGAACAATTACGAGGCGGCGCGATGGGCGTCTTCCTGAAGGCGCATCCGCAGCGACTTCGCGGAATCGCTCGGCAGCAGCGTCGCGACAGTAACGATCGGCTCCGATCGCGCGTCGCGTTTGCCATGGCTGGTGTGGCGCATCACGCTCGACAGCCGCCGCGCGATGGCGTGGGCCGTCTTCAGGTCGGTCTCGGCAAAGGCAACGACAACCGAGCCGTCCTCCTGAATGGCGCCGAAATCCATCTGCCGCATCAGCCGGCTGATGATCCGCGCGCCGTCGAATTGAGCGCGGGGATGTTCCGGATCGAACGCAAAGCGCGCGACCGACAATCCGCCGCCGCGCTGTTGGGTTTGATAGACCGCGCTCGCAAAATCGCGCTCGAAGGCTTCGGACGTGAGCAGGCCGGTTCGGGCATCGATCAGGCCCTCGGCGTCGATCGCCTTCAGCGTGCGGCTCAGATGTGCTTCGAAGGCATGCTGGCGGATCAGCGGCAGCGCGATATCCACCACCCGAGCGGCGTCGCCCGAGATGCACTCGAGGTTCGGCAGGTCATATGCGGGCGCCAGATCGCCCGCGGTCAGCACGATGGGAAGATTGCGGAACCGGGCGTCCTCGGCCAGCACCGTGAGGAAGGCATCGATCACGCGCGTGCTGAAGCCTTCACCCACGACGATTCCGTCGATGTCTCGGGAGTTCAGATGCTTGGCCGCGGCCTCGATCGACAGCGCGCCGACGACGCCGGTGCGCTCGCCGAGCGAGACCGACAGCGCAGGATAGGCGCCGCCGCGACCGACCAGCAATGCGGTGGCGTCGCGCGCCGGATCGATGTGCGACAACGCGATCGGGGCAGCCGGGACGAGCCGGCGCATCACGGTCGCGTGCAGTGAGCGGACGCGCAGCGCGGCGCGCAGCCGGGCAACCAGCCGGTCGGGACTGGCTGCGCTCTGAAGGAATGGAATGACGTTTTCGGGAAGCGGGATCTGCGGATCGACCGCAACGAGCGGCAGATAGGGCTGGCGCGTCTCGACCCGAGCCGCCAGAGCCGCCATGCCTGCCTCATCGATGTCAGGCGTGGCGGCCAGCACCGCGGCGGGCTGCACCTGCTCGACCGCGCGCGCCGCATCCGGCCATTCGGCCTCGACGACCGGAAACAGCCGGGCGATATCGAGCGCCGACGCGAACGACGGCTGCCGTACGGTCGATACGACAAGGATCGGGCCTTGCTGGGACATCGGGCTACTCGGATCACGCACGCATCGGGAATGCGCGATGCTAGATGGCCGGGCTTAATGCGGCGTCAACGCACGCAGCGCGAGAGGTGCGTCACGTCGCCGTGGAGCGATCGCGAAAGGCTTCAATCATCAAGGGGTTAAGGCCGAGCTCTGCCAGCGCGTCGCGGGCGCGGGCATTGTCCATCGCGCGGCCGGCAAGCCGGTGTCCGCTCAGTCTGTCGGGCAACGCGGTCAGCAAGGCCCCCTGGCCGAGCCGCCGCGCCCATTCCTGCAGGTCGTGCGCCAGGAATCGGTAGCCGCCGACGGCCATGATGCCGGACGGCGGAGCGGTGATGTTGATCGCGCCGCTCGCCCGATCGAGCCGCGCCGCGTAATCGGTGTCGACGTAGTCGCGCGGCGGTGCCGAGGCGATCAGGGAGTCGCTTGGCGGCGGCGGCGGTGCATAGGCCGCAACCGGCACCATCGGTCCGCGCAATCCCAATGTGCCGCGCGGCGTCAGCAGGACATCGCCCGCGACCGCCGACCCCGGCAATTCGCGCGGCGCGCCGTGCGGCCCCGGCTTGATCGGGGCCGGCGAGCCGTCGGGGGCAATCCGACGCGCGCCGAACAATCCAGCCTCACCAAACAGATAGACATCCGTCAGCGTAGCCGGTTTCGCCGACCAGTTTGCACTGGAACCAACCTGTTCCGGCGTGCGCCAAAGGCCGATGACGTGGCGCAGCTTCGGCAGCCTTGTCGGGAGGTGGAGTTCGTCGAGCCGCAACGCCAGTTGCGCCGGCGCAATCAGCGTATCGCAGCCGTGCTCGCTGAGCTGCCGTTCCAGCACCTCCTCGTCGAACGGATGGTGCAGCACCAAGGCTCCGCCCGACAGCAGCCAGACCGCCAGCGAGGAGGCGAGGCCCGCAAACGACATCGGCGAGAACGCCGACAGGATGGTGGCGCCCTGCGGCACGTCGCTTTCGAGCGACATCGCAAGTCCGCCCGCAATCAGGGCAAGATGGGCGCGCGGGACCGGCCGGAAACCGTCCGGAGTAATATCGAAGGAAATCAGCGCCGCCTTGCGGCCGTCCTGGATCACGGCGCGTGCGGTCGGGGATTCCCGGAAGATGGCGTTGTCGAGCGACGCCATGCCCTCGGGTAGGTCATTGCCGAAACCGCAGACATGCCGGATCGAGAAGGCCTCGGCTGCAGCGATCATGGCCAGATCGGAATAGACGACGCCATCGACCTTGCTCGATGTCACGATCGCCCGCGCCGCCGTCCGGTTGAGCGCCATGGTCAATTCCGACTGCCGCCACAGCAGCGGAAGGACGGCGACCACCAGCCCGGCGCGGAACGCGGCCAGCACCGTGAGCGCGAATTCCACGGTGTTCGGCAGTTGAACCGCGACCACGGAATTCGACGGCAATCCGGATTCGATGAAGTGCGCCGCCAGCGCCGAGATCATGCGATCGGCCTGCGCGTATGTAAGACGCTTCGGCGGCTGACCGGTGATGCGCGGCTTGTTGATGGGATCAACCAGCGCCAGCGCATCCGGCTGCCGCGCCAGGATCCGTTTGAACAACGTATCGAGTGTTGGCGAAGCGGTGGGCTGGGTCACGGCACTATTTCGGCTCTGCAGATTGCGTCAATTGGTAGGTTCACTCAGACAAGTTTACGCGTTTAGGTTCACTTGGATAGCGTTTCCGGCTTTTGCCACCAGGTTTCCGGTAGATAACCCGTCAGTGCGATCGTTGAGGGCCGTTCTATCCGATTCCATCGCGCGATCCATTGCTCTTGGACGTTAAACACCGGGATAGCATAGAAGCCCGACATCAGGGCGCGATCCAGCGCCCGTACCGCCGAGATGAAAGCCGGCCGCTCGCTCGCTTCCAGAAGCGCGGCGATCATGGCGTCGATGGCCGGGTTCTTCGCTCCCATGTAATTTCGGGTGCCGGGAATGTCGGCGGCCTGACTGCCCCAATAGAAGGATTGCTCGTTGCCGGGAGACAGCGACTGATCCGAGCGGTTCGGCAGCATGTCGAACTCGAAGCCGAGCCGGCGCTGGTCGAACTGAACGGGATCGACCGCGCGCACGCCGGCCTCGATCCCGGCGCGCTTGAGGTCGCGCTGATACGCCAGCGCGATCCGCTCCTGGTCGCGTGTCGTCACCAGGATTTCGAAGGTGAGGGGTGTCTTCGTCGAACGCTGCCGCAAAACGGTCCCGTCGACCTCGTAGCCGGCCTCCGACAGCAGGCTTAGCGCGCTGCGCAACGTTGCGCGATCGCGGCCCGATCCGTCGGTGACCGGCAGGCGGTAACTGCCGTCGAGAATGTTTGGCGAGATCTGCGCGGCGAACGGCTTGAGGAGCTCACGCTCCAGATCATCGGCGGGGCGGCCGTAGGCGGACAATTCGGAGCCCGCGAAGAAGCTTGCGGTCCGCGCATAGAGGCCGAAAAAGTAATTGCGGTTGATCCATTCGAAATCGAACAGCAGCGTCAGCGCCTGTCGCACGCGGATGTCGGCGAATACCGGTCGCCGCGTATTGAACACCAGGAATTCCGATGGCTGCGGCATCCCGGTCTTGATCGCCTCGCGGATCAAGTCGCCGTTGCGGGCAGCCGGAAAATCATAGCCATCGTGCCAGCGCAGCGGCTCCTGTTCGACGCGAAAGTCGTAGAGGCCGCGCTTGAAGGCTTCGAACTGACCGTTGGCCTCGCGATAGAAATCGAGCCTGATTTCGTCGAAGTTCCACGATCCGCGGTTTGCCGGCAGGTCGCGCCCCCAATAATCGGAATTACGGGTCAGCGTGACGCTGGCGCCCGGCTTGACGGCGGTGACACGGTAGGGGCCGGAACCGATCGGCCCGGTCATCGTGGTATCCTCGAACGTTGCCGGGTCGACCGCGTGCCGCGGCAGCACCGGCATCAGGCCGAGGATCAGCGGCAATTCGCGATCATTGGTGCCGCCGAAATCGAACCGCACGGTGAGGGGATCCGGCGCCTCGGCCTTTGCGACCTTGGCATAGTACTGGCGGTGATTGGGACGTCCCTTGTCGCGCAGCAGTTCCCACGAAAACAGGACGTCCTCCGCCGTGACCGGCTTGCCGTCCGAAAAGCGCGCACGGGGATCGAGATGGAACGCGACATAGCTTCGTGCATCGTCGGTTTCGACCGTCCTGGCGAGCAGGCCATAGAGCGTGAACGCCTCGTCATTGCCGCGGGCCATCAGGCTCTCGACCACGTACCCCCTGATTTGCTGGACGGCGAGGCCGCGTACGATCAGGGGATTGAGGCTGTCAAAGGTTCCAAGGAGGCCCCAGATCAGCCGTCCGCCCTTTGGCGCATCCGGATTGGCGTAGGGCAGGTGCGAAAAATCCGCGGGCAGAGCCGGGGCGCCGTGCATGGCGATGGCGTGGCTTTCGGCGGCGGCCGCTTCACGGACGGGTGCGGCAAGCGCGACACTCACCAAGATTGCAATATAAGCCAGGACACGCAAGTGGATACGCCCAATGACGGTCATAGGCAGGCATGAATTTGATTCGCGGATGCTCACCGTGCAGCATTATCACAGGCGCCACACGTGCCGCTCGATCGACGGCAAAGAATGCCTGTCGGCATTGATCTTTTCGCCTGTCGCTGTATTGAAGGCGTGCAATTGAATACGCTGGCAAACCTGTCACGTATCCGCCTCAATTGCCAAGGAGATAGCCGCCCCAGCGCGGCTAGGTGACGGTGCCTGTAGCGGTTTCGGGCGCTCCGGTTCAGAAAGGGTTTTCCGCAATGAATTTCGGTATCTTGGCCGGGTCGTTCCGGCCGCATGGGCGGGTTGGCGCCCTGTTGGCGGCCTCGGCATTGTCGGCAACGTTGATGGTATCCGGTGCGCATGCGCAGGCCCCCGCGCCCGCGGCGCCGCCGAAGGCCGCTCCGAAGGCTGCTCCCAAGGCTCCCGCGCCGGCCCCCCAGGCCCAGCAGCCGCCCGCGGGCGCGCCCGGCGCAGCCCCGCAGCAGCCGCCGGAACAGCAGGTTCAGCTGATCTACGCACCCTGGACCAAGTTCTGTCTCAAGGGTCAGGAAGCCGGCGCCAAGCAGGTTTGCTTCACGGGTAAGGACGGCCGCATCGAGTCCGGCCAGCCCGTTATCGCCGCTGTCATCATCGAGCCGGAAGGCGAGCCGAAGAAGATCCTCCGCGTCACCCTGCCGCTCGGCATGCAGCTCGTGCACGGCACGCGGGTCATCGTCGACGGCAATGCGCCGCAGCAGAGCCCTTACGTGATCTGCTTCCAGAACGGTTGCATGTCCGACTACGAAGCAACCCCCGAGCTGATCGCCAACATGAAGAAGGGCCAGAATCTCGTTGTCCAGGCGATCAATTCCAACGGTGCGCCGCTGACGCTGCCGCTGCCGCTGGCCGGTGAGTTCGCCAAGGCCTTTGACGGCCCGCCGACCGATCCGAAGGTATTTGAGGAAAACCAGAAGAAGCTGCAGGAAGAGCTGCAGAAGCGGGCCGAAGAGCAACGCAAGAAGCTCGAGGCGACCCAGCCTGGCAGCGTTAGCGCAAATCCGGCGGCGAAGTAGCGCGTTTCGCTCGACAAGCAAAAGGCGCCCGCTCGGGCGCCTTTTTCTTTGCTCGAAGTTCTCGTTCTTTGCTCGAAGCTCTTGGCCGTAAGCGACGGCTAGTTCAGCGACGGATTGCGCGGTCGGTAGCCGCCGGACTTGTCCTTCACGAAAATCTCCGCCACCTGCGAATGCCGGATCGGCTCATCGGAATCGTCGGGGAGAAGGTTCTGCTCGGAAACATAGGCGACGTATTCGGACTCAGAATTCTCCGCGAGCAGGTGATAGAACGGTTGATCCTTGTGAGGCCGAACCTCCTCGGGGATCGACAACCACCACTCCTCGGTATTGTTGAATTCCGGATCGATGTCGAAAATCACGCCACGAAACGAGAACACCCGGTGGCGGACAATCTGACCGATCTGAAACTTGGCGGTGCGCGCTTTAATCATGTCTCGTCGAATAGACCATGATTGTGGCCGATGCTAGGGGCAAAAGCACGAATTAACCTTGAGGAATGGTGGGCGCATCCCGTGCCATATCCTCGAAATCATTGACGAAAAGACGTTTCCTGGATGGTCGATATACTCAATTTGGCATTACCCTATTTTGGCCTGATCTTCATCGGCTTCGCCTGCGGCAAGACCCGGGGACTGCCGGAAGCCGGCCTCGCCTGGATGAACTTCTTCCTGCTTTACGTTTCTTTGCCGGCGTTGCTGTTCGGCATCATGTCGCAAACGCCGTTTTCCGAACTGAACAACCCGCCGTTTCTGATCGCGACCACGCTCGCCACGGTGAGCGCCTTCGTCATCGCCATGGTGACGGGCCGCTTCATCGGCGAGTTGTCGCTGCGCAAGGCGACTATCGCCGGGCTCGCCGGCGCCTACGGCAATATCGGCTATATGGGACCCGGGCTGGCGCTGGCGGTGCTGGGCAGCAAGGCGGCGGCGCCGACGGCCCTGATCTTCTGTTGCGACAGCATCTTCCTGTTTTCGATCGTGCCGCTGTTGATCGCGCTGACCGGCCGCGAGCATCCGTCGATGCTGCATGCGGTTGGCGTGGCTATCCGCCAGATCGTGCTGAACCCGCTGATCATGTCGGCATGCGCCGGCGCGCTGGTGGCGGCGCTGCATATTGAACTGCCGGTCGCAATCGGCAGGATGGTGCTGTTTCTGCAGAACGCGGCGGCGCCGACCGCGCTGTTCGTGCTCGGCGTCACCGTGGCGCTGCGCCCGTTCGATCGCGTGCCCTGGGAAGTGCCGGGGGTCATCGCGGTCAAGCTCCTGGTCCATCCGCTGATCGTGTTCGGACTGCTGCTGCTGTTCGGACCGTTCGCGCAGCCATGGGCGGCGACCGCCGTGCTGATGGCATCGCTGCCGCCGGCGCTGAACGTGTTCGTGATGGCCCGGCAGAACAACACCTGGATCGAGCCGGCATCAGTGGCCGTGCTGATCGGAACCTTTGCATCCGTGGTCACGCTGACCGCGGTGATGTGGCTGATCCAGAGCGGACGGCTAGTGTTTCCGTAAGCGCGGCACGGGTATTCGAAAACAAAATCTCGAAAACAACCCCATGCAAAGTAGACCTTAGCGCGATGAACGTAGCCCGCATGAGCCAACGGGTCGCGCGACTGCGCGCCCGATGACAGGCTCCGCGATATGCGGGACCAGTCCCCGGGGTCGCTTCGCTCGCCCGGGCTACGGCAGCATGGTCAACTGACGCGCTTCCAGCTCGGCGCCAGCCCCTCGCGCATCGCGAGCCGGCGCAGCGGAGCGAAAGAGGCGAGGAGATGCATGCCGGCCGCGCGCAGCGACTGCATGGGCAGGAAATCAGAGAGCAGCGAGCGATTGGCGATATCGATCGCAATCATCCGGCTGGCGACGTCGGCGCGGCGGGCGGACTGATAGCGCGCCAGCACCGGCGGCGCGCCAGGGTCTTCCCCGCGCGAAATGGCCTCTCCGGCGATGTCGGCGATATCGGCGGCATCCCGCAGTCCCATGTTGAGGCCCTGCGCGCCGATCGGCGGGATCACGTGCGCGGATTCCCCGACCAGCGCGATGCGGTGGCTGGCGAATTGCGCGGGACGCTCGACCGTCAGCGGAAACAGGTTGCGCCCGGCTTCGACCTGGACGCGGCCGAGGATGGAATGCGATTGCCGTTCCGCGGCTTCCGACAATTCGTCGTCGCTGAGCGACTTCAGCCGTTCGGCTTCCCGCGTCGCTGCGACCCACACCACGCTGCAGCGGTTACCGGGCAACGGCACGAATACGCATGGTCCGTGCGGGGTGTGAAACTCGGTGGAGACGTTATTGTGCGGCCGCGAATGGCCGATGTTGAAGGTAAGCGCGGATTGATGCAGGTCGCGGCGGCTGATTTCGATGCCGGCGGCTTCCCGGGACGGCGATGCCCGCCCGTCCGCGCCGATCACGAGCCGGGCGGAAAGCTGCTCGCCTTTGCTCGTACGGACGGTAACGATCTCATCCTGCGGGTCGATCCCGGCCGCCTCGTCGTCAAACCGGGTCAGGTTCGAAAGCTCGGCGGCGCGCTCCTCGAGGGCCACCATCAGCGAGCGGTTGTCGATATTGTAGCCGAACTGCTCAAGCCCGATCTCGTCCGAGGAAAACCGCACCTCGGGCGCGCGGATCAGCCGTCCGGTGTCGTCGACGAGGCGCATGATCCGCAAGGCGGCGGCCTTGTCGCGGCAGCGCGGCCAGACGTCGAGCCGTTCGAGCAGATCGGTGGAGGCGCCCAACAGCGCCGTGGTGCGGTTATCGGCATAGGGCGTGCGCCGGGCGAGCAGGGCGGTCCTGGCGCCGGTCGCGGCCACTGCGATAGCCGCGGTCAATCCTGCCGGTCCGCCACCGATCACGACGGTGTCATAAACTTGCGGTGCACTATCCATACCGGGACAATTGAACGTTCGGAGCGGCATTTTCAAGCCATCAAGCTGCGGAAACGTTTCCGCCCGTTCGCGCGGCGGAACGCCGCAAGCGCGGATATGCAAACAGGGGTGATTCCTGATAGCACTGCCGGAGCGATGGACCAGACAGCAGAGCCAGTTTCAGCCCCGGCGACGGGCCGAATGCGGACCGCGGCATTCGCCGTGCACATCTTCACGGCGATGGGGGCCGGCTTTGCGCTGCTGGCGATGCTGGAAGCCGTGCGCGAGCACTGGGCCAGCATGTTCGGCTGGCTCGGCGTGGCCCTGGTCGTCGACGCCATCGACGGCCCGCTGGCGCGGAGGCTGGACGTCGTGCGGCTGCAGCCGAACTGGTCGGGCGAGGTGCTCGATCTCGTCGTCGATTTCGTGACCTACGTCTTCGTTCCGGCCTATGCGATCACGGCGAGCGGGCTGCTGCTGCCGCTGGCGGCGCCAATTCTCGGCATCGGCATCATGGTGTCGGGCGCGCTTTATTTTGCCGATCGGCGGATGAAGTCGTCGGACAATCACTTCCGCGGCTTTCCGGCGCTATGGAACGTCGCGGCGTTCTATCTGTTCTTGTTGCACCTGCCGCCCGCGCTTTCCAGCCTCGGCATCGCGCTCCTGATCGTGCTGACCTTCGCGCCGTTTCACGTGCTGCATCCGATCCGGGTGGTGCGGCTGCGCTGGCTGACCCTGTGGCTGATGGCCATCGGGACCGTGATGGCGATCTACACGCTCGTCTGTGATTTCAACGTGGGCGCTCCGATCGTCGCCGGGCTTTGCGCGATCGCGGTTTACGTCGTTGGAAGCGACGCGGTGATCCGGCAAATGAAATCGTTCAGGGCATGATGGAATTACTGACCAGCCCGGAAGCCTGGGTCGCGCTGTTGACATTGACCGCGCTGGAAATCGTGCTCGGGATCGACAATGTCATTTTCATTTCGGTCATCGTCTCGCGCATTCCGCCGCTCCAGGCCACACGCGCGCGCCAGATCGGCTTGCTGCTGGCGCTGGTGTTCCGCATCGTCCTGCTCAGCGCGCTGGTCTGGCTGATCGGCCTGACCGAACCCGTCATCACGTTGAGGAACGTGCCGTTCTCATGGCGCGACATCATCCTGATCGGCGGCGGCGCATTCCTGATCGCAAAGGCTACGCATGAAATTCATACCGAGGTCGAGGCGGACGACGACGAGCCCGACACCGAACCCGGGGCCAGCGCGTTCTTCTGGGTGATCATGCAGATCATCGTCATCGACATGGTGTTTTCGCTGGACTCGATCATCACCGCGATCGGCATGGCGCAGGATCTCGAAATCATGATCGCCGCCGTCGTCATCGCCTGCGTCGTCATGTACGTCTCGTCCGGGCCGGTGGCGAAGTTCGTGGCCGACCATCCGACCACCAAGATGCTGGCATTGGCCTTCCTCGTGCTGATCGGGGTGGCGCTGGTGGCGGACGGATTCCATTTCCACATCCCGCGCGGCTACATCTATTTTGCCATCGTCTTTTCGGCCGCCGTCGAAATGTTCAATGTGCTCGCCAGGCGCAACCGGCGAAAAGCCGCCGCCAAATAGGTCGGTTTTCAACCGGTGAGTTGACAAGGCCGCGGCGATGGCTTTCGTTTCGGCTGTCAGTCAGGCGCGTTTTAAGGCAATACGGAAGGAGAGGCTGTCATGACCAAGGCTGTGCGCGTGCACAAGGTGGGGGGTCCGGAAGCCCTGGTGTATGAGGATGTCGAGGTGTCGGCGCCGGGACCGGGCGAGGTTCGCATCCGCCAGCATGCCGTCGGCCTGAACTTCATCGACGTTTATTTCCGCACCGGTCTCTACAAGGCGCCGGGCCTGCCGTTCATCGTCGGCAATGAGGCCGCGGGCGAGGTCCTGGCGGTCGGTTCCGGCGTCACCAATTTTCATCCCGGCGACCGCGTCGCCTATTATTTCAACCTCGGCGGTTACGCCAGCGAGCGGGTGATCCCGGCGGACAAGCTGGTCAAGCTGCCCGACCATATCACCTACGAGCAGGGCGCCGTCCTGATGCTGAAGGGACTGACGGTCTGGTATCTCCTGCACAAGACCTTCAAGGTCGAGCCGGGGCATCGCGTCCTGATCCACGCCGCTGCCGGCGGCATCGGCCTGTTGGCCTGCCAATGGGCGAGGGCGCTCGGCGCGCATGTGATCGGTACCGTCGGCTCCAAGGCCAAGGCCGAACTCGCGCTCGCCAATGGCTGCGACCACGTCATCCTCTACAACGAGGAAGACTTCGTGGCGCGGGTCAAGCAGATCAGCCGCAACGAACTCTGCGATGTCGTCTATGACGGCGTCGGCAAGACCACGTTCCCGGGCTCACTGTCCTGCCTGCGGCCGCGCGGCCTGTTCGTCAGCTTCGGCAACGCCTCCGGCCCGGTGCCGCCGTTCGCGCTCGCCGAACTCAACAACCACGGCTCGCTGTTTGCGACGCGGCCGAAGCTCAACGATTACGTCTCGACCCGCAAGGAGCTGCTGGAAGGCGCCGACACGCTGTTTGCCGCCGTCATCAACGGCAAGCTGCACGTGCCGATCAATCATGCCTATGCGCTGAAGGATGCGGCGAAGGCGCATACCGAGCTCGAGAGCCGGGCGACGACGGGTGCGGCGATCATGCGGCCGTAGAGTTTCTGCCGTCATTGCGAGAGTAGCGGGACTGTTCACCCGCCCCTTGAGGGGGCGGGTCGGCAAGCATCGCAGATGCGTGTCGGGGCCGGGTGACAGTCTCTCAACTCGGGCGCTGTTGGACGTGGAGAGACCGTCACCCCGCCCCGCCGCACATTGCATGAGCGTCGACCCGCCCCCTCAAGGGGCGGGTGAAGCGACCGCGCGGTCAGGTCCCCAGGAATTTCACCATCAGGATGTCGTCGTAGTAGCGGCCGGCGTGCTTGAGCGCGTTGATCTGATGGCCGTACTCGATAAAGCCCGCTTTGGCATAGAGCCGGCGCGCGGTCTCGTTCTCGGTGACGACGGCGAGCTGAAGCTGCTCGACATGGCCGGACGCGTACGCCACGACAGCATCGATAAGGCGTTCGCCGATACCGTACTGTCGGGCCTCATGCCGCACATACATGCCCCAGATCACGGCCTTGTGGCGCAGCTTGGCGTCGGCATGCTCGCGTAGCCCGACGATGCCAACCAGGGCTTGCGCGAGGACTGCGCCGAATATCCGCGACTGCGTGATCAGCTCCTTGAACCAGTCGAGCGGCCTGTCTCGCTCATCCTCGAACGTTGAGGCGAACGCTTCGGGATGCTGGCGCAGACCTTCGAGGCGGATGTTCCTGTAAGCCAGGGCATCGGCGCAGGTGAGTAGTTTGATCTCCGGATCAGGTCTGGTCACGTCTATTTCCCCCATTGCGTGTCCGGGAGCCGCACGAGTAGCGCCGCGCGGCTCCCGTCGCGGCTTATGCGACCTGTCTCGCGACGCCTGCCTTCACCAGGATCGCATCGAGACATTCGATCATTTCGGAAATTTCCTCCCGCGAGACATTGAGTGCCGGCATGAAGCGCAGCGCATCCGGTTGCGGCGAGTTCAGGAGCACGCCATCCGCGAAGGCCTGCGCCACGATCGAAGCCCCGATCGGCAGCTTCAGATCGAGCGCCAGCAGCAGTCCGCGGCCACGCACCTCGCCGAGGCCGTGCCGCGCCGACAGCTTCTGCAACTCGCTTTCCAGGAACAGGCCGGCATCCGCTACGGCCTTCAGGAATTCCGGCTTTGCGACGTGTTCGAGCACCGCCAGGCCGGCGGCGCACATCAGCGGATTGCCGTTGAAGGTGCCGCCCTGGTCGCCGTGCTCGAAGCAGGATGCATGCTCGGTCGCGAGCAAAGCGGCCAGCGGCACGCCGCCGCCGATGCCCTTGCCGAGCGTCATGATATCGGGCTCGATCCCGGCATGCTCGTAATGGAAAAGCTTGCCGGTCCGGCCCATGCCGGTCTGGATCTCGTCGACGATCAGCAGCAGGCCGAGCTCCTTCGTCAGCGCCCGCAAATCCTGCAGGAACTGATCGGTCGCAGGCCAGACACCAGCTTCGCCCTGGATCGGCTCCAGCATCACGGCAACGGTCTTGTCGGAGATCAGCCGCTTGACGGAGTCGATGTCGTTGAGCTGCGCCTTGGGAAAGCCGGTGACCTTGGGCTCGAACAACGGTTCGAACGCCTTCTTGCCCGAAGCCGACATGGTCGCGAGCGTGCGGCCGTGGAAACCGCCGACGAAGGTGATGATTTCGTACGCGCCGCCCTTGTGCCGGGAGCCGTATTTCCTCGCTAGCTTGATCGCGCCTTCATTGGCTTCGCCGCCGGAATTGGCGAAGAACACCTGGTCGAAGCAGGAGTTGGCGACCAGCGCGTTTGCCAGCTTCAGGCTGGGTTCGTTGTAGAAGGCCGGGCTCGGGGTCAGCAGCAGCTTGGCCTGCGCGGCGATCGCATCGGCCACGATGGCCGGCGAATGGCCGAGGCTGTTGACCGCCCAACCCTGCATGAAGTCGAGATAGCGCTTGCCGCTGTCGTCCCACAGATAGGCGCTGTCGCCCTTGACGAAGACGGCCGGCGGCCGGGCAGTGATGTCCATCAGCGCATCGAACGGATAGGTAGCGTTGGTCATGTCGATCTCCGGGTGGTTTGGGGTGAAACGCGGGGGCCTAAACGCAAGAAGGCCGCACTTTTGAGGGTGCGGCCTTCTCGAAAACCTGGCTGAAACTAGCTGATCAGCTCTGTCGTCGGACACGGCGCAACCCATCGTCGCTGGAGCGACGACGCTGGCAGGCGCGGCGGTTGGTCCGGTTCAGTTTCATGGCGCAGGGCCATACAGCCTGATGGCGGGCGCTGTCAAGCGGCGGTGTTGGCTCAAAATCCGGCGACGCTGCCGTGCAGGTCATACTGATCGGCGCGCTCGATCTTCGCCGTGACGATCTCGCCGACCTTCAGGGTGCGGCGGCTGGAGAGATAGACCGCGCCGTCGATCTGCGGCGCATCGGCCTTCGAGCGGCCTTTCGCAACCGTCGGGCCGACCTCGTCGACGATGATCTGCTGGCGGGTGCCGACCTTGCGCTTCAGGCGACGGGCGGAGATCTTCTGTTGTCGCGCCATCAGCGCATTCCAGCGCTCCTGCTTGACCTCGTCGGGCACGGCATGGCCGATCGCATTGGAGGCCGCGCCCGCCACCGGCTCGTATTTGAAGCAGCCGAGCCGGTCGATCTCGGCTTCCTCGAGCCAGTCGAGCAAGTACGCAAAATCGGAATCGGTTTCGCCGGGGAAGCCGACGATGAAGGTCGAACGCAGCGTCAGGTCAGGACATTGCTCGCGCCACTGCTTGATCCGCGCCAGCGTCTTTTCCTGCGCGGCCGGCCGCTTCATGGCTTTCAGCACGTCCGGGCTCGCGTGCTGGAAGGGAATGTCGAGATAGGGCAGGACCTTGCCCTCGGTCATCAGGCCGATGACTTCGTCGACATGCGGGTAGGGGTAGACATATTGCAGCCGGACCCAGGCGCCGAGCTCGCCGAGCTCTTTCGCAAGATCGAAGAATTTGGCGCGGACCTGGCGATCCTTCCACGGACTGTCCGCATATTTCACGTCGACGCCGTAGGCCGACGTATCCTGCGAGATAACAAGCAGTTCCTTGACGCCGGCGCCGACCAGCTTCTCCGCCTCGCGCAGCACCTCATTGGCCGGGCGCGAGACGAGATCGCCGCGCAATTTTGGAATGATGCAGAAACTGCAGCGGTTGTTGCAGCCTTCGGAAATCTTCAGGTAGGCGTAGTGCCGCGGCGTCAGCTTGACGCCCTGCGGCGGCACCAGGTCGAGATGCGGATTATGCATCGGCGGCAGCGCGCGGTGCACGGCCTCCAGCACGCTCTCATATTGCTGCGGGCCCGTGATCGACAGCACGCCGGGATAGGCGGCCTCGATCTGCTCGGGCTCGGCGCCCATGCAGCCGGTGACGATGACCTTGCCGTTCTCCGCCATCGCCTCGCCGATGGCGCCAAGCGATTCCTGCTTGGCGCTGTCGAGGAAGCCGCAGGTGTTGACGATGACGATATCGGCGCCGTCATGCTTGCGCGCCAGCTCATAGCCCTCGGCACGCAGCCGGGTGATGATGCGTTCGGAGTCCACGAGTGCCTTGGGGCAGCCGAGTGACGTGAATGATATGCGCGGCGCTCTTTCCATTTGCTCGCCTGGAACCTGAAGCTGAATTGTTCGGATATGGCGATCCAAGTAATTGATCCGATGGGAAAATTCAACCGTTTCTCGTATTTCAGCGATGATAAAAAATAGCGCGCGTAAATTGCGGATGGAATCAACCAGCGCCTTAGGGGGCAGGCGTTGTCTACCTGTGGGTTGCTAAATCTTAACAACTGTCAGTTACGCGGTTCCGCTGAACCGCTTGTCAGGCAGAGAGATAATTCATGCGAAAATTCGTTTGCGAGGAGCTACCCAACCTGGACCGCCGTTCGTTCCTCGCGGCGGCGACGGGCGCGACACTTGCGGCAGGTTTTTCAACCGACGCCGCGAAGGCAGCGCCGGCCGGCAATCCGAGATTCATGGAGGAAGCAACCCGGCTTGCCGTCGAGTCGGTCGAAAAAGGGTGGGGCGGTCCATTCGGCGCCGTGATCGTCAAGGACGGCAAGATCATCGGGCGCGGCCAGAACCGCGTGCTGCTTACCGGTATTCCGGTCTTTCACGCTGAAGTCACGGCGATCATGGACGCATCCGCCCGTCTCAACCCGAAGGCGCTGCTCGGCAGTGATTACGGGGAAGGCTCGATCCTCGAAATGATTCCGCGCGAAGCGGGTTCGCCCGACCCGGTGGAGCAACGCGCACGCATGTTGAAAGGATGCGAAATCTACATCAACGGCGCGCCGTGCCCGATGTGCATGAGCGCCATCTATTGGTCGCGTATCGACCACGTCTATTTCGCCGCCAGCCTGAAGGATACCAGTGCGATCGGATTCGACGATGCCTTCCAGTATGAGGATTTTGCCAAGCCGTGGTCGCAACGCCGGATCGCGGTAACGGAGAACTTCGAGCGGCAAACCGGCCTGAAGGCGTATAAGGCCTGGATGGATAAAAAGGACCGGCATCCCTACTGAAGAGCGCGCGAGATCGAGCTGCTACTCTGGCTCGCGACCGGAAGACAATCGAGCAGGTGAGTTCTGATTTGCCGCCTTCGGGCGGCATATTTCTTGGGAGTGGGCGGCTCAAAAATATACCATTCGTTGTCTCAGGGGCAGCCGAGCGACGTGAAATACGCGGCGCTCCTTCCGTGATCTGCCAGTGCTGAGAACACTTGGCTAGCCGCTTGGGGATCGGGAAGGCCAGAAACCTGTCCGTCGCCAACCTCGAGCAGCCACCAACGTCCACTCTGATCCACTCCGAAGTCCGCTGAAGCAAATGGACTAGGAACATTCACGGCAACCTGTGCCATCAGCTCGGCTGGGGGAGCGCCCAATTTCCGCGTCAGGTTCGAACGCGGCCAACATCCCACGACTTGTCTACCAACAAAAAAGGCGCGGTACTCATGTGCGGGTGCGCCCGCCGGCTGCAGTGGAATGCAGGCTTTGAAAACCAGCCCCCCGACGAGACTGTCTCCTTGAAGCTCTCGAAAGCGGCCAACGACGCGGCTGATATGGCCCCGGTCCGAAGCATCAGGAATGTAGCACGCCTCATTCCAGTAACCTGCGGCCTGGGACTTCACAAAATCCTTCAGTATTACAGCCGACGATCCGAATGGCGCGAGCGCGGCGCGGACCTCACATGGATCATCGATGTTGTGCAACGGAACCCACGTCATGCATGCCATCCAATTCTTGAGAAAGGCGTAGGACGCAGGAGCGTGATGACATGCGATATACTCTTCTGGCGAGGTGAGAAGCCGCACGCCGCGCTCAAGAAGTGCATTGAACAGAGCCGCGTAAGCTTCGCTCCGAAGCATCCAGCCGCGATATACACCGAAGCCCGGTTCATCAATCCGGGTCTGCCTAAGTGCGTCCCTGGGACTGATCCGCTGGTCGAGTTCGTCGTGATCGATCAGGATTGGCGAAAAACCTGCCTTGCGTGCACCGGCGAACTCCAAGGAGAATTCCGGCTCCACGGACCGGGGACCAAGCGGGTTGGCGCAGAAAATCGCGTAGGACAGCATCACGCTAGTCTATCAGTCCGATATCCGAAGGAACATGGACGACGTGATGGACGGGCGCCGTTCCGATTGAACTCATGAAGGATGCGCTCTGTCGGCTAAACGCTTCATGCAATCCAACGTAGTAAATGAACGAACGTTTATCGACCAGCGCAATGGGCCAAGAAGAGACGTTCCCACGCCTTGATTTAAGGCGGACGGTCATGGGACGAAAATTGCGACCGTTAGTCGCGGATTTTCTAATGATGCTTCAAGCGGCGCTTTGCAAAGCGGCCCACTCTCGAAATTAACGGTAAGACATGTCAGTGATTCCGGCGAACCTCGGAGACAATCCAGGCTCATGCGGGGGCAGTTTGCCCGGACGAGGCAGCAAGCGGATCGGGTCCGTATTTGTTCGGTCCCGAGGTGCCGCGCAAGCAACCGAGTTCGATAGTCGCCCAAACAAACAGCGCCAAAGATGCCAGACCGGACACGTTCGCAATCATGGGTCCCGTCAGTTTTCCGGTCGCTTCCAGCAGTCCCGGCCCGATATAGAACAGAAGCAGCCACCAACCGCTCTTGTCACGATCATGCAGGCGTTTGCAGCAAATTGCTATGCTCGCGTTCAACATGAGGATGAGGGCAATAATCGCCAAGCATATTGCAAGATAGGGCAGAAAGCTGGAAATAACGAGTATCGGCAATAGCATGATGATGGATATGACGCTGAATATCAGCCAAGCCTGCCAATATTCCTTCCGGTTAATCCGACCATCGAAGTCGAAAAGCAGGTCGCGCAGTTTCTCGCTGTCGTCGAGAATAAAAAGAGATGCCAAGCTCATTTTCTTGCCCTGGCCCGATAGGCGGACGTAACACATAGTGGGGTCACACTACCGTAGATAGACACTATTAGATTGCAAATTCCCACATCCTGCTATGCCAAATGGACAGCTAAGTTCAGGCGTGCCGGTCCTTCGGCTCCGGCCAATACCAAAGATCGGCGCCACAACTCACCAATTAGCTACATGGACGAGCAGCACAGAGTATTTTTAATCGGCGGCAATGATGATGAGACGGCTATCTTCACGCTGTTTGAGGAGGGGAACGATTGTCGCCTCCGCTGCGAATACCGAACCAAAGCCGTTGAAAGCACTGCAACCGACTTCTTCCAGGCCCTGTGCGATGTCCGTGGTCTGTTGGCTGAAGATGGCCTCATTCCGTTTTGCTATGGAGCAAGCCTGAACATCTATCCTTCGGAATGGCGCGAGATATGGGCCAGGGTCTCAAAGCCTACAAGCTCGCGATGGGTCGGCACGCAAGAATTGACGATCTCGTCGAGATATTTGCCGAAGGCCCTGATGTGATTCCTGTCTCGGTTGCCGCACAGGAGCAGTTCTACCGCGACTGGCTTGCTTCACCGCGCTCGTAGGTGTCACTCCGCAACGGGTGCCGGAGCTAGCTACCTGATGTGAAACGCTTTCGGGAAAACCACTCGCGGGCGTCGCCGCGGAAAAGCAGCAATACGGACAAAGCCGATATTGCGTATGTAGTATAATAAAAGGTGGTCCTGACGGGATTGATTTCGAAGCGTTCCTCAATATCCGGGATCATGCTGAGGATACTGAGGATACCGCCCAGTATCACGAAGAGACTGATCCATCGCGCCCAGTTTTGTCGCCTTCGAGCAATCAGCCAAATCCATAACAACTGCCCCCCGCTGGCGACCGTCAATAAGATGAACATTCCGCCGTGATACAGGTCATAGAGCATCGCGAACGAAGCAGGGTTCGCAGCGGTAGTCGCCAAACCCGTCACTAACGCCGTCCAGGCAAGCCGCTCGTACCAGACAACGCTTCTAGGACGGCTCGCGACATCGGCTGTCTCTGAATCTTGGTTTGTCATGTGCTTGCGCCCCGCCTCCGCAACCTTCTCTCAGGTAACAGTCAGCATCGATGCACACAACCTCACGTAGATCTAGCCCATGGTTTGTATACGCTGCGCTCTGCCGGCCTGCGGGGCGGAAAGACTGCTCAGCACCCAAAAGCAACGCAAAGTCGACATCGACCAGTCAACTCGACGGGCCACGAGGGGATATGTGCAGTGATTGTTGAAATTCGAAACCCGCCCCGTCATTGTGAGAGCGGTGTGCTATGCCAGCGCCATAGACCGTGCGCCGCGTCTCAGGAGCACCCAAGCTAAACAAAGCTGACTATGGGCGCGGCGGCCTGTCACACATTTCCGTTCGCCCGATTGATGCGGGCAGCCGCTAATCCCAATTGCCCACAATTACAAGGCTTTGCGGGGGCATCTTCCGTGCTATGGATGCCGGGCCGGGTTAAGAGTTGATCGATGAGCGCTGAGTCGTCGCCGAAAATCGTCATTGTCGACGAAAGCCCGATCCGGGCCGCAATCCTGGAGGAGGGGCTGCGGGAGGCGGGCTTTACCGGCGTCGTGCATATCAGCGAGATGCAGAGCCTTTTGTCGCGGATCTATGCGCTCGATCCTGACGTCATCCTGATCGACCTGGAAAACCCCAGCCGCGACGTGCTGGAACAGATGTTCCAGGTCAGCCGCGCCGTGCGGCGGCCGATTGCCATGTTCGTCGACCAGAGCGATGCGGCCTCGATCCAGGCCTCCGTCGATGCCGGCGTCTCGGCCTATATCGTCGATGGGCTGAAGAAGGAGCGGATCAAGCCGATCCTCGATCTCTGCATCTCCCGCTTCAACGCCTTCTCCAAGCTGCAGGACGAACTCGACCGCACCAAATCCGCGCTCGAGGAACGCAAGGTGATCGACCGCGCCAAGGGCATCCTGATGAAGATGAAAGGCCTCAGCGAAGACGAGGCCTATGTGCTGATGCGCTCGACCGCGATGCGCGAGAAAAAGAAGATCGGCGAGATCGCGCAGTCGATCCTGACCGCGTCGGAGTTGCTGAAATGACGACACCGCTGCATATCGGCTTCATTCCGCTGGTCGACGCGTCGGCGCTGATCGTCGCCGTCGACAAGGGCTTTGCCGCCGCCGAAGGGCTCGATGTCACGCTAACGCGGGAAGTGTCGTGGTCCAACGTCCGCGACAAGCTCAATATCGGCCTGTTCGACGCCGCGCATCTGCTGGCGCCGGTGGCGATCGCCTCCAGCCTCGGGCTCGGACACGTCAAGGTGCCGATCGTGGCGCCGTTCAATCTCGGCCTCAACGGCAACGCGATCACGGTATCGCCGGCGCTGCATGCCGCCATCATGGCCGAAATCGAGGGCGACCGTACCGATCCCATGGCAACCGCGCTGGCGTTGGCCCGGGTCGTGGCCAACAGGCGCAAGAGCGGCGCGGAGCCGCTGACGTTCGGGATGACGTTCCCGTTCTCCACCCACAACTACCAGCTCCGGTTCTGGATGGCGGCGGGCGGGGTCGATCCCGACGAGGACGTTCGCCTGGTGGTGCTGCCGCCGCCCTATATGGTGGACAGCCTCGCCAACGGCCATGTGGATGCGTTCTGCGTCGGCGCGCCCTGGAACTCGGTCGCCGTCGATCTCGGCATCGGTCACATCCTGCATTTCGTCTCCGATATCCTGGAGCGCGCCGCGGAAAAGGTGCTCGCCATCAGGCAGAGCTGGGCGGAGAATAATCCGGAAGTGGTGGCGGCCTTGACCCGGGCGCATGCACGCGCCGCCGAATTCATCGAACAGCCGGAAAACCGCGCCGAGGCCGCACGGATCCTGGCCCGGCCCG
>Ga0081540_1000684_pt1 | contig 31605 bp, 25 predicted proteins | sample TabmetS2T1R1_FD_71024 | JGI IMG/M metagenome (GOLD analysis project Ga0081540, IMG submission 71024) | Tabebuia heterophylla rhizosphere microbial communities from the University of Puerto Rico - S2T1R1 | ecosystem: Host-associated > Plants > Roots > Rhizosphere ...
TTTGGGTTTTTGGGGGTTGGCGTTGGGGGCGGTGTTCTTTGGGCGCCCCCCCCCCCCCGGACCCCCCGCCTGTCTAAGCCTACTCGGCGGCCTTGGCCAGGCTCTCAAGACCGACGGCGGCGAGCGCCGCGTCGACCCGGCGCTTGGACTCCTCGGCAATCGGCACCAAGGGCAGTCTCAGCTCCGCCGAACACAGCCCGAGCCTGGAGGCTGCGTATTTCACCGGCCCCGGCGAGGTTTCACAGAACAGCGCCTCGTGCAGCGCCATCAAGCGGTCGGTGAGCTCGCTGGCCTTCCCCCACTCGCCCTTGCGACAGGCCGTCTGGAATTCGGCGCACAGCCGCGGGGCAATGTTGGAGGTGACGGAGATGCAGCCCTGGCCGCCGTGGGCATTAAAGCCAAGCGCCGTGCTGTCCTCCCCGGAGAGCTGAATGAACGCCTTGCCGCAGGCGAGCCGCTGGGCGGTCACGCGCTCAACCCTAGCGGTGGCGTCCTTGATGCCGACCACGTTTTTGAGCTTGGCCAAACGCGCAAGCGTCGGCACGGAGATGTCGACGATGGTCCGCACGGGCACATTGTAAACAAAGATCGGGATGTCGACCTCGTCGCTGATCGCCTTGAAATGCTGGTAGATGCCCTCCTGCGTCGGCTTGTTGTAGTAGCCGGTCACGTGCAGCACGGCATCGGCCCCGGCCATCTTGGCGTGCCGCGTGAAATCGATCGCTTCGCGGGTCGAGTTCGAGCCGGCCCCCGCAATCACCGGCACGCGCTTTTTGGCGACCTTGATGCACGTCTCGACGACGTGCTTGTGTTCCTCATGACTGAGCGTCGGGCACTCGCCGGTCGTCCCCACGGGAACCAGACCGTGCGTCCCCTCCTCGATCTGCCACTCCACCAAACGTTCGAACGCCTTGTCGTCGACCTCACCACCCTTGAAGGGGGTGATCAGCGCTGTGAATGAACCCTGGAACATGGGTCGCTCCCAAAAACGGGGGTCGCAGGTTGCTTCGACACCCCTTTAGAGTCTCGCCAGCCGATTCGCGCCTGTTGGGCGGCCACTGCCGCGGTCCGTCGCTTGTCGGCAGGTCTCTGCCTTGATAGCCTCTTGCAGCACGAGCGCAACGAAAAACCGGCCGGGGGCTACCAGATTCATTATGGCGGCGCGGGAAAACACGGGCAAGCTGCGGCTCCCGCTGGCGGACCGGCCATGTTGGTGCCTTGTTTGCCCTGTGAAAGGCCAGCAGTTCGTTTGCACGCCCGGGAGACAAACAGCACAGACCGAATCGGGGTGTGATGCGAAGCCCAGCCAAGACCTTATTCACCATACTGGTGACGGCAACCCTCGCCAGTCCACGCGCCGAGGCCAACACCGAAAGCGGCGCGCCCGGCGGCACCAGCCCAGCGCGACGCGGGGCCAGCACGACGCTGGCGGCCAAGGCCAACAAGGCGCCGGCCCCGTCCAAGGTCCAACCCGCCCAGCGCCCCGCGGTGGCGGCCGGGCCCGCCGCCGCCGCTTCGCTGCCACCGGTGCAACGGCCATCACCGCTGCCCGGTGAGAGCGAGCACGTCGCCCGCTACGACGCGGCCATCGCGCCGCTGCGCAACCTGACCCTGGCGGAGGAGGATGCCGCCTTGCTGCGCGAGGCGATCTCGACGGGCGCCAACGGCAAGCTCGCCGAAGCCAAGGGCCTGCGCGATCGCATCAAGGATGCCGCAACGCGCAAGCTCGTCGACTGGTTCATCTTTCGCGCCGGCTACGGCACCGCCACGGAGATCAAGGCCTTTTTGGAGGCCAATCCGGCCTGGCCCGACCGCACCCTTCTCACCCAGCGCGCCGAGGAGGCCCTGTTCAATAGTCCCTCGGCAAGCGCGCGCGAAATCAAGGCCTTCTTTGCCGGCGCCGAGCCCAGGACCGGCGTCGGCCAAGCCGCGCTGGCGGCGGCCTTCCTCGCCGACAAAGACGCCGATCGCGCCAAGGCGCTCGCCGTCAAGGCGTGGACGGAGTACGACATCCCCGCCAGCCTGGAGCCCGCCTTCCTCAAGCGCATCGGCCCGCTCCTGAGCGAGGCCGACCACAAACGCCGGCTCAATCGCCTGCTGCTCAACGACAGTCGCTGGACCAACGAGCGCAACGAGCGCGCCGCCATCATCAAGCGCATGCTGCCATTGCTGTCGGAGCCGGAAAAGAAGGCGGCCGAGGCCCGCCTCGCCGTGTTCTTGCGCGCCAAGAACTCGCAGGCGCTGATCGCCAAGCTGCCGACCAGCACGGTGCCCGATTGGGGGCTCGCCGTGCAGAAGGCGCAGGCGCTGCGCCGCCAGAACAAAGAAGAGGAGGCCTGGAAAATCCTGCTCAGCGAGCCGGAGGCACCGGGCACGACCAAACCCGACGGCTGGTGGGAGGAGCGGCGGGCCAACGCCTACGCCGCCCTCAGATTGGGCAAACCCAAAATGGCCTACGAGCTCGTTCGTGAACCGGGGCCCCTCTCCATCAATGCCGCCAAGGACGCCGCCTTTTTGGCGGGCTGGTTGAGCCTGCGCTACCTCGATGACCCCAAGCAGGCCTTGGCGCATTTCCAGACGCTTGCCAGCCTGGCCGATGGCCCCTTGAGCCGCGCCCGCGCGAGCTACTGGCTGGGCCGCACCTTCGAGGCCCTGGGCGACAAGGGCAAGGCGCTGGAGGCCTATCGCGCCGGCGCCGTCTATTTCGACACCTTCCATGGTCAGCTGGCTCGCCTCAAGGTCGATCCGGGCGCCAGCCGGCTGAACCTTGCGCTGCCGGCGGCGCCCTCGCCCGAGGAAATCGCCCGCTTCACGGGCTCCGATGCGGTGCGGGCCATCGTGGTGGCGCGCAAGGCCGGGCTCGACTCGGCGCTGTCCCGCGCCTTCCTGCGGCATCTGCCGGGCTATCTCAAAAGCGAGGCCGAGGTGGCGATGCTGGCCCACCTCGCCGACGCGCTCGGCGATACGCAAATGTCGGTCCGCGTCGGCAAGGCCGCCGTCGCCCGCGGCATGAACCTCGCCTACTACGCCTACCCCGTGCGGGCGCTGCCGCCCTATACCCCGCTGCGCAAGCCACCCGAAGCCGCCGTCATCCTGGGGATCGCTCGGCAGGAAAGCGAGTTCAACACCTTGACCCTGTCGGGGGCTGGCGCCCGCGGCATCTTGCAAGTCATGCCGGTCACCGCCCACCATGTCTGCCGGGACTACAAAATCAAATGCGACATACCCCGGCTGATGAAGGACCCCGTCTACAACACCATGATGGGCAGCGCCTACATTTCCGACCGCATGGACGAGTTCAGCGGCTCCTACGTCTTGACGCTCGCCGGCTACAATGCCGGGCCCGGACGGGCGCGCGAGTGGATCAGGGAATTCGGTGATCCGCGCGATCAAAAGGTCGACCCGATCGACTGGATCCACCGCATCCCCTTCGAAGAGACGCGCGAATACGTGCAAAAGGTGTTGTCCAATATCCAGATCTACCGGGCACGCCTCGGCGATGAGGCCAATGCGGTGCGGCTCAATACTGACCTGCGGCGCACCTCCACCGCCGGGACCGACAAGGCAACGGCGGCCCAATAGCCGAGCTTGGCGTTGGCACAATGCCGGCGATCAGCCCCGGCGCGGAGCGAGGCAGGCGGCAGCGACGAGGCAAGCGACGGCAGGGCGGGCGATGCAGAGGTATAACGAGATTTATTTCACCTCGCGGGATGGCTTGCGCCTTTATGCCCGCCACTACCCGGTCCCGGGCGCCCAGCGGCGGCCGCTCCTGTGTCTTCCCGGGCTCACCCGCAACAGCCGCGACTTTCATGATCTGGCGTGCGCGCTGGCGACGCCCGACGCCGACGGGCGCCAGGTTTATGCCCTCGACTACCGCGGACGCGGACGCTCGCAACACGACCCCAACTGGCGCAACTACTCGATCCTGATCGAGCTCAATGACGTGCTCGATTTCATGATCGTGAAGGGTCTTCAGCACGCCGCGGTGCTCGGCACCTCGCGCGGCGGCATCCTCGCCATGCTGATGGCGGTGATCCGGCCGGCATCGGTGGGGGCGGTGATCCTGAACGACATCGGCCCGGTAATGGAATCGGAAGGCCTTGCCCGCATTGCCGCTTATGTCGGTCGCGTGCCGCTACCCGCCGACTGGGCGGAGGCAACGCGCATGGTACGCGACATCAACCAGCGGCAATTTCCCGCCGTTGCCGAGAACCAGTGGGCCGAACTCGCCCATCAATATTTCAACGACGACAACGGCTTGCCGGGCCCGGCCTACGATCCGGCGCTGGCCAAGGCCCTGGCACAGATGCAGGCGATCCCTGAGCTGTGGCCGCAGTTTCAAGCCCTCTCCAAGGTGCCAACTTTGGTGCTGCGTGGCGAGCATTCCGACATCTTGAGCCCGGCAACGCTCCAGGACATGCGCGGGCGGCATCCGCGCCTCGAGGCCATCACCGTCGCCGGCGAGGGCCACGCGCCGCTGTTGAAGGACGCCCGCAGCATTGGCGCCGTCGCCGACTTCTTGCAGCGCACCGATCGGGAGATCGCCTACCCCGCGGCCGCCTGAGCCGGCGGACTTTGCGAGCGCAACCAGCAACCCAAGCGCCCAGCGCAGCGCCTTGCAGCAAGGGTTTTCGGCTAAGGTTTCCGGCGCGGCGCCTGTGGGCATTGCCGCACGGAGCCAGGCAATCAGCTTGCACGAAGCGGCAAGACGGCGCACATTAGGCGCCGTTCCAGGGGGGCCGGCGGGAGCCGGCTGAGACGGTGCTGACGGTCTGGGACGTTGCGACGGGCAACGCCAGACCACCCCGCACCGCCACCCTTAGAACCTGATCCGGGTCATGCCGGCGAAGGGACGGACGAGCTTTTCCTCACCGCTCTCTCATCGCTCCTGGCCCGCGACGGTGTTGCCGTGAGCTGCCGCGCGTCACGGCAACAGGCCCGGTCCCTCCGCAAGGGGAGCAGGCCAGTGCCAGCGCCGGCGCCGTTGAGAGGAGACCGCTATGAACAAGATCACCCGCAGCAAGGACCTGATGATACCCAAGGTCACGACCGGGCCGATCAGCGCCAGCAGCAAGGTCTATGCCTCACCGGTGGGCCACGCCGACATCAAGGTGCCTTTCCGCGAGATCGCTCTGACCGGCGGCGAGCCGGCGTTTCGCGTCTACGACCCGTCGGGGCCCTACACCGACGCTGCCGCCAGCATCGACGTGGAAAGGGGCTTGCCGCGGCTGCGCGGCGGCTGGGTGAGCGAGCGCGGCGGCGTCGAGCCCTACGCGGGCCGCGACCTCAAGCCCGAGGACAACGGCAACGTCAGCGGCAAGCACCTCGCGCGTGATTTTCCAAACAAGCCCGCGCCCGTGCGCGGCCTTCCCGGCAGGCCCGTGACGCAATTGGAGTTTGCTCGCGCGGGCGTCATCACCAAGGAGATGATTTACGTCGCCCACCGCGAGAACCTCGGCCGCAGCGCCGCGCTCGAGAGCGCCAAGGCGGCGGTCGCGGCCGGTGAAAGCTTCGGTGCGGCGATCCCGGAACACATCACGCCCGAGTTCGTGCGCGATGAGATCGCCCGCGGTCGCGCCATCATCCCCGCCAACATCAACCATGGCGAACTCGAGCCGATGATCATCGGCCGCAACTTCCTGGTGAAGATTAACGCCAACATCGGCAACTCCGCGGTCACCTCCTCGGTCGAGGAGGAGGTGGAAAAAATGGTGTGGGCGATCCGCTGGGGCGCCGATACCGTCATGGATCTCTCCACCGGCCGCAACATCCACAACACGCGCGAGTGGATCTTGCGCAATTCGCCGGTCCCGATCGGCACGGTGCCCATCTACCAGGCGTTGGAGAAGTGTGGCGGCGATCCCGTCATGCTCACCTGGGAGCTCTATCGCGACACACTGATCGAGCAGTGCGAGCAGGGTGTCGATTACTTCACCATTCACGCGGGCGTGCGCCTGCCGTACGTGCCGCTGACGGCCAACCGCGTCACCGGCATCGTCAGCCGCGGCGGCTCCATCATGGCCAAGTGGTGTCTGGCGCACCACAAGGAGAGCTTCCTCTACGAACGCTTCGAGGACATCTGCGACATCATGCGGGCCTACGACGTATCCTTCTCGCTCGGTGACGGCCTGCGTCCCGGCTCGATCGCCGATGCCAACGACCGGGCTCAGTTCGCCGAGCTGGAAACCCTGGGCGAGCTCACCAAGATCGCCTGGGCCAAGGGCTGCCAAGTGATGATCGAGGGGCCCGGCCACGTGCCGATGCAGAAGATCAAAATCAATATGGATAAGCAGCTCAAGGAATGCGGTGAGGCGCCCTTCTATACCCTGGGACCGCTCACCACCGACATCGCGCCGGGCTATGACCACATCACCTCGGGAATCGGCGCCGCCATGATCGGTTGGTTCGGCACCGCCATGCTGTGCTACGTGACGCCCAAGGAGCACCTTGGCCTGCCCAACCGCGACGACGTCAAGGTGGGCGTCATCACCTATCGCATCGCCGCCCACGCCGCCGACCTGGCCAAGGGGCACCCGGCGGCGCAGCTGCGCGATGACGCCATCAGCAAGGCGCGCTTCGACTTCCGCTGGGAGGACCAGTTCAATCTGGCGCTCGATCCCGACACCGCGCGCAGCTACCACGACGAAACCTTGCCGAAGGAGGCCCACAAGGTTGCCCACTTCTGCTCCATGTGCGGACCCAAGTTCTGCTCCATGAAGATCACCCAGGACGTGCGCGACTACGCGGCAACGCTGAACGAGGCCGGCGTCGAAATCGCGCAGGAGACGACCGTGGTCGATCCGGAGGCTGGCATGGCCGCCATGAGCGCCAAGTTCCGCGCGCTTGGCGCAGAGGTCTACGTCGATGCCGAAACGGTGGCCAAAAGCAACCAGGCCTTGAAATAACTGGCGCCCAGGAGCCGGCGCGCCGGCGCCGCCTGGGCGCACCCCTTGAAGAGGCGCGACACCTTCGGGCCCAAGGTTGCGCCGCGCGCAAGGCGCGCGCGGCATGGAGGACGCGCCTTGCGCCGCCGCGGCGGCGGCGCCCGGGGTTTGGCCATGGCTCGCCCCGTCTGCTGCTCCGTTCTTTGCTGACGCGTGGTCGTGTCAAGGGCCGATGATGCGCTCTGTCGATTGGCGCCGCTGCTCAGACCGCGCGAACTTCGGCAAGCCGCTTGATTGCGTACGCGTCGTCCCAGCAGACGGCGGCCTCCCAGGCGGCCGAGGCCTGCGCGGCGATGTCATGCGCGCCGTCGTCGAGACCGGCGGCGTTATGGGGCAGCACCAGGTCGAGGTCGGGGACGTCGACGTGGGACTCGTCCCAGTCGATCAGCGCGACCCGATCAGCGGTCACGCGGACGTTGCCGGGGTTGTTGGGGTCGCCGTGGACGACGCATGTCTGACGTCCGCTGAGCCGCGCCCACGCGGCTCGGCATCGAGCAACGCCCTCAGGCGGCATCGCGCCGAGGTCGATCTTCGTCCCGGTCTCGGCGTTGAGGAGGTCGGTCGACGATCGCCAACCTGGGCGCTGCGGCCAGCCCTGCGTCAACCGATGCAGCCGGCGCAGCGTGTCGGCGACGCGACGCCAGTCGGCCTCCGTCTCGGGCGGTCCGCCCTCCACGTACGTCATCACCACCAGACCGTCTGCGAACAGCCGGCCGTCCGTCGTCGGGATCGGCACCGGCACGGTCAGACCCTCACGGTCGAGGTATTGGAGGAGCCCGGTCTCCCAAGCGAGATCAGCGTCGCTCCTGGCGCCGAGACGACCGACGGCGAGGTGGCCGTGGACGCGCACGCTCCACACGTCGTTGGCGACCCCGCCGGCCAGTGGTTCGATGCGCGCTACGTCTTCACCCCACTGCCCGAGTGCCTCCCATCCCGCTGGCGACATTTTCGCGTTGGTTCCCGACATTGCTCGTGCAAATCGCACTTCGCGAATCGGAGCGACCAGAATCACGGTCATGGTCACACGTCAACAGCCGTGGTCGCGGCTACACGGCGCTTGCCGACGCGATCATCGAATGGTCGGCGGAACGGGAAAATTGCCGCGTCGATGACGGACGGTCTTGGCAGAAGGCTCAAAGCCAGCGGCACCGCAGCAATACCGGCGGCTATCAGGGCTGCTACCGACGCGGCTGGAACAGCGAGGCAATGTTGCCAAAGCCTGCACCGGGCTTACGACGGTGGCAGGAAACTCGGCCTGGCGCTCGTCGGCGCGGGCTGAGCCTGCCGAGCGGCCCATCCGCGGCGAGCGGTGGCGCAGCCGCATTTTTGGCTCGGGCTATAATCCAGGGGTGCAGGTGGGCAGGTTGTGATGCCGCATCCAGGTACGCCCATGGGCACATGGGCAAAAAGTACCAGGCCACGTGACCACGCTTCCACAGCGCTGCCGTCGCGTGCAACAGTGGGCCCATGCAGCCGGCGCTTCTCTACGCCCTTGGTCTTGCGCTTCTCATTGCGGCGCTGACCGTCGTAGCCCGCCGGCTTCATGTCTTATCACCGATACTCCTGCTCGTCGTTGGCGCCTTGATTGCGTTCACGCCGGGCCTACCCCAGCTCGTTCTTGATCCGGAACTCGTGCTGCTGATCCTCTTGCCACCCCTGCTTTATTCTTCAGGTGTGGGGATGAGCTGGCGCGGATTCCACTCCAATCTTCGCCCGATCCTCTTGCTTGCGATCGGATGCGTGCTGTTTACCGCAGCTGCCGTGGCGGCCCTCTGTCACTACTTGCTCGGCATGCCTTGGGCGGTCGGCTTCGTGATCGGGGCCATCGTCGCACCACCCGATGCTGTCGCACCCATGGCCGTGATGAAGCACATGCGCTTGCCGCGTCAACTGATTACGGTCCTTGAGGGAGAAAGCCTCGTCAATGACGCGACTGCTCTGGTGATTTTTGGCTTTGCGCTGGCCGCAGTTGTTAGCGGAACGTTTTCGCTGCCGGCTGCCACCGGCGAGTTCCTTGCCATCGTTGTCGGCGAAATTGCCTATGGGCTCGTCGTTGGTTGGCTGATGTTACGCGTCCGCCATGTCGCGGCCGATCCCCTTGCAGAAGTGCTCCTGGCGCTGGCCACACCTTTCCTCGCTTTCTGGCCTCCGCATGCAGCCGGCAGCTCAGGTGTCGTTGCCTGCGTCGCAGCCGGGCTTTACGTCTCATGGAACGGGCAGCGCCTGATCCGATCTGCCACTCGGCTTCAGGGCTACTTTATTTGGGGCCTTGTCTCTTGGAGCATCGAAGCGCTCGTGTTCTTGTTGACCGGCCTACAAGCGCGCGCGGTCATTTCTGGGATATCCGGCTCGGGCTGGAACCGCGCCTTGGCGGCAGGTGCGCTTGTCAGCCTCGCCGTCATCCTGGTGCGCTTCGTGTGGGTATTTCCGGTTACCTACTTGCCGAGGCTGATCCCGGCCGTACGCCGGGTAAACCCTTTTCCCAATTGGCGCTTACCATTTCTCATATCCTTCTCGGGTCCTCGCGGCGTGGTGACGCTTGCCGCCGCCCTTTCCATTCCACTGAGCATTGACGGTCAACCCTTTCCCGATCGCGAACTCTTGCTCTTCATTGCCTTCTGCGTGATCGCCGTCACACTGATCGCATTGGGGGCGTCTTTGCCGGCTGTCGCGCGGCTGTTGGGGCTTGCCAGCGCCGGCAAGCAAGAAGCGGACGCAGATAAACGCGATGAGCGCCGCGTGCGCCTCGAAGGTATCGACGAGGTATTGAAGGCACTCGATACGCTACCGACGCGCTGTGAGCCCGCTGCCCGGGAGGCGATCCGGCGATGGCACGTCGATCGCCGAGAGCATTTGGCGGTCACAGCTGACCTGTCCAACCCAGATGATCCCGTTGCCGAAGCCAGTCGGCTCCAATTGCAACTAATAGACGTCGAGCGCGCCGCAATTGCACGCGCCTATGCGGATGAGCGGCTAACTGACGAGGCGCGACGACGCATTGAACGCGAGCTTGACCTGGAGGAGGCACGTGTGCGCCATGCCTTGGCGAGCACCAGTCTGGAGGGTGGGGACCCCGCCGACTGACGCCCGCAAAAACTGGCTGTGACATGGCAGCCGCCGCCCATGCCAGATGAAAAAGCCGTGCTCCTGCGAGCGAGAGCGCATTAGTGCCCCTCGCCCTGCTTGAGTTCCCACCACGCCCGGCTGCCGAACGGCACGGCATTGGAGTCGTGTTCGTAATACTCGTTTCGCTCGTAGCCTCGCAGGTTCTGTAGCTGCCGCGGCGTGGCGCTCGGGTAGATCTCGGAATACGTGTCGTAGTTGCGCCTGTGACCGGCATTGGCCGCTGTGGTCAACGCCAGCACGAGGCCAGCCGCGACCGCGCCAGCAATGATGGTCTTCATTGCAGTGTCTCGTTGTTGGAGGAAGTTGATTGCTAAGTGGTATGCGGTCAGGTGCGCGCAAATCACAGATAGGAGAAGTGGACGTGAGTTAATGAAGCCCAACAGGCAGCGAACGTCGCACGCCTGAAAATCATGCGATTGAACGGCGAAAGAGGGGACGCGCCTGGCAACGGCATAGTGCTTTCAAGCACAATTCGTCACCCTTACTCACTCCTGCGTGAGGGGCTTCTTTTGCTCCACCCTTGCAAAACCATATCAAGGGTGACCGGCGACCCGAGCAACGGTGAAACTCTCACCAATCCAGGAGAATAGTCATGAAAACTATCGTATCGGCCCTGCTGGCCTTGTCTGTACTCGCCGGCGTAGCCGCCACCTCGGCGAAAGCTGACGAGGGCGACTATCGGAGCTTTGGCAGCCAGGCTTGGTGGGACCTCCAGCGCCCTTGACGCCCGCGCGCACCCTCGCAACTCCAAGCCCATCTTTGCGGTCGTCGGAATTGATGCCGGACTGAAGGGTTGCAAAGGCGCAGGCCGGCATACCTAGAACCTTATTCGACGCGAAGGGCCAGCCGTCGTCACCGCGGCCCTCACTTACAGCCGACAAATACCAAACGAGGTCATTCCCCGAGGCGCTGGGCCTCGGCGTCCGTCCCTCCCCAAGAAAGGACGCCGGGGCCCGCTTTTTTGCCAACGCCTACGGTGCATCCGGTGCTGGTGTAGGACACTAACGGAGGCGAGACGCAGCCACCCGGCGGCCAAGCTCGCCTTCGAGCCGGTGCAGCGTGCCGGTGGCGCCCATAGCCGAGACGCAATGGAGTGCGAGCAGGCCTCGTGATGCGATTTAAGCAGCCGGCAAGGCGGCCTCGAAAGTGGGGGAGCAAAAAAGGCGCGAACCCCGTCTTCACCTGCTGAAGTTCATCGAGCGCACTTGGGGTCTTGGCCGCTGACTGCCCGCCGCAGGGACTAACGGTCCGTCGTGGCCTCTATACGAGCGTCGATATACATTAGGCCCCTGGGATCAAAGAGCTGAACCTTGGTCCCATCGCTGACAATACTCAGGCATAGCTTACGCGGTTCAAGCTTCTTCAACTCGCGGCAGAACTGGTTATCGCGGATACTCCACACGCCGGTGTCGAGCTCCGTGCCATCCTTGCTCCGCACGAAAGCCAGCTGTCCCTCGCTGCTCAACCGCAGGCGATAAGGACCCTCGGCTGCCGCCTCGCCATAAATCAAGGTCTTGCCCTCAAGGAGGGTCGAGAGCATTTCGCCAGGCACGCGCGGCAGCCGTGCGGCTTCGATCGATGCATCCTCCCCAAAGCCTGTTAGACCGCGGCTATCGAATAGAAGCCAGAGCAAGCGTCCCATTTCCCGCAGATTCACGCCTGGCCCCATATGCTGGGCGCGGTGCACCACGATGATGTCGTAGGCTGGAATGATGAAGGCGAATTGACCTCCATAACCGTGAGCATAGAAAGTGCCCTCGGGCAATTTGACCGACGGCACGATGTTGTTCTCAATCGGTGCAAGCCACCACATGTAGCCGTAGCCGGGACCGAATTGCGAACGCGAATAGGGCTTGATGCTTTCTCTCACCCACCAGGCGGGAATGACCTGCTTGTCATGCCACCGCCCCTCGCGAAGATAAAGCAGTGCGAAGCGGGCAAGGTCGCGCGCGCTCATTTCGATCGGGTAAGCCGGGTAAACGGATCCTGACCCGGTCACATACTGGCCGTCGGCAGCACGATAGTCTTGCATCCCGACCGGTCGCGCGATCTCACGCTCAAAAGCATCGAAGATCGACGAGCGCACGGCGCGCTCGTAGATGGTCCCAAGCGTGTTGAAGTCCCAATTGTTGTAATACCAGAAGCTACCCGGCTTGTGACTGAAGCGAACTGGACGCCCCGCGGCCATGCCGGGCGACTCATAAAGGGCGGGGTGGTAGACGCCGGACCTCGCTGTTATGAGATCCCTGACCGTCGCGCCCTTTTCCTCGGCCGACAGGGAAGGTTCATTGTCATCGATGCCGAGCGCGCCAATGGAGCGTGAAAGGTCGAGCTGTCCGCGCTCGACCGCGTTGCCAATCAATGCACTGAGCAAGCTCTTGCGCACCGACGCCAGCGGCGTCTTGGCGATGGTATCGCCCCACTCGGTGACGACGACGCCGTGCTCAACGACCATCACCGCGGTCGAGTTGATGGCCTTCGACCAAACTTCGGCCTTTTTGAGCTTTAGCGTCGACCAGCCCGCGCCGTCTGGATCTGAGCGTTCCCATTCAGCGGCGGGAAATCGCTCGGCGGCGCGAGAGGACACGGCCGCTCCTAAAAGACCGATGCACGCCACCACGAGAACAGCGGCCGAGCGTGCCTGGTGCAATCGCATCTGGGGTCGACCTCTTCGATGCACTCAATCGATGGCACAGGACTTTGTGCAGAAGCCGAATATTCTTGGCAGTCACGCGAGCGAGCCGTGGCCTCTGCGATCGCAGAGATAACCCCAAATGGCGCCGCTCGTCGATGAGACGGTACCGCGCGACGTGCTCGACAGCCTCCGCGAGGTGCAAAATCAGCTCAGAGGCAACTCGCCGGCCAACTCGCCGGCATGCTGCAGGGTGCGGGGCATCCCGCTGACAATTGGCAAGCCCGGCGGGGGCGACCGCGATGAGGATATCGTGGTCCGCATCACGGGGAAGACGCCGGTGTTGCCCCCGACGAACCGGTGCCGGCGCGGCTGGTGCTCTGAGGTGCACCGGACCCGTGCAGCACGTATCGACAATGTGAAGACTTGACCCAGGCGCCTCGGAGCGCGCGCTTGAATACGAGCTCGGGCCGAGCAATTGACGGGTACAATTTAACTATCTTCCTTACTACCGACTTTCCGTAAGCAATGTCGAGGTAAGTTCCGATGCCTAGGCGGCACTTTGAGGAATGGGATGCACTGGGGCTCCAACACAGGAGCTGCGGGTGCTCACCAGCTGCGGAGGCTTAGCCCTGAAGCCGACGGTGTGGTCCACGCAACTGGCCGCCTGTCACAGTGATATCAAGGCTGCTTAAAGCCTTCGAAGGGGGATGCTCAATGGCAGCGGGCGTCTCATTTGGGCATGTAGCGAGCCGGCTGGGGATGCTAGAGGGCAACGATTTGCTGCTTCAGCAACCCTAGTATCGGCAGCGAATCCTCGGAAGTTGACGCCCATGAAGGGCTGGAGTCGAGTACTGAGAGTAGCCGGGGCACGGCCAACCACTACGCCCGCAGCCAACGCCACGACCCGAGCTACAGTCTTGGATGATGTCGCCGCTCTGTTTCGCGAGGCGATCGAGGCGGTTCCTGCTGCCGTCTACATGACGGATGCGGACGGCAGCCTCACCTTTTACAACGAGGCTGCCGCCAGGCTCTGGGGTTGCCGGCCCGAACTCGGCGAGAGCAAGTTTTGCGGTTCCTGGAAGCTCTACTGGCCGGACGGCACGCCGGTGCCGCACGACGAGTGCCCGATGGCACTAGCGCTGCGTCAAAGGCGACCGATTCGCGGCATGGAAACGGTGGCCGAGCGGCCAGACGGAACGCGGATTAATTTCATCCCCTATCCGACGCCGCTGTTCGATCAATCTGGCAAATTGACCGGTGCCGTCAACATGCTTGTCGATATTAGCGAACGCAAGCGGGTCGAAGCGGCCCTTGCAGAACGACAGGCGCAGTTGGCGGTATTCGTCGAGCACGCACCCGCAGCGATTGCCATGTTCGATTGCGAGATGCGCTACCTCGCCGTCTCGCGTCGATACATCCTTGATTTCCGTCTCCCCCAAGACGCCCAACTCATTGGACGGTCGCATTACGAGGTGTTTCCCGACATCCCGCAGCGCTGGCGCGACGTGCATGCCCGCGTGCTGGCCGGTGAGGAGTTGTCGCATGCGGAAGACCAATTCACGCGCCAGGACGGCTGCACCCACTGGGTGCGCTGGTCCATGGCTCCCTGGCGCCGGGCTGATGCAAGTATTGGCGGCGCACTCTTGTTCTCCGAGCACCGGACGGAGCAGGTCGAGGCGCGGCGCGCGCTTATCGATAGCGAGACACGCTTCCGAGGAACCTTCGAAAATGCGGCGGTGGGCGTGGCGATGGTGGGCCGCGACGGCTCAATTCTGCGCGCCAACAACAGCTTCGCTCGGATGCTTGGTTATTCCGTCGAAGAACTCAAGACCAAGACCTTCCGAGACCTCACACACCCAGAGGACCTTGCCACCAATCTCTCGGTGCTCAACAAGACACTCGTCGGCGAAGCCGATAGCTACAGCATCGAGAAGCGCTACCTCCGCAAGGATGGCAGCGTCGTCTGGGCAAGTCTCACGGTCGGCTGCGTGCGGAACACGGACGGCGTCGTCGATTATTTCGTCTCCGTCGTTCAGGACATAACCGACCGTAAGCATGCCGAGCTGCGCCTCGCCGAACACAATGAACAACTCGATCTCGCTGGCAAGATCGCCCGGATTGGCACATTCGCGTACGATCATGCCACCCAGAAATTGCAGCTATCCCCGGGTTGTGCGGTCATTTATGGGCTGCTGCCCGAGAGCGCGCTCGAGATCTCACGCGAACATTGGCGGGCGCTGGTGCATCCCGACGATTTGCCGCGGCTAGACGCTATCGCTGACCACGCCTTCTCCAAAGGAGAAACGGAGTTCGTCCTGGAATTTCGCATCTTCCGCCACGGGGAGGTGAGGTGGATCGAGTCACGTGTCCTCGTCTCATACAATGAGCTCGGGCGGCCGGTGCGAAGGATCGGCGCCAATATCGACGTGACTGAGCGCAAATGGGCGGAACAGGCACTGGCCGAGCGCAACATACAGCTTGCCCTGGCAGCAAAGTCTGGCCTCGTTGGTACCTATGCGTATGATGCCGACACCGAGATCATGCAGATTTCCGACGGCTATGCGGCCATTCATGGCTTTCCTGAAGGCACTACCGAGATAGCACGCAGCGAATGTCTAGCCGGCGTGCACCGCGACGACATCGGAAGGGTAGAACAGGTCCGCACTGAGGCGTTCCGTGAGTGCCGGCGCGAATATAGCGTAGAGTATCGTATCATTCGCCCTGGCGGCGAGCTGCGCTGGGTCGAGACGCGCTGTTTCCTCTCCGTTAGCGGCACAGGAAAACCACACCGGGTCGTTGGCGTCAGCATTGACATAACCGAGCGGAAAGGGGTGGAGGAACAGCAACGCACTTTGCTGGCCGAGCTCGACCATCGCGTCAAGAACGCACTCTCGACCGTCAGCGCTGTCGTCTCCCACACCTGGCAAGGGAGCAAATCGGTCGCCGATTTCGTGGCGGCGCTCGATGGACGCATTCGCTCGATGGCAACGACACATGAACTCTTGAGCTCCTGTCGGTGGCAAGGGGTGTCGCTGACAGAACTCGTCCGGCGCGAGCTCGAACCGTATGCTACCCGCTACAACACCGAGATCAATGGCCCTGACATTTTACTGAAGCCCGAGGCGGGTCAGGCGATGGCCACGGTACTCCATGAGCTCGCCACCAATGCTGCAAAGTACGGCGCGCTCTCTACTAAGTATGGTCGCGTGTCGATCCGGTGGGAGCGGCATCTGATCGGGCAGGTGCGGCCTCATCTGGTGTTCGAATGGCAGGAACTCGGCGGCCCCCCGGTCGTTGCTCTCCGCAAATCGAGCTATGGTACGAGCACCATTCGCGACCTAATTCCCTATGAGTTCGGCGGTAGGGTTGACTTTGTGCTGGCTCCGGAGGGGGTCCAGTGTCGCCTGGAACTTCCCGCTGAATGGCTTGGTAACGACCGCCAGCCTTATTCAGAGACCGATGCGCATTGAGGTGAGCCGCTTTTTTTCCGGGTGAAGATGCTCCTGATCGGGCGTCTTTCGGGGGTGGCTTCCCCTTTCATCCCACTTTGCTTATGGGGAACAATCGTTCGAGCTCTGCTTCGGGGACACCATAAAGGCCGTTGGCACACGCCTTGAGCCCGTCGCGATCCTTCACCGTGACGGCCCCGCGTGTCGTTGCGATCACGCCCTTCGACAAGAAGTGCTGGAGCGCCGCGGTGACCCCGGCACGGCGGACGCCGAGCATGATCGCCATGAACTCGTGCGTGAGGCAGAGATCATCGGTTTCGAGCCGGTCTTGCACCATCAAGAGCCAACGCGCCAGCCGCTCTTCAATCTTGCCCTGGGCGTTGGCAAAGGCCGTGTAGCCGGCCCGCACGCCAAAGACATGCGCATAGCGGAGCAAGCACTTTTGCAGCGTGGGACTCTCGTCCATGACGCAACGAAGCCGATGTGCCGAGATGCATTGCGCTTGGCCTGCAACCTGCACGTAAACCTCAAAAGGCGAGCGTTCGGCACCGTGAACGACTGGCAATCCAGTCATGCCCTCACGACCGACAATCGTAATTTCAGACTGCCGACGCTGGCGGGCATTAACGGCCACCACAGAGACGACCCCGCTGTGGGGGAAATACACGCCCGTGATCTGCCGATTGGCGGATTGCAACCGCTGCCGGAAGGTAAGCGGCGCGCGTTCGAGGTAGGGCTGCAGTAGGGCCTGATTCGCGTTCGACAAGGCACAGAGCAGTCGATTGCGCTGTGTCATCGTTTGAGCTTGGGCGAGCGTCTCATGCATGGCTTGCTCGTTCACTCAGCACCTTCGATCGTCCAGGACCGCTCTTGCGGAGCCCTGCAGCACCAGCCGGCGCGCGGTCTGGGCAATTTGTGTTGGGCCGAGCTGACCGTCTTTCGCGAGCTCGAGAACAATCGTTGCCAAGCGGATACGAGCTCCTTCTATTGCATCTGGATCGTCACCGAATTTTTGTGCCACCGACGCCCACACGTAGTCGAAAACCTCGCCGAGCATCGTCAGCGTCTGGGGCAAGAACGAAGCGTTGTCGTTGAGGTCGTGAGCTCTTGGCATGACGACTAATTTCCGTTGGTGCAAGCGCCCAGCAACGGCGTCGACCAGGGTTTCGGGATTGGCGGGTTTAGGAATTACGATGCCGCCGTGACAAACCTCGCCCACATGTCCATGTCCGCTGTGCAGGATGAAGGGGATGTTGCGGTCTTTGAGGGGCCCGCATACGGTATCGGCGCTGCCGTCTTGTAGGCCGAGATCCAGCACGGCGGCCGAAATGCCATCCTGCCCAACGAGCCTCACGGCATCCCGCAGACATCGCGCGGCGACGACGACGGCGCCGGCCTTTTTTAATGCGGCGCCGATGTTGAGCGCAATCAGCGGTTCATCCTCGACCAGCAGGATGGTGCGACCAGCGAGGCTGGTGCTCTCCACGAACTTGCCTTTGCTGCGCCAGCTAGGCGCAATGTCCTGGGGCGAATGCAGCCGCCGCCGGCTGCCAGATCCCAGGCTATCGATCAATCCCCAGCCGACGCAACAAATGCTATGATCGACCACCCTGGGGCCCCGATCGCTCTAGAGCGAACGGGATGCTGCGTCATTCCCAGCATAGGCGGTCCGGTATCGAGGCGCACTAATCTGGGTAGCGAGATTGCACGCCGTCGTTGCCTGCAAGGATGCGCCGCACAATAGCGACGACGGCATGCTGCTTGTTCGGCGTCGTCGATGTGGTGGCGGCTTCTTCATGCGAGTTGACGACGTCTATGAGCAGGTCGCGTGCGTCTTGTTCGCTGATGATCCTTGCGTCGGTTAACGCCAGCAGAAGTGACTCGCAGATGCCGAGCGCGGCTGTGCCGTCGGCATCTGGGAAGCGTCCATGTTTGGCCACAAAATTCCTTTCGAGCAAGGACCCTAGCACTGGACGAGAATGCGGCGCACTGATCTATGTTGGTGACTAAGTATTTGGTCGACGAAAGTCAGCGGGCCTCTTCCGGTAGGACGTACGCACCGTTGGAGAATTTCACCAGCCCCTTTCTGTCGAGAACGGCGATGACACGCCGTCCAGTTCGGATGAGGCCCGCACGTTCGAGCGTTTTGATCGCGGCGGTCACATGAGGCCGCTGCACGCCCAACATGACGGCGAGAAGCTTGTGCGTGAGGGGCAGCTCATGTCCATCGATGCGGTCATCGGCCATTAGCAGCCAGCGTGCCAGTCGTCGCGCATTCTTGCTCCGACCATTGGCAAGGACCGTTTCCGCGATCTGGATTAGGAAAGCGTGCACGCACTGCAACAATGATTGATGCAGGCTGGCGCTGCGCTCTATCGCCTGGCGCAGCCTAGCGGTGCTGATGCGCTGCCCGCCGCCGGCGACCTGCATGTAGGCTGTGTGCCGGGCGCGATCTTGTCCGAGCACGACGGGCAGACCGGTCATGCCCTCCCGCCCAATGAGACCGACCTCGATGTCGCGCTTGCCGGGTCCGTCAGCAACGACCGAGGCGAACCCGCGTTCGATGAAGTACCAAGCCCTGAGCGTTGGGCAGGCACCCGTCCTCACTGCCGAGATGCCACTTACCATACAGTGCCGTGGCGTAACCTGCGACCGACAGCTCCTCGGCCATTATCACTTTCCCATTTGCGCAAGGCCGTCCGCCACCCCACCAAACCGTACCAAGTGCGAGAACGCATCATTCGTCGCGGCCAGGCTCGCCAAACTGCAACCGGGGCGATTGACGTGTGCCGGTCCCCGGATGCATGCGGCGGCGCGTCTTCTCCGAGCTGCAAAAGCCATCTTCTCATTGCGGCTTGGCAGTGTCATCGTCAGCATCGATCGCGAGGAGCAAGCGTCACGCCGTGGCAAGCCATCGCCAGTTCATCTACGTCAAGGCGCCCGACGGCATGCCGGATGCCGACTGCTTCCGCCTCATCGAGGCGCCGATGCCGAAGCCCGCCGACGGCCAGGTTCTGGTGCGCACGCATTTCCTGTCGATCGACCCCTACATGCGCCGCCAGATGAGCGGCGGCCACGGCCAATACGCCAATCCGCTCAAAGTCGGCGCGGTGATGATCGGGCGCGGTAGCGGCGTGGTGAGCGAAAGCCGCCATCCGAATTTTAAGGTGGGCGACGCCGTGCAGAGCGAGTTCGGCTGGCGCGAGCATGTCGTCCTCGACGGCGAGGGTCTGCGCAAGCTGCCGACCGACTTGCAGCCGCTCTCGCTCAGTCTCGGCCTGATCGGCCAGTCGGGCGCGACGGCCATGGTCGGCCTCATCGATATCGCCGGCCTCAAGGCAGGCGAGACGGTCGTGGTCTCGGCGGCCGCCGGGGCTGTCGGCAGCGCCGCCGGCCAGATCGCGAAGATCAAGGGATGCCGCGCCATCGGCATTGCCGGCGGGCCCGAAAAATGCCGCCATGTCGTCGCCGACTTGGGTTTCGATGACTGCATCGACTACAAGGCCGGCGCCATCGGTCCCGCCCTCGCCAAAGCCGCGCCGCACGGTGTCGACATCTATTTCGATAACGTCGGCGGAGATGTGCTCGATGCGGTGCTGCCCCACCTCAACGCCAACGCGCGCGTGCCGATCTGCGGTCAGATCTCGCAGTACAACGCCCGCGCCGGCCACGGCCTGCGCAACATCGGTGTCATTCTCGACAAGTGCATCCGGCTGCAGGGGTTCCGGATCGGCAACCACCTGGCGCGCCGCGACGAGGCGCTGGGCGAGCTGATGGCATGGTATCGCGCCGGCCGCCTCAAATGGCGCGAGACGGTCGCCGAAGGCTTCGAGCTGGCTCCCGCGGCGCTCGTCAACATGCTGTCGGGCGGCAACATCGGCAAGCAGGTGGTGCGGCTCCGGGTCGATTAACAAAGCAGCACCGTCGTTTTTGCTGTCCCCTTGCCTCGACGGCGCCGACCCGACGGTCCCCGCAAGCCCCCTGTCAAGCGCCCGTGGCAGGTTTTGCCCTTGGCACGGCCTGGCCAAGGCGGGCCAACGCGGACTTGTCGCGGCCTCCCCGGACGCCGCATACTTGCTCGGGCCCAAGGTTGGCTTGGGCCCAAGGTGGCTCGGGCCCAAGGGTGCACCCCGCTCGGAGGGTGGGTGCGGCGGCTGGCAAACAGGGGATCTTATGCGCAAGGAGCGGACTTGAGCCATGAAGGCGGCGCCGTTCGAATATCTACGGGCGACCACGCTGGCGGAGGTGTTCCAGCTGTGGCGTGAGGCGGGCCCGGAGGCGCGCCTTTTGGCGGGCGGCCAGAGCCTCATGCCCGCGCTCGCCTTTCGTCTCTCCGAGCCCAACGTGCTGATCGATATTTCGCGGGTGGCGGACCTCACCGGTATCAGCGTTGAGAATGGCGCGCTGCGCATCGGCGCGCTCACCACCCACGCCGAACTCGGCGCCCATGCCCTGGTGCGCGAACACGCCCCCCTGCTCGGCGAGGCCGCAGCGCTGATCGCCCACCCCGCCATCCGCAACCGCGGCACGCTCGGCGGATCGTTGGCCTACGCCGACCCCGCAGCCGAGCTGCCGGCCTGCTGCCTTGCCCTTGGCGCGACCATTGTGGCGCGGAGCGCAACCGCCGAGCGCCGCATTGCCGCCGACGCCTTCTTTGTGGGCCTTTATGCCACGGCGCTGGAAGCCAACGAATTGATCGCCGCCGTCGAATTTCCCCGCCGCCGAGCCGGCGAGCGCAGCACGATCCTGGAGTTGGCGCGCCGCTCCGGGGACTACGCCATGGCCGGCATCGTCGCCCGGGCCACCGTTGCGGGCCAAGCGCTCGCCGACCCCCGCCTCGTGCTGTTCGGGGTCGGGGAGGTGCCGGTGCTGGCGCGCGCCGCCATGGCGGCCTTGGCGGGCAGGCCCGCCGACGCCGCCAACATCGCCGCCGCCCAGGCCGCGCTCGCCCAAGAGCTCGAGCCGCCGGGGGACCTCAATGGGGGAGCCGACATGAAACGTCACCTGGCTCAGGTGCTGCTGGCGCGCGCCATCCAGCGTCTGATCGGCGTCGAGGAGGCGCGGGCCCAATGAGCAGGGAAGTTCAGGTCACCTTTGAGGTCAATGGCGAGCCCGTCTCGCGGCGGGTCGAGGCGCGCCAGCATCTCATCGATTTTCTCCGCCTCGAGCTCGGTTTGACGGGCTCGCATACCGGTTGCGAGCACGGCGTGTGCGGGGCCTGCACGGTGCGCGTCGATGGCCGCATCGTGCGCGGTTGCCTGGTGCTGGCGGCCTCGCTCGAGGGCACCAAAGTCGAGACCATCGAGGGCCTCTCCGATGCCAACGAGATTCGCGACCTGCAGGATGCCTTCATCGCCCGCAATGCCTGCCAGTGCGGCTACTGTACGCCCGGCATGCTGCTGACGGCGGCGGCGCTGCTCGACAGCAAGCCGCAGCCGACGCGCGCCGAAATCCGCGAATACCTGGCCGGCAACTACTGCCGTTGCACCGGCTATCACGCCATCGTCGATGCGGTGGAGGCCACCGCGGCGGCGCGGGCGCGCCGGCACAAACAGGATTGAGCGCAACAGCATGAACGAGATCATCGATCCGGGCTCGGTCGACCGTCCCAATTCCTATATCGGCAAGTCGGTGCCGCGGCCGAATGCGGCCAAATTGGTCGAAGGCCGCGGTCAATACGTCGACGACGTCCTGCTGCCGCGGCTACTGCACGTCGCCTTTGTCAGGAGCCCGCATGCGCATGCCAAGATTGGCAACCTTGACGCCAGCGCCGCCTCGCGCCTGCCGGGCGTGCGCCGCCTGTTTACGGGCAGCGAGCTTGCCCAGCACTGCGAGCCCTGGGTGGCGGTGCTGGCGCATCTCAAGGGCATGAAATCAGCGCCGCAGCTGCCCTTGCCCCTGGAACGGGCAACCTGGGTGGGCGAAGCGGTCGCCGCCGTGGTGGCCGACAGTCGCGCCGTTGCCGAGGACGCCGCGGCCAAGGTCGCCGTCGCCTACGAGCCGCTCCCGGCCGCCGTCGACATGGAGACCGCGCTCGATCCTGCAAGCGTCGTCATTCACCCGCTACTCGGCGACAACCTGTGCTTTGAGCGCCTGAATGAGACGGGCAAGGTCGAGGAGGCCTTTGCCGCCGCGCACCGGGTGGTGGAGGCCACCTTTCACAGCGGCCGCCACACCGGGGCGACCCTGGAGCCGCGCTCGATCCTCGCCGACTACAATCGCGCCTCGGGCAAGCTGACGGTCTATCACTCCACCCAAGCGCCACACATGATGCAGGGCGTGTTCGCCAAGCACCTGCGCCTGGCCGAGGGCGACGTGCGCGTGATCTGCACCGACGTCGGCGGCAGCTACGGCATCAAGGTGCACGTTTATCCCGACGAGGTGGCCGTCGCCGTGATCGCCAAGATCATGGGCCGGCCGATCAAGTTCATCGCCGATCGGCTGGAGAGCTTCCTCAGCGACATTCACGCCCGTGATCATCGCATCAAGGGTCGCATGGCGGTCGACGCCCAGGGGCACATCACCGCCATCGACATCGACGACCTAACCGGCATCGGCCCTTATTCGGTCTATCCGCGCACCAGCGCCGTGGAGGGCAACCAAGTCGTCAATCTGGTGGGTGGCCCTTATGCGTTCGCCAACTTCCGCGCCAAGACGACGGTGGTATTCCAGAACAAGACGCCCACCTGCCAATATCGCGCCGTCGGGCATCCGATTGCCACGGCCGTAACCGAGGGCCTGGTGGATCTCGCCGCCGGCGCCCTTGACCTCGACCCCGTCGAGTTCCGTCGCCGCAACTTGATGAAGGACGGCAGCTACCCCAGGACCTCGCCGGCCGGCATGAAGTTCGAGGGCCTGAGCCACGAGCAATCGCTCGACACTCTCGTTGCCATGATGGACTACCCCGCCCTGCGCGCCGAGCAGTCGCGCCTGCGCGCCCAGGGCGTGCATCGTGGCATCGGCTTTGCCAGCTTTATCGAGCTCACCAACCCCAGCCCCTTCATGTACGGCGTCGGCGGCGCGCGCATCTCGGCGCAGGATGGCTGCACCGTGCGCGTCGATCCCGACGGCTCGGTGCTGGCGGCCACGGGCGTCACCGAACAGGGCCAAGGTACCGAGGCCATCATACGCCAGATCGTGGCGGAGGCCGTGGGCGTGCCCATCGATTGGGTGCGGGTGCTGACCGGCGACACCCTGACCACGCCCTACGGCGGCGGCACCTGGGCCTGTCGCGGGGCCGGCATCGGCGGGGAGGCCGCCTTGCAGGCGGGCCTCGCCGTCAAACAGGCGGTGCTGAGGGTGGCCGCGGCCATGTTGCAGGGGAAGCCCGATGCCCTGGATATGAGCGACGGCCAAATCGTCGATGCGGTCAGCCGCCAGCCGCGCATGCCGCTCGCCGAATTGGCGCGCATCGTCTACTTCCGCGGCGATACCCTGCCGCCCGATCTGCCGCGCGAGCTGATGCAGACACGGCACTTCATCACCAAGCAGTATCCGTTTGCCTTCACCAACGGGGTGCAGGCGAGCTGGCTCGAGGTCGACATCGAGACCGGCATGATCCGGCTCATCAAGCATTGGTGCGTCGAAGACTGCGGGCGCATCATCAATCCGCTGCTGGTCGACGAGCAGGTGCGCGGGGGTATCGTGCAGGGTCTCGGCGGGGCGCTTTACGAGCACTGCCTCTATTCGGAGACCGGGCAGCTCCTCAACGCTTCGATGGCCGACTACCTGGTGCCGATGGCCGCCGAGATGCCCGACATCGAGGTCGGCCATGTCGAGACCCCGACCAAGGAATCGCTGTTGGGCGCCAAGGGCGCCGGCGAAGCGGGAACCGCCGGCGCACCGGCGGCCGTCATGAACGCCATCAACGATGCCCTGAAACCTTTCGGCGCCAAGGTGTTCGCCCAACCCTTCACGCCGGAGCGCATCCTCGCCGCCTTGGGCAAGGCCAAGCCGCGCTGAGGCGGCCAAGGCACGCCACCGCCTTGTCAGGTCGGCTGCCCCGTCAGCCGCTGCCGGACGCCGTCGCTGGGTTGGGCATGGGCCACGGCCGCGATCTGGGCCAGCCGCTGTTTGTCGCCCGGCCCCGTCACGGCGATGGAAAACTCACAGTGGGTGACGACGTCGCCGAAACGTTTGAGCAGCCGGGTCGCGATCTCCTCGTGCGGGCCGATCACGGCAAACAGGTCGAGCACCTCATCGCTGACATGGCGCGGCATCTGCTCCCATTCCTGCGCCCGGGCGAGCAGGCTCAGCTTGCGGGCGAGATCGCCGAGGCCGTGGTGTTCCACCGCCGGGCGGTAGGAAGGGGTGGAAATGTAAAACGCCAGCCTGGCGCGGACGTCGCGGACACGGAGCGCGAGCTCTTCTGCGCTCACCCCCGTGGCGACCAAGGGCTTGTGGCAGATGTTGAACCGATCGAGCGAGCGGCCGGCGCGGGCGGCACCCTTGCGCACCTGAGGGATCATGACGTTGGCGATGTAGTCGGCCGAACAGATCGGGTGCGGGCGCACGCCGTCGGCAATCTCGCCCGCCACCTGGCACATCTGCACGTTGACGGCGGCGAGGTGGATGGGAATGTCGGGATGCGCGATCGGCCCGGGGTTGAACAAGGGCGGCATCAGGTTGAGCGTGTAGTTGGGACCCTTGACGTCGAGCGCGCGACCCTCCTGCCAGCAGCGCCACACGGCGCGGACGGCGCCAACGTACTCGCGCATCCAGGGACCTGGCGCCGACCAGGCGAGGCCGTAGCGCCGTTCGATGTGTGCGCGCACCTGCGGACCCAGGCCCAGGGTGAAGCGGCCGTTGGCCAGCTTCTGCAAGGTCCAGGCGCTCATGGCGGTAATGGTGGGGCTGCGCGGAAAGGCCATGGCGATCGCCGTCGAGACCCGAAGGCGCGTCGTGGCCGCGGCCGCCAGCGCCATGACGACGTAGGGATCCTGCTTGGTCTCCTCGACGGCAACCCCGTCGTAGCCAACCTCCTCGAGCAGCCGTGCATCGGCCGCCACCGCCGCCAGATCGAGCCCGCGGTCGGGCGCGCGCAGGCCCGGGTCGACCTTTCCCAGCGGCAGCAGCGTCTCCAATCGCATCGGCCCTCTCCCTGGCGCCGCGCCAAGGTCGGCGTGCGGGGCCTCGAATCACGGCCGGCGCTTGGCTCTGCTCATTTAAGGTTTTGCCGTTGTGCCAGACCGCGCTTGCCGCTGTAAAGGGACGGGGAGGGCGTCGCCGCGCCGACGGCAAGCGGGCCGGAATTGCCAGGCCCGAGCAAGCGCTTGGCCCGGCTTGACCAGATCCACTTGGTTTGGGCCCAACTTAGTTCGGACCCAACTTGGTTGGCACCAACTTGCTTGCGCGGCCTTGTCCTGGGCCGGCCCGCGGCTTTGGGCTATGCTGGCACCGACCTGGATCGACGCCAAGGCAGGGATTGATACGGAAATTAAAGGGAGCGCGCGTGCAGGGAGACTTTGAGGCCGCCATCGACTGTGACGTCCACCCCCGCCTGCCGACGCCAAAGGCGTTGAGCGCGCACATGGACGATTTCTGGCGCGACACCGTGGAAGTGCGCGGCATCGATGTCTGGGATTCGGCGGCCTACCCGGCCAACGCCCCCTTCACGGTGCGGCCCGACTGGCGCCAGGCGCGCGCCGACGCCAGTCCGGCGGGGTTGGCCGCCGCCACGCTCGACCGTTTCGGTTTCGGCCATGCGATCCTAAATTGCCTGTTTCCGGTGCAGGCCTTCCGCGACGAGAACCTCGCCGCCGCCTTCGCCCGGGCGACCAACGATTGGATCGCGCGCGAATGGCTGGACAAGGATCCACGCCTTAGGGCCTCGCTCGTGCTTCCGATCCAGTCGCCGGCACGGTCGGTGGAGGAAATCGAGCGCTTGGCCGCCGACCGGCGCTTCGTGCAGGTCTTGGTCTTGGCAATGGGCGAGAGCCCGCTCGGCAAGTCCCGCTACTGGCCGATCTATGCCGCCGCCGAAAAGCACGGGTTTGCCCTCGGCGTGCATGCCGGCAGCAGCTACCACCAGGCCGTCACCGGCTCGGGTTGGCCCAGCTACTTTATCGAGGACTATGCCGCCCAGGCCGCGGGGTTCCACACCCAGCTCGGCAGCCTGATCTGCGAGGGCGTGTTCGTGAAATACCCCAAGCTCAAGGTCGTGCTGATCGAATCCGGGGTTTCCTGGTTACCTCCCTACCTGTGGCGGCTGGCCAAGTCCTGGCGCGGTGTGCGCCAGGAGGTGCCCTGGCTCGACCGCTCGCCGGAGGAGTTCGCGCGCGATCATGTGCGGCTCACCCTGCAACCCTTTGACGCGCCGCCCGGCGCGGCGCACATTGGCAGAATCTTGGATCAGCTCCAGTCTGACGACATGCTGCTGTTTGCCACCGATTTCCCCCATTGGCAGTTTGACGGGGAGGCGATGCTGCCCGCCGGCCTTGCCCCTGAGCTTAAACGCAAGATCCTGATCGACAACGCGCTCGCCACCTATCCCCGTCTTGGGAGGTCCCCATGAACCTCGACGCCCCACTGCGCCACGAACCGGCGACCGAGAGCGAGGCCGATCCGCGCCTCCCCGCCAACACCCGCCTCAAGATCATCGATGGCGACGTGCATCCGGCGCTGCGCTCGCCCGCCGACTTGAAGCCCTACCTGTCGCAGCGCTGGTGGGAGCATTTCCAGACCTGGGGCGGTCGGCGGCGCAGCGGCATGAGCTATGAGCCCTATCCCAAGTCGCAACCGCGGGCGAGCCGGCGCGACGCCTGGCCGGAAGAGGGCGGCGCCCCCGGCAGCAGCCTGCGTCTGATGCGCGAGCAGTTCCTCGACGCCTATGGCATCGAGTACGGCATCCTGGGGCCCCTCGGCCTGACGGGGCAGAGCGAATTCAATTTGGAGTTTGCCGGCGCCATCGCCTCGGCCGCCAATGACTGGCAGCGCGAGAGCTTCTCCAAACCGGAGCCGCGCCTGAAGTCGGCGATCGTCGTGCCCTACGACGACGCGGAGGCGGCGGCGCGCGAAATCGACAAGCGCGCCGATGACCCGGCCTACGCCCAAGTGTTCATGCTGACGCGCAGCCAGGAGCCCGCCGGCCGCAAGCGCTACTGGCCGATCTACGCGGCGGCCGAACGGCACGGGCTTCCCGTCGGCATGCACGTGTTCGGGGCCAGCGGCCACCCCTACACCGGCGCCGGCTGGCCGTCCTACTACATCGAGGAAAGCTCGGGGCACTCCACCTCCTGCCAAACCGTCGTCACCAGCCTGGTGATGGAGGGCGTGTTCGAACGCTTCCCGAAGCTCAAGGTGGTGATCATCGAGGGCGGCTTTGGCTGGCTGCCGGCGCTGACCTGGCGCCTCGATAAGCTGTTTGAGCGCATGCGCAGCGAGGTGCCTCACCTCAAGCGGCGCCCGTCGGAATACATTCGCGAGCACATCTGGCTCACCACCCAGCCGATGGAGGAACCCAAGGACCCCCGCCAGCTGTTCGACGTCATGGAGTGGATCGGCTGGGACCGGCTGCTGTTTGCCAGCGACTATCCGCACTGGGACTTCGACGATCCGTTTCGCGCCTTCCCGGCCGGGTTGCCGCGCGAGCGCTTGCACCAGATCCTCACCAGCAACGGCAAGGCGGTCTACCGGCTCGCCTGATGCCGCGCCACGTCGTTGCCAAAGCCCAGGACCTGCCGCCCGGAACGCGCAAGCTCGTGCACGTGGCCGGCCGCGATATCGTCATTCTCAACGTCAAGGGCGAGCTGTTTGCGCTCTCCAACAAGTGTCCGCACAAGGGGGGTAGCCTCGCGCGCGGCAAGCTCACCGGGCTGGTGCAGTCCTCCGAGCCCGGCAGCTACCAGTACTCGCGCGTGGGCGAGATGCTGCGCTGCCCTTGGCACGGTTGGGAATTCGACGTGCGCACGGGCCGCTCCTGGTGCGATCCCACCCGCTTGCGGCTGCTGAACTACGCCGTGAGCGTCGAGCCGGGCGCCAAGGTGGTGGCGGGACCTTATGTCGCTGAGACCTTCCCCGTGTCGGTGGAGGACGCCTACATCGTGGTCGAAACCAAATAGGCTTGCGGCGACCGCCGCAACATCCCCAGACGAGCTGTTAGTGTGGCGTGCGCGCGCGGCGCCGCGCCGCGCTCGCCTCTTGGGCATTCTTGCCTTCTGCGCTACCAATGCCGGCCGGACGCGCGCGACCGGGACGGTGAGGCGGCCAGAACAGGATTGGCCAGACGAAACCGGCCAGCACGAGATTGGCCAGATGAGACCCGCGAGAACGAGACGGCCACAACGAGACGGGCCACAACGAGACGGGGCCAGAAACGATAAGGAGAGGAGAGTTATGAGGCTGATCCTGAGGCTTGGCGTTGCGCTCGCCGCCGTCCTCGCCGCGACCCTGGCCGTGGCGCTGCCGGCGGCGGCGCAGGACTATCCCAACCGCCCGGTCAAGATCATCGTGCCCTTCGGCGCCGGCGGTCCGGCCGACGTCTTTGCCCGCATCATCGGCCATCACCTGCAAGAGGCGCTCAAGCAATCGTTCGTGGTCGAAAACCGGCCCGGCGCCGGGGCGGTGATCGGCACCAACGAGGTCGCCAAGTCGGCACCCGACGGCTACACGCTGCTGATGATGTCCAACACCCACACCGTCAACGAGACCCTGCTGAGCACCCGCAACTATCAGCTGCTGCGGGACTTCACGGCGGTGGCGCCCATCAATTCCTCGGATTTGCTGATGGTGGTGCACCCCTCGGTGCCCGCCAAGGACTTGCAAGAGTTTCTCGCCCTGTTGAAGAGCAAGCCCGGCGAGCTCAACTACGCCTCCTCCGGCCCCGGTACGCCCTACCACATGGCCGCCGAGCTGTTTAAGTCCATGAGCGGCACCAACCTCGTGCACGTGCCCCATCGCGGCAGCGGCGATGCCCGCACCAGCGTCATCGGCGGCCACGTGCAGATGATGATCGATGCCATCACCACCATGGCCCCGACCGCGCAGAGCGGCCAGGTGCGCGCGCTTGGCACCACCGGCCAGACGCGCTCCTCGGTGATGCCGGACGTGCCGACCATCGCCGAGGCCGGGTTGCCGGGCTACGAGGCGACGATTTGGCTCGGCATCATGGCCCCGGCGGGCACGCCCAAGCCGATCGTCGACAAGCTCAACGCCGAGATCAACAAGGTGCTGGCGCTGCCCGACATCAAGGCGCAGTGGGCCCAACAGGGCGCCCTACCGCTGATCATGACGCCCGAGGCGTTCGATGCCTATCTGCGCAAGGACATCGAAAAGTGGGCCAACGTCATTCACACCGCCGGCATCAAGGTGCAGTGATGACGGGCAAGGCAAGCGAGGCCACCACCTTCACCCTCAACGGGGTCGAGCGCACCGTCACGGCCGATGCGGCGCGCTCGCTGCTCAGCATCTTGCGCGGCGACTTGGGCCTGACCGGCACCCGCTTCGGCTGCGGCGTCAACCAGTGCGGCGCCTGCAACGTCATCATCGACGGCCAGGCGGTCGCCGCCTGCGATACCCCCTTGTGGGCGGCCGCCGGCAAGCGCATCACCACCATCGAGGGCCTGGGCACCCCCGAGCAGCCGCACCCCCTGCAGCGCGCCTTTCTCGACGAACAGGCCATGCAATGCGGCTACTGTATCGCCGGCATCCTGATGTCGGCGGCGGCCCTGCTGGCGCGCAATCCGCAGCCGAGCGCGGCAGAGGTGAAAAGCGCGCTCGATCGCAACCTGTGCCGGTGTGGCGCCCACAATCGCATCGTCCGCGCCGTGCTGCGGGCGGCCAATGAGGAGGCGCCATGACCGCCGAGCTGCCGATCAACCTCGCCGCCAACCCGCGTTTGTCGCGCTGGCTCCGGTTCGATGCCGGCGGCTTTGTTGCGGTGAGCCCCGGCAAGATCGAAATCGGCCAGGGCATCGCCACCGCCCTGGCGCAAATTGCCGCCGATGAGCTCGACCTCGACATCGGCCGCGTCCGCATGGTGCCCGTCACCACGGCCGCAAGCCCCAACGAGGGCACCACCTCGGGCTCCCTTTCGGTGGAGCAGTCGGGCTCCGCCGTGCGCCACGCCGCGGCCGAGGCGCGCGCCATTTATCTCAACTGTGCCGCGCAGCGGCTCGGCGTCGCCAGCGACAGCCTCACGGTCGAAGATGGCACCATCATCGGGCCCGGCAACCTGCGCACCAGCTACTGGGAGCTGGCGGACGCCGCCCTGCTCGAGCGCGACGCGACGCCGGGCGTGAGCGCCAAGGCACCGGGCTCCCGGCGCCTCGCCGGCACGGCGGTGGCGCGGCTCGATTTTCCCGACAAGGTGTTCGGGCGCCCGCGCTTCGTGCACGACCTCGTGCTGCCCGGCCTCGTGCATGGGCGCATCCTCAAACCCGCCGCGCCGGGCGCCCGCTTGACCGGCCTTGCCGCCGACGCCGGCAAGCGCGACGGCGTCATTGCCGTGGTCCGGGACGGCAGCTTTGCCGGCGTCATCGCCGAGACCGAGGCCGTGGCCGAGGCGGCCCTGGCCGAGCTCGGCAAGGCTGCGACCTGGAGCGGCGGGGACGCCTTGCCCGAGGCGGCCAACCTCGCCCATTGGCTCCGAACCGTGCCCGCCGAGACCACCACCGTCGACCGCCGCACGGCGGCCGTGGCCCGCCCGGTGGCGCGCACGATCCGCCGCCAGTACAGCCGGCCCTTCATCGCCCATGCCTCGATGGCGCCCTCCTGCGCCATCGCCCAGTGGACCGGCGAGGATCGCGTGCGGGTCTGGTCGCACTGCCAGGGTGTCTACAATCTGCGCGCCGACATCGCGCTCGCCTTGAAGATGCCGCCCGAGAACATCGTCGTGGACCACGTCGAAGGCGCCGGCTGCTATGGCCACAACGGTGCCGATGACGTGGCCTTCGACGCCGTGCTGCTGGCGCGCGCGGCGGCCGGGCGTCCCGTGCGCGTGCAATGGTCGCGCGCGGACGAGCTGGCCTGGGCACCGATGGGAGCCGCCATGGCCATCGCCATCGAAGCCGACCTCGACGCCGACGGCGAAATCGTCGACTGGCGCAGCGACGTGTGGAGCAACGGCCACGTCTCGCGCCCCGGGCGCTCGCGCACCCCCACCGTGCTCGCCGCTTCGCAACTGGCCGAGCCCGCCGAGCGCTTCATCGCCTTCAACCCGCCGCTGGCAAACGGCGGTGGCGCCGAACGCAATCAGGTGCCGCTCTACGACCTGCCGGCCTGGACCATCACCTGCCATCGCCTCACCACCATGCCGATTCGGACCTCGGCGTTGCGCACGCTCGGCGCCTTTGCCAACGTGTTCGCCATCGAATCCCTGATGGACGAGCTCGCGGCCGAACGCGGCGAGGACGCGCTAGCCTTTCGTCTGCGCCACCTCGCCGACGCGCGGGCCCGCGCCGTGCTCGAGGCGGCGGCGGCGCGCGCCGGCTGGGGCGCCCGGCGCCAGCGCGGC
>Ga0081540_1000685_pt1 | contig 31603 bp, 45 predicted proteins | sample TabmetS2T1R1_FD_71024 | JGI IMG/M metagenome (GOLD analysis project Ga0081540, IMG submission 71024) | Tabebuia heterophylla rhizosphere microbial communities from the University of Puerto Rico - S2T1R1 | ecosystem: Host-associated > Plants > Roots > Rhizosphere ...
TCGACCGCCCTACGTCCGCAGCGGGCACAGCTCGGGTGTGCGGCGAGGAACCGGCGGGCAATGACCGGCCAGTCCCCGCCGTATCCCTTGGCGAGCTTGCTGACCGGCGGGTGCCGGGGACAGGTGGTGGTGATCAGTTGGTCGCACCCGGGAACCGGGCACGGTCGCGGCGCGCGGGTCGGCATGGCGACCTCCGCGCTTCTACCGCAAACAGGGATGAGCGACGGCGGGGCACTCCCCAAGGAATGCCCCGCCGTCGGGTGTGAGGGTGTCCCCTCGCACGGCTGCCCCCAGCCGTAACCCTCACGCGGGTGAGTGGCTTGCGCCGGCACGGTCGACGGGTTCCGTGCCTGGGTCTGCATCGACCGCGCCGGCAAGCCATGACCGCGATGCTGGCGGTCGGTGCCAGACCGACAGTCGTGGTCAGGCTAATACGGAGTGTGTTTCACCCGGCCCGGAAAAACAAGCCGATCTGGTTGTTATTCGCCACCCCGCACCCGGGCGAAGCGTTGCGTGTGGTACCCGGTAGTTGTGCGGGCGGTCCGCTCGGCCAACGCCAGCGCGGAAAACCGGTACAGCTTGGCCCGGCCACGCATGCCCGCCTCGGTCAGTAGCCCGCGCTTCTTCCACACCCGGATGGTGCCCGGGGCCACGCCGAAGAACGCGCCCGCCTCGATGGCGGTCAGCAGCACGTCGTCATGCGCTGCGGCTGGCGAGCCAGTCGTTGTGGAGCTGCGCAACATGGCGGGCCACCTCCTCAGAGCAGAAGTCAGCCATCTCCGGCAGCGGTGTGTCACCGGGCGGCAGGGGTGTGGACATCACGCACCAGCCGCCGATCAGCGGGTTGGGCATGGCGTACCACGTCTTGTGTAGCTCGTTCTCGATGGTCACTCGGTCACCCCCCAAGCGTCCCTCGGGTGGCCCTCGTGGTGGTATGCCTCGATGGCCCGCCTGGCCAGCGCGGCCGGGTCGCCGGGGTGCTCGATGGCCACCGAGTACACCGCCTCCCGGAACAGCGGCGTAGACAGCAGCTCCCAGCAGTCGTCGCAGTCCGGCACCTGGCCGTCCACCCCGACCCCGTCTGAGACGGAGTACCACTGCAACGGCCGGCGCCGCTTGGTGCGCCCGGTCATGACCGTTCCCGGCGCGGTCGGGGCGGCTCGAACTCGGCGTGGTTGTGGCCGTGGTCCTCGTCGTAGTGGTACTCACCGACCAGGCGTAGACCGCAGGCCGCGCAACACAGGATCGGCACGGTCACCACGGACGTCTTGAGCTGCCCACCGGACAGCGCGTGCGAGCCGAGCGGCTTGGCGGCGAAGCCGTCGTGGATGGACAGGCAGCCCGGCGCCGCGTTGCACTGCGGGCAACTGACCTCGTTAGGAAGCGGCATCCTCGGCCCCCGGTATCTGCGCCGCGTCGTCCCGCATCGCCTGCACGCAGACCGCGATGCGCAGCAGGTTGTCGACCAGGCCGGGCATCTCGTCCGGGGCCAGCGTGGCGATCTCGCTGACCACATGAGCCAGGGCCTGCCAGTCGTTGCGCCGTACCGCGTCGACCAGCTCGAACAGGTGTCGGGCCTGCATCGGCAGCTCGTACAGGTCTTCCGGCTGGCCGATGCCCATGACGTGCTCGATGCGCAGCGTGCCGCGCCGGGGGTCGCGGCGCCGCTCAACGAGGGAGACCGGGACCAACTCGGGCGGCAGCAGCGAGGCGCCGCACATGGACAGGTAGGCCAGCGTCGTGATGACCCCGGAGGCGCCCGTCCTGGCGACAATCTCCGTCATCAGCGGGCCGACCTCCGGGTGGATCTGCCCGGCGAACACCACCTGCTCGCAGGCCGTCGCCACCGCGACGTCGCACCGGCTGGTCAGCCAGCGCAGCTCGGGCTCGCTGAGCATCCGGGGCTCGTCGGCGTTGCGCTCGTCCACCTACCTCAACTCCCATTCCTCGATCACCAGATCCATGCCGTCGGGTGCCTTGGGCAACCGCAGCGGCATTTGCCAGGCGAGGGATGCGTGCAGCGCGGTGCTGGCGTAGTCCAACCACGCCTCCCGCCGGTAGGGGTTGGTCGTCGTGCTGAGTCCCTGGGCGTGCACCATGGCGCCGTAGTAGACCACCCACAGCGCGTCCGTGAAGGACAGGAACAGACGCGGGTCGGCCTCCTGCGGCCGGGTGCTGCTACTCCCCAGAATCCGGTAGCCCTTCGTCGGAGGTCACCTTCTTCGCCGCGCGCATCGGATCGGCCTTCCGCAGCACCAGCTCGCCGTCGTCCAGCCGTACCCATGCCTTGACCCGGATGTCCACCAGGGCGTCCCAGTCCTGGTCGTAGGCAGTCCATTTGATGGTCGGCTTACCCGAGTTGCGGCTAGTGCCCAGCTCCAGCGCCCACGCGTGGATCTCGGCCGCCGGCAGCCGCATGCCGGTGGTCGTCTGGACCACCGTCAACCGGCTACCACCGGCCTTGATCCGCTCCCGCAACGCACCTGGCGTCCAGCCGAGCGCATCGGCCATCCGCTGTATCCGCCACAACTCCAGTGCACTGACCGGAAGCTGAACGTCGGCGGCGTGCTCGCCCACCCACCGACGCGTCGCGCCGTGCTGCGTCACCAGCAGCAGCCCTTCCCTGGCCATCGACCCGAGGCACTTGGTCACCAGCGAGCGGATGCCCCAGTGCTGCGCCTGGTGCGTGTCGGTCAGCGGGGCAGGCTCGGGCCGGCCGGCGCGCCGCGCATCCAACCGGCGTTCCTTCTCCGCCTGGCGGATGGCGATGCCGGGCGGGATGAGCTTGCCGACCTCGACGACCACCCAGTTGGAGTTGTGCGCCTCGCCGTCCGCGAGTACCTGACGGACGTAGGAGCGTATCGAGTCGTCGGCTGCCGGGCTCATCAGTGACCACCGAGCTGGTCGCGTGCCACGGTCAGGAACTTCACCGCTTCCTCGACCCTGTCCAGAATGGCTTCCCGCTCCGGGTCGGACAGCGAGTCGGACAGCACGCCCACCGGTGGCAGCGCGAGCAGCATGCCGACCGCGGAGGACCAGGCGGTCTTCGGTGACCGCGTACGTACGCCCTTCATGCCGCTGGTGTCGCCGGCCTTGCGGGCGGCGATCTGGTCGGCGTACCCCGCGCGCAGTTCCTTGACGTAGGCGCGCTGCCGGCTCGCCGAGCGGGTGTCGTTGATGTGCGCCACCATCTCCTGTACTTCCATGGCGCCCATGCCCGCCTCGTGGGCCAGTCGGACCGCGTCCACGAAGCCTTCATCGGTGGAGATCGCGGACAGCCGCATCTTCGGCGTGTACGGGATGCGGTCCCAGACCCGCCGGTCGATGCCGGCGCTGTCGGCGCGACGGTTGGCCTCCTGCTCGGCCTTGGCCTTGCGCAGCGCGCTGGCCGACAGGTTCAGCCGGCGACCGGCTTCACCGAGACTCATCCCGTTGTCGGTCAGCCACAACGCGTGGTGGATGCGCTCGGCCTCGCTGACCTGCTTGCCGTGGCGCACGTTGGCCTCGAACGTCATCGCGGTGATGACCTGCGGCTTGACCCCGTCGCCGAGCAGGAACGCGGCGATCGCGTCGTTCTTGGCCACGATGGCGGCCTGCAACCGGTGGTTGCCGTCGATGACCACGTACTTGTTCTCCGGTCCGCGCCACACGACGATCGGCGGGAACTCGTCGCCGTTGAGCATGGCCTGCGCGTAGCGCTCCACGGTCGCCTTGTCGATGACGTCGCCGATGCGCGCCTGGTTGCGCTGGGACCGCATGAGGTCGATCCGGTCGATCTTCACCGTCTCCAGGTAGCTGTAGGGCACCGACCATCCGGACAGCCACTTCTCGATGTCCACCCAGGACGTGGTGAACTCGTTGCTGCGCAACGTCCGCCCGTTCCCGCTGCTCATGCGCTGATCCTTTCTTCCTGTAGCTGCTCATCCGGACCCTCGCCTTGACGCATGACGGTCAGGATCACCCGGTTCTCTGGTGCCACCACGACGCGGACTCCCTCGCGGAAGTAGTCGACGCTGCCGGGATTCGTTGGCGATGGCCTTGTCCACTGTGGAGCGACGAGCGTCCGGAGGATTTCATCCACGGACACGTTGCGCTCCTTCGCGCGCTCATGCGCGTGACGCGTCCACTGCCAGTTGTCGGCCACGCTGGCCAGCGTGCGCCGAGCGGGGACGTCGGTCGCTGTGTCGATCTGGTCTTCCAGCGGCCCCCACCGAGGGATCTCAACCTTCGCGTGGCGACGCATGGTGGCGCCCGGCTCGTAGCTGCGCCGCGGTGGCTGATGGCTTGGCAACGGGACGGCAACCGTCATCCACGCGGACAGATCGGTGCCGAGCTGGTCGGCGTGCGACGCGCACAAGGTCAGCTCGTAGGTGTCGTCGCGGTAGCAGAAGCGCACCGTCTCGGTGGCCGGTGTTGTTGTCCAGCAACGCACGCAGTTCATCACTCCACCCCTCCATCGATCGATCGCTGTCGAGGTAACGCAACGACGCCCGGGGGCGTCGGCGCCGACAGCGCAAGATGATCTCGATGTTCAGAGGTGGCAATGACCGGCAATACCGGCTCAATCAGCGGCACGGAACCTATCTCCACATCCATATGCGCCACCGGGTCTTCGCCGGACGAACGCGTGGATACCAGATGTTGGAACGCAATATGACCCCACCGCGCGCCACACGTCAAGCACGCGACGTAGCTTTCGACCGCATTGGCAACGAGCGTCAAACAGTTGCATGCATCGTTCGGGCATGGCAATTGCACACGGTCAAAGTTGATCTCTGTCTGTCGATTCACTTGGACCAGATGACCATGCAGTCGGGCCAATGAGACAAAATAGTCAGACGTTAATTCCTGCTGCCGGAGCGAATCGTCGTACAGCGCAAGGGAATCCAACGCCCGATCCATCAACCAGCCGGACCGCGTGCTACCCAAGCCGGGCAACGGCGACAGCCTGTTGCACTCGCGGACGACGATCGCCCAGCTCACTACCGCAAGTAACACGCGCTCGATGACGTCGTACACGTCCATCCGCAGCGGCGCCAACGTCGCCAATCCAGCCGTGTGCACCGCCCGGCGTGTCGGGTCGACGTTCGGAGCCCCCGGGGGTAGCAGCGCGTGGGCCTGGACCCACAGCGCCAGCAGCGAATCCCGGAACGTCGCGCGGGAGTCCCAGCACGCATCGCAAATCTGGTGGGCGCCGTCGACTTGGTTGAAACACTCCGGCGCCCCGCACACGAACAGCATCAATTCCCCCTACTGCTTGTCGGGTAATCTGTGGGCGACCTTTCGCGGCGAAACTACCGAGGCCCTTTCGCGGTGAAAGATCTCTGCATATGCATCTAGCAATGGCAGGAACAGCTCACCGGACGTGGTGACATACCAGCGCAGCGGCGACGCCTGACCTCGGCGCTTGTGCCAGACCACGCCGGTCTCCAAGCCGGCGGCCTCCACCATCGGCCCCAGCTCGTCCACCCACTGCGCGATCTCCAACACCTGGCGGTTCTTGCACGAGATGACCAGCGGCACCCCGCGCAGGTCACCCACGTCCCGACGCGCACCGGCGCGCGGCCGGAAAACGCCCGGCCCGTAGCGCTGCGCCAGGATCAGCTCAACCGGGTGCTCACCCGCGTAGCCCTTGCGGCTGTTGCTGCTCACGCCGCCTCCCGCCGCGACGTGGTCACGTAGCGGACCTCGCTGCCGGCCGACAGGTGACCGATCGCCGAGCGCTCCCGGGACTCCAGAGTCCGGAAGAACACCAGGAACGGACCCTCGTCGTCCATCGGGTCCACCCACAGCCCGAAGCGCCGGCCGTGCGCGTCGGCCGGGATCAGCACCATCACCGGCCGGTCATCCGGGTCGGCGGGTCCTTCGGCCTGATCCCGAACAGCGCCCGGATCGCCGGAGACAGCTTGGCGATCCACGGCGACCACCCGTTGATGACGAACCTGCCCGCCTTCTGCGGCCGATCGTCGGCTCGCCACACGCCGTCCACGCCCAACGCCTCGATCAGCAAGTTCACCGCCCGCAGCTCGTCGCCCGGGTCCTCGGTGCGCCACCACCAGCTCGGCCGGTGGGTCGGACACAGTCCCCGGGTCCGCTGGGTAGGCCGCGCCCACCACGTCATCGCCCCGCACCGCTGGCACGGCCGCTGCGCCGCGAGCAGCAGCAGCTCGTCGCTCATTCATCGCTCACCCCGGCACAAGGCAAATCCGCGGCCTCCGGCGAATACAGCTCGCCGCAAAACCAACACCCGGGACCGGCCACCGTCAGCAGATTCTCGGCATCGAGAATGTGGTCGGCCTCCGGCGTCTCGATCCGCCACACGCCGGTCACGATCCACAAATGCTGACCCACGAATTCCGGCATCGGCCGGTCCCGGTAATTCGGCCCCGCCTCATACGGCTGGCCCACGCTGGTGACCACAATTTCCTCATCCATTGTTTCCCCTTATTCCCCCATGGCCATCGGGTTGTGCTTTGTGCAGCGGACCACCCACCACGGTTCGTAAAAGCGCGTGACATTTTCGGTGGTGCCACACGCGCTGCACACCAGCGGCAGCCGGTCCAGCTCGTCGTCCCGGGTGTCCCGCTCCTGTGACGGTGCGTAAGATGGGCTCCCCATTTGGTCACTTGGTCTCTCGTTTGCTGACACATCCGGGGTGACCAAGTGACCAAATGGGGACCGCACATCACGCTGGGTAGGAATCTGCGGCAGCGCCCAACGCACCCCGCGGCCTCCGCCCGGCCCGGCGACCTTGACCAACTTCAGGTCGTTGCGCGCCCGGACCAATGTCATTTCCCGGAAGCCGTTGTCCCGCCCCAGAACCATGATCTCGGCCCAGGACAGCGGCCCGGCGGCCAGCGCTTCGGCGAGGAATTCCCGCTCCAACTTCCGCCCGGTCCGACGCTTGGCCAGCTCGCCGTCCGACCCGTCCAGGATCGTCTGCGCGTCGATGTCGACCATGCCCTGCCACTCAATGTGCGGATGCATTCCGACGTTCTCAATGCGGTAACCCAGGGCCGGTGGACGGCGCGCCAGGTTGGACTTCACGCAGGTCATCACCCGCAATTCCGGGTCTTCCGGATGTGGCCCCACGTTGAACGTCGCCCTGGCCGCAGCGGTGAAGGCGATCGATCCGCCACCCCGGTAGATGGCCTTGCCGCCGGTGCCCTTGTTCAAGTGCCGCACCACCACGACGGCTACGCCGGTCCGGCTGGCCAACAGCTTCAGCGGGTACAGCGCCCGGCGCACCGACGCGTCGTTGTGGCTGTCGGTCTTCTCCCCGAGGAACGCGGACAGCGGGTCCATGCACACGATCCGCGCGGCCGACTCCCGGATCTTCAACTCCAGGCCGGGCAGGTCGACGGTGAGGCTGAACGGGATGGCCGGGTCGGCGCCGTGCGGGACACACACCACCCGGTGCAGGTCGGCCTTGGCGGCCAACAGCCGGGGCACGATGGTGTCCTCCGGGTCATCCTCGGCGGAGACCATCACCACCGTCCACGGACCAACCCCGTTGGTGCCATCCGGCATCGTCCGGCCCGTCGACCACCGGGCGGCCAGGTCGACGGTCAGCAGCGACTTGCCGTCGCCCGGGTCGCCCTCGATCAGCGACAGCTTGCCCAGCGCCATGTAGTCCTGCCAGGCCCACGAGATCGGCCGGACCGGGATGGTCGACGCGTCGTAGGCGCCGATGGCCTCGGTCGCCGACAACGGCTCCAGCGCGTCCATCCCGTAGCCGGCGGCCAACAGGTCGGAGACGTCCTTGCCGAAGGTCGGCACCGCCAACGCCAACTCGGCCACCGTGGCCCGCAACTCCGCGGCCACCCGGCGCGCGTGCGCCCGGCCCGGCACGTCGTTGTCGGCCACCACGACCACCCGGCAGCCGGCGAGCTGCTGGCTGTACTGCGGCAACCACTTGCCCGCCCCGCCGGCACCCGTGGTCGCCGGGATGCCCACGGCGGCCAGGTTGTCGCAGTCCTTCTCGCCCTCGACCACGTACAGAATCGCGCCGTGTTCCCGCGCCCAGTTGACGGCGGGGAGTTGGTAGAGCACCCGACCGGCCGGCTCCGGCATGTTCACCGCGCGGAACGTCTTCGGGTTGGCCCACCGCTCCACCGCGTACAACGCCCGGCCGAACTCGTCGGTGTAGACGTACGTGGCGACCCACTCGGGTATGCCCGCGAGGTCGGCCATCGTCAGGTGCAGGGCGGCCACGACAGACTCCGCGGTACACCCCGCGAAGCACCGCACCACGATGCCGCCCTGCTGACCCGCCGCCACACTCAACGAGGACACCCGATCCTCATGAGCAGGGCACCGCGCGCCGTACTGACCACCAGCCAGCGACTTGACGTTGTCCAACCGATCCAGGAAGTCAGGCAGTTCCACGCGCGATACACCTCCATGGGTCAGTCAGTCCTCAGCGAGCAGTTGACAAAGCGCAGCCAGAGCGCCTGGGTCAAGATGGCGCCGAAGCGAGGCAGCGATCGCCTCCGGCGAGTCCGCGCGGATGGTGAAGGTCTTCGGCCGAAGCCCCGCCTGCACCATGGCGGCGTGCGCGGACAACTTGCCGGCCACCACTTTGGCGTGAAGCTCCGGCAGGTCCTTACGCAGCCGCCGGAGTGCGACATCGCGGGCGTTCCCGGTGGGCCGGGGCTGACCAGCGGATATCGACGTACCTGAGTGAATAACGTTGACAATGTCAACATTAGCCATCGACCTATCTGAACTCCTATTGACGTGACCCGCTTGTCCCTTGGGGTTCTGCAACGCCTGGTCCAGCAGGTCGGCCGCCTCGGGATCGTCCGCGACCACCCGCTTCAGAAGCTCGAACGTGGCGCCCAGCCCAGCAGTGGGTGGCGTGACCACGAAGTCAGCGAACCGGTCGTAGTGAACCTCTCGACCGAGCAGCGTCACGAAGTGGCGCCAGGAGCCCTCGCGCAGGGTCCGCTTCAGGGCCGTGGGAACGGCGCCCAACGCGAAACCTCCGCGACGGAGCATGTCCGACAGTGCCGCGACATCAGATCCGACCGCGCGCAGCGGGTCAGGTTCAACTCTCATCGGCGATCCACTTGTCCAGCAGGGACAACCGGCTCTTGAGCCCGTCGAGGTCGGCGGTAGGGACGGTCGCCCCGCACGCCTGGTTCAACTGGTAGTTGATCTGGCGGTGAGGCATACCGGTCAAACGGTTCAGCCGCCCCACACGGCTGCTGATGAGCTTGCGGATCTGCCGCTTCTGGTCACCCAGCGATGTCTTCGGCACGTCGACCGTGGTGGTCTGTACCGTCCTGTTGCCGGTGGCCAGCCGGAGCAGTCGCGCGACCTGTGCGGCACTGACGTTGCCCGGCATGCCAACCAGCCGGGCCTTCTCCTCAGCGTCTCGTAGCTCCGCGTCGTTGAACTGCTCGCCCCCGAGGATGGTGGCCAGCCGAATGGCTTCGCCGCTTCCGAGCGGCTGAACGACGTTGATCTCTAGGTGAGTGACATCAAGCTTCTCCGCCAGCTCGGCGCGCTCGACCGCCTCCCGTAGTGCCAGCGGGATCATCCGCTCGATCTCGGCGGCATACGACAGGAGCGGCTGGACGGACGGCAGGAACACGCTGGACACGGTGTAGTCCTCGGCGTTGCGCGTCCGTACGAGGCGTCCAACAACCTGCCGGAAGAACAGCTCCGACATCTTGCTGGTTGCGTACACCCCGACCGCCAGGCGAGGGATGTCGACACCTTCGGACACCATCGCCACCGCAACCAGCCATTTCGATGTACCGCGGGCGAATCGGCTGATGCGTGCGCCCGCGTCCGGCTCGTCACTGATAGCCAGGGTGGGGGCCTCTCCGCAGATCCGTTCCAGGATGGCGGCGTACTTGCGGGCCTTGAACTGGTCACTCGCCACGACCAGGCCGCCCGCGTCGGCTACCTCCGTGCGGTGCAGATTCAGGCGATCGTCGGCCTGCCGCAGCACAGACGGTATCCAGTTCCCATCGGGCATCAGGGCCGATGCCATCGCCATACCGCGGGTCTCATCGTCCACATCGGACAGGTTGACCCGGGACTCAACGGAGGACGCCTCAAGCCAGCGCGCCTCACCGTCGAAGGCGAGGAACTCGACCTGACGAACGACGTTGTCGACATCGGCAACCGCCTTGCCGTAGTCGTAGACGAATGCAGGAACGCATCGCCCATCAGCGTCGTACTCGACGAAGGGGATCGGGTTGCCGTCCGACCGGAAGGGCGTTCCGGACAATGCCAGTCTCCGGGTGGCCGGCTCGAACGCTTGACGGATCGCGTCCCCCCACAAATTCGGCACGCCGGCATGATGGACCTCATCGAGGATCACGAGCGTCGCCTTGTCAGCACTGAGCTTGCGGTACAACAGCGGCATCGACGCGACGGCCGCGTAGGTCACGACGACGCCATGAAAGTCGCGCGCAACCGCACCGACACCGTTGGAATACCGAGCATCGAGGTGGATGTCGAACATGTTCGCGGCCTCGGCCCACTGAGCCCGAAGTGTGACCGTAGGAACGACGACGACTACCCGCTGAATCGCGCCACGTTGAAACAAGCGTTGCATCGCAGTGATAGCGAACTGTGTCTTGCCGGCTCCGGGCGTGGCGACGCACAGGAAATCGTCAGTCGACTCAAGGAACCCTCCCAGCGCGTCGGCTTGCCACTCCCGCAGTTCCATCGCGCCTCCTTTCCGTAGGTTGCATACCGGGCAGAGGGCTTGACCGTTGGTCACGTCCGTGTGGCCGCCCCGGGAGTACGGCACCATGTGGTCTCCGTGCCAGCCCGGCTCAAGATCGTCTCCGCATTCGGGGCAGACGCCACCGACGGCGAGGTACAGCGCTGTCTTCTCGCGGCGCGAGAAGCGCCGACGTTCAGCCATCAGAACGGTGGTTCGTTGGACTGGGCCGGCTGCTGCGGGGTCCACGGGTGGGCCTGTTGGCCACCGTTCGGTACCCCGGCCGGCTGCTGCGGCGGGTACTGCGGCCCGGTCGGCCCGGGGTATGCCTGCGGCTGCTGGTTCCAGCGCTGCTGCTGCTGTGGGGGTGCCTGCTGCGGCTGGCTTGCGCCGGTCCACTGTGGAGCGTTTTGCGGCTGCGGCGCGACCGCCTTGTTCTTGGTCTGGCTGGCGTTGACCCGGTGCGACTCGACGACGCCGGCCAGCAGTTCGTTGAGCCGGTTCGGGTATGCCTGGTACCAGCCGTAGGCGTAGTCGTGGTCCTGCTGCGTCGGGTCGGACAGGTCCCATGGCGCGGTGTTGCTGCCCCGCGCTTCGCCCTTGACGATGCGGCCCAGCACGATCTGGCCAGCCGAGCCGCGCAGCCGGCTGACCAGCAACCGCTGGAACAGCAAGGCGTCCGGCACTTCCAGTCCGGCGTCCTGGCCGTCGAGGATCACCACGGCCACCCGCACCGCGTGGCCTTCACCGAACTTCGTGTTGACGTCCGGCTCGTAGCCGCCGACCGCGAACAGCACGAGGTTGCCTTCGTAGGCGCTGACTTGAAAGTTGCCGCCGGCCGGTGGGGGAATCGTCCAGGGTGCGGTCATGCTGGGTCTCCGTTCCTGCCGGGGCAGCCGACGGTCAGGTCGGTGGACCCCGGGCGGTAGTGGCTGCACCACGGGCACAGCCGGTCCGGCTTGGCGTCGACATCGGCGGGCGGCTGCTCGCGCAGCCGGTCAAGCCGGTCGATGGCTTCGTTGGCGATCAGCGGGTCGGCCGCGCGGACCCAGGCCCACGTCTGATCCAGCTCGCCGTCCAGCGGCAGGTACACCAGGGCGACTTCCCGGGGCGTCTCGCCCAGCTCGGCCAGCGCGGCGGCGTACACCTGCACCTGGACGCGGCTGGCCGGTGGCGGGCCGACCTGGCGCAGATGGCGGATCTTGCTCTTGGTGGACGTCTTCCAGTCGATGACCCGGTGGGTCCACCGGTCGTAGAGGTCGACGGTGCCGGGCACGCCCCGGTAGGTGACCGGGAACTCGACCAGGAACCGGCCGCTGCGCGCGTCCAGCCGACGGAACAGCTCGGCCATCGCCTCGTGCATGCCCAGCCCGACCAGCGAGCGCAGCGGGTCGCGCAGGTTGGTCGCCGGTACCCCGGCGGCGCGGTAGGCGATCCGGCGCGGGCACTCGTAGCCGATCTCCGACGAGCCGATGGTCAACTGGACGGACCGGGGCGCGGTCGCCGCACCCAACTCGATGAGGTTGGTGACCACGGCGAGCGCGGCGTAGGCGATCGGGTCGACCGGCGCGGGCGACTGGTCGACCGGTGGCGGCGCCGTCCACGGCGCGGCGGTCGCGGTCATGGCTGCATCGGCCGGTCGACGACTGCCGGGCCGGACAGCAGCATGTCGACCCAACCGGCGAGGATCAGGCCGGCGCACAGCAGCAGCGCGGCGGCGATCAGGAGACGGAGCACCAGGGCTCGGCGGGTCACGGGATGGCTCGCAGGATCACGTACACCATGCCGATCACCGCAGCGATCAGAATGACCACTCCGACCATCAGGGCCACGAAAATCGCCGCGTTGGCGATCGACTCGTAGCGGCCGGGTTGGGCGTGGCGCGGTTCAACCCCGGCGTCGGTGAAGAACTGCCGGCACTCCCGCTCGAAGTCGTCTTCGGTCTCGTCAGTCCTGCGCATCGGCCACCGTCCCGCTCAGGCGACGGTTCGGCGGCGGTACCACCCGCACCACCTCGATCGGGCGCAGGTACAGCTCGTAGAGCTGGCCGTGGTCCTGACGGAAGCGGCCCCGGTCGAAGTCGTAGCGCTTGTACCGGGACAGCGAGGCGACCACCTCGCCGTTGACGGTGGCGTGGCTGGCGCCGCCCATCAGCTCGCGCAGCCGGTCCTTGAGCGCGTTCTCTAACGTCTGGAAGGCATGCCGCTGCTCGACCACTTCCCACAGGTGCGCGATGAAGGCGGCCTCATGGCTGAGATCGATCTCGTCCAGGTTGACCGTCATGCGGCACGCCCGGGGCGGCGGGTCGGCGCGACCGCGACGACCGGCTGCTCACGATCGGTGATGAATTGCTTGATGTTCGCCTCGGTGAACTGGATGGAGCGGCCAACCCGGAGATAGCCGATCTGGCCGCCCCGGACCCAGCGATCAAGCGTGTTCACGTGCACGCCCAGAAACTCGGCGGCCTCCTGCCGGGACATCGTCTTCGTCACTCGCCGTGGCACTAGTCGCCCCCTCTCACACGGATAAGGCGACAGCCTGCACAGATCCGACAACGGTCGCAAGGACGCGGAGAGTAGTCGTCCAAGTGGCACGACTGGGCTCTGGCCTGCGGTTTCCGGCGCCCAGCCAAACCCATCCATGGTGACTGATGGTGACTGGTGGTGAGAACGATAGCGGTCTTACCAGCGCATATCGGCTGTGACGAATGGGGACACGTAGTGGCTCGTGGGGAGTGACGGTGAGTGCAACATCCAGGGAAGGCGGTCAATGCGTATGTCAGCTACCTGACAGAATGAATGCTGGCGATTGTCCTTGACCTGCAAGGTGGGCACGCTGTAGGCGATGAAGGCAAGCTCGGCCTGGGTGATCTCAGCGGCGGCCCCGCTACCCGTTCACTGGTTGTAGTCAGCCGGCCATCAAGCCGATCGTCCACGATTCGACCGACGACGCCGCGCCGCGACGGACTTCACCGCCAGCGCCAAGAAGTACGCCTTACGTGCGTGCTCCGCTCGACGCTCGCGTTCGGCCGGATCAAGCACATTGTCGGGGTCGACTTGACGAAGGAACCGGTCGGCGAACGCCTTACGCGCCGGTGCCGTGTGTTCCTTGCCGTCGACCTGGGCGTGCAGTGCGTGCGCGGCGAGCCGGGCTCGCATCGCGCGTTCGGCCGGGGAGAACCTGTCATTGGTCATGGGGGACGCGACCCTCTTCCAGAAAAGGGAAACGCCGAGCACGAGATCAGCTAACGATCTCGGCTCGGCGTGGGTCCCCCATGGTTGGGTCGACGTCCGGGCGCTGCGACTACAGGCGTTTCAGTACCGCTGTTTCGTCGTACAGCAGGCTACACCGCACATCGCTCGCCGGACTCCGGTTACAGGCGATCCCCGGGAGCCATTCTGCGATGGGCCTCTCGCGCGCGCTCGTCGGCAGCCGAAGCGGCATACCGGCTGAGCATCTGGCGTGACTTCCAGCCAGCCAGACGCATCAGGTCGCCCTCCTGTCCGCCACTGGCCAGCCATTGGTGAGCCATCGAGTGACGGAATCGGTGTGGGTACACGTGGGGAACACCGGCGTCGATACCGCGTCGCTCAAGCATCTGCCGGATTCCGGCATCGGTCATCTGGCCCTTGGTGCCGATCCACAGCGCGGTAGCGGATGCCTTGGGGTGCCGGGCGCGCATCCGCAGGTAGCGGCGCAGCGCCTCGCCGGTCTTCGTGGAGAAGGGCACGTAGCGGGCGCGGCGGCCCTTTCCCATCACGTGCAGCACGTCCTGCTCGAAGTCGGCGCCCTCGACCGTCATGCTCACCAGCTCGGCCACCCGCACACCGGTATCCAGCAGCACCCGGATGATCGCGGTGTCACGCCGGTTCTCGAACGTGCTGCCCTTGCACGTGGCGAGCAGACGGGCGAGCTGGTCATCCGTGAGCACGTCCACGGGCTGCTCGGGCACCGCCGGTGGCGTCATGTTCTCCATCGGCGAGCGCGAGATCTCGCCCTCGTCGGCGAGCCACTTCCAGAACTGCTGTAGCGACCGGTAGTGACGGGCGACGGTAGCGGCGGCGTACCGGTCCAGCAGGCTCACGAAGAAGGCTTCCAGGTGCTCGCGGGTCACCGAGCCGACCCCGGTGGGCATGCCCTGGGCGAGCAGGTAGTCGGTCAGGAAGCGGGCAGAGATCTCGTACGAGTCGACCGTTCCGGGTGCCCGGTTCTTCGCTCGCAGGTGCCGGCGGAAGTCAGGCAAAAGCGTGCGAATGTCATCGAGGGTGAGGGCTGTGCTGCTGTTCATGACGGGCACGGTACTCGGGTTTTCGAACGGCGTGCAGGACTCCGTACTCGTGTTTTGCCTGGTAGTGCGCTCGGCAGGATTCGAACCTGCGACCTTGAGATTAGAAGCACTGTCGATCTGAACGGTGTGCTGACCTGGGAAAACGCAGCTCGGCGGCGAACGAAACTAGTCCAATACTCCTCTGTCCAGAGGCCCTTGGTTCACGCCCGTCTATGGCCGATCTCACACGCCGCCGACGAGCGATGATCTTACGGCTCCGTGATGCACGAAAAAGAGGCCCCCGTCGATGACCACCAGACCTGGGGAGGTGGATGGGTCATCGACGGGGGCCGGGGTTAACACTGGGTGTTAACCAGGGTCGCCTGTCAAGCTCTCAGGGCACGATCTTACCGAGCACCACCCAGTACGCGCCGGAGTTGAGCACCAGGACGACGTCCCCGTTACTGGGGGTGTAGCTGGCCAGCCGGGCACAGGCCATGGAGGTGTTCACGATCAGGACGGTCAACGGCGAGGTGGCATTCACGACGCCGATCCGGGTAATGGCGGTGGCTTGCTGAGAGAGCCGGGGAATGGTCTGCCAGATGGCGTCGACCAGATTCACCCGGGGTTGGGCGCCGTAGTTGACGGTCCGGCTGGTCTCCTGGGGTGCGGTCATAGGTCGACCTCCGGCGCGGCGCCGACCAGCTCCAGTGCGCGGGCCGGGGCGAACAGCGGATCGTCGTCCAATGTCCAGCCGCGCAGATTGCCGCCGGTATCGCTGATGAGCTGGGTTTGCAGGTTGATGGTCATGGCGCCGTCGGCGGTGACTGGGCAGTCGAAGCTCTGCACGAAGTACAGGCCGTCACGGTTGGTCCCCAGCCCGATGACTTGGATGATGTCATCGAGCATCAGCGCCGGGTTGGGGACGCATTTGATGGTCAGTCCCTTGGCGCCGGCCGCGGTGGTGGCCAGCAGATTCGTTGCCGCGTTCAGGCATTGCTCGTAGGTGTTGAAGAACTGGCTGGCGAAGAATCGCGGTACCTTGCCGAACGGGCCTTCCCAGTAGGTGGGGCTGTTCGGGTTCATGTCCCGCGCGGAGGCCCACAGCGGCGCCGAGCCGTCCACGGTTTCCTGGGTGGCAACGACTTCGTTGAACACGCCACTGCGGTCGTAGGCGGAGGTGTAGCCGGTAATGACGCCACTGCCGCCGGTACGCACAATCCAGTCGGCTTCTTCGCCCACGTAGATGGTCGGCGACGGGCGAATGTAGATGGCCCCGTCCGGGCCAGCGAACCAGTCGCAGGACAGCGAGTTGGTCAGCGAATCCATCGCCTCGGTGCGTTCCCGGTCGAAGGTCGACGCGGCGGTCATGTGCTGGGTCCGGCTGATGCTCGGGTCAATGTTGATGGGCTGGGCGGGACCGAGCACTTCCTGAATCAGCGTGGTGATGGCGTCCACGATGACCGTGCCGAGCGGGAAGGTACGCGGCGTCTCGAACCGGTAATCGGCAATCGTCTGCGACAGGTCCAGGCAGGTGATGGAGACTTCGCCGTTGTCCACGGACACCGAATCCAGCCGGCCAAAGAAGATCTGGTAGTCCATGGCCGTGCCGTCGGGGAACCGGATACCGCGCCAGATCCGGACTTGGTTGCCGTACGGGGTCAGCACGTCGTTCATCGACTGCGGCGCCATGGCCGGGTCGACCTTGCCGGAAAACGACCGGCGGGAGGTGGCGGTCCGGTCGGCGGCCACTGATCCGTCAACCAACGGAAGGTCGGCGATCTTGGCTCCAGCGCGCCAGACTTCGGCGCGCACGAGGATGGTGTGGCTATGGGTCAGCGCGGCCTGAAAGTCGCTCAGCGTGGCGCTCAGCCGGTCGCCGATCACCTCCAGAACAGGCAGCGGGCCGGTCATGTGCCCTCCAAGACCTGGCGCCACGACTTGCCGGTGTCGCGCAATGCCTGCCACGACGTGTAGGTGGTGTTGACGACTTGCCACGTGGTGCCCGGTCCGGCCTGGGCGAGCCCGGCTGGTCGGTCGGTCACCTGGAATGGCATGTCCCAGGACCGCCATTGGTCCATGGCCAGCCCGACCCGGTTCTCCACCACGTCCCCGAAGGCCACGTATTGGTTGCCGAATCCGAAGGCGGGTGGGCTGGACAGCAGCAGCACGTTGCCGCCGCCGAGCAGGGAGGACAGCCGGCGCCGCTCGTTGTCGGTCGTGGTGACCACGGTGATGGTGCCGGTGGGCGCCTGGCGGACGAAGGACGTGATGACCGGGAAGGTGCGGCCGAGGATCGGGTGGGACGCGGCCTGTGCCGGGTAGGTCAGGCTGGGCAGCCGGGACACGATCGGCAGCTTCATGTTCATCGACGGAAAGCCCGGGTTCTTCAGCCACGTCTCGCCGTTGGAGACGATGGTGACCGGGGCCGAGGTCGCCGTTTCGCTACCGGGTGGCGCGGCCTGGGTGGCGACGTAGGTGACGGGTACGTCCATCGGCGCTTCGAAGTCCCAGACGACCGCGCCGCCGCCGATCAGCGGGACGGTGTCCCCGGACCGGATGTAGGTGACGAAGCCGTTCGGGTCCTGCCGGCCGAGTAGCACGTTGGTGACCGTGGCGGCGAACTGGATGTCCAGTCGCACCCCGGCCACCTCTGGCAGCGCGGTGGCTTGCAGCGTGCCCATCAGAGCGACCTCCGTCCGGAGATCAGTTGCCGGGCAAGCGCGGTGTTGGCGTTGGTTACCTCGACGCGGACGATGTCCGTGATTTCCCGGTCGCCGAGGTAGACGTAGACGTTGAGCCCGGCTAGTTGACCGGTCGCGGCGGTGGTGGCGAGCCCGGCGAGCTGGGCCGGGCCGACCACGGGCACGGCGGCCTGGCCGATGGTGTTGGCGGCACCGGCCACTGTGGACTCCAGCGAGACCATGCCGACCGCGAGTCCCCGCGAGACGTCCTGGCCGATGTCGATGGTCACCTGCGCCGGGGAGTGGCGGCCCAGAACCGAGTTGATGACGTTGGTGAGGTTGCCGGTGATGAAGCTTCGGACCTGGCCGGCCAACCAGCCGCCGAGCGAGCTGATCCCGTTCCAGAGGCCGCGAACGACGTCCTGACCGGCCCCGTAGAGCAGGCTGGCCGCGTTGCCGATGGCGCCTTGGACCCGGCCGCCGATGGAGCGGACCTGACCTGTGAGGCTGCCGAACATGGCCGACATGCCATTGATCAGGCCGGCGATGAGCTGAGTTCCAGCGCTGTAGAGCAGGACCGCGAAGTTGCCGACCGCGCCAAGGATGCGGTTGCCCAAACTCTGGGCCAGGCTTACGACGGCGTTGGTCGCCGAGGAGACAACGCCAACGATGCTGTTCCAGGCACTAACGAACGCTTGGCCAACCGCAGCGAGGGCGGCCGTGGTCTGGCTGACCAGAAAGTTCCAGGCGGCCGGGATGTCGTTGGTAATCCAGCGGATCAGGCTCTTGAACCAGCCGATGACCGCATCGACCGCCGCGGTCACTGCGGCATTGATGGCGCTCAGCGCCGTCCTGGTGTAGCCGACCAGCTCGTTCCAGGCTTGGATCAGGGTTTGTACGACCCAGATGACTGCCTTGATCACGACAACCAACTGCTGCCAGGCGCCGATCATGTCCTGGATGACGAAGTCGACTACCTCAATCGCCACCGCGATCGACACCATGACGACCTTGACGATGGTGCCGACTTCCTTGGCGTGGGTGCCCAGGTAGCTGAACAGGCGTTCCAGCGCGTCACCGATGCCGGGCAGTCCCCAGGCGAAGGCGCCGAGCGCTGCCTGCATCGCGGGGATGAGTTCCCGAACGCCGAGAAGGATGCGGGCGAACATCTGCTGGAAGCCGGCGGTCAGCGGCGCGAAGGTCGGCGTCATCGCAAGGATGACTGTCCGCAGGGTTTTGCCTGCCTCGGTCGCGGTCGGGCGCAGGGACGACAGCGCTTGGGCGATCGGCCCAGCGACCGCCTTCGCCAGCGAGGGCGCGTCGAAAGCGGCTTTGAACGTGTCGAGCAGGCCGGTGGCGGCCTTCTGTACTGCCGGCTGGCCTGAGGCCAGGAATGCGGCGCCGGCCACTGCACCGAGACCGGCGAACAGGGCAATCATCCCGCCGGCTAGCGGGGCGGCCAGCGCGAGGATTGCGCCCAGGATCGCGGCACCGATGGGTGTGGAGACCAGCGAGGCCGGCATCCGCTCCAAGGTGCTGGCGAACGAGTTGCCGAATCCTCTCCCTGCGCGTACGCCCATCCGGGCGCCGACGCCGGTTGCGGCCTTGTCCAGCGACGCTCCGGCGGTGCGCAGGCCGGAGACCTCCGGCTTGACCTTGACCGTTGCGGTCAGCGGGGTGGCCTTCAGCTCGGCGAGTGCCAGCGGACGGAAGCCGGAGAAGTCCGGGCGCATGACGACACCGGTGGCCAAGAACTGGGTGTCCAGCTCGGCGTTGGCCAGCGCGCGGAAGCCGGTGAGGTCTGGCTTGATGGACACCTTGAAGTCGACGTGTTCCTTGGCCAGCGCGGCTTTCAGCTCCTCGCCGAACCGGGAGAGGTCCGGCTTGATGGCGATGTATGCCTCGCCCACTTGCGCCATGGCTCACCTCCGATGGCCGGCGTTGAGTACGGCGACGACGTCGGCCACGGTGGTGGCGCGGCGTCGTGGTGGTCTGCTGTGCGCCTTGGGTCTGGCGCCGGCTGTGGTGTCCGTGGCTGTGGCGGATCGCGGCGGCCGGGGTATCCGTAGGGCTGGCGGCAACGCGCTGCGCTTGACGCCATGGGCGGCCAGGAACGCCCGGTAGTGGGCGTGGGCGACTTCGATCCCTACGGCGGTCAGCTCGTGCTGCGTGGTCCAGCCATCGCTGTGCGACAGGGCCAGCGCAGAGTCAGGCGGCAGGAAGCGCACGAGGTGCAGGAGCCGGACGCAGCCCAGTGCGTCCGGCCCCCAGCAGGCATCGCGCAGGCTCAGCCGGTAGAAGCGGCGGAAGTCTGCCTCGATGGCGCCCCAGTGCTCACTGAGGAGACGATCGAGGCCGAGGATTCCCCCAGCTCGGCCCCGTAGAAGGCGATGATGTCGAGCAGGTCGTTCATGCTCGGCCCGGCGGCCCGGAACCGGTCGCGGTCCTCCGGCACCACGAGAATCCCCAACACCCGGTCAAAGTCACCGGTTCCGGCCAGGTGGGCGACCTCGACGGGCAGCTCGTCCACGAGGGTGAACGTCTCGCCGTTGAGCGTCACCATCAACGGCTCGCCCCGGGCGGCTGCGCGTTCGGAGCGCTTGGCGTTCAGGTCGAGGGTGCGGGTCACGGTGCCTCACCGGCCGTCCAGGCCGTGCCGTTCCAGTACGCGTGCGAGTCGTCGCCGAGCTGCACGTACTGGCCGGTCGTCCAGGCGTCGGCGGGCGAGGCGGCCACCGTGCCCATGTCGCCGAGCGACGCCGGTGGGACACCGGCCGGCTCGAAGGTTCCCGGGGTACCGGCGGTCGCCGTTGGGGCGGTGCTGGTCCCGGTGTCGCTCGGCGTGGTCGTGGTCGTGTCGGCGGGCGTCGTCGGGCTGGTCCCGGTGTCGGTCGGCGTCGTCGTACTGGTTCCGGCGTCGGTGGGCGTCGAGCCGGTACCGGTGTCAGCGGGCGTCTGGGTCGCGGTCGCCTGGGTCGCGGTCGCCTGGGTGGCGGACAACGTGTCCGGGAAGGAGTCGGCGCCGAACAGCAGTTGGTAGGGCTCGTAGGCGACGTCACCGACGATGCCGAAGGTCAGGTCGAGCAGTGCCGCCTCGTCCTTCTTGAACGTGGCATCACCGCGGTCGGTGACCCGGGCCTTCGGGTAGTAGATGCCCATCACGATCGGGTCATCGAGCACCTTCAGGTATAGCGCCACGTCGTTGGACTCGCCGGGGCCGGGCGGGTGGTAAATGACCACATCAACGGCGTCCTCGAACGAGCCGCCGCCCAGCGCGAACGGCAACGTCTGCCGGTCCCACAGCATGAGCGCGAACTTGATGGACGTGGTGAGGCTGGTGGTGACGATCCGCACCGGGTAGGGCGTCTGCCAGGCGTTGATGTCGGTGGTTTCCTCGGCGGGCGGCGTCCAGGTTGCGCCGTCTTCGGAGATCAGCCCCATCTTGATCCACGGGGTACCCGGGTCATTCAGGTCGGTAGGCGGGTCCGTGCCGACCGGGGCGGAGAACACATCGCCGTAGGCGCCAACGATCGGCTGATCGGCGGTAGTGGGCGTGGGAGAAGTCATGACTGTTGACCTCGTTGGACTAGGGGTGCGTCAGGACGCTGAGCACCGCGACGAACCGGGGCCGGGCGTGGCCCTCGGTGTCGGCCGAGTCGGGGTCGGGCTGGTAGGCGGTCGAGGCAACGGAGATGCCAGTAACGGCGCCGTCCGAGTGCCGGCCACGCAGCCCGCCCAACGTGGACAGACAGGTGGCGACAAGCTGTTGCGCTTGCTTGTGCGTGCCACCAAAGGCGGACAGCGTGAGGTCGGCCTGTTCCAGCCACAGCGGCCGGGTGACAAGGAAGTTGCCGCCGGTGCGTTGCACCAGCACCAGCGGGAAGACGCGGTCATGCGGAAGGTCGGTGTAGACCCGGTCGTCAACCAGCGCCGTGATGTCCGGGCTGGCGCGCAGGTATTTGCTCACCAGGGCTTCCACATCCACGCCGGTGATCGGCGGTGGACTCACTAGCCCCTCCGGGATGTGGGCACGAAGCGCAGCCCGAGCCGCGCCACGGCCTTACGCAGCGGTGCCCTGGCCACGTATGGGTGCGGTCGGTGGTAGGCGCCGAACTCGATCCACCACGCCTTGAAGTCGGTCGCCGTGATGTAGGCCAGCGCGGACTGCGTGCCGCCGGGTTTGGCGCTCAGCGACCGCAGGTAGTGACCGGTGCGGTTGGGCGAGTAGCCGCGCGCCAGCCGAACTGCGCGGACCGCAGTCTGGAAGACGTGGTCGCGCAGCTCTGGCTGCCGGTCCAGCTCGCGCACCGCGTGCTCGTCAATGGAGATCCGGGTGAACGGCTGACTCATGCCGTGCTCCGCACGACGGTCGCCTCAAGGTGGTCCGGCTCGGTGTTGTGCAGTCCGTAGTAGACGGCCGGCTGACCATCGCCTTCGTAGCGCGCGCCGTTGATCACGTAGGCGCTGAACGCGTCGGCGATGTCCATGACGGAGACGGGCAGCAGCAGGAGGAAGGTGCCTACCGCTGCCCGTCCGTCTTGCAGGTCGGTCTGCGCCGTGGATTGCAGCAGACCGGGTGCGTCCACCTCGTCAACCGTGTCGTAGACGACGTTGCCGTACTCGTCGGTGCCGGTGGGTTGGCGGACCTCGATGGTGACCGTGTCCACCATGGCGGACTCGATCCAGGCTCGGGACACGGCTCACCACATCCGTCCCCGGTCGGCCAGCACCCAGACGTCCACGTCGGCCAGCTCGTTGACGCTCGGCGGACCACCCCAGCCCACGGCGATTTCGCCGATGACCTGACTGGACACGTTGCCGCCGATGGCGGCGATCAGCGCGTTGAGTAGTTCCATCTCGTCGGTGGTCAGCCAGGCCACGGTGGTGGTGTCGTAACTGACGCTGGACGAGCCGATGCTCTCGCTGCGTACGCCGGGCGGTTGAGACAGTCCACGGTGGACTCGTGAGCAGACCAGCGCGGTCAGCGTCGCCGGATAGGCCGCGGCAACCCTCGGCTCATAGGGGCCGAGGTAGATCCGGACCAGATCGGAAGTGTCGTTGAGCTGAAGCTGCGTGGAGTTTTCCTCGGCGGCCGGCACGTCACCGTAGCGGGCTTCGTAGTCCGCCACGGTGGCGTATCCGGTCGTCGGCACAGGTGAGGTCATCCGGCCTCCTTACGGTCACGGACCGACGGGAGCCGGCGCCACTACCGCGAACGGGTAGGGGGTAGCGCCCTGACCGGGCGCCTTCGGGGACAGCACGACGAAGCCGAGGCGGATCTTCACGCGCAGCGCCACCATGTCCTGCTCGGCCAGGTTGTAGCCGTTGACCGTGGCTTCGGTGAGCTGCTTGGCGGTGAGGTCCTGACGCAGACCGATGACGGCCATCGTCGGGTCGCCGACCACCGCCTGAGCCTTGGTCTTGTCCCAGGAACCCAGGGACGTGTAGTGCAGGCCAACGCCGTAGATGCTGTCGGTGCGTACGCCGTCCTGAAGGTTGCTGGCGTACAGCGGGCGGCCGGTGTTGTCGGTCAGGTCGCGCAGGCCGGCTCGCAGCGCGCGGTCGGCGTAGGCGTCGGTCGGGTCGTACCCGTCGGCCTCCACCAGCGCCATGGCCTGAGAGAAGGACAGCGCGACGGTGTCATCGGCGGCCGGGGTGGCGACGTTGCCGGCAGCGGTCGCGCCACCGACGATGCCGCCGGCCGGGAAGCTGGCCGGCACGGAGCCGACCGGTGCGGTGCCGAAGAACACGGTCTGGTCGATCAGCCGGGCCACCGCTTCGGCGCACCGGCGCTGGATCTCGCCCCACAGATCCACCGAGGCGTCGTCGATGACGTTTTCCGGAATGACCACGATGCACGCGGCCTCCTCGGCCACGAGATCCTGGGTCGCCCACGCCATCGTGGTGGTGGGCTTCTTCACCACGTCCGGGTCGCCCCCGGAGCTGGGAACAAGCCACTGCGCGTCCGGGAACGCATCCAGCAGCGCCATCTTGTAGATGGACGTGCCCATGTTGATGCGCCGGAAGGTTTGCATGGCCACGCTCGTCTCGGTGGCCATGCCGATGATCTGCGGTCCGCGCTGCTCAATGATGAGCGCGAGTGCGTCATCGCGGTCGATGTAAGCCATGTCGGCCTCTCATGCGGAGGCGACAGGCAGGGTCAGCGGGGGCGCCTGCCAAGCGCGTAGCGCAGCGCGTCGTTCAGCGCTTGATCTTCGGATTGCTTGGCGGCGCTCAGCACAGACTCGCGGCTGATCCGCTGCTGCCCATCGCCGGTAGCTGATGTGACAGAGGGAGCCGAGGACTGCTGGTGGGACGCGAGCATCGGGTAGCGGGTGACCAGCTCGTCCACCGCGGACTTGATCTGCCCGTGGTCAAACTGGCCGTCGTCGTTCACGTCAATGCCGCGCAGGTCCAGCGCCCGGACAGCCAGGTCCGTTGCGGTGACACCCTTTTCGGCCAGCAGCGCCAGCGCTGCGTTCGTGACGACGGCTTCCTTCCACTTGCCCTTGAACGTCGCCGCGCCCTCGTCTCGGGCAGCGGCAACAGCGCGTTCCTGCTCAGTCATCTGCGCCGACTTGTGCGCGGCGAGATCGGCCTCGGCCTTGCGTAGTGCGGTCCGGTACCGGGCGGCCTCACGGCGCAGCTCGGCGACTTCGGACTCGCCCTTGTTCGCCTCAGGGGGTGCCTGACCCTCGTTGGCCGGTTCGGTGTTCGGCGCCTGGCCGTCGCCGGGAGCTGGCTGGGACATCCTGGTCCCTTTCGTGGACGTGGCGGACCGACCGGCAGCCGGGTCGGGCATCGGCTACCGGGCGGTCCAGCGGGTGGTTCACAGGCGCGGTCGGTCGGCCTGCGGGATCTGGGCCGGCGCGGCCGGCGCGGCTGAGCCGGCCGCCGGAACGGTCACGGTCACTTGTTTGGTCGGGTCGTCCGGCGCGTCCTGGATGGCCTTGGACCAGGCGGCGATCTCTTCGGCGGACGCGCCCCAGCGCTGCCATAGCGCGTCGGCCGGTACGCCGAGGGAGCCCATCTTCACCAGGGCGTCCACCGTTTCTGCCTCGCTGCGCGCCTCGACGTCGGCCCACGTCACGTTCAGCCTCGGATCGTTGGCGCGTTGCTGGTCGCCGACCGCGAGCGCGCACAGCCGCAGCACGTCGCCCCAGGTGTCGCCGTAGCTGACCTGGCGGGCCTGCACCTTGCGGGTCAGCCCGTACTCGGTGGCGCGTACCGATTCACCGGACGGGAACTGCCCCATGCCGGCGAGCAGGTAGTGCGGCGGGGTGCGGGACTGGGTGGCCAACGCCTGCACGTCGGCGGTGATCGCGGCCAGGTAGCCGTTGAGGTCCGCCGGCGGGAACTGACCCATCTTGGTGTCCGGGTCGGAGCTGGTCCAGATCCGGTCGACCGCCGCGTTGAACGGTTCGACCGGCTTCTGCGTGCTCGGGTCGGTCGGCACGTCGATGCCGGTCACCCAACGCTGCGGGAAGGCGGCGAACTCTTGGGTGATGAGCCGGTCGAAGTTCGTTTTGTTGATGCGGTCCTGGATCGGCAGCACTCCGGCGATCTCCGAGCGGTACCCGCCGAGCAGATCCGGCTGGGTGCGCAGCTTCGCGTACGGCACTACGCCCAACGGGTTGGCGCGCAGGGGCGCGACGTCTTCCCGGAACGTCCAGGTGACGTGGCTCAGGTCGGTGGTCAGTACGTCGCGGTCGTTGAACTTCCCGAACGGCATCGGCTGTACCGGGTCGGTGGACTTGAGCCGGAACTGCCACAAGTCGTTGGTGTAGTCGGCGTACAGGTAACCGGTCTGCCGGTCGGCCCAGACCCGGAACGCGCAGCAGGCGGTGCCGGTGGCGTCGTTGATCCGTACGTGGGTGGTCAGCGGTGACTCGCCCATGATGATCGGCGGCGCGGTGAGGTCCGGGTTGCCTTGCGCGTCCGAGCTGGGCCAGACAGAGACGTAGCAGCAGCCGTAGGTCAGCGCCGCCGTGTGGATCGTGGCGGAATGCTGGTCCATGTTGTTGGCCGTCCACCACGACCAGGCCACCGGGTCGCGGGCCGGGTGTTCGGTGGAGATGATCGATGAGACGGCCAACCGTTCGTTGACCACGTCGACCACCAGGGCGCACCAGTTGCTCACGCCCATTTGCAGTAGTTCCCGGTACTTGCTGGTTAGCCGGACCGGTTCGCGGGGTAGCGGTGGTTCGCCGCGGTAGTAGGAGTCGAGCAGGACGAAGCCGCCGTACAGGTCGGAGAACTCGGTCGCCAAACTCTGCGCGTCGGTCAGGATGACCTCGGCCATCGAGCCCAGCGCGTCCACATCGGCCGGCGCGGTGGAGGTGGTGAGCAGGTAGCCGATCAGCGTGTCGCCAGGGGTCATCGCCCCTCCTCCGATGCGTCGGCGGATCTTGACCAGTCGGTCAGAAGTTGGGTGTCACGCGCACCGAACCGGAATGCGGGGCGGGAACCCTCACCGCGCAGCCACCACCGGCAGCAGGGTCACTGCTACGGTCGCCAGTCCTGGGATCTCTTGATTAGTAAGGGAAATGCGCGTGAAGAAGAAGAACTGGGCCGTGCTTGTAGCGGTCGCAGCGACAGCCGTTGTTGGCATTGCCTGTTCCAGCGCCAAGCAAGGCGTCAAGGACGGCGTGGCAGCGGGCGCGGGCACTCAGCCGCCGGCCGCCGCCAGCTCGGCGGCGTCGAAGGCGCCGGCCGGACCGGCGACCTCGTTCGCGGACGGTCAGTACGAGGTCGGCAAGGACATCGTGGCGGGCACCTACTCGACCACCGTGCCGGCCGACGCGATTGTCTGCTACTGGGAGCGGGAGAAGGACTTCTCCGGCGGCTTTGAGGCGATCATCGCCAACGGCGACGGCAAGGCGGGTGCCCCGGTGAAGGTGACCATCGCGGCCACCGACAAGGGTTTCAAGACGCAGGGCTGCGGTACCTGGACGAAGTCTTAATCGGTTACACCCCAGGGGGGCGCGGCGGGTGGTGGCCCGCCGTGTCCCCCTTATACGTACTAGAAGTACGTGATCACCTGGACGAAGCCGTCGCCGCCCTTGCCGCCGGCCCCGGAGTTGAATCCGTTGACCGAGGCACCGCCGCCACCCCCGCCGCCACCGCGAACGCCGTCACCACCGTTGCCGCCGGTGCCACCGCTGCCCGCGCCGCCACCACTACCGCCGACGCCGGGCTGCGCCGGGTAAGCCGGCGGAACCCAGGTCGAGCTGGCGCCGTCGCCACCGGTCACGCCGCCGGCTCCGCCGGTCACTCCGGTGTTCGCATTGATCTGCAACATGCCGTTGCTGGCGCCACCGGCCGTCGCGGCGTTGGCCGCGCTCAGACCGCCGCCGCCGGCTCCGCCGGACGCGGACTCATAGAAGCCGTAGCTGCCACCGGTCCCGGCAGCGCTGCCGTTGGAGCCCGCGCCGCCCGCATTGGTCTGGGGTGTGTTGGCCGTGCCGGTGCCGCCGGCTGCCGAGGTGCCACCACCGCCGTTGCCGGCCAGATAGCCGCGCCAGGTGGTGTTGAACAGCGAATTGGCGCCAGTGCCGCCGTTGCCGCCGTTGGTGTCATCTGCGGTAGCCGCCGTGCCGCCGGCTCCGCCGCCACCGACGAAGACGGGGCACTGGCTGGGCAGGTCGGCCGCGGCGAAGGAGAAGCGTCGGCAGATGCCACCGTTTCCGCCGCCGCCGCCGCCGCGTATTGATCCGGCAGCGCCCCGTCGACCACCGCCACCGCCTCCGCCACTGGCACACACGATCACGTCCACCTGTCGCGCCCCTGCCGGCTTGTTCCAGGTGCCATTGCCGGGCGTGCTAAACAGGTCGACCTTCGCCGGTACGGCGGGCAGGGTGCGGACCACCACGGGCCACGAGTTGTCCGAGCCCTTCGGCCCGTACAGCACGCCGTTGGTCATGTCGGCGTAGTAGTTGCCGACCGCGCCGGTGCCTGCGGCGGGCGCCCCAGGGCCAGACAGAATCGGCGTCAGATCCTCGCCAGGCGGTCCCTGCGGGCCGGGCGGACCTTGTCCGGGAACCTCGCCCACGTCGATGACGGCGATCGGGTCCATGGTCTGCACGTCGATGATGATGTTCGGGTCGGTCATGACAGCAGCTCCACCATCTCGTCCGCCGTGCGGCTGGCATACCCGGAGTCGGTGACATCGGCGGTGACCGTCACGCCGCCGTACAGCACGGTGTTGACCCACCCAGAGGAGATGTAGGTTAGTTGCAGGTCCCAGGCAGCCCTACCGGGTAGTCGACTGGACTGCACCGCGTTCAACTTCATGTCGATGATGTTGGGCAGGGTGACCTCGCAGTCAGTGTTGATGATGGTGGCGCCGCTGGGCTTGTCGCGGATCTCGGCCTTCGCTACCACCCCGGTCAGGTCGATCGGCGTGGTCTTGCCCTCGTCGGCCCACAGTCGGAACTGGAAGTGGTAGCTGTCGCCCCGGTAGAGCGTCAGCGCGTACTTGCCGGGGAACATCCCGGGCACCCCCCTTAACTGAATCCGTGAGCGGTGCGCTTGACCGCCGGCTGTTGACCACGCAGCTTCCAGGCGCCCACCGCCAGCGCCGCCGACACCACCGCGTCAATCCGGCGGGCGGCGCTGGTCCTGGCCGGCTTCACCGGCTTGATGAGATCGGGATTGTCGACCGCCCGCTTGACCTCGACCGCGTCAAAGCACCAGGCGGCCACCGGGTTGCCATGGTGATGCCAGCCGCCGTCCACGGTGATGTCCATCAGCGAGCGCATCGGCACGGTCATGCCGACAAACGACGGCTCGTTGGCGACCAGCACGGTCCGCTTACCGAGCAGTCTCAGCAGCTCTTGCCGGACGTACTCGCCGGACCATCGGTCGTAGCAGATCTCCCGCACCTTCAGCGGAGCCAGGATGCCGGCGATTTGCGCGCAGAGCTTCTGGTAGTCGATGACCGCGCCGTCGACCACGGTCAGGTAGCCGGCTCGCACCCACTGCTCGGCCTGGCCGCTGGTGGCCACGCTCAGCGCCGGCAGGGCGTCTTCGGGTATCCAGTGCCACCAGGCCGCGTCCGCCGGCTCACCGGGCTTCTGGGACGGCGCGAACACGCACATCGAGGTGAGGTCGTGCTGCGCCGAGAGGTCCAGACCGACCCAGACGTCCCGACCGGCCAGCGCGTGCGGATTCCAGTCGGCCCGGGGCCACAGGTCGCCGGTGCAGGACCGGTAGGTGACCATCGGCATCCACCGCACCGCCTGCGACACCCACTGGTTGAGCCGAAACTGCCGGAAGGCGTTCTCCTTCGTGGGATCGTTGCGGGCTTCTACCGCCTCCTGGCGTAGCGCGTCGATGGACAGGAAGTCACCCAGCGCCGGGTTGGCATGGCCCCAGTTGGACTCGTCCCACGGGTCCGCCTTGACCGGCGTGTTGCGGATGTAGACGAACCGGTGCCGCGCCCGGTTCGGGTCCTCGGCCACCCGCGTGCATTCGCTGTGTTCCAGCGCGGCGAAACTCGACGGGTCATCCCCGGCAGTTGTTGCCGCCGCCAGCAACGGTTGCACCCGGGAACCCACCGCGGTGCGCATGGTGTTCCACAGCCGGTCGTCCGGCTGGGCGATCACCTCATCGAACAACACCGCGTGCGGGTCGAAGCCGAGGTTGCCCAGCGCGTCCCGGGCCACAGTCACGTAGGAGCTGCCGTGCCGCTCGTCGCCGATGCGCTTCTCGTGCCGCCAGATCCGCAACCCGCGCCGGGCCGACAGCACCGGGGACAGTTGCACCATCCGCGCGGCAACATCCCAGATCAGCCGGGCCTGGTCCCGGTCGCGGGCCGCTCCGTAGATTTGGGCGCCTTCCTCGCCGTCATCCAGCATCAGGAACAGCGCCAGGCCGGCCAGCAGCTCGGACTTGCCGTTCTTGCGACCCAGCTCAATCCACGCCTGCTGGTAGCGCCGTACGTATCTGCGGTACTGCGCCGACCACGTCACGTTGGCGATCAGCGGAACGATGATCTCGTCGCGCTGCCACGGCGTGAGGGTGAACGGCTTACGCGCGTAGATGCCCTTGGTGTGGACCAGGACGTGGGAGAAGAACGCGTCCACCTCGACCGCGCGAGCTGGGCACAGGTGCTCGCCGGCCTGGTCGCACGGCGGTACCCACGGCTGGGTGAACCGCTCGTAGTCGCCGAAGTCACATGGCGGTGCGGTAGAAGGCGGCTGGACTGGCATTGGCCGCCTCCGTGTCCTGTTTGCCAGCGTGCAGCGCGCCCCGGGCGGACGGGGTCAGGCCGAACTCACGCGCGTACCGCATGGCGCGGGCCTGCGCGCGGTCCAGGGAGACCAGCAATGGGTGGGCGACCGGGGTCCCGGCCGCGTTGTAGGCGGTGAAACTGCCCAGCGAGGCCACCGCGCGGGCCAACCGCTGGGCCAGCTCGGTCACCACCGCGTACTGGGCCAACGCGTCGCGGTCCGCGGTGTCCGCGATGCCGAGCTGGCGCAGCTCGTCCAGGGTGTTGAGCCAGATCACCTTCTGCGCGTTGGTCAGCCACTCCGGCGGGTCGAGCCGGGCGCCCTCGTCAACCGGCACCACTCTTAGGGCCATGGGTGATCTCCCGAAAGTCTGAACCCGGCAGCGTCGATAGGCGGACTGCCCGTGATCGATCGGTGTGGTTGGATCGGCGCCATGACTTCCGATGTCCAGGCCCGCCAGGACAACCTGATCGCGGTCACAGCCATCTTTGATGCCGACACGGCCGTGACGGAACTCGCCGACCTTCTCCAGCGCCTCAATGGAACTTGGAAGTTCTCGATGGCGTGCGCGCGGCTCATGGATCGGGACCTGCTGACAAAGGTGCGGGCCGCAACTTACGACGGCTTAGATGCACAGCCAGGCCAGTTGCTAATCGACCGATACGGAATTGACCTGGCTATGGCAGTGGCTTCCAGCGTTGAACCACAACCACAGATACTCCGCCAGGGCGGCCTGTTGAACGACGCGGCGGCAATAGAGGTGAGCAAACTCGAATTCTCGGTGATGCACAAATTCATGGATACGCGGGATGGTGGTGAAGCGAGACTGGCGTTCCGGAGCCTGCGAATGAACAGCCCGCTCGAACTCGATCTAGTGGGTCTGTGCCAGACCGTGCCGGGCGAGGTCGCGCTAGGGGTTCTGCTGTTTGAGCGCCTAGTGAAGCTCGCAATGAAATGGCAACGTCAGCAAGCGGACTTGCGTCAGGACATGCGGCGCCGAGGAGTGCCGGATTCGATGTCCGAACGGCTGACTGAAGCCGACAAGACACTCGCAAGGGCAATGGAGGAGGACGTCGTTGCGGCGGTTCCCGCGCTGGCAAGAGACCCCGACGGGACTTTGGAAAGCACGCCCATAGGAAGGATCGGCTCGGACCGGGTACGTGAACTGATGAAATACAGGCTCGTACGCCGGCAGTGAAAACACGTACGTGGAGTCGAGATGGTCGTGGGGGCCGAGGTAGCCTCGGCGCCGTGGTGGCGGTGGTGCTCGGCTCATTCCGGTCCAGGGACGGACTGTGGCGGGTCGTCGTGATCAAAGAGCGCGGCATGCAGTGGGCGCAGCTCTACCACGGCCAGCACTTGCTGGAAGACAAGCTCGTGATCGGGACACTCGACTACTACCTGCACCAGCACGGCATTGACTGGGAGGATCTGGTCGAGGAGTAGGTCAGTCCACTGTGAACTCGGTCGGCACGAAGTCCGGCACGGTCACGTCCAGCGCGGCGACGACTCGGCCCCAGGTGTCCGGGAACTCCAGGTTGATGGCCACGGCCACCTCGTCCTCCCGGATCTGCGGGCGGACCGCCGCGCGGACCCGCTTGTCGACGCCGATCACCAGATAGACGCGCTTCTTCATCAGGGCCTCCCTCCATTGACCACTCTCGACGCCGCGGCGCGTTCCATCGAGAAACGTGACGCGCGCGCGAATTTCCCTGCCTTCGGTGCTGGCCGCGCG
>Ga0081540_1000686_pt1 | contig 31589 bp, 34 predicted proteins | sample TabmetS2T1R1_FD_71024 | JGI IMG/M metagenome (GOLD analysis project Ga0081540, IMG submission 71024) | Tabebuia heterophylla rhizosphere microbial communities from the University of Puerto Rico - S2T1R1 | ecosystem: Host-associated > Plants > Roots > Rhizosphere ...
AGCCTGAGTCTCCGAAGAAGCAGCCGAACCCGCAGAGGCCGGACCCGGAGGGCAGCGAGAAGGGCGCCGCCGAGACCGGGGGCAACTCGGTGCCTCCCCCGACGACGCCGCTCCCCACCGCCTGTGGCCCCGTGGCGGTACCGGCCTTCCTCCCCGCCATCTACCAGGCGGCCGCCCAGGCGTATGACCTCGGCCCGGCCGGTCCGTCGATCCTCGCTGCGATCAACGAGATCGAGAGCGGCTTCGGGCAGAACCTCGGCCCCTCATCGGCCGGCGCCGTGGGGTGGATGCAGTTCATGCCCTCGACCTGGGAGATGTACGGCGTCGACGGCGACGGCGACGGCGTCAAGGACCCGAACGAGCCGCACGACGCGATCTTCGCGGCCGCTCGCTACCTCCGCGCCGCCGGCATGCCCGAGGACCCGGAGGGCGCGGTCTTCGCCTACAACCACGCCGACTGGTACGTGGCGGAGGTGATGGCGCGGGCGGCCTGCTTCAGCGGCATCGGCAACGGAGCCGTCGGCGGCCTCTCGCTGATCCCGAAGCGCCAGGAGATGGTCTGCGCCACCGACGAGGACTCGCAGGTGCAGATTCCGCCGGAGTACATGACGGCCTTCGAGGACGCGGCCGGCCGCTACGAGCTCGGGCCCGCCGGCGTCTGGGCGTTGGCCGCCGTCGCCAGGGTGGAGTCGAACTTCGGCAAGGGAATGTCGGCCACGGACCTCGACACCGCCGGACCGCTGGGCATCACCGAAGACAACTGGGATCGCTATGCGGTGGACGGCGACGGCGACGGCAAGGTCAAGCACTCCAGTCCCGCCGACTCCGCAGCGACCCTCGCCCGGATGATCTGGGCGGCCGGCGACCTGCGGGCCGGCCTCTTCCTGCACAACCACGCCGAGTGGTACGTCGAGGCGGTGCTGCGCGAGTCCGAGGCGATGAAGGGCGACTGCCAGGCGAAGACGGTGGCCTATGCGGTGGCGCTGCCCGGCCCGACGAACGCTCCGATCAACTGGCGGAACGTCGAGCTCTCCAACCAGCTCGAGATGGTCGACATCCAGTCAGGCGCCATCGACCCCCGGATCATCAACCTGATCGGAGCGATCAGCCAGCAACACACGATCACGATCTCGGCTCTCCGCTCCGACCACTCCAAGTACGCCTCGAGCGGCAACGTCTCGAACCACTACTACGGACGCGCGATGGACATCGCCGCAATCGACGGCGTCTCCTGCACCAACGTCTCGCCCGACGGGCCCTGCGGGACCATCGCCCGCCAGCTGGGCGCGTTGCCGCCCGGCCAGGAGCCCACCGAGCTCATCTACTGCTGGGATCCGGACGGCCCCGCGAACCCGAACGGCTTCGCGCAGGCCGACCACTGCGACCACGTTCACGTGGGATTCGACGCATAGGCTTCGGCACACCGAAGCCCTGGCAGGACGGGACTGCTCTCAGCTCCCCTCGACGCGACCGGGCCTGACCGCGACGCCTCGGATCAACGGCCGGATCAGGGGCGGCCCCTTGGGGAGCTTGTCTCGCTCCAGGCTGTCGATGAAGAAGCCCGCGCCGGCGAGCAGCTGGTCGGTCGCCCGGTTCGGATGACAGCCGCCCGCAACCCAGCCCCAGGGTTTCTCGAACCAGTCCTGCCAGCGCGCGAGCCCGTGGCGAGCGCTCCGCACATGCTCGAGATAGAGGAGGCGCCCGCCCTCGACCAGGACCCGGCGCGCCTCGGCCAGCGCCCTGGCCGGGTTCTCGACGGTGCAGAGGACGAGCGTTGCGACCACGACGTCGAAGCTCCCGTCGTCGAAGGGAAGGTCCTCGGCCGGCGCCTCGATCGCCGACGCGTTGCGCGCGGCGGTGCCTTCCCGTTCCAGCCGCTCGCGGAGGATCTTCGCCATGTGGGGATCCGGCTCCGCGAGCACCAGCTCGGTGACGGCGTCGGTGTAATAGGGGAGGTTGCCGCCGGTGCCGGCGCCGAGCTCCAGCACCCGGCCCGACGCCGAGCTCAGCAGCCGCCGGCGCATCTCGCCCAGGCCACCCCGCTCCATGCGGGCGGTCGTCCGGTCGTAGAAGCGGGCGAAGAACGGGTGCTCTGGCACGCGGGGATGATGTCCGTTCCGCGCCCGGATTGCAGACCGGGGCCGAACGTGAAAGAAAACGGGTCAAGCAACGAGGAGAGGAGAAGCGATGCCGACGTTCGTGATGCTCACCAACCTGACCTCCGAGGGCGTCCAGACCCTGAAGAACAATCCGACCCGCATCCAGGAGGTCAACAAGGAGGTCGAGCAGCTCGGGGTCCAGGTCAAGGAGCAGTGGGCGACGCTCGGGCCGTACGACTTCATCACCATCGTCGAGGCGCCCGACGCGGAGACGATGGCGAGGGTCTCCGTCGAGCTGGGCTCTCGCGGCACGATGGGCAGCCAGACGCTCGCCGCGATCCCCATCGAGGAGTTCGTACAGGCACTTTGACCCGCAGGATCGATCCGGAATGAAGGTCCTCGTCGTCGGCGGCGGGGGACGCGAGCACGCAATCGTCCGCGCCCTCTCACGCTCCCCCAGCCGACCCGAGCTGTTCTGCGCTCCCGGCAATGCGGGGATCTCCGGGGAGGCGGTGATCCTGCGGGTCGGCGCCGGCGATGTCGACGGCCTGGTGGCGGCGGCCCGGGAGGTCGGGATCGACCTGGTTCTGGTCGGTCCGGAGGCGCCGCTCGTGGCCGGCGTCGTCGATGCGCTCGAGGACGCCGGAATCGCGGCCTTCGGCCCCACCGGGGCGGCGGCGGAGCTCGAGGGCTCCAAGCAGTTCGCGAAGAACCTGATGCGGGAGGCGCAGGTGCCGACCGCCGAGTACACCGTGGTCGCCTCCAGGGAGGAGGCGCTCGGGCAGCTCTCTCGCGCGTCCTATCCGGTGGTGCTGAAGGCGGACGGTCTGGCCGCCGGCAAGGGCGTGATCATCGCGGCGACGGAGGAGGAGGCACGGCAGGCGGCCGAGGTCTTCTTCACGGAGCGGCGATTCGGCGAGACCCACGTCGTGATCGAGGAGTTCCTGGAGGGGGAGGAGCTCTCCCTGCTTGCGCTCTGCGACGGCGAGAACGTGCTGCCGCTCGCGCCCGCCCAGGATTACAAGCGGATCCGCGACGGCGATGATGGACCGAACACCGGCGGCATGGGCAGCTACTCGCCGGTATCCGGCATCCACCCGGACGAGGTCGACCGGATCGCCGACCTCGTCCACCGACCTGTCGTCAAGGCGCTGAATGACCGCGGGATCCCGTACCGCGGGGTGCTGTACGCCGGGCTGATGCTGACCGACGCCGGGCCGAAGGTCCTCGAGTTCAACTGCCGCTTCGGCGACCCCGAGACCCAGGCCGTGCTGCCCCGCCTGCGATCGGACCTGATCGAACTCTGCCTCGCGACGCGAACGGATGGCGGCCTCGACCGGCTGGAGGCCGAATTCGCCGACGACTGGGCCGTGACGGTGGTCCTGGCCTCCGCGGGATACCCGGAGTCCTCCTCGAAGGGGGACGCGATCAGCGGGCTGAATCAGGCCGCCGCGATCGAAGGGGTCGAGGTTACGCACGCCGGCACGGCCCACCGTGAGGGCGAGATCGTGACCGCGGGCGGCCGCGTCCTCAACGTGACGGGGCTCGGTGCCACGGCGGCCGACGCCCGCAGCCGCGCATACGATGCGGCGGAGCTGATTGCGTTCGACGGCAAGCAGATGCGAACCGACATCGCAGCCAGGGCAGTTAACCGAGAAATGACGACCGAACGGAGGAGCTGATGCCCGAGGGCGAAATCGTCGAGACCATGCCCGAGGTCGAGGCGGCGTTCGAGGAGATCGAAGTCGATGCGCCGCTGGTGGGAATCATCATGGGCTCGAAGAACGACAAGCCCAAGCTGCAGCCGTCCGGAGAGGCCCTGCAGGGGGCGGGCATCCGCTACGAGGTGCGTGTCCTGAGCGCGCACCGAACCCCTGACGAGACTCGCGACTACTGCGTCAACGCGCGGATGCGCGGGCTCAAGGTGATCATCGCGGGAGCGGGAATGTCCGCCGCTCTGCCCGGCTTCGCCGCCGCCCACACCGACCTGCCGGTGATCGGGGTCCCGCTCTCCGGCAAGAACCTGGGCGGCATGGACGCCCTGCTCTCAGCCGTCCAGATGCCCCCAGGCGTGCCGGTGGGCTGCGTCGCGATCGACGGCGCGAAGAACGCGGGACTGCTCGCCGTTCGCATCATCAACGCGTGATTCAGAATTAGACGGTGATCGCCCGCTATACCCGCGAGGAGATCGGCGCCGTCTGGACGCCGCAGCGCCGCATGGACGCCCTGCTCGAGGTGGAGCTCGCCGCCGTCGACGCCTGGGCGGCGGAGGGGGTGATCCCCGAGTCGGACGCTCGTGAGTGCCGCGAGAGGGCATCGTTCACGGTGGAGGCGGTCGAGGAGCGCGAGCGGACGACGGGTCACGACGTCGCCGCCTTCGTCGACGTGGTCGCCGCCTCGATCGGTGACGCCGGACGCTGGCTCCACTACGGGCTCACCTCCTACGACGTCGTGGACAACGCGCTGGCGCTGCAGCTGAAGCGGGCCGGCGAGATCATCGTCCCCGGTGCCCGCGCCTACCGCGATGCCCTGGTCCGGCGCGCGCGCGAGTTCGGCGACGTCCTCTGCGTCGGACGCACCCACGGCGTGCACGCGGAGCCGACGACCTTCGGGCTGAAGCTCGCGTCGCTCGCCTTCGAGGCCGACCGCAACCTGAACCGGCTCCAGGATGCGTTCGGCCAGGTCGAGGTCGGCAAGGTCTCCGGAGCGGTCGGCACCTACGCGTCGGTGCCGCCGGCGATCGAACGGCGGGTGATGGAGAGGCTGGGTCTCCGGGCGGAGGACGTCTCGACGCAGGTGATCCCGCGAGACCGCCACGCGGTGCTCCTAGCGGAGATCGCCGTCGCGGGGGCGGGAATGGAGCGCTTCGCGACCGAGATCCGAAATCTGCAGCGAACCGAGGTGCGCGAGGTCGAGGAGCCGTTCGCCAAGGGTCAGAAGGGCTCCTCGGCGATGCCGCACAAACGGAACCCGATCATCGCCGAGCGCCTCTCGGGTCTCGCCCGCGTCCTGCGCGGCTATGCGCAGGTCGGCTTCGAGGACGTGGCCCTCTGGCACGAGCGCGACATCTCCCACTCGGGGGCGGAGCGGATCGTCCTGCCCGACGCGACGATCGCTCTCGACTACATGCAGTACCTCGCCGCCAACCTGGTCGACGGAATGACCGTCCACACCGACCGGATGCGCGAGAACCTCGAGCTCACCCACGGCGCTCTCTTCAGCCAACGCGCGCTGACGGCCCTCGTCGAATCCGGGATGAGCCGCGATGACGCCTACCGGCTCGTCCAGGAGAGCGCGCAGCGGGCCTGGGACGAGGGGATCAGCTTCCGCGAGCTGATCGCGGCGTCGGCGCCCCAGCTGCGCCTCGATGAGGTCTTCGACTACGGCGCCTACCTCGAGCACGTTCCCGAGGTGCTCGCGCGTCTGGATAGGCTTGCGCCGTGATCCTCTACACCTGCGGTCAGAGGAAGTCGTTCGCTTCGCTGGGGCACCCCTGTGGCCGGGCCGCCAAGGCGCTCGACGAGGCCGGCTACGAGTACGAGGTCCGCGACTTGCCGGGATATGTCCTGGCTCCGTGGACCTGGGGTGACCGCAGGAACGGCCGCAAGGAGGTGGAGGAGCTGACCGGGCAGATCAGCCTGCCGGTCCTGGCGCTCAACGAGGGGCGGACCGTGGTGGGCTCGGGCCAGATCGTCGACTGGGCGAAGGCGCATCCCGCCTCTCGGGTGGAGGTCGGTGGCGGATGACGACCTCCCTCTCCGAACTCAAGCTGCACGGCTCGGGCAAGGTCCGAGAGATATATGAGGACGGCGACGAGCTGATCATGGTCGCCTCCGACCGGATCTCCGTCTACGACGTGATCCTGCCCACCGAGATCCCGGACAAGGGCAAGGTGCTGACCCAGATGTCCCTCTTCTGGTTCGAGCTGACCGCGGAGATCGTGCCCAACCACTTCATCTCCGAGGACGTGCCACCAGAGGCCGCGGGGCGTGGGATGCGGGTCCGGAAGCTCGACATGTATCCGATCGAGTGCGTCGTCCGCGGCTATCTCTCCGGGTCTGGCTGGAAGGAGTACCAGCAGACCGGCGGTGTCTGCGGGATTCAACTCCCCGACGGGCTGCGGGAGTCGGACAAGCTGCGCGAGCCGATCTTCACCCCGGCGACGAAGGCCGAGCTCGGCGAGCACGACGAGAACATCGACTTCGAGCGGGCCGTGGAGATCACCGGTGACCGCCACCTGATGGAGGAGCTGCGCCGGATCTCGATCGAGATCTACCAGCGCGCCGCCGACCACGCGGCCGAGCGGGGCATCATCGTCGCCGACACGAAGTTCGAGTTCGGCAGTTCGGCGGGCGCCGAGGTCGTGTTGGCGGACGAGGTGCTGACACCGGACTCGTCGCGCTTCTGGCCCCAGGACGATTACGAGCCCGGGCGCTCCCAGGCGTCCTTCGACAAGCAGTACGTGCGCGACTACTCGGACTCGATCGGCTGGGACCACAGCCCGCCGGGACCGGAATTGCCGGACGAGGTGGTCCAGAACACGCGGGCCAAGTACGTCGAGGCCTACGAGCAGATCACGGGGCGAAAGCTCGGTTAGTTGCGGCAGGCCCGGCCGCTAGGCTGGGAACGTGAAGGCCAGGGTCCTGATCAGGCCCAAGGAGGGCATCCTCGACCCCCAGGGCAAGGCCGTCGAGCGGGCGCTGCCGGCGCTCGGCTTCGAGGGCATCCACGACGTGCGGGTGGGCCGCCTGGTTGAGCTGGAGGTCGACGATCCGGCGAAGCTGGACTCGCTGAGCGAGAAGCTGCTCGCCAACCCGCTGATCGAGGACTACGAGATCGTGCTCAACGGAGAGGGTGAATGAGCTCCCCGAGGCCCGGGCAGTGATCGGAGTCATCCAGTTTCCGGGCTCGTGCGACGAGCGAGACGCGTTGGACGCCGTCAGGCGAGTGAGCGACGGCCGCCTGGTCTGGCACGAAGAGACGGATCTCTCCGGCCTCGACGGCGTCGTCATCCCCGGGGGCTTCTCCTACGGCGACTACCTCCGTGCCGGGGCGATCGCCCGCTTCTCGCCGGCGATGGGGGCGGTGGCGCGGTTCGCTACTGACGGCGGACCGGTGCTGGGCATCTGCAACGGCTTCCAGGTCCTCTGTGAGGCGGGCCTGCTCCCCGGCGCCCTGCTTCCGAACGAGGGGCTGCGGTTCATCTGCAGACAGGTGGGACTCGTCGCGGAGGACTTCGGGGGCCCGTTCGGCGCGGTGCTCGCTGAGGGCGAGCGCCTCTCGATCCCGGTCAAGCACATGAGCGGCCGCTACTTCGCGCCCGACGAGGAGCTCGATCGCCTCGAGGCGGAAGGCCGAGTCGCGTTCAGATATGCCCCAGGCGAGAACCCGAACGGCAGCGTGCGCGACGTCGCCGGGGTGCTCAACGAGGACGGCAACGTGCTGGGGCTGATGCCGCACCCCGAGCACGCGGTCGATCCGCTGACCGGTTCCGATGACGGGCTCGGGCTCTTCCGGGCGCTCGACCCTCAGATCACGGGTCGCGCGGACGCGCGCCCTAGCGTCTCACCGGCGTGACGTCCACCGCGGAGCTGCCGACCGCCGAGCAGGCCGTGGAGCTCGGTCTCACGGAGGCCGAGTACGAGCGGATCGTCGAGCTGGTGGGGCGGCCGCCGAACCAGGTCGAGCTGGCGATGTTCTCGCTGCTCTGGTCCGAGCACTGCGCCTACAAGCACTCACGCAAGCTGCTCGTCCGGCTGCCGACGGAAGGGGACCGCGTCGTGATGGGGCCCGGCGAGAACGCGGGGGCGGTGGACGTGGGGAACGGTCATGCCGTCGCCTTCAAGGTCGAGTCCCACAACCACCCCAGCGCGGTCGAGCCGTTCCAGGGTGCGGCGACCGGCGTCGGGGGAATCCTGAGGGATGTCTTCGCCATCGGGGCGAGGCCGATCGCGGTGCTGGACTCCCTGCGGTTCGGCGAGCTCTCCTCGGAGCGGTCGCGGTACCTGTTCGAGGGCGCCGTGGCGGGCATCGGGCACTACGGGAACTCGATCGGCGTGCCGACGGTCGGCGGCGAGGTCTACTTCGAGCCGCCCTACGAGCACAACTGCCTCGTCAACGCGATGTGCGTCGGCCTGGCGCGGACCGACGACCTGATTCGCTCGGCCGCCGCCGGCCCGGGCAACCTACTGGTGATCATGGGCGCGTCGACCGGACGCGACGGAATCGGCGGCGCGTCCGTCCTGGCTTCGGCGGAGCTGGAGGCGGGCGATGACTCGAAGCGGCCCAGCGTTCAGATCGGCGACCCCTTCGAGGAGTCGAAGGTGCTCGAGTGCTGCCTGGAGCTGCTCGACCGGGACCTGCTCCTCTCCCTCCAGGATCTGGGCGCGGCGGGGCTGACCTCATCGGCGGGGGAGATGGCGTCAAAGGGAGGCGTTGGGATCGACCTCGACGTCAGACGGGTGCCGCTGCGCGAACCCGACATGGAGCCCTTCGAGATCATGGTCTCGGAGTCCCAGGAGCGGATGCTGGCCGTCGTCGACCCGTCGAAGCTTGATGAGGTTGTCGCGACGTGCGAGCGCTGGCAGACCGGCGCCGCCGCGATCGGCGAGGTGACCGACAGCGGCCATATGCGTGTGCTCGACGACGGTGTCGAGGTCGGTGACGTGCCCGTCTCCGCACTGGTCGATGAGTGCCCGCTCTACGATCTCGAGCCGGCCGCGCCCGAGGGCTGGATGTACGGCAATGCGGAGACCCTGGGAGAGCTCGTCGCCCGCAGCGCCGGTCGTTCCGCGGACCCGAGCGACCCGTCGGCGATTCTCTGCGCGCTGCTCGCCTCCCCGAACGTGGCGTCGAAGCGATGGGCCTTCGAGCAGTACGACTCCGTGGTGGGCTCGCGCACGATCCGCCGGCCGGAAGCCGCCGACGCGGCGGTGCTGCTGCTGCCCGAATCGGACCGGGCGATCGCGGTCGCGATCGATGGCAACGGCCGCCGGGTCGCCTGCGACCCGTATGCGGGTGCGATCGAGGCGGTGATGGAGTGCGCCCAGAACCTCGCCTGCGCCGGGGCGGAGCCGCTCGGCCTGACGAACTGCCTCAACTTCGGCAACCCGGAGAAGCCCAATGTCGCGTGGCAGCTCGACCGCGCTGTTCTCGGCCTGGCGGACGCGTGTCTCGGCCTTCGGATTCCCGTCGTTGGCGGCAACGTCTCGCTCTACAACGAGACCGAGCACGGACCGATCTACCCGACGCCCGTCGTCGGCATGGTCGGGGAGCTGCCCGACCCCGCCAAGGCACCCGGGCTGGCGCCGGCGGAGGGCGACCGGCTGGTGCTCGTGGGTCCGTTCGCTCCCTCGCTGGCCGGATCCGAGCTGGCGAAGGAGCGCGGCGAGCTGGACTCCGGGCTGCCCCAGGTGGAGATCGCGGCAATCGACGCCGCGCTAGGCGTCGTGCGCCAGGTGGTGCGCGGCGGGACAGTGAGCGCCGCGCACGACGTCAGCGACGGCGGACTCGCCTGCGCCCTGGCGGAGATGGCGATCGCGGCGAGCGTCGGAATCGAGGCCGACCTCGACCCGCTGGTCGAGTTGCGCGGTGGTTCGGGCGAGAGCTGCCTCTTCGGTGAGGGGGCCGGAGGAATCGTGCTCGGCGTCTCCGGCACTGCCCTGCCGGCGGTTCTCGCGGCCGCCGAACGCGCAGGCGTCGAGGCGCTCGAGATCGGCTCCGTGGGCGGCGAACGGCTCAGCCTCTCGGCGGCCGAGCGCGACGTCTCGGTCGCCCTCGCGGACGCCGAGCATTCCTGGCGCTCGCTTCCAGCGCGTCTCTGAAGCGGCGAAAAGCCTGATTTAGCAGGTCGATCACGGGTAGCATCGAGGCGTGTTCGGGCGACGTCTCTCGCACGCCGGCCACTCGCACCACACTGAGCATCCGCTGAGGAGAAGGGTGGTCCTGACGCTCGTTGCAGCGGTGGTTCTCGCGGCCCTGGCGCTGCTGGTCGCGGCGCCGCACGCGCGCGGCAACTTCGTCTACTGGGCGAACGACAACCAGACCAGTATCGGCCGGGCGAAGATCAACGGCTCGGGCGCCAACAACAACTTCATCACCGGCGTCGCAGGGGTGCACGGCGTCGCAATCGACTCCAAGTTCATCTACTGGACGACGCTGAACAGCGGGGTGAGCACGATCGGGCGCGCCAACCTGGACGGCACGGGCGTGAACAACGAATTCATCACCAGCAACGTGACGGCCCCGGGCTCCATCGCCGTCACCTCCTCCGCGATCTATTGGACGAACCAGGTCGGCATGGGCGGGACCTCGATCGGCCGTGCGAACCTGGATGGTGGCGGCCCCAACCCGAATTTCATTCCCGGTCCCGTCAACACCTGCGGCCTCGCCGCCGATTCGAGCTTCCTCTACTTCTTCGCCGATGCCACGCACATCGGGCGAGCGGGGCTCGACGGCGGCGGGGTGAATCGCACCTTCGTGCCGATTCCGGACCACTTCTGCGGCATCGCGGTCGATCCCTCGTTCCTCTACTGGAGCAGGGGAGCGACCGGGGCGGTCGGCCGCGTTCCGGTCGGGGGCGGCACGACTCAGGACGGTTTCGTTCCCACCGGTACGACCAGCGGCGGCCCGTGTGGCGTTGGCGTCAACTCGCAGTATCTCTTCTGGGGCAATCAGGACGCGAAGACGATCGGGCGCTCGAACGTCAATGGCGCCTCGCCGAACCCCACGCTGATCCCCGGGCCCACCAATCCCTGCCAGCTGGCCGCGGCGCCCGCAAACAAGATCACGATCAACTCCACCAAGAAGAACAAGAAGAAGGGCACAGCGACGATCAGCGCCAAGGTTCCGGGTCCCGGTCAGGTGACGCTGAACCAGACGAACACCCCATCCGACGTCAATGCGGTCGCCTCGGCCGTCAAGCAGGTCGGCCTGACGATCACTCAGGCCTCCTCCTTCAGCGTTCCGGTCAAGCCCGTCGGCAAGACCGCCAAGAAGCTCAACAAGCAGATCAAGAAGCAGCTGCGCAAGAAGCGCAAGGCGAAGGCGAAGGTGAACCAGACCGTGTTCATCCACTTCGTCCCGGCCGGCGTGGCGGGGGTGCCCAACGCTCAGCAGGTCACGGTCACGCTCGTGAAGCAGAAGACCAAGAAGAAGAAGTAGCCGCGCATGAAGCGCGCGCCGTCCGGGCGACGTCACGCCGAGCTGGCGAGCATCCTCTGTGGCGTCTTGGTGACTCTGTTCGCAACCGCGAACGCGCGAGCGAACTTCGTCTACTGGACCAGTGACAGCCCCAATTCGAGCATCGCGCGTGCCAAGCTCAACGGCACCGCGCTGAAGACGGACTTCATCCCCGGGCTGAACGGCCCGCATGGAGTGGCGACGGACTCGAGGTTCATCTACTGGACCCAGGGCGGCGCGGCGAACGGCTCGATCGGCAGGGCCAACCTCGACGGAAGCGGCGTCGATCCGGACTTCATCCCGGCTTCCGCCGGGGTGAGCGATCCCTCGGGAATCGCGCTGACACCGACCGCGGTCTACTGGCAGAACGGGGGCACGAGCATCGGGCGGGCGAACATCGACGGGTCGGCGCCCAATCCGGCGTTCATCGCCGCCACCAACGGCAACTGCGGCCTGGCCGCCGACTCCGACTTCCTTTATTTCCTGAACGAGGGCGGAACGCGGATCGGGCGAGCGACTCTCGACGGTGCCTCGGTACTTCCCGAGTTCGCCTCCATCCCCGAGGCCTCCTGCGGCCTCTCCGCCGACTACAACTACCTCTACTGGGGCTCCGACAGCGGCAACACCGTGGGTGCCGTCCCGGTCCGAGGGGGACCGGCGCAGCCGAACTACGTCGACGCGGGAACTACGGGCGGGGGGCCCAGCGGGGTCGCGGTCAATTCCCAATTCATCTTCTGGGGCAACTACGACACCGGCGCGATCGCTCGCGCCAATTTGAATGGGGCGGCGGCGAAGCCGGCGCTCATTCCCGAGGCGGGGGTCACCGGGCCGGCGGAGGCTTCGCAGCTCACGGCCGCGCCCGCCAACAAGATCACGGTCGACTCGGTGACCAACAACCGGAAGAAGGGAACGGCGACCATCCAGGCGCGGGTGCCGGGTCCCGGGCTCGTCAATCTCGATGAGGCCAATACGGCCGGCGACGTCGGCGCATCCGCCGCGACTGTCGAGCAGACGAGCATCAGCCTGCCGCGGGCCGAGGTCTTCGAGCTGACCGTCAGACCGGTCGGGAAGACGGCGAGGAAGCTGAGGAAGCGAGTCCTAAGGAAGGGGAAGGGCCGGGCGACGGTCGACGTCTTCATTCACTTCCTGCCGGACACGGTCGCCGGAGTCCCGAATACGGAACCCGTCACGGTCTCCCTGGTGAAGAAGGGCCGGCGCCAGAAGCGGGGGAGGTAGGGTCGCGCCGGGTCTCCCGCCCTGCAAATCGCCGCATTTTGGGACGAGTGCGCCAACCGGGCGGCGCCGTGCCCGCTGCTACCCTCCGTGTGCGGGCTGAAGTCCTGCCCGGCCATTCGATCTCCCGGGGTTGAGACACCTCCTACAGACGTGACCGACGCGCGATTCGACGTTCCTGATCGCGATGGCCCCCGCGATGAATGCGGGGTCTTCGGTGTGTACGCACCCGGCCGCGACGTGGCCCGGCTCGCCTACTTCGGCCTCTACGCTCTCCAGCATCGCGGCCAGGAGTCGGCGGGGATCGCGACCTGCGAGGGGGGTCACATCACGACGCTGCGGGACCTCGGGCTGGTCTCCCAGGTCTTCGACGAGGACAAGCTGCGGGCGCTCTCGGGCGACATGGCGATCGGCCACGTCCGCTACTCGACGACGGGCGGCGGGGCGTGGGAGAACACCCAGCCGGTCTGGCGAGACGACGGCCGCGAGCTGGCGCTCGCCCACAACGGCAACCTGACCAACGCGGTCGAGCTCTACAACGAGCTGACCGAGGCGGGGCTCCATCTTCGGGGAACCTCGGATTCCGAGATCATGGCCGCGCTGCTCTCCCGGACGGCGGGCGAGGGAGACGCGTGGATCGAGGACGCGGTGGCCGAGGTGATGCCGCGCCTCGAGGGGGCCTACTCGACCGTGGTGATGACCAAGCACGCCGTGGTCGCGTTCCGCGATCCGCACGGTGTACGGCCGCTGGCGCTGGGGAAGATCAAGGCCGGTGACGGCTACGACGAGTGCTTCGTGGTCGCGTCCGAGAGCTGCGCCTTCGACATCATCGGCGCGCAGATGATCCGCGAGGTGCAGCCGGGTGAGCTGGTCTCGCTGACGGCGCGCGGGCTCGAGATGAAGCCGGTCATCCAGGGCGAGCGACCGGCGCAGTGCGTGTTCGAGCACATCTACTTCTCCCGGCCGGACTCACGACTCGAGAACCGGGTTCTGCAGGAGGTGCGCGGACGGATGGGCGAGCTGCTCGCCGAGGAGGCGCCCGTCGACGCGGACCTGGTGATCTCGGTCCCGGACTCGGGGAACCCGATGGCGAACGGATTCGCGCGAGCGGCGGGTCTGCCGAAGGATGACGGGTTGATCAAGAACCGTTACGTCGCGCGGACCTTCATCCAGCCGGGGCAGGAGCTGCGCAAGCACGGTCTGCGGATGAAGTTCAACCCGCTTCCCGAGATCGTGGCCGGCAAGCGGGTCGTGGTCGTGGATGACTCGATCGTGCGAGGGAACACCACGCGCCAGATCGTCGCGATGCTGAAGGAGGCCGGCGCCACCGAGGTCCATCTGCGGATCTCCGCGCCGCCGATCCGGCACCCCTGCCACTACGGGATCGACATGTCGACCCGCGAGGAGATGATCGCCCACGACAAGACGGTCGAGGAGATCGCGGAGGAGCTGGGGGCGGACTCGCTCGCCTACCTCTCGATGGACGCGGTCTACGAGGCGATCGGCACGCCGCGGGAGAAGCATTGTGACGCCTGCTTCACCGGGGAATACCCGCTCGGGGACCCGGAGGGGGCGAACGGCAAGTTCGCGCTCGAGGACATCGCGGTCGTTCCGGCAACTCGCTGAGCTGAGCCACGGGCTTTGAGACAGGATGCGCGGGTGAGCGCGTTCCGCATCGTCGTGCTGGCCTCGGGCAGCGGCACGAATCTGCAGGCGATCATCGACAAGCTGCACGGTGGTGAGGAGGGGATCGAGGTCGTCGGCGTCGCTTCGGACAAGGCGGATGCGGGGGCGCTCCACCGAGCCCGTCGGGCGGACGTGGAGACGGCCGTCTTCGCAGCCTCCGACCACGACGACCGCGTTGCGCGCGACCGCGCGCTCGGCGACTGGATCGAGGAGCGGGAGGCGGACCTGGTCGTGCTGGCGGGCTACATGCAGATGCTCTCGCCCGAGTTCGTGAGCCGCTTCCGCAACCGGGTGATCAACGTGCATCCGGCGCTGCTCCCGGCGTTTCCCGGGATCGACGCGGTGCAGCAGGCGATCGACCACGGGTCGAAGATCACGGGGGTGACCGTGCACTTCGTCGACGAGGGAATGGACTCGGGACCGATCATCATGCAGCGCCCGGTGCCCGTCGCCCCGAGCCGGAATTGGGACGAGACGGAGAAGGCGATCCACGCCACCGAGCACGAGCTGCTGCCCGAGACGATTCGGCTGCTCGCGGCCGGCCGGATACGAATCGACGAGACCAATCCGCGCCTCGTTCTCATCGACCCGGAGTCTTAGACTCGCTGCCCGTGTCGACCCCGTCGCCAGAGATCGCTCCTGAGCCGGCCGGTGAGTCTCTCCCGGTCCGCCGGGCTCTGATCTCGGTTGCCGACAAGACCGGGATCGCGGAGTTCGCGACCGGTCTGGCGAATCAGGGGGTGGAGGTGATCTCGACCGGAGGGACCCTCTCCGTGCTGCGAGAGGCGGGGGTGGATGCGAAGCCGGTCGAGGAGCTGACCGGGTTCCCGGAGATCCTCGACGGACGGGTGAAGACGCTCCATCCGCACCTGCACGCGGCCCTGCTGGCGGTGAGGGACAACCCCGAGCACTCCGAGACGCTGCGTGAGCACGAGATCGAGACGATAGATCTGGTCTGCGTGAACCTGTATCCGTTCGAGCAGACCGTGTCGCGCCTCGACGTGCCGGAGGAGGAGGCGATAGAGAACATCGACGTGGGCGGTCCGACCATGATCCGGGCGGCCGCGAAGAACCATCGCTTCGTCGCGGTGGTGGTGCGGCCGGAGAGCTACGACGCCGTTCTGGATGAGCTCGAGGAGACGGGCGAGTTGTCAGCGGCGACGAGGCACTGGCTGGCGAACGAGGCGTTCGCGTACACGGCCCGGTACGACGCCGCGATCAGCCGCTGGTTCGGGCGTCGCTACGAGCAGCTGCCGACGCACTGGGTGACCGCCTGGGAGAAGGAGCTGGACCTCTCCTACGGCGAGAACCCGCACCAGCGGGCTGCGCTGTACGTCGAGCCGAGGGTGCGCTCCCACGTGCTCTCGCGGGTGGCGAAGCTGCACGGCAAGCCGTTGTCGTTCAACAACGTGCTCGACCTGAACTCGGCCCGGACGCTGCTGGGGGATCTGGAGGGGCCGGGCTGCGTGATCGTCAAGCACAACAACCCCTGCGGCGTGGCGGAGGCGGATGTGATCGGTCCCGCCTACGAGGCGGCGTTCGCCTGTGACCCGATGTCGGCGTTCGGCGGGGTGATCGCGCTCAACCGGCCGCTGGACGAGGCGCTGGCCAGGCGGCTGAACGAGCAGTTCGTCGAGGTGCTGATCGCGCCCGGCTACGGCGACGGGGCGCTCGACGTGCTCCAGCAGAAGGAGAGCATCCGGATCCTCGAGGACACCGAGCGACGGGGGCACCAGATCGAGCCGGACATCAAGCGGGTGCGGGGAGGGATCCTCGTCCAGGACCCGGATGGGACGCCGGAGCCGCGGGAGCTGATGGAGGTCGTGACCAGGACCGAGCCGACCGAGGCGCAGTGGAGGGACCTGCTGTTCGCGTGGCGGGTGGTCCGGCATGTGAAGTCGAACGCGATCGTCCTGGCCCGGGACCGGGCGACGCTGGGGATCGGAGCCGGGCAGATGAGCCGTGTGGATTCGGTTCGGCTTGCGATCGAGAAGGCGAAGGACGCGCGGGGGCCGGATGCCGAGCCGCTCCTCGCCGGGTCGGTGGTGGCGTCGGATGCGTTCTTCCCCTTCGCGGATGGGCCGCAGGCCGCGATCGACATCGGGGCCACGGCGGTGATCCAGCCGGGCGGCTCCAAGCGGGACGCCGAGGTGATCGAGGCATGCGACGCCGCCGGCGTGGCGATGGTCTTCACCAAGCGGCGCCACTTCCGGCACTAGCCGCGCGCTCAAATTCCAGGGCATTTGTGAGGGGTGTCACCCCGGTGACCAGCCGCACACATTGCCCGCTCGCGAGGTGATCTGATCCTCCCCATGGAGGACAGGTACCGCAATCACTCACAGGAGACCCCTCCGGGTCGCGGTACCGCGGCGACGGGAGAAGGCCCCGAAAGGGGATACGGGGAGGAGAGCCGGAAGACTGCGTCGTCTTGGGGGCGGCGTTCTAGGGGTGGTCTTCCGGCTCACCCCGACTGAGAGCGCTTCAGCCGGACCGGGCCGCTGCCCGCGCCTCGGTGTGGTCGCGATGGGCCTCGACGTGGGCGGCGCGGCCGTCGCGAACGGTCCAGATGTGCCCGAAGTTGCCTGCTAGCGGCATGGCGGTGGCGCGCCCGCGCGCGCGGATCCGTCCCAGCACCAGCACCCGTTCGTCCCCGATCTCCTCGACCTCGCCGGCGTCGTAGCGGAACTCCGAGAAGTCCTGCTCGACCGCCTCGACGAACACCTCCAGGCCCTGCATGCCGGAGAGGACGCGCTCGCCGAGCTCGGGTGAGAGCTGGGAGTCGAAGTCGTCCGTCACCAACGAACGGAGCTCCTCGAAGCCCTCACGCCGGCTGCGCACCGTCGCCCAGTCGAAGCCGTAGATGCGCCGGATCAACTCGGCCCTCTCTCCCACGACCCCAGTATCTCGCCTGGATGCTTCCGCGGCTACGCGGCGCTCTTCCAAGGACGACCGCCGACCGCTCCCCAAGTGGCGTACCTCGCCCCGAGGGGAGGACAATCGATCACTCCCGCCTCGATCTCCCCGTGGCAGTTGGCACAGACGAGGACGCACTTCTTCGCTTCCTCTCGGAACGCAGCGATCGACCTGCCGACGGCCATCGACATCGCAAAGGACTTCTGCGAGGGGTCGATGTGGTGGAAACCCAGGTTGACGATGCAGCGCTGGTACCCACAGACGGTGCAGCGGCCGCCCGCTTCCTCGACGAGGATTCGCTTCAGCTTCTGCTTCCGTCGGGTAACCGCCTCGCCCACGCATCGCTTGCACGACCACCTCTGCCCGCGCCTCGGCCCGGCGCTGTAACAGGCAAACTCCGTGAGGCCGTGTCGCTCACACACCCGCTGCTCCACTGGACATCTCCGGCGCGGGTCTGTCGGGCGACCCCGGTTCTTCACCATCGGGGTCGGCGGTCGCAGGTCCTTCTTGATCCGTCTCTGTCTTCGCACGCGATCAGGCTGGCGAATGCGGTGAGCCAAAAGGCCTGCAAATGGACAAGAGAGTGCCCCCTCCGGGACTCGAACCCGGACTACGAGATTAAAAGTCTCGCCGTCTAGCCGGTTGACTTAAGGGGGCCAGGCAAGTCTAGGCATCGCCTCGCCGGTGGCTAGAGTCCCGACTCACATGCGGATCTCGGCCAAGGTCGACTACGCGGTACGCGCTGCGGTTGAGCTCGCCGCCGCGGGCGGCGAGCCGATCAAGGGCGAGGCGATCGCCGACGCCCAGGAGATCCCCCTCAAGTTCCTCGAGAACATCCTCGGCGAGCTCAAGCACACCGGCATCGTCGCCAGCCGCCGCGGCGCCCAGGGCGGCTACTGGCTCGCCAAGCCCGCGGACGAGGTCAGCCTCGCGGACATCGTCCGGGCCGTCGAGGGCCCGCTGGCCAGCGTCCGGGGCCAGGGCCCCGAGACCCTCGACTACAAGGGCGAGGCAGTCCCCCTTCAGAAAGTCTGGATCGCGGTCCGCGCCAACCTGCGCGCGGTCCTGGACGACACCACCCTCGCCGACGTCGTCGGCGGCGAGCTGCCGGCGGGCGTGCGTGAGCTGAGCGAGCCGGCAGAAGCCTGGAGTGCGCGTTAGCCGTCGTCCTCGGCGACGCGAACCGGTGGCGGCCCGCCGACTCACTCAACCCATCGCGGCCCTTCCCTAGGCGAGCTCCGGCTCCGGGGCCTGACTGCCCGCGCCGTCGGCGCTGAACACCTTCGTCGAGCGCGGCCGGACGAACACGATCTCGCCCTCGACGAGCTCGAGCTGGTCCAGCTCGTCGCGGGTCAGCTGCACCGAGAACTGCTCGCCGTCGGTCAGAGTCAGCTCGACCCTCACCTCGAAGCCGAGGTGGACGATCCGGTCCACCATCGCCTCGATCGTGCGCCCGTTCGGCTGATGACGAATCTCGACGTCGTGCGGTCGCACCCACGCATTGCCCAGCCGGTGCGCCGGTCCGACGAAGCTCATCACGAACTCCGAGGCCGGGTTCTCGTAGAGGTCCCGCGGGCCGCCGGACTGCTCGACCCGGCCCTCGTTCATGACGATGATCTGCTCGGCCACGTCCATCGCCTCCTCCTGGTCGTGGGTGACGAAGATCGTCGTCACGTGCACGTCGTCGTGGAGGCGCCGCAGCCACGTTCGCAGCTCCTGCCGCACCTTCGCGTCGAGCGCGCCGAACGGCTCGTCGAGCAGGAGCACCCGCGGCTCCACGGCGAGCGCCCGCGCGAGCGCCATCCGCTGCCGCTGGCCACCGGAAAGCTGGTTCGGGAACCGCCGCTCGAATCCCCGCAGGTGAACCAACTCGATCAGCTTCTTCACCCGCTCGCGGATCGTCCCGCTTCCCTCGCCCCGGATCTTCAGCCCGAAGGCGATGTTGTCGTACACCGTCATGTGCTTGAAGGCGGCGTAGTGCTGGAACACGAACCCGACGTTGCGGTCCTGCACCGGCGTCTGGGTGTTGTCCTCACCCGAGATCAGGACCTGGCCCGAATCCGGCTCCTCGAGCCCCGCGATCACGCGCAGCAGGGTCGACTTGCCGGAGCCGCTCGGACCCAGCAGGGCTGTGAGGCCGCCATCGGGAACGTCGATCGAGACATCGTCGAGCGCGACGAAGTCGCCGAACCGCTTGGTCACGTCGTTCACGGAAATGGCCATCTCAGGTCTCCTTCAGAGGTTGTGGGACGAACACACCCGGACCGGACAACGGCGTTTCCTCGTCGTCGTCGTCCATCGAGTCGCCGGCGGACCTCCGCTGGAGGAGGCTCAGTCCGAACAGCACCGCCACCGCAAGGATCGCGAGCACGATCGCCGCGGCATAGGCGCCGGCAAGGTCGAAATTCTGGAACTCGTGCTGCACGTAGAGCGGCAGCGTCTCGGTGGCGCCCGAGCCCGAGATCTTGCCCGACACCACGCTCACGGCGCCGAACTCCCCGAGCGCGCGCGCCGTGGCCAGTACCACCCCGTAGGCCAGACCCCACCTGATGGCGGGCAGAGTCACTCGCCAGAATGTCTGCCACGGGGACGCCCCCAGCGTCTCCGCCGCCTCCTCCTGGTCGGTCCCGATCTCCTGCAGCACGGGCATCACCTCGCGGACCACGAAGGGCAGCGAGACGAAGATCGTGGCCAGCACCATTCCGGGCAGGGAGAAGATCACCTGGATCCCGTTGTCCATCAGCCAGCCGCCGACCCAGCTGTCCCGTGGCGCGTAGACCAGGAACAGCGCCAGGCCGATCACCACCGGCGAGATCGCGAACGGCAGGTCGATCGCCGCGTTCAGCACCGCCTTGCCGCGGAACTCCTGCCGCACCAGGACCAGCGCAGTGAGCACGCCGAAGGCGGTATTCAGCGGCACCGCGATCCCCACGCAGACGATCGTCAGCCAGAAGGCGTGCAGCCCGTCGGGGCTGGTCACGGCATCGATCGGCTGGCTGATTCCGTGTTGGAAGGTCCGCCAGAAGATCGCGCCCAGCGGAATGATCAGCAGGGCGGAGAGATAGAGCAGCGCGATCGAGCGCAGCCCGATCCGCGACCGAGCACTAAGCCCGCTCATGTCTCGACCTCCAGCGCCCGAACGCGTTCAGGGCGAACAGCAGACCCACCGAGATCAGCAGCAGCAGGATCGACACCGCCGCGGCCCCGGACGCATCGCTGGTCTCGATCCGGCCGTAGATGTAGACGGACGCGACCTGCGTCTTGAACGGGATGTTCCCGGTGAGCAGGACCAAGGATCCGAACTCACCGATGGCCCGCGCGAAGGCCAGCGCGCACCCGGCGATCACCGCCGGAGCCAGGTTGGGCAGGATGATGCTGCGGAAGATGCGGTGGTTGGGCGCGCCGAGCGAGGCGGCCGCCTCCTCCATCTCCTGATCCAGCTCCATCAACACGGGCTGGACCGCACGCACGACGAAGGGAAGCGTCACGAACAGCAGAGCCGCGACCACCGCGGCCTTCGTGTACGCGAGGTGGATCCCCACGGGCGAGTTGGCCCCGTAGAGCGCGATCAGGGTCAGCCCCGCCACGATCGTCGGCAGCGCGAAGGGCAGGTCGATGATGGCGTTCACCAGCGCCTTGCCCCGGAACTGGTCCCGCACGAGCATCCAGGCGATCAGGGTCCCCATCACCGCATTGATCGCCACCACGATCAGCGACGAGATGAGCGTCAACCTGATCGCCGCCACCGCCTCCGGGTCCCTGATCGCATCCCAGAAGTGGGCGAGTCCCTGGTCGAACCCGCGACTCACCACCGCGGCCAGCGGGATCAGCACGATGACGCTGATCCACAGCGTCACGATGCCGCGCGAGAGCGCCGCGCCGCCGAGGGGGATCTTGAGGCCCGCCCTCGGCGTCCTGACTACAGCGGTATCGGCTGAGGCCATCTCGGCGCGTCGCTCCTGAGCGCTAGCTGGTCGGGTTGCCGAGGTCCTTCTCGGCCTGGATCACCCAGCCGTCGTCCCCGAAGAACGGATCCGCGACCTTGCTCCAGCCGCCGAACTCGGCGATGGTGAACAGGCCCGACGGCGTCGGGAACTTGCTGGCGTTCTTGTCGGCCACGGACTTCACGACCGGGCGGTAGCCCGCATCGGCGAAGTCCTGCTGCGCGGGCTCCGTGTAGAGGAAGTCCACGAACTTCTGGGCCGCGTCGCTCGCGTCCTTGGTGACCGCGATCGGGTTCTCGATCAGGATCGTGTCAGCGGGCGTGACGTACTCGAGGTCCACGCCCTCATCCTTGGCCTGAATCGCCTCGTTCTCATACCCGACCAGGACATCGCCCTTGCCGCTCTGGAACGTGTTGAGCGAGTCACGCGCGCTCGAATCCTGCACCGACGTATTGGCCAGGACCTGCTTGACGAAGTCCTGCGCCTGCGCCGGGGTCTTGCCCTCGGCGATCTGCGACCCGTAGATGGCCATGATGTTCCACCGGGCTCCGCCCGAGGTGGCCGGGTTCGGGTCGATGACGTCGACGTCCGGGTTGGCCAGATCGTCGAAGGACTGGATGTTCTTCGGGTTCCCCGGCCGGACCATCAGGGTCACGACCGAGTTGGTGACGATCCCCTTGTACTGGTTCTGATTCCAGCTCGAATCGACGATCCCGGCATCGACCAGCCGAGTCATGTCCGGCTCGAGCGAGAACTCGACGACGTCGGCCGGCTGACCGGACTCGACGGCGCGACTCTGGTCGCCGGAGGCCCCGAACGAATTCGAGAAGTCCACGTCCTTGCCGCTCGAGGTGTTGTTGAAGGCGGGCTCGAGCTTGTCCTCGTAGACCTGCTGCGGCGTCGAATAGGCGATGAGATTGATCTTGTCCGCGCCACTGGCCGAGCTGCCGCATGCGGCGATTCCCACCGCGACGGCGAGCGCGGCGAGCGCCACGCCAAGCCGGGGGACGATGCCCGGCCGATTCTGCCTGCTGCCCTTGCTCATGGAAGACGGTTCCTTGTGGCCTTTCTTTATTGATTTCGTTGACAAGCGGCGGCCACCGTAGCAGGTTCTCGACTTTCTGGATCAAAAAAGACTTGTATTCCCCACCCGATTCAGGGAAATACCAGCAAGCCGATCGGAAAGGCCGTCTTCGGATCAGAGAAGCGCCGAGCGGCGCCCTCCCCCGAGGTGAGGGTCCTTTCTTCACGTGGCTGACGACCAGGCTTCCGGCGTGGAGTGCTGAGCCGCAGCGCGGCGGGGGCTAGCCGGTCCTGGCGCTGCCTCGCCCCCGGCTCGCCGTCAGTGGCGCCTTCTCTTCTTGCCCTCCACCGCCGCCAGCAGCTGCCTCTTCTTCATCTTCGAGCGGCCCTTGATCCCCAGGTCCTTCGCCTCTTCGTAGAGCTGGTCATAGGTGCGCTCCCCCGGCCCGTGGCCCGACCGCAGCCCGCCGCGGCGGTACGAGGAGATGTCATCGAGCGAGGTGCGCGAGGCCTCGCGGGTCTCTCCCGCGCGCGCCCGCTCCTTGTTGACGGTGCGAGCGGCGATCTCCTCAGCTCGCTGCTCGGAACGGCCCTCGCCCAGCTCACTCTCCCTGATCTTCTCGTACATCCGCTCCCACTTGCTCCCCTTCGGCACGCCTCTGGGTGGCACGGCTGGCTCCTTCCGCAGCTGTCAGCGCACGGTTACCCCGCGAATCGACGAGCCAAGCGTCTCCCGGCGGACGCCGGCTAGAACAGCTTCGTCTGCACGGGCTCCGCCTCCTCGGCCTCGCGCGCCCGGCTGGCCCGACGCGCCGCCAGCTCCTCCCGGCGGCTGTAGCGCCGGTCCCGCGACGGCTTCGCCGGCCGGACGAGAGACCCGATCCGCTTGCGCTCGGAATTGGGAGCGTAGGCACGGCCGTGGTAGAGGTCCTCGTAGCGCGGCGACAGGTCGGGACGCGCAGCCGACAGCCAGGACATGAAGACCTCCTTCACGCCGGGTCGCAGATGGAGCGCGATCGCATTGACGAAGGTCGCCCCCGCCTCCTCAGCAAGGGAAACGATCTCGTCCACCAGCTCGGGAGAATCGTTGATCCCGGGCATCAACGGCGCGATCAGGACACCGGAGGGGATCCCGGCCTGATTGAACTTCGCGACGGCCTCGAGCCGCTTGCGGGGATGCGGGGTGTGCGGTTCGGTCTCCCGCCAGATCCTCTCGTCGAGGGTGGGAACCGAGAAGTTGACGCTCGCGTCCGCCACCTCGGCCAGCTCGAGATACAGCTCCAGGTCACGCGTGGCCAGGGGCGACTTGGTCAGCACGGACGTCGGCGTCTCGGCCTCCCGCAACGCCTCCAGCATCGGCGGCATGAGCTCGTATCGCCCCTCGGCCCACTGGTAGGGATCGGTGTTCGTGCCGAAGGCGACCAGCTCACGCTTCCAGCTCGGTCGCGCCAGCTCTGCCCGAAGCAGCTCCGGCACGTTGACCTTGACGACGATCTCCCGCTCGAAGTCCCGTCCGGCATCCAGATCGAGATAGGTGTGGGTGTTGCGGGCGAAGCAGTAGACACAGGCGTGCGTGCAGCCGCGGAACGCGTTCACCGTCCAGTTGAACGGCAGGTAGTCGCCGGGCACCTTGTTCAGGGCCGACTTGGCGCGGACCTCGTGGAAGTTGATGCCGAGCGCCTCCGGAGCGTCGAACGTGCGGACCCGCTCCACGTCGAGGCCGGGGAGGCTTCGGCCCCGCTCCCGATCAACCCTCTGTGAATCCCAGCGCATACCTTTCCAGTCTTGCAATCGTGGGCTTGCCTGTGGCGAACATATGTTCGCATACCGATCGGCTCGTCTGATCCCTTGAACGACGGGTAGGACTCGGGCGTGAGCCAGCTCGACCTGATGGGCGAGGGGGATGCCGGCGCGGAGACGCTGATCCCCGGCCGGCCCACACTGAAGTCGCTGCGGGAGGCTGCGGCGAGCTGCACGGCCTGCGATCTCCACAAGGACGCGACACAGACCGTCTTCGGCGAGGGCCTGAAGCGGGCTCGGCTGATGTTGATCGGCGAGCAGCCGGGGGATCGCGAGGACATCGAGGGCCATCCCTTCGTCGGCCCCGCCGGCAAGGTGCTCGACCAGGCCCTGGAGCAGGCGGAGATCGAACGCCGCGACGCCTACGTCACCAACGTCGTCAAGCACTTCAAGTGGAAGCCCCGGGGCAAGCGTCGGATCCACCAGACGCCGCGGGCGGAGGAGATCCGCGCCTGCGCTCCCTGGCTGGAGGCGGAGCTGGAGGTCGTCGACCCCGAGCTCCTCGTCTGTCTCGGTGCGACCGCGGTCAAGGCGGTCATCGGACCGCAGGCGCGGGTGATGAAGGACCACGGACAGATCCTCGAGTCGCGCCTCGGCCGCAGGGCCGTCCCCACCCTCCACCCCTCCGCGATCCTGCGGGCGGACCCCAAGGACCGCGACGAGGCGATGGCCTTGCTCGTCGGCGACCTCAAGCGGGTGCGCAGGCGCCTGGACTCCTGAGCGGGCCCAGCAGGTCAGAATCCGGGAAACCGTGACGTCCGAGAGCGAACTCCACCCGGCCGAGCACCGCGCGTACAGAGAGCTCTACGCCGCATCGCGCCAGTTGATCAACCGCTGGCGAAGGCTCGGCTCGGCCCTCGAAGGGATGCAGATCGGCGATCGGCTCGGCGACGGCGCGGCCGAGACCTCGGTCATGCTGAGCGAGCTCGAGCCGCGGACCGCGACCTACGGGCTCTACGGCAGCCCGATGGCGCAGGGAGTGGGAGCAACGTTGGCGGATCTGCGCGCGGCCTTCGGCGACCACAGCGGAGACACCGGGGTGGTCGTTCGCTCGGCCGTCCTCGACATGGAGCACGTGACGACGCTGCTGCGGCACCTCGCCGAACTGGCGCGCGCCCGCGGTGACCGCAACATGGCCGGCTTCTGCGAGGAATGGGCCGGCCGGCTGGAGGCGAACCTCGACGCGGTGCGGGAGGCCGCCGTCGAGCTCGGCGCCGACCCCGAGCGGACCGCCGCGCCCCTCAACGACTCGGTGGTGAACCGTGCCGCCCATGGCGCCGGCTGGATCTTCGGCGCCGTCGGCGAGGCCGTCGACAAGGTCATCGGCCGCCGACGCGACTAGCGCCGGCTAGGAGAGCTCGGGCCGGCCCTCGAGCGGAGTCGAGGCCTCAGCGTGCAGCCGTCGCGGAATGCGGCCGGCGTGCCTGGCCGCCCAGCCGGCCTCCACCGCGGCGCGCATCGCCGTCGCCATCCCGGCGGGGTCCTCGGCCCGCGACACGGCGCTCGCGAGCAGCACCGCGTCGCATCCGAGCTCCAGCGCCAGCGCGGCGTCGGAGGCGGTGCCGATTCCTGCGTCGAGGATGACCGGGACCCCGGAGCGCTCGGCGATGATCTGGATGTTGTACGGGTTGCGAATGCCCATCCCCGATCCGATCGGCGAGCCGAGCGGCATCACGGCCGCGCAGCCTGCCTCCTCGAGCCGGCGGGCGAGGATCGGGTCGTCGTTGGTGTACGGGAGGACCGTGAAGCCGTCATTCACCAGCGTCTCGGCGGCCTCCACGAGCTGAACCGCATCCGGCAGCAGTGTCCGGTCGTCACCGATCACCTCCAGCTTCAACCAGTCCGTCTCGAACGCCTCGCGCGCGAGTTTCGCCGTGCGAATCGCGTCCCTCGCCGTGTAGCAGCCGGCGGTGTTCGGCAGCGCGAACAGGCCCAGCCGGTGGATCACGTCGAGTACGGAGCCCTCGGCCGCTGCGTCGACCCTGCGCAATGCCACCGTGACGATCTCCGTGCCTGAGGCGATCAGCGCCTCCTCCATCTGCTCGAGCGAGCGAAAGCCGCCCGTTCCCACGATCAGCCGCGAGCCCCAACTGCGGCCCCCGAGCTCGAAGCCGTCCCCGGCTCCACCCTGGATCGCGGCCAGGACCTCGACCCTCTGCCCCTCGCGGAGCCGCGTCCGGCTCCACTGGCTTCGCGGAACGACCTCGCCCTCGAGCGCGACCGCCACACCCCGAGAGTCACCCGCGCCCGAGGCCTGAACCGCCTCGGCGACGGTGGCGCCCGCCGCCAGCGCCACGATCTCTCCGTTCAGCTCGACCTTCATGCGACCTCCGCGGCGGCGTCGGCTGCACTCTCGGAGAAGCGCAGCGGGGAGAAGGGGTTCAGGTCGACCGGGGGCGGCCCGCCGGACAGCAGGGCCGCGACCGAGTCCGCGGTGACCGGCGTCTGCAACACGCCGTTGCGGAAATGGCCCGTCGCGATCAACAGACCCTCCGCACCGCCCGAACCGATCAGGGGAGCGTTGTCGGGAGACCCCGGCCGTAGCCCGGCACTGGTCTCCGTCAACTCCAGCTCGGCGATCTCCGGGATGGCGCGGTAGGCCTCACGCAGCAGCTCGTGGACGCCGCCCGCGGTGACCGTGGTGTCGAAGCCTCGCTCCTCGACCGTCGCTCCGACGATCAGCCGGCCGTCCGCGCGGGGCACCATGTAGATCCGCTCTCCGGCGACGATCCGCTCGCAGACCGGCTCCTCGGCCGATCCCCGCAAGGTCAGCACCTCTCCCTTCACCGGCCGAACCGGAGGAGGGACGGGCAGCCAGTCAGCCTGGCCGGACCAGCAGCCCGCCGCCAGCACCAGAGTCCCACCCTCGAACGTGCGGCCGTCTCGCGTCTCCACCCGCCATGACCCTTCGCCGCGCTCGGCCCCCGCGACCTCGGCTCCCGTCTGGACATCCACCCCGCGATGATCGAGTGCGGCCAGCAGGGCCGCGACCACCTTTCTCGGGTCGACCGTCGCCTCTCCGGGAACGTGCGCGCCGCCGCGAACCGCGGTCGCGAGCCCCGGCTCGAGTCGGCGGCACTCGCGGCCCGTGAGCCACTCCGAGTCGAGGCCCAGGCTTCGATGCAGCTCGTAACGGCGGCGGAGCTCCTCCGCCTCATCCCGATCGAGCGCCACGTGGAGCGCTCCAGATCGGGCGAAGCCGACCTCGAGCCCGGCCTCCCGCTCGAGCCGCGCGGCGAAGTCCGGCCAGCGCCGCAGCGACTCGAAGTTGAGCCCGAGCAGCTCTTCCTCGCGCCACGACGCCTCGCCGACCGGCGCGAGCATGCCCGCGGCGACCCCGCTGGCCCCAGCGGCCGGCCTGTCCCGCTCGAGCACGCAGACGTCGGCCCCCGCCTCAGCGGCGCGCCAGGCGCAGGCAAGCCCGATCACGCCGCCTCCGACGAAGATCGCGTCCTTTTCGCTTTTCCTCTGGGTCGTCATCGCCGCTCTGCGGCGACCGATGCGCTCCAACCTCCCTGCGCCGGCATTACCCGGATCAGGTTCAGACGGTCGGCGGCGCCTCAGCCGCCCTCTCAGCCCGTGGTGGGCTCCCGTTGCTCTTCCATCGTACCCCCGCATCGGGTGATCTAGGCTGCGAGGCGAAGTGAGCGAGGCCGCGGGCACGCCCGATCTAGCGCCGCCGGAATCAATCGGCGAGCTGCGCCGTCAACGACTGCGGTGGGCGCGGCTCTACTTCGTCTGCGAGGCGCTGCCGCACGGACGGAACCCGGAGGCCCTGCTGAACGCCGTGCTCGGCGCCGGCGTCGGCCTGATCGAGCTCCGCGACCGCGACCAGCCCAAATCGGTGATCGGCCGCTCGGGACAGACCTTCCGCCGCGTCGCGAACACCTACAGCGCCCTCTTCATCGTCAACGACGACCCCTACCTCGCCCTCGAGCTGGACGCAGACGGGGTGCACGTCGGCCAGGACGACATGGAGCCCGCCGAAGCGAGGAGGATCGTCGGCCCCGACGCGATCGTCGGCCTCTCCACGCACACCCGCGAGCAGATCCTGGCCGCGGCCTCCCAGCCGGTCGACTACATCAGCGTCGGGCCGATCTGGGAGACACCGACGAAGGAGGGGCGCCCGGCAACCGGGCTCGAGCTGATCCAGGCGGCGGCCGAGATCGCTCCCCTGCCCTGGTTCGCCATCGGCGGAATCGATCCGGTCAATGCCGCCGAGGTCGTCGAGGCCGGCGCCACGCGCCTCTGCGTGGTTCGCGCGATTCGCGACGCCGAGAACCCCCGCGCTGCGGCAACCGCCCTCTTCGACGCGGTCGATCCTGCGGCGCGCGCCGAGCTGGGCGAGTGACGGGCGCGCGCGACCGCAAGCGGGCCGAGCGGCAGAAGCGCAAGCGCCGCTCCGTCGACCGAACCGCCACGGACCGCCGGGAGGTGGCCGAGGTGGGCCAGACCAACGGAGAGCCACCGCCCGCGGAGAGCTTTCAGGAGCGCCTGGCCCGCCGCTCCGAGGAGCGAAACGCCGAGGCGCGCGCGAAGCTGGAGCCGCTCGAAGCCGGCGAGCGGCCGAACGCCGTCACCGTGGGAGCGATCGTCTCGGGGATCCTGGCAGTGATCATCACGGTCTCCGCGGTCCTCGCCATCGCCGGAGTCGACGCGGGCGACAGGGAGATCAAGCCCCTTCCGCTGATCATCTTCTCGGGGGTCCTCTGGGCCATGGCGATCGGCATGTGGCGGGCCCGCTACTGGGCCGTGCTCGGTTTCCAGACGCTGCTGCTGCTGGTTCTTCTGGCGAGCGCCTTCGGCCTGATCGTCGTCAGCACCGTGCTCCAGGCGGTTGGGACGACGTTGCTGCTCGCCGGTTCGGCCGTGCTCTTCTACTTCATGATCCGCGCCATGGCGCGGATCCAGATGCCGAAAGCGCCCGGGGCGGACTAGATCCCTTCTATAGAGTCGAAGAGATGGCCGAATTCGACGTGATCGTGATCGGAGGGGGTCCCGGCGGCTATGTCGCCGCAATCCGCGCCGCCCAGCTCGGGCAGAAGACGGCGGTGGTGGAGCGCGACAAGGCCGGCGGCCGCTGCCTCAACTACGCCTGCATTCCGGCGAAGACCGTGCTGCACACGGCCGAGATCTTCCAGACCATCAGCCAGGACGGCGCCGACCTCGGCATCAAGGCGGGCAAGGCCGAGATCGACTGGAAGGCGCTCCAGGAGCGGCGCGCGAAGGTCTCGAAGACCCTCGAAGACGGCGTCCAGTTCCTCTGGAACAAGAACAAGGCCGAGTTCCTCCACGGCGAGGCCTCGCTGGCCGGCGGCGGCAAGGTCAAGGTCGGGGATGAGGAGCACCAAGCCAAGGCGATCATCCTCGCCACGGGATCGGTGGCGCTGCCGATTCCCGGGGTCGAGTTCTCGGATCGGGTGATCGACACCTGGGGCGCGTATTCGCTCGAGTCGATGCCGAAGTCGCTGGTCATCGCCGGGGCGGGGGCCTCCGGCTCCGAGATCGCCTCCGCCTACTCCCGCCTGGGAGCCGAGGTGACCCTGGTCGAGATGCTCGACCAGATCCTGCCGCTCGAGGACAAGGACATGGCGCGGGTGGTCGAGCGCCAGTTCAAGAAGGACGGCATGGAGGTGCTGACCGGCACCAAGGTCGAGGAGGTGAGCGAGCAGAAGGGCGGACTGACGGTCAAGGCCGGAGACCGGGAGGTCAAGGCCGACTACCTCGTGATCGCCGGCGGCCGCAGGCCGGACACCGAGCCGCTCAACCTCGAGGCCGCCGGGGTCAAGACCACCGACCGAGGCCAGATCGAGGTCGACGACTTCCAGCGCACCTCGGCCGACGGCGTCTTCGCGATCGGCGACCTCGTCCGGGGCCCCGCCCTGGCCCACAAGGCCGAGGAGGAGGGCGTGGTGGCCGTCGAGACCGCCGCCGGCCACGAGACCGAGGCGGTCAACATCGACCTCGTCCCCGGTGCGACCTTCACCCACCCGCAGGTCGCCAGCGTCGGCATGACCGAGGAGGAGGCGAAGGAGACGGGGCGTCAGATCAAGGTCGGCAAGTTCAAGCTCGGCGGCGCCGGCGCCTCGGTGGTCTACGACGACCGCGCCGGCCTGGTCAAGATCGTCGGCGACCCCGAGTACGGCGAGATCCTCGGCGCCCACATCGTCGGGAACATCGCCTGCGACATGATCAGCGAGGTCTGCAACGTGATGGCGCTCGAGGGCGGCTATCCCGAGCTCGAGCGGATCATCCACCCGCATCCGACGATGTCGGAGGCGGTACTGGACGGAGCCCGAGCCGTCGACGGCTGGGCCATCCACGGCTAGAGGCTGATGAAGACCAGCCGGTTGGAGGCCTTCAGCGACGGGGTCTTCGCGGTCGCGATCACGCTGCTCGTGCTCGAGATCCACGTCCCGGCCGGTGAGCACCTCTGGCACGACCTGAAGGAGGAGTGGCCGTCATTCGCCTCCTTCTTCGTCAGCTTCTGGGTCATCGGAATCATCTGGGTCAACCACCACGGTGTCTTCGATCACCTGAAGCGGGCGGACCGCCCGGTGCTCTATCTCAACCTGCTCCTGCTGATGACCGTGGTCTTCATCCCGTTCTCGACCGCACTGATGGCGGAGCACCTCAAGTCGGGTGCCGATGAGCAGGTGGCGGCACTCGTCTACAGCGGCGCGTTCCTGGCCCTGGCGATCGCCTTCGCCTTCCTCTGGAGCTACATAACCCGGCACCGCGAAGGGCTGGGTGTCGAGCTCACCGACGAGCAGGTGAGGCGCACCACCCTCGTGTTCCTGATCGGCAACCCGTTCTACGCGGTCGCCGTTCTCTTCGCGTTCATCAGCCCGGCGGCGGTGCTGGTGATCAATGCTCTGCTGGCCCTCTACTACCTGGTGGTCGGAATCAGAAGTCCTGACCTGGACCGTGGCTGACTCCGTTTTCTATTACGACTTCAGCTCCCCGTACTCCTACCTGGCGGCGGAACGGATCAGCGGCCTCTTCGCGGAGGCGGGCATCGAGCAGCCGGAGTGGCAGCCGATCTCTTTCGGCCACATCCTGAAGACGACCGGTCGCAGACCCTGGTCCTTCGAGCAGGACCGCAACATCGACTTCGGCGAGATCCAGCGACGGGCCGACGAGCGGGGGCTGCCGCAGGTCGTCTACCCCGAGGGATGGCCGATCGACAACTACAGCCTGAAGCCCACGCGCGCGGCGATCTACGCGAAGGAGACGGGTCGTGTCGTCTCGTTCACCCTCGCCTGCTTCCGCCAGGTCTTCGCCGCCGGCAGGGACATGTCGGACGTCGAGAACGTGCTGCTCGCGGCTGCGGCCTGCGAGCTCCATCCCAATGCGGTGCTGAAGGGCATCGAGACGCAATCCGTCAAGGACACGCTGCGTCGGGCGACCGACGAGGCGCTCGCCCGAGGCGTGGGCGGCATCCCGACCGTGGCGGTGGGCGACGAGCTCTTCTGGGGCGACGACCGGCTGGAGGCGGCGGTGAAGGCCGCCGCCGCCGGAGATTGATGGCGGCGGTGAAGGCCGCCGCCGGAGATTGATCGGCGTGGTCGCAGCGGCGAGCTGATTCCGGGACCAGCTTTCGCGGCGGGAGTAGGCTGAGCCCGTGGCCCAGAGCAAGACGACAGCGCCCCGCGGCGGCACCGACCTGACCGACGGCGTGCCCTCAGCGGGGCACCTCGAGCTCCCCGAC